>Ga0315284_10000652_pt1 | contig 47376 bp, 35 predicted proteins | sample YL17G09_16_MG_FD_203696 | JGI IMG/M metagenome (GOLD analysis project Ga0315284, IMG submission 203696) | Sediment microbial communities from Yellowstone Lake, YNP, Wyoming, USA - YL17G09_16 | ecosystem: Environmental > Aquatic > Freshwater > Lake > Sediment | place: USA: Wyoming | collected...
GTTGGTGGGTGTGGGGGGGGGGCGGGGGGGGGGGGGGGGGGGGGGGGGGGGGGGGGGGGGGGGGCCCGGGAGGCCCGGGGGGCGCGGCGCGCGCCGCCGCCATCACTCCCCTCCCTCCCCCTCCCTCCCTCTACCACTCTCACCGACTCCGACGTCGAGTCGTTCGCCGCCTTGGTGCACGCGTGAAGGACAGCGGTCGGCGCGTGCGTCGCGGCGACGTGCGCGGCGCCCGTCCGCGGGCACGGCGTCTCGCCGACCGCCGCCCCGGCCTCGGTGTCGTACGCCCGGATTACGCCGTCGTCGGACGCGGTGAAGAGGAGTTGGTGGACGCGGTGAAAGGACAGGGAGTTGATGCGGGTCACCGGGTCGGTCTGGAGGCGGGGGGGGAAGGCGGTGAGGGCCACTCTGTCCCTCTCGCTCTCTGTCGCTCTCCTTTTCTCGCTCGCCTTGAACACGCGCGCCGGCTTGTACTCGGCGAGGACGGCGGGCGTGAGGTCCAGCGCGGCGGGCGCGGTGGGCACGGGCGCGTGGTGGGCGCCCGGGTAGAGGGACGCCATAGCGCGCGCGTGGCGCGCCCCGGCGGGCGGCGGCGGCGGGGTCCAGAGGCCGGGGCTGTGTGCGGCACGGTCGGCAGCGTCTTCGCACACAGATGCGGCTCGCGCGGCAGAGGCCGGCTCCGGCCCGAGCGTCCCATGCCCCGCATCCATCGTCGCGCGCGCACGCATCGCGGCGCGCCACACTCGTCGCCCCGCTCGCGCCGCTCGCCGCCGCGCTCGTCGCTCCGTCCCTCGCCCCGCCCGCCGCCCGCGCCTCCAAGGTCCCGGCCCTGGATGGCGCGTGGCAGACGCTGACTGGCGCCCCGGCCGACCTGTACTTCCCCGCTGACGCGTTTGCCGGCGCGTTTCGCGCGGCGTCGACCCTTGTCGACGCGGCCGCGCCCGCCGGCGAGGACGCCCTGCCCGACGGCGGCGCCCAGCTGGCGCGCGCTCGCGCGGACGACCTGGGGCGGCGGGTCGAGTATGCGGCGCGCTGGATCTTTCCGCCGCGCGAGCGGGCCGCCGGCGGCGCCGGCGTCGTCGTCCTCGACCGCGCGTTCAACACCGCGGCCCTGCTGGCGGCGACAACCCCCGATCTCGCGGTCGACGCCATCGACGTCGTCTGGGACGCGGCGGACCCCAACGACTTGCAACTCGCGATGGCGGGCGGCGGCACCGCGCGCGTCAAGGTGACCCGCCGGTCGCTGACGCGCACGGGGCCCACGTCCCTCGAAACCTCGGAATACTCGCTCGTGACCCTGGACGGCGCCAGGGGGCAGGGCGGGCGGGCCAAGGTGAAAGGGTCGCAGGTGTTTTCCAAGTGGCGCTGGCGGGGGGAGGAGGCGGCGGGAGGGGGGCCGACCGTCATCGCGACCCAAGTGGTGTCGGGTGAGAGCGCGGGCGGGAGAATTGTGGGCGTGGACGGGCGTCGAGCAACGAGCGGCCGACTCTCCTCCCCTCGCTTCCCCTCTCCCCAGAATACCTCACCCCGTTCGACACCGCTGACGCGGACTTCTTCCGGCTATCGGGCAAGCCGGTGGCGATGTACACGTACAGGCTGGAGCTGACGCCGGCGGCGAGTGCGGCAGAGGCAGCGGCGGGCGTGCGCGCGGACGCGGCGGCAGGGGCGGCAGTGTAGTTCTCAGACCCCCGGCCCGGCCCGGCACCGTCCGCCATGCAAGCCTCGCAGTCGGTGAGGGGCGGCGGCCGCGCCCGCGGCCGGCCGCGGTCGCCGCGGCGCGCGCGCGCGCGCCCATCCCTCCTCCGTCCCCACGTCTCCTTCACAGCCCACGCGGCGCCCGCTGGGGGCGACCTGCTTGAACTCATCGACGCCTGATGGCATGGCGGGGGGCGGCGGCGGGCTGAGCGAGGTAAACGGGAGCGCATGGTGGAGGCGCCCGGTTTGGTGCGGCGGTGCGCTAGAGGCGCGCCGCGGGCGCGCGCGCAGGCTTTCGCCAGGAGTCGACATTACGTTGCAGCACGATTCGAGGCCGGTGGCGGGACGCCTGCCCGCACAGCCCACGCTGCGCGCCGCGCGCCGCACGACATCCCCCTTTCCTTTCTTGCAGAAGTACGCCCACCTGGAGACCGAACTCCGCGTCTCCAAAGAAGCCATCCTGGGCCTGCTGTCGGCCGCCAAAGGGCGCGGCCTGCCCGCCACGCCGGCGCGTGCGCGCGCGCCGCCGCTCGCGGCGCTGCCCGCGGCCGCCCTGCTCGAGCTGGCGCCGCCGCCGAGTGCCGGGTATGGGCCCGGAGGAGCTGAAACGGACGCAGACTCGCCCGCGCCTCCGCCGCCGCCGCCGTCGGCGGTCGCGGCACGGCTGTCGGCCGCGGTCGCGGCCGCCGACGCGGCCGCGCGCGCGTGCCGGGGGCCGGTGCCGGCGGCGATGGCGGCAAGGTTGAGGCGCCGCGACGCCCTGATTGCCACGCTCAAGGGGCGGCTTGCGGCGGCCGAAGCGTCGGCCGCAGCTCTCGCCGCAGACCGCGACCGGCTGCAGGCCGCCGCCGCTACCTCGGGCCGCTTGCGCGAGCAGCGCACCGCCCTCGTCGCCGGCGCGCGCGGCCTGCGCGCGGCGGCCGAGACACGGCGGGGGGCCGCGGCCGACGCGCGCGCCGACGCCGAACAGGCGGCCGACCGCGCCCGGTTTGCGGCAGCGCGCGAGCACACGGCTCGTGAAACGGCTCGCCTGCTCGAGGCCAAGCTGGCGCGGCGCGAGGCGGTGCTGGAGCGGCTGCACGCGACCCTGGTCGAGCTGGGGGCGCGCCACGTGGCGCTGCAGGGCGAGGCCGCGGCTGCGCGGGCGGACGCCGACGCGGCGCGCGCCTGGGCAGCAGCGGGCGGCGAGTGGGGCGCCGGCGACGTGGACGCGCCGGCTCGCGAGCGCGCCTCCGACGCGCTCGCCGCGCGCGCCGCCGCGGAAGCCGCGGCGCGCGAGGCGGCGTTCGTGGAAGTGGACGCACTGCGCGCTGCGCTGGCTGCCGCGCGCGCGGGCAAGCAGAGTCCCGCCGAGACAGACTCAGAGACCGTGGCCGAGCTGCGCCACGCCCTCGCGTCCGCGCGCTCCGCTGAGGCCGCCGCCCGCGCTCGCGCCGACTGGCTGGCCGGCGAAGTGGCATCCTTCCGGGGCGGGCTCGCTGCCGCGCTCGCGCGCGGCGCCGACCTACCGTCGCCCCTGCGCGACGCCCTGGCCGACAACGGCCGCCGGGACGGGGGCGATGCCGCGGTGGACGCGCTCACGGAGCGCGCACAGGCGCTGGGCGAGCTGCTCCGCGACGGGGGCGGGGAGGAGGAGGACGACGACTGAGGGGGGTCGGGCGGGCTCTCTCTTGTTCTCTCTGTGGCGCGCACACTCCCTGCCTGCCCTTCCTTCTCCTCATGGCGATCACCCGGCGCCGCGCCGCGGCCGGCGGCCCGGCCGGCGAGCCGGCCGAGCCCGTGCCGCAGGCATTGGCGCCGCGCCGCGGCCGCGCGGCCGCCGGCGCGTCGCCCGCGGTGATCGTCGATGGTGGGCAATCGAGTGGAGGGCGAGGATGATGCACGGGAGCGCGGAATAGGGCGCCGACTCCCCCCCTCCTCCTTTTCCTTCATCAGGCTGGACCGCGCTCCTCGCGCTCGCCGCGTTTGCGCACGTCGCCCTCGCCCCCTTCACCAAGGTTGAGGAATCCTTCGCCATGCAGGCCGCGCACGACATGCTGTTTGTCGGGGCGGACGTCGCGTCGTGGGACCACGTCGATTTTCCGGGCGTCGTGCCGCGCACGTTTCTCGCGCCGGCTGCGGCGGCCGCCCTCGCAGCCCCCGCCGTCGCCCTGCTGCGCGCGTTCTCAGTCTCCAAGTTGGCTGCTGGCGTCGCGGTGCGCGTCGCTCTGGCTTGCATGGGCATCGCGGCCCTGTCGCGCCTGCGCGGCGCCGTCGCGCGAACGGCCGGCGCGCGCGCCGGCGCGTTTTTCATGCTCCTCTCCGCCCTCCAATTCCACCTCCCCTTTTACTTGTCCCGCCCTTTACCAAACACGTTTGCCATGGTGCTGACGAGCCTCGCAGCGGCGGACTGGCTCGATGGGAGCGCCCCGGCGCGCGCGCTCGCGCTGCTCGCCGCGACGACCGCCGCGGTGCGCTGCGACGTGCTCCTGCTGGCCGGGTGCGTCGGTCTGCACGTGCTCATAACGCGGGCGGTGCCCCTGAAGCGGGCAATTGCCGTCTCCCTGGCCGCCGGCCTCGGCGCCGCGGCCGCGAGCGTCGCGGTCGACTCGCTCCTCTGGCGCCGCGCTGTGTGGCCCGAGGGCGCCGTCTTTTGGTTCAACACCGCCGAGAACAAATCCTCCGCTTGGGGCACGAGCCCGTGGCACTGGTACGCGAGCTCGGCGCTGCCGCGCGCGCTGCTGGGCGGGTTGCCGGCCGCGCTCGCGGGAGCGGCGCTGCCGCCCGCACGGCCGCCGCTCGCCGCAGCGGCCGGCTTCGCCGCGCTCTATTCGGCCCTGCCCCACAAAGAGTTGCGGTTTCTCCTACCCGTCCTGCCCCTGTTCAACGTGGCTGCCGCTATGGCGCTGGCGGCCGCCTGGCGGCGCCGCGGCGTCGCCGGCAAAGGCCTCGCCGCGTTCGCGCTCGCCGCGACCGCGACCGCCGCCGCCGGCTTTGCCGCCGCCGCGGCGCGCAACTATCCAGGGGGCGTGGCGTTGATGCGCCTGCACGCGCTGGCCGCGGGCGACGCGTCCGCGCACCCGCACGCGTGGCCGCCGCGTGCGCACGTCGGCGCCTTCGCCGCCATGACCGGCGTCACCCGCTTCGGCGAGGCCGGCCCTCCCTGGCGCTATTCCAAAGAGGAAGGGTTGCGCGATGACGCGTTGGCGGGGCGCGGCTTCACGCACCTGCTCTCCGGCGCGGCGACCGTGCCGGGCTTCGACGCCGTCGAGGCGGTGCACGCCTTTGCCGGCCTCGACGCGCCCCGGTCGCCCGGCGCCGCCCTGGCGCGCCTGCGGAAACGCGGAGTGTGGCGGCTGGTGGGGTTCAGGTCGGCGCCGGCGGTGTGGGTGCACAGGCGGGCGGGGCCGAGAGACGAGGCGTGAGCGCGCGCGAGAGAAGGGGCATGCCGTACGTTGCAACACCACCCCTCTATTCAACTCGGGGGCACGCTCACGCGCAACACTTCGAGCCGGTACTCGAGCGTCGCGCCGGGCGGCACCTCGCCCCGCTTGTCCGGCGCGTGCTCTGTCGGGCGCAGCGTCGCGCCGCCGTCCCCAAACCCCGCCCCCGGCGGCACGGTCACCACGCGCACGCCGCCCGCGCGCATGCCGGCGAGCGCGGCTTCCGCGCCGGGGCAGAGCAGGGCAGGGGCGGGGCGGGTGCCGAATAAGAGGACGGCGGGTTGGCCGCGCGACCGCGTGTCGTCGACCAACGCCCCGTCCGCCGTTGTGATGGTGGCATGCATGATGACGAGCAGCCCTTTCTCGACCTTGGGGCCGCCGCCGGAAACGAGGTCGACCGCGGTCGTGCCTCCGACGAGCGGGATAGAGACCCCCGTCACGCCCGCCTTTGTATTGGCCACCGCCGCCGCCTCCTCGAGCCGCGTCTTCACTTGCTCCCCGACCACGCCCGCGGTCAGCACGGCGGCCCAGGCGAGGCCGCCGCCGAGGCCAAAGCGGCGCGTGAGCGCGGTGGCCACCGGGTCGGAAGAGTCGGCGGACCGAGCGCTGCGGGAAGGGCGCGGCGTAGGTGGGGGGCCCGGGGTGGGGTCGGGGCCCGCCCTCGCAGGCCGGGGGCGGGCGCGCAGCATTGGAGCGGAGCGCGAGCGGATGTGCGGGTGGTGGGCCACGCGGCGAGCGCGAGCGCGCGCCGCCGCCCCACCACACCCCCCCCCGCCGTCGTCCCCCACCATGGCCTTCTCCCTGAAGTCCGCCGTCGCGACGCGCCCCGCCGCGGCCGCGCGCCCCGTGCGGTAAGCGGGTGGCGGCAATGGGGGTGAGGTGGTCGCCCCCCTCGTTCCCCCCCTCACCGCCCTCCTCCCTCTCTTCCAACCAGCGCCGTCGCCGCGGCCGCCCTGCCGAAGCCGGTGCAGGAGGCCGGCAAGGCCGCCGCCGCCGTCCTGGCCGCGGTCGGCCTTGTTGCGGTGAGACAGGGGGTTGGGGGCGCATTGCGCGGCGGTTTGGGCGTGCGCGGCCTTGTTGCCGCCCCTGAGCGGCGCGCGATTGCCATACCGGCCGTCTGCCGGCGGGCGCTTCCCCCCGAGGCCGGAGCGGCCGCCGGCGGCCCGGTTTTATCTCCACCCGCCTTGCCCGTCCGCCGTGGGCCGGGATCGGGCGAGCCGCCCGGCGGCGCACCACCTGGAGCATGCGTGCGCATGGCGACCGCCCTCTGGCGGGCGCGCGCGGCCGGGCGGGCGGCGGGGCGGTTGACAGCGCGCGCGCGGCGGCGCGCGCCGATTCGCGGCGCGCGGAGCCGGCAACCGCGCTGGGCCCCGGCGCCGCGGCCCGGGCGCGGCGTCGCGTTCGTCGCGCGCCGGCCGTGGGGTCATTGCCGCCGGATCCGGGGCACACGCCGCGCGCCGTCGCCCACCGCCCCCCACCCTCTCCCCCCCCAGGCCCCCGCCACCGCCGTCACCTTTGACCAGCTCCAGGGCCTCACCTACCTCCAGGTCAAGGGCTCCGGCATCGCCAACACGTGCCCCGTCATCGAGGAGGGGACGTCCGACTTGAAGGCGCTCAAGGCGGGCGCGTACAAGCTCGAGAAATTTTGCCTGGAACCCACGTCGTTCACGGTCAAGGAGGAGTCGTCGTTCAAGGGGGGCGAGGCCGAGTTCGTGCCGACCAAGCTCATGACGCGGCTCACGTACACGCTGGACGAGATCTCGGGCGCGTTCAAGGTCGACGGGTCGGGCAACGTCGAGTTCAAGGAGGAGGACGGCATCGACTACGCCCCGGTCACCGTGCAGCTGCCCGGCGGCGAGCGCGTGCCCTTCCTGTTCACGATCAAGGAGCTCGTGGCCAAGGGCACGCTCAACGCGTTTGGCGGCGACTTCACCGTCCCGTCGTACCGCGGGTCGTCGTTCCTCGACCCCAAGGGCCGCGGCGGGTCGACCGGGTACGACAACGCGGTCGCGCTGCCCGCGCGGTCCGACTCGGAGGAGCTGCAGAAGGAGAACAACAAGTCGGTCGTCGCGCTGCGCGGGCAGGCCGTCTTCTCGGTCGCCAAGGTCGACCCCGCGACGGGCGAGATCGCGGGCGTCTTCGAGTCGGTGCAACCGTCCGACACCGACCTTGGGTCCAAGGCGCCCAAGGACGTCAAGATCACGGGGCTCTGGTACGGCCAGCTGCAGCAGTGAGGCGAGGGGGGAGGGAGGACGGCGCGCGCGCGCGCGCGCGGCGCGCGGTCGGCCGCGCCCCCGGGGCCGGGCCGAGAGGCGCCACAGCCACGCCCGGCCCCGGGGCGCGGCGGCGAGGGGGCTCGGCTGCGGGGTGTAGTCTCCGCGCGTTGGCGCCCCCCCAAAAAAAGAGAAACAGGGTGTGCTCGGTGCTTGCAGTCTCTCCCTCCCGTCACTCAATCTCGCTCTCTCTCCTGGGTCCACAGCGACACCCCGGCGTCGGTCGCGACCGCGAGCGCGCCGGGGCCGGCGGCCGCGAGCGCGGTCGGCGCGCGCGGCGCAGTGACCGCGGCGGGGAGGGCGCCGGGCGCGCCGCCCGCGTCCCACAGCAGCACGCAGTCGCCCGCGTGCGACGCGAGCCAGGGCGGGGCGGGGATGTCGGCGTCGGGCAGGAACGCGAGCGCGCGCGGCGCGCGGCCTGCGCCCGCCGGCGCGGCGCCCGCCGCGGTCGGCCCTGCCAAATCCCCTGCGCCCCTTCGCCCCCACACCAGGCACGCCGCCGACTCCAGCGGGCCGGCCACGCACGCGAGCGCGATCAGGGGGCCGGAGGACGCGGCGGCGACGCAGGAGCCGGCCGTGGCGAGAGAGGGACCGGCAGGCGACCAGCCGCTCTCGCCGCTCGGAAACCATAGCGTCGCGCCAGCCGCGGTCGCGGCCAGCAGCCCACCAGCCTCCAGGATGGCCAGCGAGTGCACGGGGCGCGGCACGGAGCCCGGTGCCGGGGCCAGCGTAGCGAGAGCCTCGCCCGGCTTCCGCGTGTCGTGCAGAGCCACCCCCCCGCTGGACATGCCCAGCGCTAGTGTCATGCCGTCCACCCAGGCGCCGCAGAGCGCGGGGAACGGGGTGGCGAGGGCCGCCGCGACGCAGCCCGCGCGTGCGTCGACCACGGCGCCCGCGCCGCCGGAGCGCGAGGCGCGGCCGACGGCCAAAGCCAGGTCGCTACATGGCGCCAGGCACACGTCGCGCACGGTGGCCAGCGCCGGAAGGCACACCGCCCCCCCGACGCACGGCGCGAGCAGCGACGCGCGGCGCAGCGCTCCGCGCCCGGCCGCGGTGGAGCCCAGGGCGGCGTAGCCGGCGCGCGCGTCGGCCGCGATGGCGGTTGTGCCGGGGGTGGGGGTTGTGGCGCCGCGGGCAAAGCGCGGGGGGGGGCGCGAGCCGGGCGAGGCGCTGGCCTCGACCCTGGGCCGGCTCGCCGGGCGGTCGCCATCGTCGGCGTCGATCCGAGTCCTCACTGCGGCCGACGGCCCCAGCGGGCGCCCGCGGCTATCGACCGGCGCCGTCGGCTCGCCCGCGGCCGCGGCCGCCGCGACAGCCGCCCCGCTCTGCTGGAGCACGGCCACCAGGCGCCGCACCTGGGCCTTGAGCCGGCCGACTTCAGCTTTGGCGCGGGAAGCGTCGGTCCGCGCCTTCGCCAGCGCCGCCTCGGCTCGCGCGCGCGCCGCGCCCTCTGCGGCCGCCACGCGCTCGCCCTCGGCCGCGGCCGACCCGTCGGCCGCGGTCAAACGAGACACAAACAGCGGCAACACGTCGGCCTCGGCCGCCGGCGCGCAGCACAGGGGGCAGCGCCCCGTCGCTGCGACCGCGCCGCGCGCGCACGCCGCGCCAAACAGGTGCCCGCAGCGCAGGGCGGCCACCCGGTGCTCGCCGGCCGACGTCCACGGTTCGAGGCAGACGGCGCAGGTGTCGTCGTCGGAGGGCGGGGGGGCGTCGGCCATCTTGTGAGCCGGGGGGAGGGGCCGCGCGGCGCGGGAGCCAACTCCGGCTGCGGGCGGTCGCCAAACACGCTTGGCCTTTCGACCGCAGCCGCCGGCGGGCGCGCGGGCGCCGGGCGGGTGTGGAGCGCGGCGCGCGCCGCACGCTTTGCACTCTCCCGCCCCCCGAGGTGACCGCCCGCGCCCGCGGCGGGGGCCTTGCATCGCCCCGCGTCGACCGCGAACCGCCGCGAGCCCTCGCATGCGCGCGCCGCCACCCCCGCTCACCCCTCCCCCCATCGTCACCCCCAGCCCTCGTCCTCCCTCCCCACCCCTGCCGCCATGGACGTTCTCGGCGAGATCAAGGCGTTTGCCAAAGACTCGGTGCGCCTGGTCAAACGGTGCACCAAGCCCGACGCGAAAGGTGAAAGGGGGGGGGGGGGGGCGGGGGTTGCGCGGCGGCGGGGCGCCCGGCTCGCGGCGCCGTGGATGTGGGCCCGATAGGGTGAAGCGTTGGGGACGGCGCCGGGGCGTGGCGCCGCCCGCGCGCTCTCAGGCGCGCATCGCGCGCGGCCCGCCGATTCGCGCCTCCTCCCTCCTCTTCTCTCCCAGAGTTCAACAAGATCGTGACCAAGACAGCGCTCGGCTTCGTCGTCATGGGGTTCATCGGGTTCTTCGTCAAGCTGATCTTCATCGTGCGAGAGAAAGAGGAGACACAGGGAGGGAGGGAAGGTGGCGTCTTCATGTTCCCCTCACACCCCGCTCACTCTGTCCCCCTCCAACTCCACAGCCGATCAACCAGATCATCGTCGGTGGGTCGGCCGCCAAGGCCGCGTGAGTTAGAGAGGAAGGGTTGAGAGCCGCGCGAGCGCGCGGAGGCGCGGCGTGCGCCCTGGGGCCGCGCACTGCAACCCGAGGCCAGGCAGAGCTCAGAAACGACGGCGGGCGGGTCAGGCCGGGGCGAGAGAGGCCGCCGTCTCTCCGTCGCCCACCCCAACCGCACGCCTGCAAAACCCGGCCGCGTGCCCCGCGCACGCCTTGGCCGCGCCCTGCCCGCATGCCGCCCGGTGCGCGGCCTCGCACATGGCCCGCTGGGACGGGTTGCCGCGCCGGCCGAGGAGGCGCTGCCACACCGGCAGCGCGCACTTTCGCGCGGCGGCGAGCGCGCACCCGTAGCGCGCGCCGCGCACGCACCGGTCGTCGACCGCTGCCGTGCACTTGGCCAGGGCGGCGTCGCGGTCGGCAAGGGTGGCGAAAGCCTGGAAAGGAGGGTGGTCGTCGACCCCCACAACGAGCTCGACAACCAGCTCCCGTCTGGCATCTCGGAACCGAGTGCGTCTCCCCAACGCGGGTGCGGCCCGCAGCGCCGCCGCCGTCGCGCCCCGATCCTCGCCGCACCAGGTCGCCGTCCCCCCCGCGCGTGCGCACGGGCGGGAGCGGCGGGTCAAAGGGGGCGACGCCCAGGGCGGGCGCGTCGAAGCGCGCGGGCTTGGAGCCGGAGCCGCCCATGCCGGAGCGGGGCGACCCCGTCGGGAGAGTGTGAGATGGAGAGACGCCCTCTGCCCTACCGCCCGCCCCACCACACACCGCAACGACCGGCACAGTGCTTCCACGCGCGGAACGGCCGCGCCCTCACCCTCTCTCTCTCTCACTCGGCCTTGCCCCCGCCCACGCCCCCACCGACCGCCACCACCTTGACCGGCCCCAGGATCATGCTCATGCTGCGCCCCATCATCGCCGGAGGGGATTGGACGGCCACGTCCACGCCGGCGGCTTCGACTTCAGACACAAACTTGTTGAAGAGGTCGACGCAGTCGGCCTTGTGCTCCATCTCCCTGCCCCGAAAGGCGACAGACACTTTGACCTTGTCGCCTTTGGCAATGAATTTGGTGGCAGCCCGCAGCCTGACTTGATAGTCGTGCACGTCCGTGTTGAGCCGCATCTTGAGCTCTTTCATGCCCTGCCGCGCCTCGCGCTGCTTCTTGGACGCGTCCTTGGCCGCGCGCCCCAGCTCAAACCGGTGCTTGGACGCCGAAACGAGGCGGGCGACGGGGGGGGAGGCGTCGGGCGAGACGAGGACGACGTCCACGCCCGCCTCGGCCGCGAGCGCGAGCGCGGCGTCGAGCCGCATGACGCCCAGCATCGCCTTGTCCTCGCCGAGGAGGCGCACTTCGTCCGCGGGGATGTCGTTGTTGATGACGAGGCCGCCGTTTGGCGGGCCCCGGTCGTCGCGGTTGCGGCCGTAGCGGCCGCCGCGGCCGCCGCCGTACCGGCGGTCGGCGTCGGCAGCCGATTCGCCGTCGGCCGAGGCGGTCGGGGCGCCCGGGGACGCGTAGCCGCCCTGGGGCGGGCCGTAGGAGCCGCGGCCGCCGCCGGGCGCGAACGAGCCGCCGCCCGGCGCGTAGCCGCCGGGGCGGGGCGTGTAGGGGCGGTCGCCAAAGGAGCCGCGGCCGCCGCCGGGGACGTAGGGGCCCCGGCCGCCGCCGGGCGTGAACGAGCCGCGGCCCGCGCCGTCGCCGCGGCCGCCGCCGGGCACGTAGGGCCCGCGCCCGGGGCCGCCCCGGCCGCGCCCGCCGAAATCAGACCGGCCGCCGGGGCCGCCGCCGCGGCCGGCGCCGGGCACGTAGGGGCCGCGGCCGGCGCCGGGGGTGTAGGGGCCGCGGCCGGCGCCGTCGCCCCTCCCGCGCCCTTGGTAGTCGCCGCGGCCGCGGCCGCCGTCGCCGGCGGGCCGGGGGGGCGGCCTGAAGTCGCCGCCGCCGCCGCCGGGGGGGGGCGAGGGGCGGGGGGGTGGGGCGGCGAGGTCGCCGGCGGCGGCGGGCGGCGCTGGGAGGCGCAGGGGCTGCGGAGAGAGAGGGCGGCGTCAGCAGGCGGGCGTGATCGATCCAACCATCCAGCAACGCTGGCACAGGCGGGCGGCGGCGCCCGCGGCCGCCCCCCCCCCCGCCGCCCGCCAGCGCCGCCACGCGGCGTCTCGCCCGCATTGGCGCCCCGCCCGCCGCCGCGCCGTCCCGCCACGCTCGCCAAGCCTCATTACGCCACGCACCGCGCGCACGCCCGGCGACGCGCCGCAACCGCCGCCCCACACACGCGGCGCGGGCCGCCGCGGCGGCGCGGCCGCGGACGGCGGCGCGGCCAGGGCCCGCATGCTGGCGGGCGGGATGAGGGCGGAGCGCGCGGCTCTCGGGGTGCGTGGGACGCTGGGCGGGCGGGGCGCGGGAGTGGCCCGGCACAGTGTCGGCCGCGCCGCTCGCTGCGCTCTCACTCCTCGCCACCATGCGCCGCCCGCGCTTGACGCTCCTGGCGCTCGGTGAGTGTCGGACAGGGGCGCCGGCCGCCCGGCCGCTTGCCACGCGTGCAACCCCATCCCGACGCCCCGTTGCCGCCCTCCAGCCGCGATTCTCGCCGTCGCTTCTGCCGTCGCCAACCCCGCCTCCGTGTTCTGCGAGCAGAGCGCGGGCGCTGCGCACACGCTCGCCGACTCCGTGGGCGCGGCCTGGGGCGTGTGCTCGTTCGGGCCGACCGCCGCGGTCGACGAATGGACCCTCTTCCGCGCGTCGACGCCCACCGGACGCAGCGGTGGTGGCGGCTCTTCGAATGCTGCCCGGTCGGGCGCGGTCGCCGCCTTTCTCAACGGCCCCGCGCTCGGCGCCTCGTCCAACGCCGCCGCGACCGCCGTCTGCGCCAAAGCGGGCGCCCAGCTGCGCAAACTGACGTGCGCTGCGCCTGGGTGCAAGCTGGGCGCGCCCACGCTGGATTTGTGCCTCTTCCCGGACGGATCCATGGTCGGCGCCGACGCGCTGCGCGCGGGGCCCAAGGGCGCGGGCGGCGTCGCCCGCCTGGCGGCCGTGTTGAAGGGGGAGGGGGTTTGACGCGTGTTTGGTTAGTGTGACGGGGAGAAGCGCAACGTGCGCGCCCTCTCCTCGCCTCGCCTCGTCTTTCAGGTCGCGTCCCGGCACGGGTTGCTGGGCGTGCGCGCGCCTCCACCTAGCATGGGGCGCGTTAAATTGACTGGGGTGGGCCGCCGCGGCCCGGGAGGGGCCGCGGCGGCGGGGGCGCGCGGCGGCAGATGGCCTTGGCCTTCCCTCTCTCACTTGCCCGCCGCCCTCTGCGCGCGCGCCCGCGCCTCAAAGTAGCCCGTCACCTGGTCTGACACCGCCCACACGATGGCCTGCCCCGGCGGGATGCGCATGAGGCGCGGGGTGAGGCCGCGCCAGAGCGAGAGCACGCCCTCGTCGCGCCCGATCTTGATGAGCGCGTCCACCAGCCCGCTGTACTTGACCGTGCCCGGCGGCGCGCCCGCCTGGGCCATGAGCCGCGTCTTGACGACGTCAAAGGGGCAGGTGGCGATCGGGCCCAGGATGGCAGCAGAGAAACCCGACGCCATCGACTGGCCCGGCGTGAGCGCCTTCCCGTCGCCTTCCGCCTTGCCCCAGTAGATGCGGTCGAAATTATGTTTCGCCCAAAACATGCAGAGCTGGTTGGTCCCATTGCGCATCACTGTCGGGGTCGCGCCAGACCACAGCCCGCGCACGCCCTCCTCGCGCACGATGACGCCCGCGGTATGGATGGGGCCCTTGTACTTGAGCGCCTCTTTGGCCAGCCCTTTTTGTTGTTGGAGGCGAATTTTGACGACTTCAAAGGGCGTGACCAAAATGAGCGCCTCGGTCACGCCCGCCGCAAAGCCGGCCGCCATGCGCCCGCCGTTGCCCAGGTTGCCGTCCTTGTCGCGCATCAGGCCCTGGTAGAACGCGTTGGTGGAGAAGCGGAGGGCGTACTTGGCGCAGAGTTGGGTGGAGAACGGGGTCAACCCCTTCCAGAGCGCGCGCACGCCCTCCTCGCGCGCGATGAGGGAGCCGGCCTGGAACACGCCCCTGTATTTGCCGGTGCGGTCGAGCTAAAACGGGGATGGATGGAGGGAGGGGACGGTGAGAGGAGAGCTGGCAGCGCGAGTCCCAGGCCCCGCTCGCTCCACGACCGCCTCCCTCTCCTCTCTCTCTCCCTTTTTACCTGGAGCCTTGTCTTGATAGTGTCGATCGGCTGCAGGCACGTCGCCTCGACGAGGCCGCCCATCGACCCGGATAGCCCCTTGACAATGGGGGACAGGATGACGGCGTCCCCGCCCGCGGGCTTGGACGCCATTGTGTGGGGGGCTGGAGGGGTGTGGGGGGTGGGGTGGGCGGCGGCGCGGTGCCGCGCAAAGCCATGGCGCGGCGCCGCGTCGGCGGGGCCCGCGCCGGCCGCCGGGAGCGCCCGGCGGTCGCGCCGCGATGTCGGCGACCGACGGCAGCACACCTGGGCGGGGAGGGAGGGGCGCCGAGGCCCGGGCCGGAGACTGGCGCGGCGCGGCGGCGGCGGCCGGCGTCGCCGCGACCGAGCAAAGGGAGAGACGAGGGCCCGCCGCGGGCTCTGCTCCAGAGTGAATCGCACAGACCAGGCGCCAGCGGACAATATATGTTTCACGCCGCCGCGGCGGCGTCACGCTTCTTCCTCATCACACGCCGCGGAGGTCGACGCGGTCGTCCTGGACGACGCGCCCCGCCGCCAGCTCAGCAACCGTGACCGTGGGACGGCCCGTTTCATCAATCAAGGACCCGACAATGCGTTCCGCCGAGGCAAAGGCTTGGTCGCGGGTCGACCGCGTGTACGTGATGACGCACCGCATGCCGGCGCCCGCCGCGGCCGCCGCCCCGATGGCCGAATCCTCCACCACGACGCACGAGGCAGGGTCCAGGCCCAGCTTGATCGCGGCCTGGTTGTAGATCATGGGGTCGGGCTTTTTCTGGGGAACGTCGTCGCCCGCGAGGAACACGTCGAGCCCTTTGAACCGCCCCTCGCCCAGCAGCGCCCCCAGCACGGCCACGATGGACGACTTGGTGCCCGCGGAGCACACGCCGACCGCGAGGCCGGCCTCGCGCGCGTCGTCCATCAAGCGGAGGACGCCGGGGCGCGGGTCGACGTCTCCCGACCCCACCATGGTCTGGTAGTGCGTCGTCTTCCACGCCTGGAGCGTGTCGACCAGTTGCTCTTTGGCCGTGTCGGTCGTGGGGGTCGCCGGCAGGACGGACGAGGTCGGCCACCCGTCCCCGTTGAAGTAGAACCGCATTTTGGGTTTGCCGCCCCCGACCTTGTTCTGCAGGTCGTCATAGTATGTCTGCGTGGGTGGAGGTGGGGTGGGTGGGGTGCGGGGTGCGCGGGGAGCCGCGTCCTTGCCGCCGCACCCGCCGCCTGCCCTCCCGCTCCTCGGACCTCGCTCCAGAAGACGCGCTGGCCGCCGATCCGGCAGTCGAAATACTCAAACGCGTCGTTGTACGCCTTCAGGTGGTAGTCCTCGGACTCGAGGATGACGCCTGGGGCGGGGGTGGGAGGTTTGTCGGCGGGCCGGGGTCGCGGCGCCGATGCGGCCCTCCCCCCCGTCTCCGACCCCCGCCGACCCCCCACCATCGCAGTCGAAGATGAGCGCTTTCAGCTCGGCGCGCGCGACGAGCGACGCGGCGCGCGCGGCGGGCTGGCCAGCCGAGCCGCGCGCGGGGAGGCGCTGCCGCAAGAGGGCGGCGTTGCACGACCCAACGCGGGCGGCCGGCAGGCTCTTGGGCACCGGGCGACAGCTGGGGCGCAGGGCGGTCGCCATCGTGAGCGCGGTTTTGGGCCGGCTGCGGCGGTCTCTCGCGAGCCTTTCACTATCCCTCCCGCCCGGCCCGGGCAGCCGCCGGTCCCGCCGCCCCCGGTGGCGCGGCCCGCCATTGGTCGGCGCCCATTGGCCAGCGCGCCCCCCTGGCGGCGGCCGGCGTGAGCTGCGGGCGGGCGTGCATCGCGGTCCGCGCCTCGCCCACGGCCCCGCACTCACCTTTCGATGCCGCGCCTGTCGCACCAGCGCGCTCGCGGGCGCGAGGGTGCGCCCGCGCCCCTGGCCGCGGCCGACGTCGCCCCCACGCCGCGTTCCGCCTGGGCCGGGCTGCCGGCCGCCGCGGACGCGGTCGCGTTTGACGAAGAGTGTCGCCTGCTGGCGGTGAGGGGTTGGGTGGAGGGGAGGAGGGTTGGAGTGGCAAAGGAGGAAAAGGCGCCGACCTCCTCCCCTCCTTCTTTAGGTCGCCACCAGCGACGGCCGCGTCGCGGTCGCGTCCGCGGTCTGGCCCGAGGTCGGCCTGCCGCCACCGCAGCAGGGCGATGGGGGCGGGCCGCCCGCCGCAACGCGCGCCCTCCTGCCGCTGGCCGGCCGCGGGCAGTTCCTTCGTCTCACCGCCGCCGGCGACGCCCAGCTCTGGTCGGCCCCCGGAGCGCTCGATAGCGACGCCGCGGGCGGCCTGGTCGACTCGCTGCCCCTGGCCGACGCGGCGACGGCGGCCGCGCCGCTCGCGGGGTCGCCGTTTGTGCTGCTCGGCCGCGCGTCCGGCGCCGTCTCCGTCCTGGCCCTGGTCCGGGACCGGGACAGTGACGCGTCCGCCACTGTGGGCCCCGGCACAGCGGCTGGAGGCCTCGCCTTGCTGCCGTACGAGGTCGCCGCCTCGTCCCTCGGCGCGGGCCCCGTCGCCGCGCTCGCGCCCCCGGTCGCCCCCTCCTCCTCGATCGCCCTCGTCGCGCACGCCGACACCGGCGCCACAGTGTGGGACTTGAGGCGGGAGGCCGCCGTCGCGCGCGCGCCGCGGGCGGGCGCGGCGGCGGTCGCGTGGGCCGCGGCCGACGGCTCGCTCTTTGCCACCGGCCACGCCGACGGCGCGGTCGTCTTGTGGCGCCCGCCCAAGGGCGCGCCCGCGCCCTCCGCCACCCGCGCACCACCCGCTCTGGCCCCGGCCGCCGTGCTCTCGCTCGCCCTGGCGGGCGCGCGCGCGCGGCCGCTGCGCGGCCTCTGGCTCGCCCCCCCGGGCGTGCTCGCCTGGGGCGGGCGCGGCGAGGACAACCCGATGGAGTTGACGGTCATCGACCCCGCGGCCGAACTGGCGGCCCTGGCGCCGGCGTCGGCGCCGGCCCTCCGCCGCGCGCTCCCCTGGTTTGGCGCTGTGCGCGCCGTCGCCCTCATCCCCCCCTCCCCCCACTGCCCAGCCGCCCGGCCTTTAGTACTGGCCGAAAGCGGGTCCCTGATGGCGTACGGCGGCGGTGACGGCGCCCCCGCCCCGCTCGCGACGCCGCTCGCCGCGCTGCCCGCGACGACCGCGGCGGCCGCTGCGCCCGCCGCGGACGAGGCCGGACGCCGGGACGGTCACGACACGGCGTTGCTGCACTGCTGCACGCCAGAGTCGGCGGCGGCCGCGGGCGCGGCGCGGCTGGGCGCGCGCGCGCCCGCGCCCCAGTGGCGCGGCCTTGTCGGCGCGCCCCCGCCCGGGCCGCACCTCCCGCCTCCCACCCGCCTCCTCTTCACCGGGCACGAGGATGGCCGCCTGCGAGTGTGGGACTCGGGCGGCCACCCGCCGACGCTCCTGGACGCGTCGCCGTGGGCGGGCGCCCCCCGCCGCCCGCGCGCGGCGACCGCGGTCGCCGCCCGCCCGGCGGCCGGTTTGGCGATCACCGGGCACGAGCGGGGAGGCGTGTGCGTGCATCAATTCTGCGCGGCGGCGCGCGTGGTGGCGGCGGCCGACGTGGAGCTGCCGGCGGTGGGCGGCGCGGCCACCCTCGCGCCCGCGCCACCGCCGCCCGACGGCGGCTCCCCCCAGCCGCCCGGCTGGCAGCTCGTGCTCACCGCGGCGCCCGCGGCCGCGGCGTCGCCGGCGGTCACAGCGTTGGCGCTCGCGCCGCGCGAGGGCCTGGCCGCCGCGGGCGACGCGGGCGGCGCCGTCGTGTGCCTCGATTTGGCGACGCCGCGCGTCGCGTGGCGTGTGGCGGTCGCCGGGAGCGCGGCCGTGGTCGCGCTCGAGTTTGTGGCCGAGCCGGTGGCGGCTGGTTCTTTGCGCCGCTCGCGCCTCGTCCTCCTCGCCGCGCTCGCCGACGGAGCCCTCGCCGCGCTCGACGCCGCGGCCGGGACCCTTCTGGCGCGCGCCGTCGCCACCCCGACGCTGGCCGGCCTCGCTCCCTGCCTCGTGCCGCTCACCGCGGCGGGCGCGGCCGCCGCGCTGCCGGCGCCGCCGCTCGCGCTCGCGTGGGCGGGGCGCGCCGACGCGAGCGACGCGCCGCCGCCAGCGGTGGTGGAGGATGGCGAGGATGGGGGTGGCGACGCGTCCGTGCCGCCGACGCCTGCCGCCGACGCGCCGCCGCCGCCGCCGCCGCCGCCGCCCGCCGCCGACGGCGCGCACCTGGTCGCGCCCTCGACGCCCGCCTTCGCGCGCCGGACCGCGTCCCGCGACAGCGACGGGTGGGAGGTGGGCCCGCCCCGGCCGACGGGCAGCGCGCGCGCCTCGCGGCGCACGCCGACGACCGACGCGCGCGCCCTCGACGCGCCTCCCCCGCCCGGCGACGGCGCGGCGTCGCCCGCGGCGTCCAGGCGGTCGACCGTCGACCTCGCCGGCTCGCGCGTGGCGTCGCCCGAGCCCGAGCCCGAGCGCGCGCGCGCGGCGACCGCCGACCCGGCATCGCCGGCCCCCGCCCCTTCACCACCCACGTCCGAGGACGAGGGTGAGCTGTTGACAGCCGCCCTCACCGCGCTCAAGGAGCAAAAGCGGGGGCGGGGCCGGCGCGCGTCGAGCGTCGCGGCGTCGCCCGACGGCACGTCGCCGCGCCGCGGCGGCGACCCGCCAGGGCTGCCGCCGGGCCTGCCCGCGCCCGAGGGCGCGCCTGAAGCGACAGGAATTGCGCTCGTCGCCGCAAGCGGGGCGGTGGTGGTCGACTTGGCGGCCTGGTTGGCGGCGGCAGCGGCCGCGGCCGAGGCGGGCGCCCCCGCGCCCGCCCCTCTTCCCGTGCTCTCCAAAGCCGCCATCCCCGCCCCGCCTCTGGCCGCCTGGACCGTGACCTCCCCCGGCGGCGGCCCCGGACTGGCGATCGTGGCCGGCGGCGCCCTGCACGTCTTCGCCCTGCCGTCGCTCGCGCGCCTCTCCCCCGCCCCGCCCCCCACCCTCGACGCCGCGCTCGGCTTCCCCTGGCCCGCCGGCGCCACCCTGGCCGCGGGCGCAGCCGACGGCGTGCTGCTCCTGTTTGGTGGGGGAGGCGAGGTGGCGCGCGTGGGGGTGTTGGCGGCGTCGCCCGCGCCGCCGCCGCTGCCGCCGCTCGCGAGCGAGCTGCGCCGCACCGCCGAGCCGGCGGCAGTGCCCACCGCGCCCCCCGCACCGCGCCAATCCGCCACATCGTATTTCGGCGCGGCCCTGCTGGCCACCGCGGCCGCGGCCGCGGGCGGCGGCCTCGTCGAGTCGCTCGCGTCGGCGGCCGACCGCCTGCGCGGCGCCCGCGGCGGCCCGTCCCGGGGCGCGCCGTCGTTGGCGGCGGTGTTCATGCGACGCAAGTCGGACGCGGATGAGGCGGGGGATGGAGAGGATGGCGTGCGTGCGGCCCTCTTTGGCGTTGCGCGCGCGGCCGCGCCGTCGTCGTCTTCGCGGCCGGTCCCTCCGCTTCCCCGCCCCCACGTCGGCACCCGCACCGCGGACGAGATTAGGGCGGCCTACGGGCGCCCTCTGCCGTCCCGCGCGCGCCCGGACGCGGCGGTGGCGGCCTTGGCCGAGACGCGTGCCGCGCTCGCCGCGCGCGGCGAGCGCCTCGACGGCCTGGCCGTCGCCACCGACGCCCTGGCGGCCGACGCGGCCGGGTTTGAGGCGGCGGCCAAAGCTTTGCGCGACCGGGCGGGGCGCAAGTGGTGGCACCTGTAGAGATATGAGAAGAGAAGGGAGAGCGCGCGGCTAGCCGGGCAGCGCCGGCGCGCGGCGCCACCATCCCCCACTCCCCCTCTCACCATGCCGCTCCGAGGCGGCGGCCCCTTGGCCCGCTACGGCGCCGTGGCGTCGGCCGACGGGCGCCTGCTGCTGGCGCCTGCGGGGCCGACGCTGCGCGTGTATGCGGCGGCCGGCGGCGCCGACGCCCCCCTCCTCGTCCTGCGCGGGCACGCCGCGGACGTGACTGCAGTGGCGCGGCACCCGGCGGACGAGGGCAAGGTTAGAGATGGAGGGGGGAGGAGGCGGCGTGCCGCCCGCGCCGACGGCGGCCGCATTGCGCCGTGCCGCGCCGCGCCGCCCACCCCCTCCCCTCTTCCCCAGGCCTACACCGCGTCCCTGGACGGCACCCTCAAATGCTGGGACTTGGCCACCGGGCGCTGCGTGTCGACGGCGTCCGTCGGCGCGCCCGTGACCGGCCTTGCCGTCCCGCCGCGCGCCGGCGTCGCCTGGCTCTCGACGCTCTGGGAGCGGGGCGCGGGCCGTGTGCTGCGCCTGCACCTGGCGACGGGCGTTGTCGAGGGCGAGCGGTTCAAGCTCGCGTCGCCCGCTGCGCTCTCGCTCTCGGCCGGCGGCGGCGTCGTCGCCGCGCACGAGCGGCGCACCGTCTGGCTTTGGACGGCGGCAGGCGATTTGCACAGCCCGCTGACCATTGTGCGGACGAAGGCGGTGACGGTGCGTCGAGGGAGTTGGGGGGTGAAGGCGGGGGCGCTGCGCGCCGCCTCGCCCTCCGCCCACACTCGACCCTCCGCCCCTCATCAGTCCATCGCCGTCGACGGCGACGACGACCGGGTCGCCATTGGCGACGCCACCGGCCGCGTCACGGTGTGGCGCGGCCTGGCCGCCGCGCTCGCCGCGCCGCGCGCGGCCGAGGGCGCGCCGCCGCCCCTGCCGCCGCCCCAGACGCTGCACTGGCACGCGGCCTCGGTGCTCTCCCTCGCCTTCACCCCGGACGGCGAATTCCTGCTGTCTGGGGGGCACGAGGGCGTCCTCTGCCAGTGGCAGCTGTCCAGCGGCGGCCGCTCCTTCCTCCCGCGCCTCGGCGGCGCCATCACGTCCCTGGACGCCGTGCGCGCGGATGAACGCGCTGTCGTGATGGCCCAGGCGGACAACACGCTGCGGCGCGTGAATCTGGCGACGGCGGCCGTCGACGCGGCGGTGCGCGGGCTGCGCCCGCGCCCGCGCGGCGCGCGCGGCGCGGCCGCGCTGCGCCCGGGGCCCTCCGGCGAGCTCGTCGTCGCTGCTCCCGGTGGCGAGCTCCAGTTTTGGGACGTGCTCCGCGACCGGCACGCCGGCGCGCTCGCCGCCGCGCCGCGCGACGCGGTCGCGCCGCCGCCGCCCGCGGCCGGCGATCCGCCGCCGCCGCCCGGCCCCAGAGTCACGCACATCGCATTTTCGTCCTGCGGCGCCCGCCTTGCGACCGCGCTGTCCCTGCCGCGCCCCGGCGCGCCCGGAGGCCGTGCGTCGGCGCTCAAACTGTGGGCCGCCCCGGCGACCGCCGCCGCGGGCGACGCCCCCTTCCTGCTGGCCGCCGACGTCGTCGACCCGCATAGGTGCGCGTGGGGCGGTGGGAGGGCCGCCGCGCCGAGCCGAGCAGAGACCGTTGTGCGCCTGCAGGGGTCTGCCGCGTGTCGGCGGGCCTTGTTAGACGGCGGCGGGACACGATTGTCGGATTTAATAATCGCGGCCCAACGCTCACGTTTCCCCTTTTCCCCACACACTCAGCGGCGCCATCACCGGCCTCGCGTCCTCCCCCGACGGCGCCTCCATCGTGACGTCGGGCGCGGACGGCGAGCTCAAGCTGTGGCGGCGCAGCGGCTGCGGCGACGGCGCGGCCGACCGCTGGCGCTGCGCGTGGGCCGCCACCCTGGCCTCCCTCCCCCTGGCCGCCGTCGCCATGTCGGACGACGGCACCCTGGTCGCTGCCGCCGCGGGGCCGGACGTCGGGCTGTGGCGGGCGGCGGATGGCGCGCGCCTTGCCGTGCACGCCGCGCCGCCCGCCGCGCGCGGCGGCCCTCTCACAGAACTCGCCTTTGTCGCCGGCACCCCCGTCCTCGTCGGCGCCTACGGCGGGGCGCACCCGTGCGTCGCCGGATGGGACGTGGTGGCGGGGCGCCTGGCGTGGGCGGCGAGGGCGCGCGGCGGAAGGCTGTCGCCCGCGCGCGGCGCGCCGTTGGTGGCCGTCGCCCTCGCCCCGCCCGACCGCCCCACCCCAGGGACGGCCCCCGGCGGCCGCGTCCTCGTCCTGGCCGCCGCCGACGGCGCCGCGGTCGCCGGGTGGGACCTCCCGCGCGGCGCGGCAGACGCGTTGGCCTGGGCCGACCCTTGCTCCCGCCTCGCCGCCGCCGCCGCGCCCGCCTCCCCGGCCGGCGTCCCCCCCCTCATCATCGTCACGTCCGACCGCGAGTTTTGCCTGGCTGCGGCGGCGGGCGCGGTCAGCGATGAAGGCGCGCGGCCCACGACGGCGGCCGACGCGGCGGCCGAGCCGGTGGCGGGCCTGGACGCCGCGTTTGGCGGGGCGGGGCCCCGGCCCATTGCCCAAGCCCCCATTTCTGGCCTCAAAGCCGGTCGCGGCCCCGCGTGGGGCGCACTGTTCGACGCGCCGTCGCACGCGCTCGCGCCGCCCGCGGCTCTCGCGCCGCGCTTCCTCGAGTGCTTGCTGCTGGGCAAGGATTGATCGGATGGTTGGTTTGCGTGTTGTTTGGGCTTTGGTTTGTGTGACGCCTTCACGCGACGGAGGGAGCGGAGGGACCGGCGGCGTGGGGAGCGCCGGCGGCGCCCGCTCTCTCCCCACTCCCCGGCCGCCGCCCGACCGCGAGCCGCCGCCTCCCCGGGCGGTCATGCCCATGCCCGGCGACTCGCCGCCGCCGGCGCCGCCGCCACCGCCCCCGCCGCCGCCGCTGGCGCCGCCCGCCGATGCCGGCGACGGCAAGCGCGCCCCCGACGCGCCGCCTCCGGGCGACCGCCCCGCCCGCCGCGCGCGCAAGTCGCGGTGGGACGCCGAGCCGGAGGCGCCGGCGGCGAGCGCGGTCGCGCTGCGGCCGCAGATGGTGCTGCCGGGAGGGATCACGGTATGGGAGCGAGTGAGAGAGGGATGACGGGACGAAGATGCTGGTTTGAGGGCGCACAGAGCTGCGCCGGGCGGGTGGAGCGTGTTTGGGCGCCGACAGACCCCCCTCCTTCCTTTTCTCCCCAGGTCGAGCTCCCCGCCGCGCTCACCGGCGCGTCCCGCTCCGACGACCCCGCCGTCGCCCGCCTGTACGAACGCTTGGCCGACCTCTCGCACAAGCTGATGACGGGCGACTTGGGGATCCCCCCCGAAGGCGAACGCTCCCCCTCCCCCCCGCCGACCTACGACCGCTCCGGCGTGCGCCTTAACACGCGCGAGGTGCGCACGCGGGACAAGATCTCGGAGCAGCGGCAAGAGGTGATGGAGGAGCTCGTGCGCGCCGACCCGGCATACCGCCCGCCCCCGGACTTTCGCCCGTCCAAGAAAAAGGTCAAGCTCTACATTCCCCAGCGCCAATTCCCGTCGTTCAACTTCATCGGCATGATCATCGGGCCGAGGGGCGCGACCCAGCGCAAGCTGCAGGCCGAGACCGGGTGCCGCGTCGTGATTCGGGGCAAGGGCTCGGTCAAGGAGGGCGCCGCGCGCGACCCGCGGCACGAGGACGAAGCAGACGATTTGCACGTGTTGATCGAGGGGGACACGAAAGCCGCGGTCGACGCCGCGGTCGCGGTCGTCAAGCCGATGCTCGACCCGCACGCCGACCAGTTCCACGAACAAAAGGACCGCCAGCTGCGCGAGCTGGCCATCATCAACGGTACGCTCAAGGCGGAGGACGCCTGCTTCCTGTGCGGGGACACGGGGCACCGCCAGTTCGAGTGCCCGTCGCGCGCGGCCGACGCGTTTCAGCTGTCGACCGCCGTCCAGTCCAAGGTGGACGCCCAGTACGCGCGCGACGTGGCGCGCATGGGGGGCGGGGGGGAGGGGGTGGCGCCGGACGACGAGTACCGGAGCTTTTTGGCGGAGCTCGGGGGAGGCGACGGCGGCGGGCCGGAGCGCGCGCGGCCGCCGCCGCGCAGCGGCCCCGGCGGCGGCCCCGGCGGCGCAGGCCGCGACGCGCCCAACGAGTGCCGCCTCTTCATCGGCAACGTGGGCCACGGCTCGACCGAGCAGTCGGTGCGCGCGGCGCTGGAGCCGCACGGCGACGTCGTCTCGTTGGAGCTCGCGCTCGACGCCGGCGGCGCGCCCAAGGGCTTTGCCTTTGCGGTCATGGCCACGCCCGAGGGCGCGGCCGCCGCGTGCCGGCAGGCCAACGGGGCGCTGGTCGACGGGCGGCAGCTGCGCGTGCAGCCGCGCGGGGGCGGCGCGCCGCCGCCGGGCGTGCCGCCGGGCGGGTTTCCGCTGCCGCCGCCGCAGGGGTTCGGCGGCGGCGGCCCCGGCGGCCCTTCCCCCACCGACCTGCGCACCGTGCACGTGCACGGCATCGGCCCGGGCGTGACCGAGGCGGCGCTGGAGGCCGCGCTGTCTGAGCACGGCGCGGTCGACCGCGCGACGGTCGTCGTCGATCCCGCGACCGGCCACCCCCTCGGCTTTGCGTCCGTGGTGTTTGCCGACCCAGCGAGCGCGACGCGCGCGCTGGAGGCCGACGGTGCGCCGCTCGCGCCGGGCGGGCCGCGCGTCGGCGTGCGGCGGCCGCCGCCGCCCGGGGGGCCGCGAGGCCCGCCCGGCGGCTGGGGGTGGAGGCCGCCGCCGCCGGCGTGGCGGCCGCCGCCCCAGCAGCAGGGCTGGGGGCCGCCGCCGCCGCAGGCGTGGGGGCCGCCGCCGCCCGGCGCGTATGGCGCGCCGTGGGGCGCCGCGCCGCCGCCGCCGGGCGACCCCCCCCCTCCCCTCGACGAGCCGCCGCCCCCCCCCCCGGACGACGAGCCGCCGCCGCCGCCGCCGGACGAGCCGGGCGCGGGGTGGGGCGCGCCGCCGCCGCCGCCGCCCGACGGCGGCGCGCACGGGGGGGGGGCGGGGTGGGGACCGCCGCCGCCGCAGGCCGGTTGGGGCGCGCCCCAGCCGCACCCGGGCTGGGGAGCGCCGCCGCCGCAGCAGGGGTGGGGCGCGCCGCCCTACCGCCACCACGGCGCGCCCCCTCCATACGGCGCCGTGCCGCCGCCTGGCCCTGGTTATGGCGCCGTGCCCCCGTCTGGCCCCGCCTATGGTGCCGTGCCGCCTCCTGCACTTCACGCCTACAACGCGGTGCCGCCACCGCCCCCCGCGGGCCCGCCGCCGCCTGCGCCGCCGCCGCCACCGCCGCCCGCCGCGTCCGGCCCCCGCCTCGAGCCCAGAGGCGCCGCGCCTGCGCCCGGCGCCGCGCCCGCGGGCGGCAGCGTGGTCAGCGAGTACGAGCGGTTTCTGTCCGAGCTCGGGAGTTGAGAGAGAGCAAGAGAGAAGGAGAGCGAGCCGCGCCCGGGAGCGAGCCGCGGCTTGGGTTGTGTCACTCTTGCCCGCCCTCGCGCCGCGTCTCGCGGCCTAGCCTCCTCCCCGGCGCCCGCTCGGGGCCCGCCGGCCCAGGGTGCGGCCCGCCTGCCGCGGGCTCTCGCGCGCGCGCTCGCCCATGCGCCCCCTCCCGCCCCGCCGCGGGTGCCTCGCGGCCGCCGCCCTGGCCCTCGCCATAATCTCGGCCGCCCGCGGCGCCCCCGCCGCCGCTCTCGCGCCCGCGCCCGACGCCGGCCTGGCCTGTGCCGTCACGCTGGCCGTCTCGCCCGACGCCCCCACGCCCGCCTGCGCGCCCATGGTGGTCACAGTCAACGTGACGGAACCCGGCGGGCGCTCCGCGACGGGCGAGGTGACCATTCTGGCCAACGGGCGTTCAGTCACCCCCCCGCTCGCGCTCGACGCGTCCGGCTATGCGGCCGCCACCCTGACCTCTCTCACGCCCGAGGCCTACACCATCGTGGCCCTCTACCGGCGCGCCTCTGGCGGCCGCTGCAACGAGGGCGCGTCCGCGGGCGTGCCGCACGGCGTGTCCCGCGCGCCGCCGCGCCTCGCGGTCGCCCCCGTGCCCGCCGCCCTCACCTTTCCCGCGTGCGCGCCGGGCGGGGCCGCGTTCTGGGTGAGCGCGGATGGCGCGCCGGGGTGCCCGCCGGTGTCCGGGGCCGTGGTCGGGTACTTGGTGCCCGGCCCGTCCGCTGGTGCCGCCACCCGCGGCTCGTTTCCCGGTCCCGCCGAGATCGACCGCGTGGTCGCGGGTGCTGGCGGAGGCGTCGGCGGTCCGGCGGGCACGCCGGCCATCCCCTCCCCTCCTCTGTCGCTCCCCGCGCGCGCCGCGGCCGCCCTCGGCTCGCTCTCCCCCCGCTCATTTGCCGCGCTCGCCCAAGTCGCCCAGGCCGGGTTTCAGGCGGGGCGGGAGGCGGTGGCTGGGGCCAGCGGGGCGGCGCTGCCGGCGACTGTGCGCGCGGCGGCGGGCGGCGAGGGCCCGGTGCCGCCCGCGGTGCCCGCGGCCGACGTGGCGCTGCCCTCATCTGCTGCCCTGGAGCAAGCGTCGACCGGCGCGGTCGCCCCCCCGCGCCCGCTCGCCGGCCGCCGCCTCGCCCAGGACGCCGCCGTGCACGCCGACGCCGGCCTCGCCTCCAACGTGGCCACCGCCGTGCTCACCGGCGTCGCCGCGCGCGCGCTGGCCAACACCTCCGCGCTCGCACGCGCGGCGGTCGGCGCGGGCGCGCGCGCGGCGGGGTCGCCCGCCGCGCTGGCCGCCGGCAAAGCGTTGAGCGGCGTGTTGATCAATGCGTCGGCCATTGCCGCGGCTGGGAACGCGAGCGTGGAGCCTGCGCCGGGCAGCGCGGGCGCCGCTCTGGCCTCCCTCGCCCCCCCGCGCCTGCTCGGCGCCGCCGCCCTGCTCCCCGATTCCATCATGCCCGGGTCGCCCTCGCGTGCCGGCATCACGCCGGGGCCGGGCGCCACGTCGGCGCTGCCGGGCGTCGGCGCGGCGGCGGGCGGCCCGCACGCGGTCGTCATCCGGTATGGCGGCGACGCCGTGTACGCGCCCGCCACGGTGACCATTGATTTCGGCGTCGATGGCCGCTGCCTGGCGACCTGATTTGGGGGGGGGGGGGTCGTTGGGGGGCGTTGAAGTGTGACAGGGGAAGCGGCTGGCGCACAGTCCCGGCCCGCGGCCGCGGCCGGCATGCCGCCCCCCGCGTGCGCCCGCCTGCTCTTTACCGACATAGACGGCACGATCGTACACTACCCGGACGCCCAGGCGCGCTGGGGCGCGCCCAAGTCGGGCGCCGCTTGGGGGGCGGACAGCAACGACGGGGGCGACGGCGACCGCGTGGAGTGGGTGGACAAGGTGGGGCAGAGACGAGGGCGCGGGCGGCGCGATGCGCGGGCCTGGCGCCCCTGCCGAGCCACCCCGCGCACCCCCCGCCAGGCGACCGGTGACGCACACCCGCTCCTCCTCCTCCCCCCGTCCACCACCGGCAAGCGCGGCGCCATCAGCCTAAAAACGCTGCGCCTGCTGGCCTCGGCTCCCGCCGGCGGCGTGGGGGTGGTGGTCGTGTCGGGCGCGCGGACGGCCACGCTCGCGGCGCGGCTCGCCTTCCTGCCGCCCGCGCTGGCTGTCGCCTCTGAAAATGGGGGGCGGCTCTGGTGGGCGGACCCGGAACGCCCCACGCTGGCGCGGTTGAGGGAGGACACCGCGTGGCGCGACCGGCACGCGGCGTCCGCGGGGCCGCGCGCGGGCGACGGCAAAAAGCCGGAAGACCGGGAAGGACCTCTCTGGGACGCGTACCGACAGTTTAAAGCTTTGGGGTGGTCCCCCGACGCTTCAGGCTACACGACCGCGTTCCGGCTCCCCGTCGCCCCCCCCCACACCGCGTCCGACGCGCGCGCCGCCCTCGCGTCCCTCCCCCCCTGCCTCGCGTCCACCTTCAACCTGGGCTGCGCGGACGTCTACCCCGCGACGTCCGGGAAGCGCGCGGTGGCGGAGCACGTGGCGTCGAGCGCCGGGGCGCGCGTCGCCGCGTCTGCTTTTCTGTGCGACGACGACAACGACCTGGACCTCGCGGCCGTCGTGGGGCGCGCGTTTGCGGTGGGGGCGACGCATGCGTCTGTGCGAGAAGCGACTGCTGCCGACCCGGGGCGGTGGTGGGTGGCGCAGGGAGAGGGCACGCTCGCGGCCGACGCCGCGGTCGAGGCCGCGCTGGCGTGGTTGAGTGGAGGAGGTGGCGGCGGCGCGATTGAACCCGGCGCGCGGGAGCTGGCCGGCGCGCCGGCGTGAGGCGGCGAGGCGGGCGTGCCGCCTCGTCGGGTTTGCAAGCACGCACTCCCCACCCCCTCCTCCCTCACTCGAACGCCGTCGCCACCGCGGCCGCGCCCACGGCCGCCGCGGGCGCGCCCGCGGCGGGCGCGGGCGGCCGCTTGCCGCCGCCAAGCGCGGCGGCCGCGGCGGCGAGCGCGTTGGCCGTGAGCTCGCCCAGGGCCGACCGCCGGCGCGGGGGAGGCGCGGGCGGCGCGGCGGGGCTGTCGTGCAGGGGCACGTCGGCAAAGGAGAAGGACGAGGGCGACGCGCCCGCGACCGACGGCGCCTCCCCCGCCGGCGACCGGGGCGGCGACCGCAGCGGGTGCGACGCCAGGCCGTCCACGCCCCCGGACGACGCGGCAGACTGCGGCCGCGAGTTTGGCGCGTCCAGGGCCGCCACCAGGCTTCTCAGCGCGCGCAGCGCGTCGCGCGTCGACGACTGGGGCACGATGACGTCGCCAATGACGGCCGCGTCAAACGCGGGGGCCAGCGAACGGGCGGGGGTGCGGGGGGAGCGGGGGGCGGAGAGGGCAGTGCGGAAAGAGGCGGCGGAGGTCGCGGACACGTACGTGGCGCCGCCCGCGGTGCGCCACGAGTCGGGCGAGCCCGGCGAGGGGGTGCTGGAGGCGCACAGGCCCATTGCGGTGGTGGTGTGCGCCGCGCGCTGCAGTTTGCGCGATGCGGCCGCCAGGCGGCCCCGGGCTGCCGCCTCCGCCGCCCGCGCTGCGCGAGCGGGCTTCCTCCGGCCATGCCTCCGGCCCCGCGTCGCCGAATTCGCCGCAGCGGACCCCGAAATCGCCGCGGGCGGGCGCCCCCCTCGCCCTCGCCGCCACCGCCGCCGCCCTCCCCGCGCCTCCTCCTCCTGTGCGCGTCGATGTCGCCTTCCCCGAGGGCGGGCGGGCGGTGGGCGTGGGGCTCACCAATCTGGGCAACTCGTGCTTCCTCAACGCGGTCCTTCAAGCGCTCGCCCACACCCCGCCCCTCTCGAACGCGCTCCTCGCGCGCCGCGGCGATTGCTGCGGGAGCGAGGCGTGCGCGCACTGCCTGCTGACCGCCCAGGTGGCGGCCTCGCTGGCGCCCGGGGCGGCGTCTCCTTCTGCGCCGCGCGCCCTCTTCCGCGCGCTCCCGTCCCTCGCCCGCACCCTCACCTGCGGCCGCCAGGAGGACGCACACGAGTTCTTGCGCGCCCTGCTCGACGCCGCCGACAGGGGTCGGCGGGCGGGGTTGGTTGGGGCCGGCCGCCCCCCTCCCCCGACCTGGGCGACCGAGGTCGAGGCCGCGTTTCGCGGGACGCTGCGCTCCCGGGTCACCTGCGGCCGCTGCGGCGCCGCCTCCGACACGCTCGACCCCTTTCTCGACCTCGCGCTCGACCCGGGGCCCGGCGACATCGCTGCCTGCCTACGCGCTTGGGCCGCGCCGGAAACGCTCGCGGGCGGCGACGCGTACGCGTGCGGTCGCTGCGGGCCGGTGCCCGCCGCCGCGAAAGCGCTCGCCGTGTCCTCCCCGCCCGCCGCGCTCGTGCTCACGCTGAAACGGTTCAAGGGACTATACGGCAAGGATGCGCGGCACGTGGCGTTGGGCGAGACGCTCACGCTCCCCCCGGCCGTGCTCGCGTCGGCCGACGGCCCGCCCCCGACCTATTCCCTCGACGCCGTCGTCGTCCACTCCGGCTCCTCCGCCGCGTCCGGCCACTACTACGCGTTCGTTCGCGGGCGCGGCGGGCGCTGGTGGCGCGCGGACGATTCCTGGGTGTCGCCCGTCGACGCGGGCACGGTTCTGTCCTCTTGCGCTTACATGCTGTTTTACGTCCACGACGGCGGCAAAGAGGCGGCAGCGGGTAAAGAGGCTGCGGCCGCGGCTGCCGCGGTCAAGGCCACAGCGTCGCCGGCGGCCGCGCCGGCGCGCGAGCGCACGCCGCCCCCCCTTCCCGTCTCGCCCGCCGACGCGCTGCAGCCGCCGCCGCCGCTGCGCTCCCTGTGGCGGCCGATGAATCGGCCGCCGTCGCTGGCGGCCCAGGTGGCGGCCACGCCGCTGCCGGAGCGCGCGGCGCCGCGCGCGCCGCCGCCGCCCGCGCCGCGCTCGCTGACCAAGCGCCAGATCGGCGGCTTCCGCTCCCGCGGCCTCGCCATGGTGGCGGCCGCGTCTGGGACCGTGGTGTCAAGCCCCGGGTCGGGCGAGCGGCGGCCGGCGCCGGACGGCGGCGCGGGGGCGCTCGCGGGGTCTGTCGAGAAGCGGCTCCGCCACGAGTGAGTGAAGGGGGGTGGTGGGGAGCTCTGCCCCGCCAAAACCGATGTCAAAAATCACACTCGCTCTGCCTCATCACTCGGGCGGCGTCCGCCGCAGCACGACGGCTGTCGCGCCGCCCCCGCCGTTGCAAATGGCCGCCACCCCCACCCGCCCCCCGCGCGCCGCCAGCTCGTGCGCCAGCCGCGCGACAAGAGCGGCCCCGGTGGCGCCGATGGGGTGGCCGAGCGCGACGGCGCCGCCGGCCGCGTTGACGCGCGCCGCGTCGACCCCGAGCTCGGCGGCGGCGACCAGGGCGACGACGGAGAACGCCTCGTTGATCTCCCACAGGTCGACGTCGGCCACGGCGAGGCCGGCGCGGGCGAGGGCGCGGCGGGCGGCGGCGGCGGGGGCGTGGGGGTAGAGGTGGGGGGGGACCGCCGCGTCGGCCGTCGCGACGATGTGGGCGAGCACCCTGGAGCCGGCCGCGGCGGCGGCGGTAGACGAGGCGAGGACGAGGGCGGCGGCGCCGTCGGAGACGGGGGACGAGGTGGCGGCGGTGATGCAGCCGCCGGGGGAGAACGCGGGGGGCAGGTGCGGGACGCGCGCCGCGGCCAGCTTGGCCGGCGCGTCGTCGTCGATGATGAGTGTGGGTTTCCCGCCCGTGCGCGCCCCTAAGGGAGGCGGCGCGAGCACTGGCACGACCTCGGCGCCGTGCGCGCGGTCTGCGTCGCGCGCGCCGGCCGCCGCGGCCGCCGCGCGCGCGTGCGACTCGAGCGCGTGCGCGTCCATGGCGGCGCGAGTGACCTTGGAGGCCGTCGCCACGGCGTCCGCGAGGGCGCCCATGTGCGGGCCGCCGCGGCCGACCGCGCACGTGAGCCCGTCGACGAGGAGCGAGTCTTCCAGCGCCCCCCCCCCCAGCCGCAGCCCGCCGCGCAGGCCTCGCACCAGGTGCGGGGCGCGGCTCATCGACTCCATGCCGCCCGCGACGGCGACGGACGCCGCGCCGCACGCGATCGCCTGGGCCGCGAGCGACACGGATTTCATCCCGGACGCACACACTTTCGACACCGTCGTCGCGTCTGCATGTACGCCGGCCAGTAGGGCTGCTTGGCGCGCAGGGGCCTGGCCAAGGCCGGCCTAGGAGGAGAGGGAGACGGGGGGTCGGGGTCGGGCGTGTCTGTTCGCTGGCCCATTGCCTCCCGCCATCGATTCACCTGCAGCACGCATCCCATGACCACTTCATCCACGTCGCCCGGCGGCATCCGCGCCGCAGCCAGCGCGCCCGCGATGGCCGCGGCGCCGAGCTCGGGCGCGGTCAGGCCGGAGAGCGACCCCATCAGGCCGCCGAACGGAGTGCGTACGGCCCCGAGAATAACGACGTCGTGCAGCATGGGGGCGTGGAGGGTGTGCGCGAGGCGGGTCGCGCCGACCGCCGCGCGCAAGAGCGCCCGCGCGGCCGCCGGGGCCTCCCTGCGCATGCGCCGGCAGAAAAGGCGGGGTGGTGGGGTGGGTGGGAGGGCGGGAGGGTGTGGGGCGGCCTTTCAGTGTGTGTGGCGGCGACCCGACCGCGCCTGTTGCTCTCCCTCACTCTCTCCCCGCCACCATGCCCCTCCCCCTCCTGCCCATCCTCACCGCCATCGCCGCCATTGCCGCCTCCCTCCTCGCCGCGGCCGCCGCCCACGCCGCCCGCACCCGCTACGCCCTGCGCGCTCTCCCGCTCGCGCGCGCCCCCCACTCCTGGCTCCTCGGCCACGTCCCCGCCGTGTCCGGGGAGGATTATCACGACGTTTTAGTCGAGTGGGCCCGCGAGATGACGGGCGGGGCAGGCGATTTCGCGATCGCGACGCCCCTTGGCGGCCGCGGCCTCGTCGCCGCGGCGCCGTCGACCGTCGACGCCGCGCTCGGGTCGCGCTGCCGGGGCTCAGGCGCCCCCCCTCCCCTACCCAAATACGAGCACGCATTTCGCCAGGTGGAAGCGCTGTGGCCGGGCGGCGCGGCGAGCCTTTTCACGGCGCGCGCGCACGACGCGCGCGCGTGGAAACTCGTGCGCGGCGCCCTGGCGCCCGCCCTGACCTCCGCCGCCGCCAGGGCCGCCGTCTCGGATGCTGCGGCGGCCGCGGCTGAGATGGCGGCCGACGTGGCAGCCTCTGTCGCCGCCTCCCCGTCCGCGTCCGCGCCGTTCGACGCGCGCGCCGCCGGCCTGCGCCTCGCCCTCGCCTCCGTGTCCGCGTCGTTGCTGGGCGTGCCCGTGTCGGCCGCGTTGTCCAAGCCGCCGCCCGCGCCCATCGCCACGCTGCCGCGCGCGCTGGCGCACATTCAGTGTTGCATGAACAACCCGGTGGCCCTGCTCTCAATGTCTCATCGCGCGCGCACGGGGCGCGCTGCCGCGGCCCTCTACCGGGCCGCGGTTGCGGCCGCCGTCTCGTCCCTCGACCCGCCGCCGGGTTCCGCGGGCGCCGCGCTCCTCGCGCTCAAACTCCCGCCCGCCCAACTCGCCGCCGAAGTCGGCACCCTCATAATGGCCGGCTTTGAGCCCATCGCCAACGCGCTCGCGTTTGCGCTGTGCGAGGCGGCGGCGAGTCCGGAGGTTGGGGGGGCGTTGGTGGCGGAGCTCGCTGCCGCCGGCCTGATGCCCCCTCCCGACGGCTCCCCCCCCCGCCCGCCCACCGCGGCCGACTTGCCCAAGCTGCCTTACACGGCGGCGGTGGTCAAAGAAGCGTTGCGGCTGCACCCGGTGGTGCCCGCGACGCCGCGCGCCGCGCCGCGCGGCGGCGCGGCGCTGGCCGGCGCGTCGCTCCCCGCGGGCACCTTTGTCCTGCTCCTTTTCAAGGCCGCCGCAGTGGATGCGGGCGCGTGGGGGGTCGACGCGGCCGACTTTCGGCCCGAGCGCTGGCTCGCGCGCGCCGACGCCGACACCACGACCCCGCGCCCGCCCTCCTGGCCCTACAGCGCCGGCCCCCGGTCCTGCCCCGGTACCCTGCTCGCCCAATCCGTGACCGCCACCGCGCTCGCCGGCGTGTGGGCGCGCCTGGAGTTGCGGGCCGCCGCGCGGCCGCTGCGCGAGGCGGCGACCCTCACCGCGCACCCCGCGGACGGCCACTGCACCCTGACGGCGCGCGTAAGGGGGGCTGGCGGCAAGGCGTGACTGGAGTGGTTGCAGGCGGCGCCCCGTGTGCGCCCTCACCCGCGTGAGGTCCGCGGCGGCCCGCCGTTGCCGCCCCCCAACCGATCCAGCAGCGCGCCCACCGCGTCGCCCAGCTCTTTCAGCTGGCGTCGCACGCGGTACTGGACGTCGAGCGGGAAGGGGGCGAGGGCGGCGTCGAGCAGGGGGGCCAACGGCTGGAAGAGACGAGGGGGTGCAAGGGGTTCGGGGCGTGCGACGCGGCCCGCACACTCCACCCATCACCCCCGCACTCCCTCTCTCGTCTCTGCCCACCCCACGCTTGGGCGGGCGCCACCCGCGCGCGCTGCCAGACGGCCGGCGCGGTCCCGTTGTCCGCCGCGCGTCCTCTGCCGCCTTGTGCTTGGTCTTGGCGGTCAGGGGGGCTGCGGCGCGACGGGACGGCACGTGCACGCTGTCGCCCGGGGCGGCGGGCGCCATCGCGGGGTGTGGGGCGGGCGGCGCGTGCACCTGCTCCACACCTTGCGTCTGGTCGCGTGCCCGTGCAAGCCCGCCCGCCATGCTGCGCCTCTCTGCCACGGTGCGTTAGGCTGCCCTCGTTGCCCGGGGCGTCGGATGTGGTCACGGCCGCCGGCCCGCTCCGCGCCGCGCCGCGCGCCCACCGACCCCTCCTCCCCGACCCTCGCCCACCCCCAGCGCGCCCCCGCGATGCGCGGCGCGCCGTCCGGCTCTGGTGAGCGGTCGGACGCGGCCGTCGTCGGAAGTGGCGGCGGCCCGCAACGCGCGCGGCGTCGCGCCTGCGGCGCGGCCGCCGATGCGCGCCCTCCCCTCCCCCTCTCCCCAGGCGCCCGCCTGCCCGCGCGTCGGACCGCGGTCGTGGTGAGTCGTGGGATGAAGAGTGGAGGGAGGGGAGGCCGCCTTCCGCCGCCAACCAGCTGCGCAGCGCCGCGCCGCGCCGTGGCCTTTCGTGGTCAGGGGGGCGGCCGCGGGCGGCGCGCCCCCGCCACGCTCCCTCCCGCCGGCTGCCGCGGCGTCGCTGCGTGCGAGGCATCGGCGCGGGAGCGGCGACCGCCGACGCGCCCCCAATCCCCTCCTCCAGCCCCGCCGGGCGACCACCCCGCTGCCCCACCCCCCCGCCGCGGCCGCCACCGCGCCCCTCGACGCCGCGCCTACTGCGGCCGCCCTCTCCGACGCCGACCGCGCGTCGCTGGCGGCGTCGCTGGGGTACCGCTCCATCGGGGCGGAACTCCCCGACACGGTGTCGCTCACGGACGTCATCAAGTCCCTGCCGCCCTCGGTCTTTGACATCAACCCCGTGCGCGCTTGGGGCGCGGTGGCCGTGACCATCGCGTCGGTCGCCCTCTCGGTCTACCTCATCTCCATCGCGCCGCCCTACCTCCTCCCGCTGGCGTGGGCGTTCGCCGGCACCGCGTGGACCGGCCTCTTCGTCGTCGGGCACGATTGCGGCCACCGGTCCTTCTCCCACAACAAGCTGGTGGAGGACATTGTTGGTGCGGGTGGGGGCGGGCGGCGGGGGGAGCGGCGCGCGCGCGCGGCGAGTCCGCGGTCTCGCCTCCCCGCCCACCTTCTCGCCCCCCCCCCCCCCCTCCCTCAGGCACGCTCATGTTTGCCCCCCTGCTCTACCCCTTTGAGCCGTGGCGCATCAAGCACAACCACCACCATGCGCACACCAACAAACTGGTCGAAGACACCGCGTGGCACCCCGTGCCCAAGGCGGAGGCGGACTCGTGGGGGCCGGTGCGCGGGGCCGTGTACAAGTTCTTCCTGGGGTCGCCCCTCAAACTGTGGGCGTCTGTCGGCCACTGGGCCATTTGGCACTTCAACCTGTCGCTCTACACCGCCAAACAACAGCCGCGCGTGCTCGTCTCGCTCGCGGCGGTCGGCGCGTTCGCCGCGATCGTCCTCCCAGCCATCGCCATCTACGGCGGCGGCGTCGGGGCCGTCGCCAAGTACTGGCTCGCGCCGTGGCTCGGCTACCACTTCTGGATGTCGACCTTCACCGTCGTCCACCACACCGCGCCCCACATCCCGTTCAAGCCGGCGGGCCAGTGGAACGCCGCCAAGGCGCAGCTGTCGGGCACGGTGCACTGCGACTACCCGGCCCTCGTCGAATTCCTGTGCCACGACATCAATGTGCACGTGCCGCACCACGTGTCGTCCAAGATCCCGTGGTACAACTTACGCGCGGCGACTGAGTCGCTGCGGGCCAACTGGGGGCGGTACATGACGGAAGCGACGGTCAACTGGTGAGAGACAGAGGAGGTCCGGGTTCTTAGGGTAGCGCCCCAACTCGTATCTCAAACCCCAATTCCAACCCATCCCTCCCTTGTTCTCGGCAGGACCATGCTGAAGACCATCTGCACCGAGCTGCACGTGTACGACGAGGACGCGGCCTCCAACTACGTCCCCTTTGACGCGGACAAGGAGCAAACGTTCTTCGCGCTGCAGCGCAAGTTCCTGCCGGGCGGGGCGCGGGCTTGAGAGGGGGGTGGATGGATGGGGTGATGCGGCATTTCTTTGGCGGTCGGTGTGTGGGCGGCCGCGGCGGGCCGGCCGCGCGTGTTGACACGGTTGCCCGCGCGCGGCGTGTGTGGGAGACGGACGGCGACCGCGCTACACGCTCCCGGGTCTCTCCCCTCCCGCCTCCGTCAACTGTCGCGCCAGAGCCCCTCGAGAAAGTGTTCGGCCAAAAAACGGCCCTGGGGGCACACCTCGACCGTCGCGCCCGCGCGCCTGTAGCGGCCGCCGGCGAGCCTCCAATTCAGCACCACCCCGCGCACGACAAACGCGCCGTCGACGCCGGGGAGCTCGATGCGGTCGCCGTTGTGGGTGTCGGGGGGGAGGGGGTGGGTGCCGAGGGAGCGGGGGCGGGGGGGGGTGGCGTCGACGACGTCGAAGAGACCTGGCGGATGCAGGGCACGGGGGTGGTCGAGTGAGCGGCGACTGCAGGCGGTGGCCACCGAGGGGGCGCCGAGGGTTTTTTCGGCGGGCGCGGCGCGTCGCCACGACCTTCTCCCGCCCTCTCCCCTCTGCCCTCACCCATACGCTTCTTGGACCGCTTGCCGGAGCCACCGGAGCCGCCGGACGGCGCGGGCGACGCGCCGCCCGGCGGAACCGCCGCGGCGCGCGGCGCCAGGGCGCGCATGGGGGCGCGCCGCGGCGCGGGACGTGCGCTCGTCAACTCGGCGGTCGCGCCGTCGCGCCGTGGGCCGGCGCAAGGTCGGACGCGGCCTCGGCAGCGTCTGCGCGTGTGAGCGAGCAATGGCGCCGCCACTCTCCCGCCGGCTCTGGTGGGGCCAGGCGTGGGCGGCCTGCCACGCGCCCGCGTACACCCCCGTCACCCACATACCACCATGGACGCGACCGTCGCGGCCGCCGCGCTCGAGCGCGCGGCGGCGGAGCTCCAGGTGGGGTCGTTCGTGGGCGGCGCTCAGTCGGGTTGAGCTTGACATCGCTTGCCATAGCTGCTGGCGCGGGTGGGGGCCGCGATTGCGCGCGCCGCCGCCGCCGTCCGAGCGGCTGCCGCCAACCTCCCTTCCTCTCCCTTTGCAGCACCCCGCCACCCGGGCCACCGCGGAAGCCACTCTGCTCGCCTTTAGAGCGTCGCCGGCAGCCTTGGACGCGTCGCGCGCCGTGCTGGAGGCGCCCACCGCCACCCCGGGCGCGCGCTTTCACGCCGCGCTCGCCCTGCGCGAAGCCTTTCTGCGCGACTGGGACGCGATCGGCCGCAACGGCCACGCCGCGCTGCGGTCCTACCTGCAGGCGCGCCTGCTGGCGACCGCGGGCGAGGAGGGCGGCCCTGCCGCGCGCGCTGCGCGCGGCGCGCTCGCCGCCGCGCTCGCGGCGGCCGTGAAGCGAGGGTGGTGCGACATGGACGATGGATATAGGGCTGCGGCGTTGTCAGGGCTGGAGGCCGCGGCGACTGGCGCCCAAGGCGCCCCCGCCGCCGCCTCTGCGCTCGCGGCTCTTTCCGCCGTCGTCTCCGAGTTCGCCCCTGCCACCGCGTCCCCCCTTGGAAAACCATGGGAGTGGCACGACGCGTGCCGGGCGAGCTTGCAGGAAGGGTGGCTGCCGAGGCTGTGGTCGGTCGCGGCGGCGGCTGCCGCGTCGCCGTCCTCCGCCCCCGGCGCCCTCGACCTCGCCTCCACCGTGCTCGCCTGGGACTGGGCCCCGCCCCACGCGCCCGCGGGCGGGTACGGGGGTGGGCGGCCGGCTTGCGGCGATGGGGCGGCCAAGCCTGGGGTCGCGCTGCGCGCGGCGCTCGCGGCGCCAGGGGGCGTGGACTGGGCGTTCAGCGCCGCGGCGGCCGTGGATCCGACGTCCGACGTGGCCACCGCGGCGCGCCAGCTGGTCGTGCTGCTCGCGGGCATCGATTGGGGCGGCGACCCGGTCGGCCCGCGCGCCGCGTCGGCCGCGTTCGCCTGCTCTCTGGCCTGGGCCAGCCCTCCTCCAGCCGCCATCGCCGCCGCCGACGCAGGACGCGACGGCGGCGCCCTGATCGACGCCTGCCGCGCGCTGGCCGCGCTCGCGGCGGCGTCCGGCGCCGCGGGCCTCGACGCCGCTGGCGCCGGCGCCGGCCTCGCGTCCCTCGCGGAGCTCTCGGTCGCCTGCCTGGACGCCGGCTCGGGCGACGGCGGCGGCGCCGCCGCTGACGAAGCGGGCGACGTGCTGCTGGACGCGTGGACCTGCCTCTGTGCCGGCGTCGGGGGTTCCCCCCCCACCACCCTCTCGTCCCTGCCCCCCGCCGCCGGCCGCGTCTTCGCCGCCCACCTGCGCGCCGGCCTGGCCGCCGCCGCCGCCGGCGCTGCCGAGTCGGAGGACGAGGGCGAGGCCGCGGCGGTGGCTGCGGGCTGCGACGCCGACGGCGAGCGGCTCGCGCGCGCGGCGGCGCTCGCGCGCGCGGCGCCAGAAGCGTCTGTGTCGCTGCTGACCGAGGCGGTGACCGGCGCCCGGGCGGCGGCCGAAGCCGCCGCTCGAGCGGGCGGCGACCCAGGGCCGCCGCTCGAGCAACTCGTTTTCTCCCTGCGCGCCGCGGCCGCCGCCCTGGCAGACGCCGGCGCCGGCGAGACGCCGGCAGTGCCGGACAGCATGGCAGGGCTGTCGCACGCAGCCGCCGCGGCGGGCGCGCCGTGCCCGGTCGCCGCGTTGTCGTCTGCGCTCGTCGCCGCGGTCGCCGCCGGCGCGGCGGGCCCCGCGTCCGCCTCGCCGCGCCTCATGGAGGCGGCCGCCTGGGGCGCGGCTCGCTGGGCGGGCACCTACGTGTGCCCCGACGGGCCTCTGCCCCCCCCCCTGGACGCGGCCTTTGGCGCACGCGGCGGCGGCCCCGCCGTCGCCGCGTCGCTCGCGGGCGCGGCCGCCTCGTTCCTCACGGCCTGGCCCGGCGAAACAGATTTGCACTCGGTCGCCGCCGGCTTGCTCCTGCCCGCGCTCGTGCGGTCGCGCGCAGGCGCGGCCGCCACGCTCGCCGCACCCGCGGCTGCCGCGCTGGCCGACGCGGTCGCGTCGCCCGACGACCGGTTGGCAGGCCTGGCCGAACCCGTGCAACGGTCCCTCGCGACCGCCCTCGCGCGCGCGTCGGCGGGCGCGCCCGACGCGGCGACCGCGCGCGCGCACGTGGCGCGCCTCGCGGCGGGGCCCGCCGCCCGCTTGGCGACGCTGGCGGCCGCCCCTCCGCGCGGCGACGTCGGCGCAGCGGTTGCGCGCGCGGTGGAAGCGATGCGGGGGCTGGTGCGCGGGGCGCCGCCGCGCGCGCAGCCCGCGCTCGCGACCGCGTTTGGCGGCGCGGCCCCCGCGCTGGCCACCCTGGCCGCCTCGTTCCGCGCCGACCGCCGCGTCTCCTGCCTCCTCCTCAAACTCGCCGCCGACGCGGTCGACGCCCTGGTCGCCCACCTCCCCCCCGCCGACGCGGCCGCGCTCGCGCGGTGGGCGCTCTCGGCCGCGCGCGACCACGCGGCCGCGAGGGCCGGTGAAGCGTCGGTCGCAGCGTCGGCGAGGCTAAGGGCGGAAGATGAGGCCGACGCCGAGCGCGAGCTGCGGGCGCTGTTGCGGCTCGCGGCCGCGCTCACCGCGCGCGGCGTCGCAGACTGGTCTGGCGGCGCCGCCGGCGACGACGTCGACGTCGGAGGGTCGTTGCTGGATGCTTTAGAGTGCGTGCTGCCCCTGGCGACGCCGGCGATGCTCTCCTACCCCCGCCTCGCCGCCTCTCTCTACGCGCTCGTCGGCGACGTCGTCGAGACCTACCCCGAGCGCATCCCCCGCCTCCCGCCCGGCCCCGGGGGCCGGCTGCTGGCGGCACTGGACGCGGGCGCGGCCCGCCCCGAAGAGGCGTGCGCGGTGCCGTGCCTGGCGGCGGTCGCGTCGATGGCCACGTGGGCGGCGGCCGACGCGGCGGCCGGCGGTGCGGGCGGCGCCGCGCTCGCGGGCGAACTCGGAAGCCGCTATGCCCGCCCGCTCCTCGCCCGCCTGCTCGTGGGCGACGCGCCACGCGGCGTGGCCGACGCGGTGGCCGACGCGCTGCTCCCGCTCGCGCGCGCGGCGCCGGCAGCGTGGAGGGCGGCGGTGGCCGACCTGCTCGCGTCCTGCGGCGGCGCCGCGCCCCGGGTGGCTGCGGCTCTGGCTTGCCTCGACGCGGCGGCCGCGCCGGCGCCGCTGGCTGGCGGCGCGGGGCCTGCGGCCGCCCGCGTGGCGCGGCGCAAGTTTCGCGCGGCGGTCTCCCGCTTTGTCGCCGACGCGCGCGGCGCGGTGAGGACGTGTTGATATGGTGCCGTGTTGTGTGTGGCGTTGGCGACTGCAATGCATGGAGCGGCCGTTCTTCGACCGCGAGAGAGGCGCCGCACTCTGCGCGATGGCCGTGGTCGACCTGTTCGCGGCCGCCCGCGCCCGCGCCCGCGCCGATCGCGCGCCGCCGCGACCCTCTCTGGAAAGCGTGCTTGCGGCGGCGGAGGCAGAGGTGGAGGCGATGCCGCCCATCCCCGACGCGCCGATCGCCGCGCTGCCCGGCCTGCGCCACGCGCGCATCCTGCAGCCGTCTGCATGTGCTCGTGTCAGTGAGGCAATCGAACGCCTGGCCGAAAACCGGTGGGTCAAAGGCCGCGGCCGCGACTGCGCCAACTTTGGCGGGCGCCCCGGCGACGCCGCGGTCGCCGAGCCGCTGCCGAGGCTCCTGGCCCTCCTGGCCGACCGCCTGGCGCCCTGGTTTAAGGGGGAAGGTGGCGGCGGGGGGGTCCCCACCCCCCCGAATCACTGCCTGGTAAACGCCTACGCGCGCGGCGGCGGCCTCCCCCCCCACACCGACGGCCCCCTCTACGCCGCGTCGGCCACCGTCACGCTTGCCGGCGCCGCCGCGCTCGACTTCCGGCGCGGGGCGGCGAGCGCCGAGGGGGAGGCGCCGGTGGCCCAGCTCGTGTGCGCGCCGGGCGACGCGGTCGGGTTGGCCGGCGCGGCCTACGCCGGCCACACGCACGCGCTGCCGGCGCGGTCCGCGGACGTCGTGCGCGCGGATTGCGTCAACCTGGAGGCGGCGGGCGTGGCTGTTGGGGACGTCGTCGAGAGGGGAGGACGGAGGCTCTCCCTCGTCTTTGTCCTCAAGGTCGCGCCCTGATCCGGTCGTGCTTTTGTTTGTTGTGCATGGTGCGTGCGACTGTTTGCACGCCCCACGCCGCGCGCGCGGGCCCGTCGGGCGCTGCGCCAGGCGGCGGCGACGTTGTGTGCCCGCCGCCGCGCCCTCTCACTCTCTCCCTCCCCTCCATGGCCCACTGGGCCGTCTGGCCCCTCGCCCTCGTCGGCGCGGTCGCCGCCGCTTTCTGGCTGGTGTCCTGCTGCTGGGGCGACGACGCGCTCGCGCGCTGGTTCGGATTCGCGCCGTCGCCGTCTGCGGAAGGCCGCGCGCCGCCCGGCGCCGCGCCCGACAGGCCGACGGCCGATCTACTCGCCAATTTGGAGCGCGCGTGAGAAGCTAAACGCCCCCGTTTAGCCTCAATGCGGCTCGCTGCGCTCGTGTCCGGGGGCAAAGACTCGTGCCACGCCCTCGGCCTCGCGGCGGCCGGCGGGCACGCCGTGGTCTGCATGCTCAACCTCGCCCCCGCGGACGCGGGTGCGCACGACGCCGACTCGCACTGCTTCCAGACTGTCGGCCACGCGGCGCTCGACGCGCTGGCCGAGGCGACGGGGCTGCCCCTGCTGAGGCGGCGCATGACCGGGGCGTCTCTGGACACGGGCATGCTGTACGATGGGGGGAGCGGCGGCGCAGGGGACGAGGTGGAGGACCTCGCCGCGCTTGTTGCGGCCGCCGCCGCCGCCTTCCCTGGCCTCGGCGGCGTCGTTTCGGGCGCGGTCGCGTCCGACTACCAGAGGTTGCGCGTGGAGAATGTGAGAGATGGGGAGGGGGGGCGGGAGGGGGTCTGGCTGGCGTTGTGTCTGGCGACGCCCACACCCACCCTTTCTCGTGTTCAGGTCTGCGCCCGGCTCGGCCTCGTCTCCATCGCGCCCCTGTGGCGCACGCCCCAGCCCCGCCTGCTGGCCGACATGCTAGAGGCCGGGCTGGACGCGATTGTCGTGAAGGTCGCGTCCGGCGGCCTCGGCGCGGCCGAGCTCGGCGCCTCACTCGCGTCCGTCACGCCCCGCCTGCTGCGCCTCGCCCATAAGCTCGGTGTCCACCCTGCGGGCGAGGGCGGCGAGTACGAGACGCTGACGCTGGATTGTGCGGCGTTTGGGAGGGCCCGGCTCGAGGTCGCCGACGCGGGGCGCGCGGTCGACGGCGGCGGGGGGGCGCTGGCGCTCGCGGGGACACGGCTTGCCGTTGTTCTCAAGCCAGGAGGGGATGCCATCCCTCCCGGCGCCGTCACTTGGGTGCCGGACGCCGCTGCGGCGCCGCCGCCGCTCGGGCCGGCCGCTGGCGGCGCGCCTGGCGGCATCGTGACCGCCGTGCGCGCCTCGGCCTCCGGCTGGCAAGTCTCGGCCACCGCGCCCGCGGGCGACGGGTCCAACGAGGCCATCGGGGCCGCGGTTGGCGCGGCGCTCCAGGCCGCCGCCGGCACGCTCGCCGCCGCGCGCGCGCCGCCGCTCGCCGCCGCCGCGCACGTCCGCCTCGCCCTGCCGTCCATGGCCGCTTTTGAAGCGTCGAATGGGGCGTATGCGCGCTGCCTGCGCCCGGTGAACCCACCCGCGCGCGCCTGTGTCGCGTGCCCGCTGCCGGCCGGCGTCGGCGCGGTCGTCGACGCGTTCGTCCCCGCCTCCCCGCGCGCCGCCCTCCACGTGCAGTCCGTCTCCCCCTGGGCGCCCGCTTGCATCGGACCCTACGCGCAGGCCACGGTGGCGGGGGGGGTGGCCAGGCTGGCAGGGGTGATAGGGTTGGAGCCGTGGTCGATGACGCTCGTGGACCGAGGGGAGGCCGCCCGGGCGCGCGCGTCGGCCGACGCGGTCGGGGTCGCGGTCGGGGCGGATCTGAGGCGGGCCGCACTGCTCGTGACCTGCTTTGCGAGCGAGGCGGCGGGCGTCGAGGGCCTGGCCGCCGCGGGGCAGACGGGCGGCCCCGCCGACGACCCCGACCCCGACGCCTACATCGACCCCTACCTACGCCGCCCGCCATCGCCGTTTGCAGCCCCTCTGACCCCGCTGCGTGTGTTCCTGCTGGCGCGCGGGCTGCCGCGAGGCGCGGCGGTGGAGTTGGAGCCGGTTGCCGCGACCGCAGCCGCGCCGCGGGGCTTTCGGAGCGCTCACCGGCTGGCCAATCAACACGCCATCGCAGCCCCGGGCTGCCTGTGCGTCGCGCTGGCGGCCGCGGGCGACCTCAAGGAAGGGCTGGCTGCCGCGGCCGAGTCGGTCGCCGCGGCGCTGCGGGCCGCGGAGTTGCCGCCCGAAGCGGTCGCTATTGCGCGTGCGCACGTGCGCGCCGACGCTGGGACCGAGGCCGCCGTCGGCGCCGCGGTCGCCGCCGCGTGGGCGCGCGCCGGCCTGGCAGCCCCTCCGCCCGCGCTCTCTTGGGCTGCCGCGGTCGGCGTGACGCCGGTCGCGGACGCGGTGGTCGTGCTGGAGGTGCAGGCGTTTGGGGAGGGGGGGGGGGGGAGCGAGGGGAGCGACTGAAAGAAACGAGACCGCGACAGGTGGCCGGCCCGTTGCGCCCTCCTCACGCCGACGCCACCCCCGCCCCACCGGCGACTCGCAAATGGTATATATCTACAGGCACGAGCGCGGTAACTGGCGCGGGGTGCGCCCCGGGGCTTTGGGAGTCGAGGCCCCCGCGCACCCATGGGGCCCCCCTCCCATATCAACTCCCGCCCCTCTCGTCCCCCCCACACCCGCCGTTCGTCAGTCCACTGTCTTGGCCGGCGACAGAGGGGGGGGCATGGTGGTTGGAAGCATGGTCCGGGCGCGCCGGCGCGAGGCGACGACCGCGAGCGCGGCGACGCATGCGCACACCGCGGCCGTGACGCCCACCGCGATGCCCACCGCTTTGCCAGTGGACGACTGGCCGATGGCTTGGCCAGCCGACGGCTTGGACGAGCCCTGGAGGAAGCTGGGCGACGAAAACGAAGGCGCGGAAGGCGCATCATCGCCGCGCGGCGCCCCCGACCCGCCCTTGTTGGACGAGCTGCCCATAGGCCACGCCCCTATGCCCTGCAGCATGTTGACAGCCGGGTTGTCGGCCAGCGCGGCCGCGGCGTCGCCCGGGTCGCTGTCGCCGTCGCGCGCGGCCGGCGCGCCCCCGACGCACGAGCACGACACCGAGCGTGCGCTCGACCCCTTGTCCCGGCAGTCGAAATCGGTGGCGCCCTTGGACCCGCACGCGCGCTCGCACGCGCGGCGCCGCGAGGCGCACCACTCGGTTTCGGCCGACGCAGAGGACGCGGCCGCGAGGGTCAGGGCGAGGAGGACGGCCAGGGCAGGGGGTCGCATGGGTGCACGGGGTGGGTGCGCGCGAGGAGTGGGGCCGGAGGGCGTGGGGGTGTGTGGCTGCGGCGCGCGCGGTCGAGCGGGGGGGCGCCTGCGGTCGTGCCCTCTGGCGCCGTGCGAGTCGCCTCCACCTGGTCCCTCCCCTCAATTCCCGGCCCCAATGTGTCTGACGCCGATTCGTTCATCCATGTGTTTGTAGTGGGCGCCGCCCGGCGGTCGCCGGGCGTCGTTTGGCGCCGCGGCCCGGCGCGGCCGCGCGCCCGGCCGCGCGCGAGCCCTGCCCACGGCGCGCCCCAGACGGCCCAGAGATCGCATGGTCGGGCGGTGGCTCCGGCGTGAGTCGCTCAAGGTACGATCCTTCCACCGCGAAAGCGGGTGGAGTTGTGAGGTTGAGGGAGAGGGTGAGGTGCTGCGTTTTTGCTGCCGCCACCCCCACACCGCCCACCACCCCCCGCCTCCCGCACCACCATGAAGGCCGTTGCCGCCCGTGCCGTTCGCCCCGCCGCCGCCGTCGCGCGCCCCGCGCGCGCGACCGCGGCGCGCGCCGCGCCGGTCGCCGCCAAGGTGGGTCCCTGCGCGGGGAGGGCCATGCGCCGCCGCTGCCCCCCTCGCGCGCGACGCGGACGCGCCCCGCGCCCGCGCCTGGCGCGATGGGGTCGCATTGGACCCTCACAGCCGCCCCCGTCCCTTTTTTTCAGGCCGCTCCCGCGGCCGCCGCCGCCCTGGCCGCCGCCGCAATGCTGGCCGCGCCCGCGGCTCAGGCGATGGAAGTCATGCAGCTCGCGGAGGTGGGCGGGGTATGGGGGTGGCGGGATGGTGCGCGCGCCGGATCGGCCGCCGCGGACCCCTCTTTCTTCCTAACCTCCTCACCCTTCCTCACCCCCCCAGGGCGAGCCCCTCATCGTCACCCTGGGCTGGTGTGCCACCTGCGCCATGTTCTCCATGTCGCTCGCGCTCGTCGTGTGGGGCCGGTCGGGGCTTTGAGCGCGGAGAGGCCGTGCCGCAGCGCTGTGGGCGAGCTTGAGCGAGGCGGAGAGGTGGGCGCCGGCGCGCGCGCGCGACGTGTGACACGCGCTGCGGCGCCCGACTCTCTTGGGTGGGTGGGGGGAGGCGGGGACGGGGGCGCGTCGCGAGTTGCAGAGCGGGTGCGGCGCCCTACCCCACCACTTCACCCCGCAGCCGGCCACGGTGCCCCTGGCCGTTCCGCCAACCTTGCGGCTCCGTTGAGCGCGTGGCACAGGTCTCGCAACTCGCGCGGCGGCCGCGCGTCGGCCAGCGCGGAGCCCTTGCTCCCACACATCGGCCACGCCAGTCGCCCACCAACCGAGTAGTCGATCATGCACCCACTGGACGATCGCGCTTCGGCGATCGCCGCCGCCGGCCGCCCGCCGACACAGCCGACGCAGTCCAGCCCGTCGTCGCGCGCGGGTGGCATGCACGGCGCGGCCGCCGTGAGCGCGGCTGCCGGCGTGAGGCGCGTGGGGCGGGCGGTGAGGGCGGCGACTTCGGCGGCGGTGAGCAGGGAGAGTGTCGTCGCCGACCGGCCGCCAACCGCAAAGCCGACGCCCGCGCCCGCGGTGCGCACGCGCAGCGGCGCCGACCAGAAACCGCGCCGGCCCGGGATCTGAGAGGTGTGGGAAGGGGTTGTGGCTGCTGGCTCAGACGACCCCCCCCCCCCCCTCTTTCCTCTCTTCGTCCCACCTTTGCCAGCACGAGCCCGCGGCCCACGCCGACCACGAGCCCAAGGCCGCCCCTCTTTTCGCACAGCCAGGAGACGCCCGCCGCGACGTCGAGCTCTTCCGGGGTGACCGGCGCGCGCGCGCCCGGCGCGGCGGGCGCGGTCGCCGCATTGAACGCGGCGAGGGCGGCCGCGGCGTCAGCAGCCAGGCTCGCGTTCGAGAGCGGCGCCGCGCCGGAGAATGGGGACTCGGGGATGGACGCCATGGCGGCCTCACGCCGCGGCCGCGAGGTCTGGCGCGGCGGGGCGAGAGGGGGCACAGTTCTCGCCCTGCGCCGCCCCCTGCACCGCGTCCAGCAGGGCCTGGAGCGCGCGATCAACCGCGGCCGGCGTGGCCCGCACCGGTCCCGCCGTCGCCGCGTCGACCGCAGCGCGCGCCGCGGTCGACGCGCCCTCGACGTCGCCCGCGCACCGCCGCGCGGCAGCCAGCGCGCACCAGGCGCACGCGGCGGCCGTCGCCGTTGCCGTCGTCGCGTGCGGAGCCTTGGCGACGCGGGCCAGGGCGAGGGCGGCGAGGTCGGGCACGGTCGACGGGTCCCCGCGCGCGGCCATAGCGGCGGCCGAGAGCGCACAAGCGGCCGCGCCGTCGTCCGCGCAGCTCGTGTCGATCTTCACCGCGTCTTGCACCATCGAGGCCGGCGCGGCCGGGAGCGCGAGCCAGAGGGCGGCCGCCGCGTCGGCGCGCGTCGCGGGGGCAGCGAGCGCCGCGGTGAGAGCCGCCTCGGCGGCCGCTGCGTCCCCGAAGGCGACGGCGGCGAGGCCGGTGGCGAGCTGGACGCGGGGCGCCGCCCCCTCGCCAGCCCAGCGAGCCGCGAGCTCGGCCGCGGCCTTTGCCCCGCCCCCGTCGCCGCGCTCGGCACGCAGTGCGGCCAGCAGGCACGCCGCCTCGCACGCGCGCGCGGCAGACGGCGCGTTCACCGACTCGCGGTTGGACCAGCTATCCACCGCAGCCCCTGCCAGTCCCCACGCCTCTGCGTCGCGCCCCAGCGCGCGTGCCGCAGCCGCCGCCGCGCCGCGCGTCGCGGACACGGCCGCGTGCCCATCGCCCAGGGCCGCCTCCTGTATGGCCAGCGCGCGCCTCAGCATGGTCAAAGAGTCGGCGGGCCGGTGTTGGCGGGCGCGCAGGAGGGCGAGGTTGAAAAGAGAGGCGGCGACAGCCGGGTGGTCGGGGCCGAGACAGGCTTCGCGAGCCGCCAGAGCGCGCCCGTGCAGGGAGGCCGCTTCGTC
>Ga0315284_10000654_pt1 | contig 47293 bp, 35 predicted proteins | sample YL17G09_16_MG_FD_203696 | JGI IMG/M metagenome (GOLD analysis project Ga0315284, IMG submission 203696) | Sediment microbial communities from Yellowstone Lake, YNP, Wyoming, USA - YL17G09_16 | ecosystem: Environmental > Aquatic > Freshwater > Lake > Sediment | place: USA: Wyoming | collected...
CGAGGGCTTCTCACCCTCTCTAAATACGGAAGTTGAATGGTTAAGTCGATTCGAACCGCCGGATACGGACCCGTATGTCCGGTGGTGTGGGAGGGCGGCGGCCGTGAGGCCGCCCCCTATCCCGATTCTTGACTTCAAAATTGTCAACGGCATACTGTTTCTCATCCCGAGGCCGGTCTCCGGGCGGCGCTTTCATCTTCTCCTGGATTCGGGCCTTGGGAAGCCTGGAAAGAATAGACCTCGCGATCGGCCCGTCCGGCCTTCCGCGTCCGGGTTCCTCGTTCACTTGAGCGCGCGGTAGACCGCGGTCGCGATCTTGATGTCCTGAACGGCCACCCCGGTGAGGTCGACGACGGAGATCTGGCTTTCCGACGTCCGGCCTTTCTCCCTGCCGGAGATGACGGCCCCAAGCTCGACGCATCGGTCTTCCCGGATCCGGCCCGCTTCGAGCGCCTTGTGGATCTCGCCCCGGAGCCGGCATTGGGATAGACTGTCGGCCACGATCACGTCGGCCTTGGCGAGGATTTCCGGATCGAGCTCCTGTTTGTCCGGCGTATCCGAGCCGACGGCGGTGATATGGGTTCCCGGCCGCAGGTCGGCGGCCGAGAGGAGGGGCGTTTTCGACGGCGTCGCCGTGACGACCAGGTTGCAGGTTCTCAGGATCGCGGCCGCGTCCAACGTGGTTTCCACAGAAAAACCGCGGGATTCCATCTTACGTTCGTAATTCTCGAGCTCTTCCGCTAGGGGTCCCCAGACCAGGACGTCCCGGCACGCCGAGACGCGTGTCAGCCATTCGAGCTGGAACCGGGCCTGGACGCCGGCGCCGACGATGCCGATGCGCTCGACCTTTCGAGGCGCGCAATATTTGGCCGCCACGGCGCCCGCGACGGCGGTCCGGACATCGGTCAGATGGCCCTCGTCGAGCAGGATGGCGGCGGATTCGCCGGTGCTCTGCTTGAAGAGAAGCATGCAGCCGTTGCCCGACGGCAGGCCCATGGAGGGATTGCCGTAGAATCCGGAGGCGATCTTGATGATATAGAAGTCCTCCCCCTCGATATAGCCGGACTTGATGTGGACCTCGCCCTTGTCCAGGATCAATTCGCCGACCGGGGGAACGGTCGCACGGCCCGAGGAATAGGCGACGAAGCCCTCCTCGATGGCCGGGATCAGGTCGAGCGAGGGAAGGGCGTCCTTGATCTGGGCCAGTGTCGCGATCTTCACGGCATTCCTCGGGGAGCGGAGCTTATTTTGCCCTCAATTCTACGAGCAGGTCGTGGATCCGGCCGAGCGCCGGCGTCAGGTAATCGTGGGGCAGGCCGAAGCTGATGCGGACGAAACGGTCCAGGCCAAAATGGTCGCCCGGCACGATGAGCACCCTTTTCTCTTCGCGCAGCCGTTCGGCGAATCGCGTGGAAGGGATGTCCAGGCGGTATTTAACGAAGGCGATCGCCGCCGCCTGAGGCGGAGTGGTGCCGAGGATCTCCCGGTGCTCGCTCATCCAGTTTTCCAGGACGGGGAAGCCGCGGCGGATGTAGCCGCGGGCGCGCTGGATGAGGCGGGGCCGGACGCGGGGGGACAGGGCGTACGCGGCCAGGTGGTTCGAGAGCATGGCGGCGCTCAAGGTCAGGTATTCGTGCCTCGCCCAGAGCTCGTCAATAACGCCGGCCGGGCCGACGGCCCAGCCGATCCGGAGCCCCGGCAAGCCGTAGGCCTTGCTCAGGCTGCCCACGGCCAGGACCTTTTCGTACTTTCCGTAGAACGAAGGCGTCTGCTCGTCGGCCAGGCGCTCGGCTCCGGCGTACACCTCGTCCGCCAGGATCCAGGCCCCGGCCCGGCGGGCCGTTTCGATGATGGCCTCCATCTCCTCGTTCTTGAGGATGTAGCCCGTCGGATTGTTCGGATTGCAGACCGCGATCAATTTCGTCCTTCCGGTCACCGCCTTCCTCAATCCGTCGAGATCGGGCGCCCAGCCGTTCTTCTCGTCCAGGGTGAAGGACTTGAGGTCGAGATCCAGGTTCTTGGCCAGCCCCCAGATCTGCATGTAATTCGGCAGCATGACGACGACCTCGTCCCCGGCCGAGAGCAGGCTCCAGAGGATGTCATAGTTGGCTTCGATCGCTCCCACGGTCACCAGGACGTTCTCCGGACCCGCGCCGCGATACAGGGCGGCGATGTTCTTTCGCAATTCCGGAATGCCGTTGGCGTGAGCGTAGTCCATTTCAAGCGACAGCAGGCCGGCCAGCCCGTCCGGATCGTCCTGGTAGAGCTCTTTCAAGGTCAGCGGGTGGACCCCGCTTTCCGAGAGGTTGTAGTCGACCTCCTTCTCGAACTTGGACATCATCCGTTCCATCACGAAAGGCTGAAACTTCGGCATGACTCATTCTCCTTCTCTGCGGTGCGGCCGTGACTCTGTCAGGGCGCGGGAGCGGCGCTTCCCCTCCCGGGAAGAGGATATTCCGGGGCGCGGACCGGCGTCAAGAGGAACGACTCGGTACGGCCCCGAGCGTACGGTTAAGGACAAGAGTTTGCTTTTCGCCTGTGGTGGCCGAGCGGGCCTCCCGGTGTTGATTTTCCCCTCCAACCATCGTGGGGAAGTATAGATCATGGCTCGAAGAGATGTCAAGGACAGTTGCGAATTGCTCATAGCCGGCCAAAAAACCGCAGGGATGCTCAAAAGCGCCACAAATCCAACAGACCTGTCCTCCCCTGTAAAGAGAAAATCATAAAAAATATTCGGCCGAGGAGAGGACGGACTATTTTTAAGAAGGCGTGGTTTCCAGGGGCTACGGAGGTCTATCGTCTTTAGGCAGGTTTTCCGGTCGTCCGCAACGACGATGTCGCCGGCGGGCCCATCTCACGACAATTTTCTTGTTCTTGACTTCGACCCGAGGTCGGGACTATCATTTTTTCGTAAAGGGTGCCTAGGATTCCGAGCTGAATGCGGGGAAGGTCGTGCAACGCAGAAAACCAAATCCTTATGCCCACGATGGGATGAGGCGATACTCGGCGCCCAAGCACTTTTCCGCGTGGCACACGGGAAACCGGATTTGTTATCCTTCCTGCCCTTCGTAACGCTCATGCAGGTAAAGAATTCTCAGGACGGGCGGCGGCTCTGTGGTCCATCTGGAGGCGGCGAGCGGTGATCGGCCGGACCATTTCTCACTACCAGATCCTCGACAAACTCGGCGAGGGAGGTATGGGCGAGGTCTGGAAGGCGCGTGATACACAGCTCGACCGTCCCGTGGCCCTCAAGGTTCTCCGCGCCGGCGCTTTGGCGGACTCCATGGCCAGAGCGAGGTTGCTGCGCGAGGCCCGGACCGCGTCGAAACTCAACCACCCCCACGTTTGCACGATCTATGAAGTCGGAGAATCTGGCGGCCAGGCTTACATCGCCATGGAACTGGTCGAGGGCCGGACCTTGAGCGCCCGGCTGACCGCCGGAACACTGCCGGTCGGGCAGGTGCTGCGCTTCGGGATCCAACTCGCGGATGCCCTCGACCACGCGCACACGCGCGGCGTCATCCACCGCGATTTCAAGAGCGCCAACATTGTCATCACTCCCGAGGACCGGGTCAAGGTGCTGGACTTCGGTTTGGCGAAGCGGTTTGGCCGGATGGCCGGGGAAGAGTCCCTGACCTTGACGCAGGAATCCCTGACCGGCCCCGGCGCCGTGGTCGGCACCTTGGCCTACATGGCGCCTGAGCAGCTGCGCGGAGAGCCGGCTGATGCCCGCAGCGACATCTGGGCGCTGGGAGTCGTGCTCTATGAAATGGCGTCCGGAGCGCGACCGTTTCAAGGGAAAACAACCTATGAGTTGACGTCATCCATTCTCCACGAGTCGCCGCCGCCGCTACCGGAGCGTGCCGGAGGCAAAATGCTGACGGCGCTGCGGACGGTCGTGGAAAGGTGTCTGGAAAAGGACCCCGCGCGGCGCTACCAGACCAGCAGCGAGGTCGGGGTCGCGCTCGAAGCCGTTCAGAGAGGCTCGGCATCGCGAGCCTGGCTCGTCTGGAAGCGGGTGTTGTCGCGCCGCCGCTGGCCGGCCGTTGCGGTTGCCCTCGTCACGGCCCTGGCGCTGGTCGCGGCCTTGGATATCGGGAACGTGCGCAGCCGACTGGCCGGCAGGGGAGCGCGACCGAAATATCGCTCCCTGGCGGTCCTGCCTCTGGCCAATCTCACGGGGGATCCCGAGCAGCAGTACCTCGTCGACGGGATCACCGACACGCTGATCAACGGTGTCGCGCAAATCGGGTCCTTGAAGGTCATCTCGCGCACTTCGGTCATGCGCTATAAAGAAACGAGCAAGCAACTGCGGGAGATCGCCGCGGAATTGAATGTCGACGCGATCCTCGAAGGTTCGGCTCAACGCGCCGGAGACAACCTGCGTGTGACGCTCCAACTCGTGGACGCCGGGACGGATCAGCACCTCTGGGCGGACAGCTACGATTGTGGGCTAACCGATGTGCTGCGGGTGCAGAGCGAGGTCGTTCAGAGCGTAGCGAGGGAAGTCAACGCTTTGCTGACGCCCGAACAGCAAACCCGTTTTTCGTCCCCCCGCAAGGTGAATCCTGAGGTGTATGAAGCGTATCTCAGGGGGATGTACTATTTGACGCAGTACACCCAGGAGAACGTCGAGAGAGGATTGAAGTATCTCCATCAGGCCGTGGAGATCGATCCGGCGGAGCCGCTCGCCTACGCCGGGCTCGCCGAGGGATACGTCACGATCGGCCACAGCCCGTCGCCCTCGCCGGAAACCTTTCCCCGGGCCAAGGCGGCCGCCGAGCGGGCGCTCGCCCTCGACCCCGCGATGGTCGAAGCCGTCGGCGCTCTGGCTGACGTCGCTCTCTACCACGAGTGGGACTGGGCGAAAGCGGAACAATACTTCCAACGGGCCATGAAGCTCAATCCGAGCCTGGCCATGACCCACTACCACTACGCGTGGCAGCTCGCCCTTTTCAACCGCCTGGACGAGGCCATCGCCGAGCACAAGCGGGCGCGTGATCTCGATCCCCTCCGGCCGGTACATACGGCTTGGCTGGGTGGCCTGTACAACTATGCGGGGCGGTTCGACGAGGCCATCGTGGAAGCGCGGAAGGCGCTGGAACTCAATCCCGGCTACGGCCCCAGCTACTACGTTCTGGTCCAGGCTTACTCCCGTAAAGGGATGCATGACGAAGCGATCGCGACGGCCCAGCAGGGCGTCCAATCCAATTCGAAATACGCCGGACCCGTCCTGCTCGGCATTGCCTACGCGCACGCCGGGCGGAGACAGGAGGCGCTGGAGATCGCCGAGCGGATGGACCCATCGCGAGCCTGGTTTACGGCCCAGGTCTACATTTCCCTCGGGGAGAAAAATAAAGCGCTTGACCTTCTTGAAGCCTGCTACCGGGACCGCGTATCCGTCTTGCCATGGATCCGCGTGCACGGCGGAGAGTACGATGCCCTCCGCGATGAACCGCGATACCGGGAACTGCTGAAAAAGATGAACCTACCGCTCTAACGCAGGCGGGGCAGGCGCGCGTTATTGACATTGACCCGTGGTCGCGAATTCATCAATCCGCGACGGGGTTCACCGGTTCGGAGCGTCAGGGCCAGGGATTCAGCGGCGCTGTAGGCGAAGCGTAGGGGGACATGTACCTTGGGTACGTGTCCCCATTTCTTTGAGGGCGGCCCGGGTGTAAAATAGGCTCAGACGAGCAAGGAGGACCCGATGCCTTACGCCGGAAAGAAAAAACCCGGGGCCCCGACCCTGGGCGTTTTCGTCCCTTGCGACCCCCGCATCGACGAGCCCGCGCCGAGCAGGAGATGATGGATTGTCCAGAGTTCATCGCCCGGGTGACCTCGCATATCCCCGATAAAGGCCAGGTCACTGTCCGTTATTACGGCCTGTACGCCAACGCCCACCGGGGGAAGGTGCGGAAGGCGGGGCTGAGTCCTTTCCTCTTGCGGATGGCCGAGGAGAGGACGGACTATTTTTAAGGACAAATGGTTTCGATGGGGGGACGGAGGCCTATCGTCTTTAGGCAGGTTTTCCGGTCGTCCGCAACGAAGATGTCGCCGGCGGGCCCATCTCACGACAATTTTCTTGTTCTTGACTTCGACCCGAGGTCGGGACTATCATTTTTTCGTGAAGGGAAGCAGCGATTCCGAGCTGAATGCGGGGAAGGTCGTGCAACACAGAAAAGCGAATCCTTATACCCAAAAGCTTCAAAGGCCATGAAGAAATCGCTTTTTCATTCTGATTCATCCCTTCATGCCCGTCCGCTTCCGCCGGCCATCGAGAGCATCGACGATGTCATGGCCGATATATACAGAAGAATGAAGCCCCAGCTGCGCCTGGAAATTGGCCTTGAGCTATGGATATCCGCAAGGCAGATGCTCTTAGAGGCTCTCCAATCGTTCCATCCGGAATGGACTCAACGCCAAGTTGAACAAGAAGCGGCTCGCAGGATGTTCCATGAATCTGCGTGAATTCCTCCATCTTGCGGCTCGCTGTTTTATCGAAAACAGGATCCCCTATTTCGTCACCGGGTCTGTGGCTTCCTTCATCTACGGCGAACCACGGCTGACCCAGGATATCGATATCGTTGCCGATATCCGGGAGAAAGACATCCCTGGCCTGTTGAGATTTTTCCCCGAGGGTGAATTTTATCTGGACAGCGTCTCCGTGGAGAGAGCCGTTCGAGAAAGGAGTCAATTCAATATCATTCATCCTTCCTCGGGCCTCAAGATCGATCTCATTATCCCCAAGAAAAATGAGTTCGATAGACTCCGTCTTGAGCGCCGAAGGGATGTCCAAACCGCGGAGGGTTTAAGAGTCTGGTATTCGTCCCCTGAAGACATCATCGTCAGCAAGCTCGAGTTTTATCAGGAGGGTGGTTCAGAGAAGCACCTGAGAGATATCGCGGGGATTATAAAGATTTCCGGTGACGAGCTTGATTTCGATTATCTTGCGACCTGGATGGAGAGAAAGGGACTCCGGGAGAAATGGAACGATTTTTTGAAAAAAATCGGAAAAAAAATATGACTGCGCTTCATCCCAACACTTGTTTTCAAAAGAACTGCGAATCCGGATTCCGGCCTGTCTTTGAAACCCAAATCGAGCTAATGCTTGGATCATGATGAGCGATGATATCCAGCTAACGATGGAGGCAGGGGCAGTTATATGAAGTGCCCTGAATGTCAGCACGAGAATCCTCCCGACACCTTCACCTGCGGGAAGTGCGGGGCGGAAATTCAGGGTTCTCAAGAGAAAATCTCCTTCACCAGGACCCTGGAGATCCCTGCAAAAGAATTAAGCCGGGGCACGGTCTTTGCGGACCGCTCTGAGATCCTCGAGGACCTGGGTGAAGGCGGGATGGGCCGGGTCTTCCGGTTGTATGACCGGAAGCTCGAGGAGGAAGTGGCGCTCAAGCTGGTCCGGCCCGAGATCGCCTCCGACCGCCGGATGATCGAGCGGTTCAAGAACGAGATCAAGACAGCGCGGCAGGTCACCCACAAGAACGTCTGTCGGATGCATGACCTCGGCGAGGCGGAGGACGTCGCTAAAACTCTCAAAGCCACGGTGGACGGCTGGCTCAACGATAAGCTGATGAGATACTATTTTCTGCTCCAGGGGGCGATTGAACAGGCAAAAGGAAATCTCCCCGATGCGATTCGGTATCTCGAGAAAGCGGAAGAGCTGGAGCATTTCGAGTGGAACATCGGCGTGGACTTTCAAGCATTATTTTTCGATTCCTTGGCCTCGGCCTACGAACGGTCCGGCGATACTGAGAAAGCCCTGGAAGAATACGAAAAAATCACTCGACTCACCTCGGGCCGATATCATTACGGGGATATCTATGCCAAAAGCTTCTACCGGCTGGGGAAAGTATTCGAAAAACTTGAGCAAAACGCCAAGGCCAGCCAGAATTACCAGAAATTCCTCGACCTCTGGAAAAACGCCGACCCCGGCCTTCCCGAAGTTGAAGACGCCACAAAGCGTTTAGCTGCGCTCAAATCCTAAAAATTCTTTGAGCGAACTGATCAGGTCAATTCTTCTTTTCTGTTTTTCAGCTCTTGTCTGAATAGTTGGCTCTCCTCCTAAAATTCTAATAGTTTGGATTTCGTTAGATTTTTTCAAAAAAGTTAAGATGTCTGCGAATTCGTTAAACCAAAATGCCGGCTAGAACGGGACTGATAAAAAAAGAAGCTTTTTTCAGGCTTGTTCGACAAGAATCCTCGGAGCCGGGAGCTCGTCTTTGTCATGCTCGCCTTCCGCTGCATTCGTGCCCTCTGCGAACTGAGGCTTCACAGCAACGAGTGGACGGTCGAGGATGCAGTGAAGTTCGCCGTTGAGACAACGCCCTTCGGATGGGCCAAGCCCGAAGGCGCCACGATCTGGGGTGACCTGGCCATTTTTCTCAACCAGCCGGGCTACGGGACGAGCTATGTCGTCGGAAAAAGCCAGTTCGAAAAGCTTTTAGCGGATGTCGCGAGACAGAAGGGCGGCGCGTTCCGCGTCAAGGCATTCCTTGACGATTACTTCGCCAGGGGAATCATTCCGGCTTCGCTCATCCGCTGGGAAATGACCGGGTGGGACGACGAAATGAAGATTCTTCTGAATGAGGACCGCAGCGAACCTCAAAAGCGATAAAAATCGGCCAGGTTCCTCCGCGTCATTGGACGTTTGAAGCGCCGAGACTCCAAAGGCCAGGTCACGGTCCGGTATTACGGCCTGTACGCCAACGCCCACCGGGGGAAGGTGCGGAAGGCGGGGCTGAGTCCTTTCCTCTTGCGGATGGCCGAGGAGAGGACGGACTATTTTTAAGAACGCACGGTTTCGATGGGGAACGGAGATCTATCTCCTTTCGGGAGGTTTTCAGGTCGTCCGCAACGAAGATGTCGCCGGCGAACCCGTCTCACTCCAATTTCCTTGTTCTTGACTTCGATCCGAGGCCGGGGATATTATTTTTTCGTGAAGGGTGGCAGCGATTCCGAGTTGAATGCGGGGGAGGTCGTGCAACACAGAAAAGCAAATCCTTATACCCAAAAGCTTCCCGCCGAAACCGCGGACAAATGGAAATGGCTCGGCCTATCCGAATATTTCGATGTTTTCCCCGAAACTTGGGGCCTTGCTTAATAAATAAGCGAATCTATTTATTTTTCAACCTGGCGGGCCAGTTGAGAATGACCTTGATAGTCGGGGTGCTGGTCTCAGGGAGAGGGATGGCGAGAAGAAAGCGTCGGCCGTCGGGGGCGGGGATATAATCCGACAGGACTCCCGTTTCTTGCCGAAGTTTAAACAGAGGAACGGGTGGCGCACTTTTCCAGGTCTGTCCGGTTTGAACAGAGATGGCCATTAGCATTCCTTCGGGATTGATAAAATATAATTCCTTTCCGTTTGAGCTCCAATGAGGCGATGAGCCGCCGGCAACGGAGATCTGGTATTTGCCTTTTTGTCGGTCCATTCCCTGGACATAAATCTCCGACCGGCCGGATTCGTTTGATACATAGACCAGCCATTGGCCGTCGGGAGAAATTTTCGCGTTGTTTTGATATTCCTGCTCCTTGACAAGAGGGAATATCTTCCCGTCTCCAATCAATGGAAGGGCATAGATGTCATAATTACTCTTTGGATCCCAATAATCGAAGATGATGGTTCGGCCATCGGGTGAAAAATTTGGGTTTTTCAAAAAGTCCGCTCCAATTCCGGAATACAGAGACTTTCTTTCTCCTCCCGTCACCGATTGTTGGTACAAATTCCTCCCTGATCTGAATATGAGTGTCTCGCCGGAAGGTGACCACGCCGGATATACATAGCTATCAGGACCTGTCGTAACGCGGGTGCTTGCGCCCCCAGAAAGATTCCATATCCATATATCAGTTATGCCGTTATCAGTGTTTGTGACCTCGAGGGCAAGCTGATTTCCATCCGGTGAAAGAACAGGAACCCAATACACTCCAGGCGACCCGAAAAGCTCCAATACTTTGCCTGAGCGATCGACCCAGCTGAATTGGCTTTTTCTATAGAATGTGTTCTGATAGACCAAGATCCCATTTTGCGTTACGGAAAAGAGACCGCGCCCTTGGACGATTTCTGAATTAATGACATTTCTAGCGAGAGGAATCGAATCGCCTCTTACATCCAGATGCGATTCATCAAAGCGCCGGGCAATTAACGTTCCTTCTCGAATAGTAATGATGAGGCCCGGCAACCCATAGGCTTCCGTATCAGCATCTATGACCGGTCTTTGGATCCCGGACTTGAGCGAAGCCGTGTAAACTCCACTTTTCGACACATCGAGGTTATCGCCCATGTAGAAGAGGAAATTATCGCCGTCCGGTAAAAACTGAGGGAAACGGTGAGATAGCTCATACTTGCCTGTCGCGTCGTCCAGCGTCGTGACTTTGGCAGGCACGCCACCTGAAGCCGGGACCCGGTAAAGCGCGGTCCTTCCTTCGGGGGCGAAAAGAATCACATCATTAGGATTCCAAGCCCCGCCGCGCCCGTTAGCCGCGTCACAGATAACCAGCGGCACCCCGCCCGGCAGCTCCATTTTTTTGAGTTTTTTTTGAGCAAAAAAGGCTATGAATCGGCTGTTGGGGGACCAAAAGGGAAAAGAGGCGCCTTCTGTCCCGGGAATAGGTACGGACATGTCGGCGTCGAGTGGCCTGAGCCACAACTGACTTCTGCCATCGACTCCTGTGGCGGCAAAAACGATCTGTCGCCCGTCGGGGGAAATGCTGAGCGAAGTAAGCGTCGTCTGCGACGGCAAAGGAATGTCAAAACTTACTTGAGGCAATTCAGGGGACTTTCGCAAAAAAACCGAAGCTATGAGCGCCGCTAGCAAAAGCAATACCGCCCCTCCCCATCCCACTCGCTCCCATTTGGGAACTCGCCGAACGGAAGGGATTGTAGGCGCTGCTCCGGCCTCATGCAGCCACGCGAGCTCCCGCCGCACATCTGCCGCCGACTGCCAGCGGTCATCCGGGTCTTTGGCGAGACAAGCGCGCACAACGCGTTCGAGCGAGGGCGGTGTGAGCGGCTGGCGCTCCGTCATCGGTGCCGGATCGCGCTCCAGGATGGCCGCAATAAGACTTGCCTGGCTTTTTCCTTCGAACGCTTTCCGCCCCGTCACCATTTCGTAGATGACAAGACCCAGGGCAAAAATGTCTGATCGCGCGTCAACATCCTTTCCCTCCAGCTGTTCCGGTGCCATATATTGGAGCGTACCGAGGATGGTCCCTTGTGTTGTCACAGTCAGGGTCCGTGCGGGAAGAAATTCTCCCTTAGAAAGAGAGACCTCTGCCCGGAATTTGGCCAAACCGAAGTCGAGAAGTTTCGCCCCCGCTTTTGTCAGCATGATATTTCCTGGTTTCAGGTCGCGGTGGGTAATCCCGCGACGGTGGGCGGCATCCAGTGCATCGGCGATTTGCACGGCGATTCGCAGGGCTTCATCCAGCTTGAGGGCACCCCTGTCCAGCCTTGAAGCGAGCGTTTCGCCCTCGATATACTCGAGGACGAGAAAATCGTTGCCCTCGGAAGAGTCGTACTCATAGAGAGTGCAGATGTTTGGATGGTTGAGGGCCGAGATGGAGCGCGCTTCACGCTCGAAGCGGGAGCGGAGATCGGCATCGTTGGCCACAGCCGCCGGCAGGACTTTGATGGCCACGGTCCTGTCCAGGCGGGTATCACGGGCTTTGTAGACTTCGCCCATTCCGCCTTCACCGAGCTTTTCGGTGATGCGAAAGGGGCCGAGCGTTTTTCCGATCAAATGAGGAACCTTTTTCTTGAATGAGGATAAGGGAATGTCGATAAAAAGTCAATTCGATCAACGAATGGAATTGGGGAGATCCGTTTATAGGGCTTTTGGTTGTCCCCAACGATAAGTCGGCCGGACCGCCTTCTTCGCAGTCGTTTTTGTTGCGCCACAATTGAAATGTCGCATTTTTATGTTCTTGACATTGTTACTCGGCCGGGAATATCGTCATTTCGCGATGGGGAGTATTGGTTCGTGGCTTAATGGGCGTAAAAGTCGCGCCCTGCTCATTTTCTCACGGGGCATCAGGCAGTAGAGGCTCAATTTGCCTGATCACTTCCGGGATATTCGTTGAAACAACAGTCCAGATTCGTTCCTGGCGGATCTCGCCGTATTCATGGGCCAAGACATTTCTTTGGCCAATCATTCTTTTCCAGGGAATTTCAGGATGATTGGCTTGGAAGCTTTCCGAAACATGCCTTGCGGCTATCCCGATGATTTCCAGCGCCCGCTCTACAGCCATCTGCAGTTTTCTATCTTTCAGGTATTGATCAAAAGAGACTTGATTTGTGAAGTCCTTGATAGCCTTGGCCGCATCCAAAATATCCCAGAGAAAGGCTAAGTCTTTTTTTTCAGGCAGCATAGACAACCTGACAATGGCTCAGGATCTCGCGCCGACGGAAGGGATTGCGGAGAGCCTCTTTCTCGATGAGATCTACATTGCGGCCAAATATTTCCTGAAGCTCTTCAATCATTTCAACAAATTCAAACAGGCCCCAGGGAGCCTCATCCTGAAACGTCACCAGAACATCCACGTCGCTTTCGGGCCGAAAGTCATTTCTCAAGGTTGAACCAAAGATGGCGAACTCCTTGATTCTCCATCGTCGACAGAACTCTTGAATCTTGTCTTGCGGTATTTCGATATTCGTTTTTGCCGCCGTCATGCCACAATATTAGGACAACACGTTAAGGGAGTCAACTTTTTTCAAAATAAAAGAGTGGATTCAGAAAATTCCCCGGCCGTAGAAATAACGAGGAGGGTTCAAATCCTCTACGAAAAGCGCAAGGATATCTCCGTCGATTTCCCCCCAGAGAAGGGGAGGCAGGGCGGCCGGGTCTTCCCAAAGCCCATTAGAAAGGGTTTTCCCCTCCACATTGACTTTTTGCAATCTGGTCTATTTCTTGAGGAAATGAGGGGATAAAAAATTGCTTATTTACGTTGCGCTATTTTGCTTTCCAATAAGCTCGGCATCAATATCCGTTTTCACGAAAGGATGATAGCCCCTGCTTCGGATTGATGTCAAGAACAAGGCCTCCCTGGTTCCTTGTGGCTTGTTGGGAACTTTTTATTATAAAATGCGTAATGCCTAAAGAACAGGTTTAATTGTATGAGGCCCGGCATATCCGTTTCTTTGATGACGGAAGATGATCGGATTAATATAAACACATAGCAAACTCGATGATGGCGCTTACAATTGTTATTCCAGAAAGGAGGCGGAATGAATCATCGTATTATGATGGTCCTGCCGTTTTTTGCATTTTTCAGCCTCTCGTTCCTGGCCGGCCAAACGGCCAAACCGACTTTCAACCAGTATCACAAGCCCGATGAGATCGCGGGCCTTCTCCAGTCCTATACCGCGCGCTTCCCCCAGCTGGCCAAAATCCTGTCGCTCGGGAAGAGCTACGGGAAGGCCGATATCCCGATGATTCGCATCGCGGGTCAGCCAAAGGGGAGTGTCGACCCGGACGCTCGTCCGGCCGTGTTTGTCTCGGCCAACGCGGAGGGCCTGCATCCTATCGGCACCGAGGCTGCTCTGATGCTGGCTGACAAACTTCTGACGAAATACGGCCAGGACAAGGCCGTCACCTCGTTCCTTGATACTCGCACGGTTTTCGTGGCCCCCCTTCTCAACCCGGATGCAGCCCGCGCCTATTTCGCGCCGGCCAAGTCCGAGCGTTCCGCGAACAACCGCCCCGTGGACAATGACAACGACGGCAAAGCGGACGAGGACGGCCCCGACGACCTGAACAAGGATGGGATCATCACCCAGATGCGGGTCAAGGACCCCGAAGGCCGCTGGATCCCAGACCCCAAGGAGCCGCGGCTGATGCGTCTGGCCGACCCGAAAAAGGGAGAAAAAGGTATATACAAAGTCTATACAGAGGGCCTGGATAACGATGGCGACGGCGAGTGCAACGAAGATCCGGAAGGAGGCGTCGACATCAACCGTAATTTCCCCCACGACTTTGAGTACGGCGTCAAATCGGCCGGCCTTTATCCCGTTTCGGAAAGCGAGACCGAGGCCGTGGTTAAGTTCCTGGTTTCCCATCCCGCGGTCGCCCTGATCCTGAATTTCTCCACCGAGAACACCATCCTCAACATGCAGCAGACGGGCCAGGCCAAGCCTGGCGGCGATAAGATCAAGGTCCCGGCCTATATTGCTCCCCAACTCGGGCTGGATCCCAACACGGAATACACACCCAAAGAGATCGCCGATCTGTTGAAGGGATCTCCGATGGTCGGCGGCATGGACATAACCGAAGAAATGGTGCTCCAGTTCTTCGGCGGCGGCCCGGCCATGGCCCTGGACCAGAACGACATGCCCATCTTCGAGGCCGTCCAGAAGGATTACAAGGACGCCCTGAAGGCGGCCAAGCTCGAGAACCTGGAGAAAAAAGCCAAGAGCGTCGGGAAGGGCTCGTTTGTGGCATACGGCTACTACCAATACGGCGTGCCCGTTTTTTCGGTGAACCTCTGGGCTGTGCCCGAGCCCAAAGCCGAGGAGAAAAAGCCCGGCGAGGAACCCCTGTCCGCGGACAAGCTCAAGTCGATGACCAGCGACCAGTTCCTGGCCCTCGGCGAGGACAAAATCAACAGCTTCCTCAAGGAAATGGGCGCCCCGGCGAACTTCAACGCCTCGATGCTCATGGGCATGGTCAAGTCCGGCCAGCTCACTCCGGCAAAAATGGCGGAGATGATGGCCCAGATGCCCAAGAAACCGGGCGGCGACGGCGAGGAGCATCCGGATACTTATCTCATCAAGTATTCGGACACAGCTCTCAAGGGCAAGGGATTCGTCAACTGGACGCCTTTCAAGCACCCCACGCTGGGCGACGTCGAGATCGGCGGTTTCGTTCCCTACCTCAAACTGACCCCTCCCCCGGAAGACATCGAGAAGGCCATTTCCTTCCACGCCGATTTCTATATCAAGCTTATGGGCAAGATGGCGGATCTCGCCATCCCTCAGGCCAAAGTCAAATCGCTTGGAGAGGACCTTTACCAGGTCACAGTTTATTTTTCAAACCAGGGCTGGCTGCCCACTTCAACAGGCCAGGGCCGGCGGGCTATGACAGCCTGGCCTATCAGGGTCAAACTCAGCCTTTCCCCTGAACAAACGCTCTTCTCGGGCCGGCCGGTCGAAAACATCTCATTCCTCGCGGGAAGCGGCGACACGAAAACGCTGGAATGGACCATCCGCGGTAAAAAGGGCTCCAAGCTCACTGTGAAGGCTTGGGCGCCCAAGCTCGGGGCCTTGGAAAAAACCGTGGTCCTGGAGTAAAAGGAGGATATCATGGGCAAGAACAAATTGACCCTTATCACCATCGGTTTCGCGTCCTGCCTGGGCCTATTTTCGCTAGGGCTTCGCGCCGCCGAAGTCAACCTGTCCTTCGACCACTTCTATGATCACGCCGAGATGACTCGGGCCATCCAGGCGCTGGAAAAGGCCTACCCCGGATTGGCCAAAGTCGAGTCCATCGGGAAATCGTTCCAGGGACGGGACCTCTGGGCTATCATCATCACCAATCCTAAGACCGGTCCGGCCGACCGCAAGCCCGGCTATTATATCGACGGCAATATCCACGGCAATGAGATCCAGGGCGGCGAGGTCGCGCTTTATGCCGCCTGGTATCTGCTGAAGAACTACGGTAAGACCCAGCTCGCGACGCGGCTTCTCGACGAGCATGTCTTTTACATCGTCCCCACCATGAACCCGGACAGCCGGGATTACTACATCCACAAACCGGCCGATCCCAACTCGCCGCGCTCCGGCCTCGTCCCTTATGACAATGACCGCGACGGCACCGCCGATGAAGACGGCCCCGAGGACCTGGACGGGGACGGTTCCATCACCCAGATGCGCAGGAAAGACCCGAACGGGATGTTCAAGGCCCATCCCAAGGACCCCCGCATCATGGTTCGCGTCTCGCCGGGCGAGAAGGGCGAGTATACCCTTCTGGGCGATGAAGGGATCGATAACGACGGCGACGGAATGATCAACGAAGATCCCCCGGGCGGCTACGATATGAACCGGAATTTCGGTTACAACTGGCAGCCCAACTACGTCCAAGCGGGAGCCGGCGATTATCCTTTCTGCTGGCCCGAGACGAAAGCCGTGAGGGATTTCTTTGTGGCCCACCCGAACATCGCCGGCGCCCAGACCTTCCACAACTACGGCGGCATGATTCTCAGCGGACCCGGCGCCGTGAATTTAGGCCAGTTTCCGGCGGGGGACAAACAGGTTTATGAGTATGTGGCTAAGAGGGGCGAAAAGATCCTCCCCGGCTACAAGTACACCATCATCTACAAAGACATGTACACGGTCTACGGCGGGAGCCTGGACTTCTTCTATGCCGCGCTCGGCGCTTTCACCTTTTCCAACGAATTGGATGTCGATCCCTCAGGTCCGCCCCTTCCTTCCATGGAGGAGCGGCCCTCGGGACGGGAAGCCCAGGACGAAACATACCGTGAACTCGCCGCCGAGGCGCGGATGCTCAACGAAATGTTCTACCATGACAATGTCCTGATGGGCGAACAGTACAGCGATTGGAAACCTTACAAGCATCCGCTCTACGGCGAAGTCGAGATAGGCGGGGCCAAGAAATTCAGCCGCCGCGTGCCCCCGACCTTCAGACTGGCCGAGACCTGCCATCGCAATGCCGCCTTCGTCCTCTACCATGCCGACCAACTGTCAAGGGTGGAGTTTGATCAGATCAAAGTGAGCAAGCTTAAAGGCGGACTCTGCCAGGTGGACATCACTCTGGCGAACAGCCGGGTGTCCCCGACTATTACCTCCATGGCCCTGCAGAAGCAGCTTCACAGACTGGACCGCCTCCAGGTCGAAGGTCCGGGCGCCAAGATCCTGGCCGCCGGTTATCTCATGGACAGGTTCCGGAACTTGACGCGGAAGATCAAGACCCAGGACAATTTCATCTGGCTGGACAACGGAGTCCCGGGATACGGGAAGCTGGAGGTGCGCCTGATCCTCAAGGGAGAAGGCAAAATCAACCTGGTTTTCGACTCGCTCAAGGGCGGGTATAAGGTCAAGCCTGTTTCGCTGGAATAAGAGACTTCATCCTGAAGGGGAACGGCTTGGTGCCGTCCCCCTTTTCGGCTAAATTTGCCGACGGAATTCTGTCCTCGCGAGCGAACCTTTCTGTGACATGTGCTGTTCCATCATTTCGAGAGGTTTGTCGTCGAATATGAAGGTCCGTTCGAGCGCAGAAAGAAAAATTTTTTTCCCTTTTAGCCTATCAGGTGCACGTCTTTAACCATGACCGAAAGTTCCCGGCGGTCGTCGTTGCCGGGGAAGATCTCGGCCGGGATCCAGAATTTTTCGGATTCGAGAATGATTTCAGCGCCGTGCCTCCCGATGTCCTCGAGGGCGAAGATAATCTTGTTCCAATCTTTGTTTTTTAGCAGGTAATTTTTTTTGCGATTGCCCTGCCGGACATAAATCTTTGTTTTTTCTGAGCGAGGATGTCCTGCTTTAATCAGGAACTCAAGGCTTTTCGCGTTTTGTTTCAGCGCCAGGGCAGCCCTTTTCCCGATCCAGCGGTACCGGTCTTTCCCATCGTCCTCAAGCGGATACCAGCCGTGAAGAAGCTCGAAAGGTTCTTTTTCGCGCCCAGGAAATTTATTCGTATAATCATCAACGACTTGAAAAGCCCGGCAGATGCGGCAGACCTGCATCGGAAAAAGTCCTTCCCGATTGATTTTTTGCAGTTTTCGGACTTTTTTCGATGTCCAGATGGATTCGACACCGCGCGACTCCGCGTTTCCCACGTCCATTTTTCCGTCATAATCGACGCAGCAGAGCGTGCAGTCCCCACCGGCCAGGACGGCGAATTGCTCGCAGATCGAATTGCAGTTTGACTTAAACCGTTCCACATATTTAATGGGATTGACGAGGTAATCACAGAATGTGTTCAGCTCTTTGAAGCTGAGGATCACGCCCGGCAGGATTTCGCAGTGGTTGTCCCTGACGCAGGCCAAGGGATCGTTTTTATAAGGGCCTTTCAGGCCTTCAAGGTCCACGGGTTGATGATTCAGCTTGTACTTTTCGGAGATTTTTCTGCCGAAATCCTTCCATTCATCGATAATGGCAAATGCTTTTTCATTGCTATCGACAAGCGGAAACAGTGTTTGCGGATAGTTTTTTCCCGACCGGAACTCATTGAAATGCTTGGTATTCATGTAATGCATCTCGATCTGCATCTTCGAGTTCTTGGCGAATTTGGCTTCGACCGTGTCCCGAATATTTTTCATGTACGTTTGGAAGTCGGGCTTCCCCCGGCGGTGTTCCCGATATGTTGGCTCGGTGTGTGTCTGAATCCCGATCACCAATTCTTTGATATCCGCTGCAAATATTCGATCGCGGTTTTTTTCGTTGAGGAGAGCGCCGTTGGTGAAAAAGCGGACGGGCAGATTTTTTTTATGCATAAATTCGAGGATTTCGAAGATTTGGGGATGGAGGAGCGGTTCGCCCATAAGGTGGAGCTGGATAGGCTCCGAGGCCAGGTTCTTGCTCGAGATTTCATCCAGAAGGCGGATGGCCAGGTCTTTGTCCATGCATTGCCGCTTCCGGGTCATGACGGCGTTGGGACAAAATGTGCAGTTGAAATTGCAGAAGTTTGTCAACTCGATAAAAACAAATTTGATCGTCGGCTTCGACATGACAAACCGAGAGATATATTATAGGAAAATGCCTGCCAAACCAAACTTCCCGCATTCTGATGGGGCTAAGGTCATCGGGCTAAGAAACTCCGAGGAGCCGAACGATTCTCCCGATCGCCAGACAAGATGGCCAAGCCAAGAGGCTCACCTTGTCAATCACTATCGAGGTCCAAAAATTTTCGTGCCAAGCCTGACCATGTTGGCGCCCTCCTCGATGGCCACCCTATAAGAATTGGTCATCCCCATCGAGAGGTATTTCATGTCCACGCCGGGAAAGGCCAGGGCTTTGATTTCTTCGAAGAGTTTTTTTGTTATTTTAAAATAAGGCCTGGCATCTTCGGGATCTCCTTCAAATGGGCCCATGGTCATCAGCCCTTCGACCTTAATGTTCTTAAAGGCTGCGATCTCGCTCGCAAGCGCTTCGGCATCTGCGGGGCGCACTCCGAATTTTTGCTCTTCCTCGCCGCTGTTGATTTCGATGAGGATGGACATGATTTTGCCCGCCGCCGCACACCGCTTGTCGATTTCCAGGGCCAGATCGACAGAGTCCACGGTCTCGATCATGTCGAAAATATCAATGGCCTTCTTGACCTTGTTTGTTTGTAGGTGGCCGATGAAATGCCACTTGACCCTCAGCCCGACCACAGAAAATGCGGCGGCTGCCTCCTGGACGTAGTTCTCGCCAATGATCTTGATCCCTGCCTCAACGGCCTCCAGGATCTCCTCCGGCGTCTTGGTTTTTGCTGCGGCGACCAGCTCCACGTCCGGCGGAAGCTCGGCCAGAATCTGTCGGACATTATCTTTGATGAGACTCATGTTTCTCCCCTAGTTTATCAAAAATAATATCGGGGTCAAACCTCAACAATCAACAAACAATCCAAAAGAAGATTTTTCTAGAATAGCCTTTATTAGGCAGACCTCAATGTTGAATGTTGAGGTTTGACCCCGGTTGGCTTTATAATCCCTTCAAACAAGAAAGGCTTCAGGAATCATATCCAGGGACAAGCTGAGGCCTTTATGAGGCAACCATGAACATCCGAGAACAGCTTGAAGATATCGAGGCGAAGATCCTTTCGCCCAAGGCCTGCCTTAGCCGCAGCTCCAAGGGGAGGGTTCGCGAGGAAGCGCCGCATTCTTTCCGGACGGCGTTTCAGCGGGACCGAGACCGGATTCTTCACTCCAAATCGTTTCGCCGCCTGAAGCATAAAACCCAGGTCTTTCTGGCTCCTTTCGGCGACCATTATCGGACGCGGCTGACGCACACCCTGGAAGTATCGCAGATCGCCCGGACGATCGCCAAGGCCTTGCGGCTGAACGAGGACTTGACCGAGGCCATCGCCCTCGGCCACGACCTCGGCCATACGCCCTTCGGCCATTCGGGCGAAGAGACCCTGGCCAAGCTTCTGCCCGGCGGATTCAGCCATTATGAGCAGAGCCTGCGGGTCGTGGACAAGCTGGAATATGAGGGCAAGGGGCTCAACCTCACCTTCGAAGTGCGGGACGGCATTTCCAAACATTCCAAGGGCCGGGGAAAAATTCTGGACAAGAAAAAGGAAGACCTACCGATGACCATCGAGGGACAGGTTGTCCGCGCTTCGGATGTGATCGCCTACGTCAATCATGACATTGATGATGCCCTGCGTGCGGGAATTATCAAAGAAACCGATATCCCCAAACAGCTTGTCAGCGTGCTGGGGAAGTGGCATGCTTCCCGGATCGACAAGATGGTCGTGGACGTCATCGAGGCCAGCCTGAAGTCGAATCTGGACAAGATCGCCATGAGCGACGAGATCATGAAAGCCGTCATTGAGCTCCGGGATTTTCTCTATGAGCGAGTCTATTTCAATCCTTCGGCCCGGGAAGAGCTGCGGAAGACGGAAAAAATTCTGGCCGACCTCTACGAATACCTCTGCAAACACCCGGAGGGCTATATCAAGAGCTATCCTCAGGGGGATCCATTGGAGAAGCGGGTCGTCGATTTCATCTCGGGCATGACCGATTGGTACGCCCTTTCCTTATTCGAAAAACTCTTCATGCCCCATGCCTGGGAGGAGGTAGAACGGTCTTAGCCCCAGGAATGTAATTTTGTTTGTTATGCTTGTATTAATACTAACGCAATAAATAGCGAGACATTCTGTGGGCCGTGCTATTTCCGTCCGCGAGTCCCCGTAGCGGAGGGGGGACCCGTCGTCTTTTCCGACGGGGGGAACCGACGGGACTGGTTCCCCCGGGGTCCGGGGGCTGGGGATGGAAATAGCGCGGCCCGATCGAGGATGTCACTTTGTTTATTATGCTTGAATTAGTTTAGGCAATGTTCCTATACGCTTCTGATTCGGGAGAAAACGATGGGCAAAAGGTCATTGACGGGTTTAATTCTTAAGGCATTTATTCTATCGGTTTCGCTTTCCTCCATATTTTTGCCGGGGCAGACGCTGTTTGCCCAATCCGGCGTCAAAATCTGGGAAGAACCGCTCGTCATTCCCACCTACCTTGTCCAAGCGCCCGAGCCCAATCCCACTTTTTATAACGGCCGGGCTTATCAGGGCGCCAAGGGACCCGTTTATCCCTACCCTTTTTGGGACCGCCTGACGGACATCCGCAAAGATTTAACATATCAAGCCGTTTACCTCGAGAATCAGTATGTCAAGATCTGCGTCCTCCCCGAAATCGGCGGCCGCGTCTTCTCAGGGCTGGACAAGACCAATAACTATGATTTCATCTACCGCCAGCATGTCATCAAGCCGGCTCTCATCGGCATGCTCGGAGCTTGGATATCGGGAGGCGTGGAATGGAACATCCCTCACCATCACCGGGCGACGACGTTCATGGCTGTCGATCATACGATCGTGAAAAATCCCGATGGAAGCGCAACGATCTGGACGGGAGAGCTTGAGCTCCGCCACCGGACAAGATGGCTGGTCGGCTTGACGCTCAAGCCGGACTCGTCCGCCATCGACGTCACGGTCAAGATACTCAACCGGACGCCGCTGGCGCATTCCATGCTCTGCTTTGCCAACGTGGCCATCCATGCCAACAAGGAGTATCAGGTCATTTTCCCGCCCGACGCGGAGTTCGCCACCTTCCACGGAAAAAACCAATTTTCTCGCTGGCCGATTTCCACCGAGACTTACAACCGCCAGGATTATACGAAGGGCGTGGATGTGAGCTGGTGGAAAAACCATGCGGCCCCGACATCCTTTTTTGCCTGGGAAAATGAAGGCGATTTTCTAGCCGGCTATGACCATGGAAAAGACGCTGGCGTAGCTTTTATCGGCGACCACAATTTTGTCCCCGGAAAAAAGCTCTGGACTTGGGGAACGGGGCCGGATGGTAGACTTTGGGAAAAGCTATTAACCGAGACGGACGGCCCCTATGCCGAGCTCATGTTTGGCGCTTATTCCGATAACCAGCCCGACTACAGTTGGACGCAGCCCTATGAGGTCCGGACGATTCGGCAGACCTGGTTTCCGATCCGGAAGATCGCCGGCATGAAGGCGGCCAATAAAGATGCCGCCTGCAACCTGGCCATGACGGAGAAGGGGACGGCCGCGATCGGCTTTTACACTCCGGCAGAATATCGAGATGCAAGGATTTTACTCAAGTCGGGCGAAAAGACAATTTATGAAGAGAAAATCGCGATTGGCCCGGGGCAACCATATTTAAAAAAAGATGTAGCGCTCCCTTCGGGAATCAAAGAAGAATCTCTCGCTTTGGCCTTGCTTACATCCGATGGCAAGGAACTCATCAGCTATAAAACCCAAAAAAAGCCATCGGCACCGATGCCGTCTCCCGTCACACCTCCTGCCGCGCCCAAGGACATTCCAACCATTGAAGAGTTGTATCTCACGGGACTGCGCCTGGAGCAGTTTTATAACCCGGCCTTCGAGCCTTATCCGTATTATGAAGAAGCCCTGAAGCGCGATCCGAATGATTACCGCGTGAACTCAGCCCTCGGACTTTTGTATTTGAAGCGGGCGATGTATCAGGAGGCCGAAGAGAAGCTGCAGAGGGCGGTCCAGCGCGCTACAAAAAATTATACGCGTCCCAAGGACGGGGAAGCCCTCTATTATTTGGGCGTTTCCCTGAGGTCGCAGAACAAACTCAAGGAAGCGGAGGACGCCTTCTTCCGGGCGACATGGAGCGCCGCCTGGGAAGGGCCGGCGTTCTGCCAACTGGCCGAACTGGCCTGCACGAGGGGAGATTTTTCGAAGGCCTTAGAACTTGTGGATGCATCTTTGGCGGCAAACGCCATAAACACGAAAGCCCTGAATTTGAAATCGGCGCTGCTGCGAAGATTGAAAAAATTCGGCGAGGCAAGAAAAATTGTCTCGGAAATCCTGGCTGCAGACCCGCTGGATTTCTGGGCCGGCTATGAGCTCTATCTGGCCCTGACTAGCGACGGGCGAAAAGAAGAAGCCGATAGCGCCAGTGAGGCGCTGTTTGTACGAATGAGAACTGATGCACCCAATTACCTTGAACTGGCCGTTGATTACGGGAACTGCGGCCTCTGGGAGGAAGCCATCGAGGTTCTGACGCGGCTTACAGAATCGAAAGGTAGAGGTTCGGCTTTATACCCCCTCCTCCATTATTTTCTCGGCTACTATTGGGATCAGAAAGGCGAAGCGGAGAAAGCGCGGAGTTGTGTCCTGAAAGCCGCTGCGATGCCTCCGGATTATTGTTTCCCGTTTCAATCGGAGTGCTTGGAGGTGTTGAGATGGGCGCAGCGCATCAATCCTCAAGATGCGCGGGCGCCCTATTATCTCGGCAATTACCTCTTCGACCTTCAGCCGGAAAAAGCGATGGCCGAATGGGAAAAATCGGTGGCGCTTGATAATTCTTTTTCCATCTCCCATCGAAATTTGGGCCTGGCCTATGCCCGGGTCAAGAACGATGTCCCCGGAGCCATCTCTTATCTAGAGAAGGCCGTGGCCTGCAATGAAAACGATCCCAGGCTTTACTTTGAGCTTGACCAGTTGTATGAAGCCGGCCTGTCCGATCCTCAAAAGAGACTGGCCCTGCTCGAAAAGAATCATAACGTCGTCTCGCTCCGCGATGATGCCCTGACGCGCGAAATTCTGCTGCTTGTCCAGCTTGGCCGCTATGACAGGGCGATCGAGCTTCTCAGGTCCCATCATTTTCATGTCTGGGAAGGCGGCGGCGAAATCCACGGGATTTTTATCGAAGCCTATCTTCTCCGGGGGCAGGATTTTATGGCCGCCAAAAAGTACCGTCAGGCCCTCAGCGATTTCGCAACGGCTCTGACCTACCCGGAAAACCTTGATGTGGCCGCCCCGGCTTCAGGAGGGGGCTCGGCAAAGATCTATTATTGGATCGGGATGGCCTATGAAGCGCTGGGCCAAAAAGCAAAAGCGGGTGCGAGCTTTGAGAAAGCGGCCGCGTTCAGGCATGGCTGGTCGGAGCCGGGCTATTATCAGGCGCTTGCCCTTCAAAAAACTAATAAAAGGAGTGAGGCCAGTCAGATATTCGACAGGCTGATCCAGACTGCCAACGAAAGATTGAAAGCCGCGCCGGCCATGGGCTTTTTCGAGAAATTTGGAGAAAGGCAGTCCGCGGTTGCCCAAAAAGCCCAGGCCCATTATTTGCTAGGCCTGGGATATTTGGGAAAAGGGCAAAAGGCCGAGTCGCGGGCCGAATTTGAAAAAGCCCTTTCTGTCAATATCAATCATGTTGGCGCGAGACGGCAGTTAGCGGCCTTGAAAACAAAATAAATGGGGCAAATCGCGTATGTTTATGGCTCACCTGCGAACCGTGAAAATGATACCCCGGCTAGAGGAGGATAATCCAATGCAAAAAAAGAAGGACCGCATCGAAACGAAATTGATCCATGCCGGAGAAATGGAGCCGCGCGTCCTGGGAGCCGTCAGCATGCCGATCTTTCAGTCGGCCATGTACGAATATTCTCCGGCCGCCAGCTATCATGACATCCCCTATATCCGGCTCAACAACACTCCGAACCATATCGTCCTTCATAAAAAATTGGCGGCTCTTGAAAATGCGGAAGCGGCCATTGTCACCGCCAGCGGCATGGCCGCGATATCGACGGCGCTCCTGGCCGTTCTCTCATCCGGCGATCATCTGCTCGCCCAAGAATGCCTTTACGGCGGCACGCATGATTTCTTGACCAAGTATCTCGGCTCTTTTGGGATCGCCTTTGATTTTATAGACGGCGAAAACCCGGAATCCTGGAAGCGCAAGCTCCGACCGGCGACCAAGGCGATTTATGTCGAAACGATCAGCAATCCTTTGATGCAGGTCCCCGACCTTAAGGCGGTGGTGAAATTTGCCCGGGATCATTCGCTCATTTCCATGATCGACAACACGTTTGCCACGCCGCTGAATTTCCGGCCGCCGGAATGGGGATTCGACCTATCGCTTCACAGCTGCACGAAATATCTCAACGGCCATTCGGACATCGTCGGCGGGGCCGTGATCGGGCGGAAGGAACTGGTGGAAAAAATCCTCCACAAGCTCGACCATCTCGGCGGCTCCATGGACCCCCATGCCTGCTATCTTCTCCACCGCGGCCTGAAAACTTTGGCCCTGAGAGTTCGATACCAGAACGAAAGCGCCCGGAAAATCGCCCGGTTTCTCGAAAATCATCCGGCTGTCGAAAAAGTGAACTACCCCGGCCTCGAAAGCAATCCGAGCTATAAGCGGGCTTCCAAGCTATTTGACGGTTTCGGAGGCATGATCAGCTTCGAATTGAAGGGGGGCGTGGACGCAACGGAACGGTTCATGAAAAGGGTTGAGATCCCGATTATCGCGCCAAGCCTGGGCGGAGTTGAAACGCTCATGACCAGGCCGGCCACGACATCGCATCTAGGAATGACATCAAAAGACCGGCAGAAACTCGGAATTTCGGACAGCCTGATCAGATTATCTGTGGGGATTGAGGCGACAGATGATCTCCGCGAGGATTTTGACCAAGCTCTGAGCGGATTGAAATAATTAAGCCCAATGGAAACAAATACAGATACACCGTCATTGCGAGCCGCTCGTGCGGCGTGGCAATCTCCTCTTTTAAAAATTTCGCGACTTTGATGATTCCGCCATCTCTCAATGGCTTGTGAAACTAAAAACATCGAGGAAATCATGAAACGAAGAAATTTTTTAAAGACGGCAGGAATGGGTTCGTTGGCTTCGTTTGCGCATCGCGGGCAAAAATCCGGCGAGTCGATTACGGAAATCGGACCGAAGGCTACGGCAAGCGAAATGGCCGGCGGCAAGGATCCCTGGATCGAAGTCGATCTCGACTATATCCGATGGAATTTTTCGCAAATAAAGAAACATGTCAAAATCCGCGTCATGGCCGTCGTCAAAGCCAATGCCTACGGCCATGGCTTGGTCGACGCCGCCCTGGCCCTGGAGAAAGCCGGAGTCGACGGGCTGATGGTTGGGAAATTGACTGAAGGACTGGCCTTGAGGAAAGCAGGCCTGCAGTCCCCTGTGCTGAACTTCGGACCCTTTGGAAAGGAGGATTGCGAAGCCATTGTCAGGAACAACATTAGTCAATCCGTCTATTCCGAAGAAGCGGCTTCTCTCCATGAAGCCGCATCGAGGTTCATGAACAAAGCTTCTGTTCACATCGACATCGACACCGGCATGAGCCGAACTGGAATTCCGTACGACAAAGCTCTGTCCCTCATCGAGAAAATCGCAGCGCTTTCGCAGATCAAGATTGACGGTATCGCGACAACTCTGACCGAAGACAGTGAGTTCGACAGGGAACAACTCAGGAGATTTCGAGAAGTCTGTTCAGCGGCCGAAAAAAAGGGGATTTCGTTGGGCTTGAAGCATGCCGCCAGCAGCGCCGGAATATTTGAATCTTCTGAACTCTATTTGGATATGATCAGGCCGGGGATCACCTTGTACGGCTATTATCCGAATGCGCAGACTCAGAAAGAAGACCTGCTCAAACTGAAGCCGGCCTTGAAGCTTATGGCGAGGGTCATATTCATCAAAGATATGCGGCCGGGCGACTCGGTCTCTTATCATCGCGTCTTCAAAGCGAAGAAAAAGATGAGGGTGGCGACGGTGGGCGTCGGCTATTCAGATGGATACCTCCCTCAGCTCGGCGGTAAAGGCTTTGTTTCTATCAGAGGGAAAAAATTTCCTGTGATGGCAGCCGTCACATCGAATCATGTCATGGTCGATCTTAACAATGACCAAGAAATAAAAGTCGGTGACGATGCTATCCTCATCGACAATCAGAAAATTTCCGGCTTAACCGCCGATGTCCTCGAAGCCCAAAGCGGCGTCTCGGATTATAAAATATTGATCGGTCTAAATCCGCTGCTCCCGCGGCGATACCTTCCTTAAAAAAGATTTATTGCTTCATAATCCTTGTTGTGCTAGTTTCCCAGATCGATGAAAAAAAATATCATCCCTCTAATTGCCTTCGCCGCATCCTCTCTTTTATCCTTCGGTCAGGTCCACTTCAAAGAAGCCTCGGCACTGAAAATCGATGAATCAATAACCATTGACGGCGCGCTCTCCGAGACAGCCTGGGGAAAAGCGCGGGAGCTTACGGATTTTATTCAGTTCGAGCCGGAAAGGGGGAAACCGGCCACCCTGAAGACAATCGCCAAGATCCTTTATGATGAGAGACACATTTATTTCGGCTTTCTCTGCTATGATCCCAAGCCCGAGCTCCTCGCGGCCAGCCAGTCTAAGCGCGACTCAGATCTTCGCGTAGATGATTCCGTGGCCGTCTGCCTGGATACGTTTCATGATAAGAGAAACTGCTATTACTTCATGACCAACCTTCTCGGAACGCAGTATGACGGGCGGATCGCTGAGAATGGCCTGACGACCGACGCGACATGGGACGGCGTCTGGAAATCGGCCGGCCGGAAAACGGAATTCGGTTGGAGCGTGGAAATGGCCATCGAGCTCAGCTCTCTCAAGTATGAACCTGGCAAGGAGGTCAGCTGGGGACTGAGCTTGGGGAGGGTCATGCCCCGGGTCCTGGAAAACAGTTTCTGGACGGGGCCTCTGGAATCTCCTTATAAAGTATCTCAGTACGGCGTCCTCAAAGGGCTTGACCTTGAAAAAGCCGCGGATAAGGCCCAGATCATTCCTCATATCATATCCAAGCTCGAGGAAGGGAAAAAATCCGAGTTCGAAGCCGGGCTGGATGCCCGCTATGCCTTTTCCCAGTCCGTTTCGGGCAACTTGACGGTCAATCCTGATTTTGCCACGGTGGAAGCCGACCAGGAACAGATCAACCTGACGCGATTCGAACTGGGGCTGCCGGAAAAAAGAAATTTCTTTTTGGAGGGATCCGAGATTTATAGCCAGCGAATTCAGCTATTTTATTCACGCCGGATCGGCGATATCTACGGCGGCGCGAAGGTCTATGGAAAGTCCGGCGCCTTTGAGTTTTCGGGCTTGAGCGCACAGACCAGAAATAATGAGATCACGGGCGAGGATTCGGCCAATTTTTCCGTCTTCCGCCTCAAAAGCGATGTCTTCAAATCTTCGACTATCGGCTTTCTGGCGGCCAACAGACTTGTCGAAGGGAAAAGTCAAGGAACCGCCGGATTTGACACGTCCCTCTATTTTTCCGATACGTTTAAATTCACGGGCCAATTGGCCATGAGCTACGGCGATTACAACCAGGATAATGTCGCCTTTTTCCTGCGGCCAAGCTATGACTCTGCGACGGCCCATTTTCATGTTCGCTACACCCAGCTTGGAAAATATTTCGGCGATAATGCAAACTCGGTCGCCTTCATCCGCGATGACAACCGCCGGGAACTGGATTCCGCTCTGGAAAAAACATTCTGGGTGAATAAATGGGGATTGGATCGTATCCAATACTCATCGAATTACAATATTTATTGGGGTATGGATGGAACGCTGCGAAGCTGGCAGATCGACGAGGGGCTGACCTTGGACCTGAAAAACAAGCTTTCCTTCGAGGCCCAGCACCATGAAGAGTACAAGCTCTATGAAAAAGGTTTCCGGAACAGGGAGACCGAGCTGACGCTGGGCTTCAACACGCGGGAATGGCAGTCGGCCGAAGCGACGTACAGCTTCGGGAAGAACTTTGATTTAGATTTTCGGCTGGTTGAAGGGAAGCTGAATTATAAGGTCACCCGGGATTTTGCCCTCGAATATGCTCTGAATCGTCTTGTTTTTGATCCCGACCCGGAAAAAGAGAGCACCTGGATTCATGTCATCCGGGCGACGAACTATTTCACAAAAGACCTTTTTTTGAAAGTGTTTTACCAGGTCAATTCCTCCATCGATAAGAAGAATATCCAGGTGCTTTTTGTCTATCGCTTCCAGCCGCCGTTCGGTTTGGTCCAACTGGCTTACCAGAGGGGGACGGCCAGGTTCGGCGAGAAGGGAAACCAGGGGCACACGCTGTTTTTCAAGATTGCCTATATGTTTTAAAAAGCTTCGCTTCATTGAGAGACGCTTTCCATATCAACAATCTCCTCTTTTTTAGGAAATATTTTGATAATTGGAAAATTGACATCTCTAGAATTCGCTGATATTCTTTTGACGAGTGAAAAAAGGGAATCGGGAATATGAAATGCCCCAAATGTCAGACTGAGAATCCCACCGACTCCAAATTCTGTATGGAATGCGCAACGCCCCTCCCCGCCAAAGATGAGCCTTCCTCTTCCTTGACTAAGACGATAGAAACTGCCGTCGAGGAATTATCAACCGGCTCGAGCTTTGCCGGCCGCTACCAGATTATCGAAGAGCTGGGAAAAGGGGGGATGGGCCGGGTCTATCGGGCGATCGACAAGAAACTGAACGAAGAAGTCGCTCTCAAGCTCATCAAGCCTGAAATTGCCTCGGACAGAAAAACTCTCGAGCGTTTCCATAACGAGCTGAAGCTGGCCCGCAAGATCAGCCACCGCAATGTCGGCCGGATGTATGAGCTCATGGAAGAAAAAGACGCCCATTTCATCACTATGGAATATGTCCCGGGACAAGACCTTAGGGGTTTGATCAGGCAAACGGGCCAGTTGACTGTCGGAAAAGCGGTTTCCATTGCCCGGCAAGTCTGTGATGGGCTGGAGGAGGCACACCGCCTGGGCGTCGTTCATCGGGATTTGAAGCCTTCCAATATTATCATCGATAAAGAGGGCAACGCCCGAATCATGGATTTCGGGATCGCCCGCTCGCTAAAGGCCAAAGGCATCACTGGCGCCGGTGTCATGATCGGGACGCCCGAATATATGAGTCCTGAGCAGGTGGAGGGTAAAGGCACCGACCAGCGCTCCGATATTTACTCGCTGGGGATTATTCTCTACGAAATGTTGACCGGCCGGGTCCCGTTTGAAGGAGACACGCCTTTAAGCATTGCCGTCAAGAAAAAGACGGAGCCGGTGCCCGATCCGAAGAAGCTCAACTCTCAGATTTCCGAGGACCTCGATCGGGTAATACTCAAATGCCTTGAGAAAGACAGGGAGAAGCGATATCAGAATGTCGAAAACGTTATCTCTGATCTCGAGAACATCGAACAAGGAATTCCCTCTACAGAAAGGGCTGTCTTAAAAAGAAAATCTCTGACTTCGAGAGAGATCACGGTCAAGTTCAGTTTGAGGAAGATTTTCGTCCCGGCGTTGATTTTTCTCGTTTTGGTCGCTGCCGCTGTGATGCTCTGGCAACTGCTCTCGCATAGGGCGGCCGTCTCCAGCCAACCGGGCAAGCGCTCTATTGCCGTGCTCCCGTTTGAGGATTTGAGCCCCGAAAAAGGCCATGAATATTTATGTGAAGGAATTCCCGAGACGCTGATCAATGCTCTTAATAATATTGCCGACCTTCGCGTTCCGGCAAGGACCTCTTCGTTTTCATTCAAAGGCAAAGAACATACTGTTGGGGAAATCGGTCAGAAGTTGAATGTTGAGACCGTGCTCGAGGGCAGCATCCAAGTCGTGGGAAACAATCTTCAAGTGACAGCGCGGCTCATTAATGTCAAAGACGGCTACCAACTTTGGAATGGACGATATCCTCGCCAATTGGCGGACTTGTTTTCCATCCAGGATGATATTGCCCAAGAAATTGTCAAAGCTTTAAAGCTCAAGCTGCTCGGAGAAAAGGAAGAGAAGATTGTGAAGCGGTATACAGAGAATATCGAGGCCTACAATCTCTATTTAAAAGGCCGCTACTTCTGGAATATGAGGACCGGAGAAGGTCTTAATAAGGCTATCGAAAACTTCGGACAAGCAATTCAAAAAGATCCAAAATATGCATTAGCTTATTCTGGACTGGCAGATAGCTACACTCTTCTTCCCTGGTATGGAGGCTGGCTGCCCAAAGATGCCGTGCCAAAAGCCCGTGCCGCAGCTCTTCGGGCTCTGGAGCTCGACAACTTGCTTGGCGAGGCTCATACATCTCTAGCGGCGATTCATTATTATCATGACTGGGACTGGCCGGCAGCGGAAAAAGAATTCAAACGAGGTATTGAACTCAATCCCCGCTATCCAACCGGACATCATTGGTACGGCAGCTATTTGGGGGATTTGGGACGATTGGATGAAGCCATTGCCGAGATAAAGCAAGCTCTCGAACTCGATCCTCTTTCCCTCATTATAAATACAAATTTAGGCGATTATCTTTATGTCGCACGCCGGTATGATGAAGCCATAGGCCAATATAAGAAAACCCTCGAGATCAATCCAGAATTCAGGGTCTCCTTTGATGGACTTGGCAGCGCCTATCTGAAGAAAAGAATGTTTAAGGAGGCTATTGAAGAATTTCAAAAAAATAAATCCTCTCTGCTTGTCTATGCTTATGCAGCTTCAGGGAATAGGGCGGAAACTCTGCGGGTTTATGAAGAATGGGAAAAAATATCGGGCCAACAACGGGTTGAACCTGTCGTCATGGCCATTGTCTATTTGGGAATTGGAAAGACCGACCTTGTGTTTAACGCCTTAGAAAAAGCCTATCAAGAACGAAATCCAATGCTTTTAGATTTTATCAAGGACCCAGTCATCGATGTTTTGCGACAAGACCCCAGGTTCAAAGCCTTGCTGAAAAAAATGAACTTGCCGGAATTTTGGGCGAAGCCTCCGAATAAATAAACCGGATTCTATCTGCCTCATCGGGACGCTTGCCATCCGGGCCGAATTCCATTATCTTAGGGCGGATGTCCGAGCCGGTCGTCGAAGTCAAATCCATCACCAAACTTTTCAAACCTTTCAAAGCCGTCGATAGCGTGTCCTTCGAGGTCTATCCAAGCGAGATCGTGGGTATTGTCGGCCCGAACGGGGCCGGCCTCGACCCTGATATCGCCGATAAAGTCAGGATATACCTCAAGCAGATCAAGCAGGAGAAGAGAATCTCCATCCTCCTAACGTCCCATAATATGAAGGAAATGGAAGAGGTCTCGGACAGGATCATCTTTCTGCTTCAAGATCCTGCTGGCCAAGATTGGTGAGTGAAACGGTGAAAACGGTCTTATTTTATTTGGAGAGCGAGGAAATAATCTCTACCAAGCTTTTCGCGTGGGCCTGATCCTCTTGCGACAAGTCTTTGAATAGTTTTTTTAACGATTCGTCTCTGATCTCGATCGAAGTGTCGAAATGAACTTTTTCAAAGCGTTTTTCCAATTCCAGAAGCAATTTCAGCCCATCCTCAAGATTGGAGGTTTGCCGGATCATCTTCTGGAGACCCTCGGCTAGAGTGAAGCCTCCCTTGATCTCGCCGGCCGTCATGAGTTCAATACCAAAGACATCCGGCATCTTGCGAAGAAATTGTTTGCCGGATCTTAAGATGTTGGCGTGATTGATTTCTTCCTGGGCCATTTTATGCAACCTGCGGGAAAGAGCATCATCGGAACAAAGCCGGCTAAGGTCCTCATAGCAAGCAGAGATTTTTTCTTCAAGACGGATTCCCAGGTCCAAAAGCTCGACGAGGTTCAAGTCCTAATCCCCGTGGAAGTTCGTATTTCATCATACAGGGATTAGCCCGACTTAGCAAGAGAGAGGTCGGAACCGTATTGTGGACAAGCAAGAAAAAAATTATAATTGGCCCTTCTGAACTCATGATTGGAAGGGAGGACATTATTCGATGAACCGCCGCCAAGCCTTGGAAAAAATCGCCAAGCGTCTCCGCATTCATTCCTTGATGATGACCTGGAAAGCGGGATCGGGACATCCCACGACCTGCCTGTCGATGGCAGAGCTGGCCGCCTGCTTGTTTTTTCATGAGATGAAGTTCAACCCCAAGGATCCCGAGGACTGGGCCAATGATGAGCTGGTCCTGTCCAAGGGGCACGCCGCTCCGATCCTGTGGGCCGCCTACGCGGAAGCCGGCATCATCCCCCTCAAAGACCTCATGGATTTGCGGAAAATCTCGAGCGTGCTGGAAGGCCATCCTACGCCCCGCATGAAGTGGGTCAAGGCCGCAACGGGCTCGCTGGGCCAGGGGCTTTCCGTCGGGGTTGGGATGGCGGCGGCCATGAAGCTGGGCAAATCCCCGGGCCGGGTGTTTGTGGTGATGGGCGACGGCGAATGTGCCGAAGGCGCGGTCTGGGAAGCGGCCAACGCGGCGGCTTATATGAAGCTCAAGAACATTTGTGCCGTCGTCGATGTCAACCGGCTGGGCCAGTCCGATGCGACCATGCATCAGCATGACCTGGCCGCATATGCCCGGAAATTCCGGGCTTTCGGGTGGGATGCCCTTCAGGTCAACGGGCATAAGATCGAGGCCATCCTGGACGTATTCAAAAAGATCGGGAAAAAAGGCAAGCCGACCGTGATTTTGGCCAAGACGATCAAGGGCAAGGGCGTGTCCTTCATCGAGAATATGAACGGCTGGCACGGCAAGCCTCTCAAGGAGGACGAGCTCCAGGCTGCCCTCAAGGAGGTCGGGCCGATGCCCGATGTGGACGCTGCGAAGTTCGTTCGGCTTCCCAAACGCGTTCCCAAGCCGAAACTCGTCAGGGCGTTTGGCTTTGAGAGAACCCCTTATAAGGAGAAAACGGCCACCCGTCTTGCCTTCGGGTATGCCCTTTGCGAGCTGGGAAAAGTCAATAACGCCGTGGTCGTCCTGGACGGCGACGTCAAGAATTCGACCTACACCGAGAAATTTTTCGAGGCTTTTCCCGAACGGTCATTCCAATCGTATATCGCCGAGCAGAATATGGTGGGCATGGGCATGGGAATGGCCGCCAAAGGATATATTCCGTTCATGGCCAGCTTCGCCGCCTTTTTAGGCCGGGCCCATGACCAAATTCGCATGGCCGCCTATTCTTTTTCCAATATCAAGCTGTGCGGGTCGCATGTTGGCGTGAGCATCGGCGAAGATGGGCCTTCCCAGATGGGCCTGGAGGATCTGGCTATTTTCAGGCCGATTCCGGGCAGTATCGTCCTCTATCCCAGCGATGCGTTTCAGACAGAAGCCTTGGTTGAGGCCATGGCTCGACATCAGGGGATCTGCTATCTGAGGACGACCCGGCCGGCGACGCCGCTTCTTTATTCCAAGGAAGAACAGTTCCCGATCGGCGGCTCAAAGGTCTTAAGAAAAGGACCGACTGATGTCGCGACGATCATCGGAGCCGGCATCACCGTGTTCGAGGCATTGAAGGCTTATGAGGAGCTGAAGAAAGAAAACATCGAGGTGCGGATCATCGACGCATATTCCGTCCAGCCTCTCGATAAGGAAAATATCTTGAGGGAAACCGCTGAAACCAAGGGGCGCGCGATCGTCGTCGAAGATCATTTTGAAAGCGGCGGCCTGGGCGATGCCGTGGCGGCGGCGCTAGCCGGAAAAGCCGCGATCAAACATCTTTGCGTCCGGGAGCTGCCAAGATCGGGAAAGCCGGATGAGCTTCTGGATCAATACGGGATCAGCGCCCGGCATATCGTGGGCGCGGTCAAAGAATTTCTCGCCGGATAATAATTGGGGTCAAACCTACTCGTTACGCATAATTCTCTCGGGGAAGTTGCGTAACGAGTAGGTTTGACCCCGTTTTACTTTTTCAGCAGGATTTCTTCAAAGAATTTCAGGGCCGACTCGTCGCCCGTCTGCCCCAGCCAGAAAATCGCTTTTTTCCGCACCGAGGGGCTCTTGTTTGTTTTGGCGATGTCGATGAGCATCGGGACGGACTTTTCTTTTGGCAGTTGGCTGATGGCGAATACGGCCTGGTCTTTCAATCCGCTCTCCTCCTTGGGTTCGTCGACAATGTCCTTGAGCGCTTTGATGCTTTCCGCCGAGGCTTTCTGTCCCAGCCAGAAGACGGCGCTCTTTCGGATATCCTGGCTTGGCTCGTTCTTGGCGATCCTGATCAACTCTTCCACGGCATCTTTCTGCTTGCTGAGCTGGAAGGCAAAAACGACCTGTTTTTTGATGCCGGTATCCTGGACCTTGGCGAAAACCTCCTTGAGGTAGGTCAGGCTTTTTGAGTCGCCATAATTGCCCAGCCAGAATACGGCCGATTCCCGGACTTTGCCGGGATAGCTCCCCAGGGCGACTTTTTTCAGGAAATCAGGCACTTTCGGACCCGGGTGGCAACTGGTTATGAAAACAAGAGTGCCTTGAAGATGCGTTTTCAAGCCGGCCGATTCAAACCATTTTTCCACGAGCGCCAGGCTTTCGTCGTTTGTCGCCCGGCCCAGCCAGTAAACGGACGTATCGGAAAAATCGTAGGTCTGGTCCGGGTCCAAAAGCGAAACGTCAAGAAGGCCGTCTTTTTGCGAATGAAGGAACAGGAGGGCGGCAGGAGCAGAGGCGTCTTCCTTTTGGCCTCCCACTTCCACCCGGTTTTTGCCTTTGCCGATTTCCTCGATCTTGATTTTGGCTTCTTTCGTGCCGATCACAAAGCCTTCTGAGACGCGGCCTTCAGACCCTCGGTGGATCTTGTGCCGGCTTTCGAACAGATAGGCTGTAAAAAAAAGATCTCCGGCCTTGGCTTTTTGGGCTTCGCCGCGTGCCGATTCAATTTTTTTATCAAGGGCTGCCGCGCTCCCGCTGAGGTCAACCACCTTGCCTTTCAAAAAGCCTGGAGTTTCGCCGGAAGGCAGTCGGGGTTGTGTCACTAGAGGGAGAGCCAAGAACATCATTAACAAAACGGCAAAAAAAGAGGGAAAAGCCACAGCACAAGCCGTCCGGCGATGACGCCGCCGGAATCGCTGCTCCGCCTCGTTTCTGCCGAGGGCGTTTTTTGAGTCTAACCTTAAGGGATTCAATAGTCTTCTCCTGTCAAGGATTTATTTGTCCAGGATTTCCTTGAGGAATTTCATGGCTTCCTCGCTCTTGCTCTGGCCCAGCCAGAAGATGAGCTGTTTTTTCAGCTCAAGGTCCTTTTCCTTCCGGGCCATCGCGATCATGGCCTGGACGGCCTTGGGACCGTGGTTTTGAGAGGCTGAAAAGATAATCTGTTTTTTGACCTTGGCATCTTCGGTTTTATTATATATATCCAGGAGGAGGTCCAGAACGTCATCGCCCCCTCTTTGACCGATCCAAAAGAGGGCGCGCTCTCTCGCTTTCAGGTCTTTATCGTTTCTGGCGATCTCGATGAGTTTCGCCCTTGCTTTTTCGCTTTTGTTCTGGGCCAAGGACATAATGATGCTTTCCTTGATCGAGACGTCCGAGATTTTGTCGTAGATCTCGATGAGGGAAGCGACGCTCGCTTCGTCCCTCTTTTGACCCAGCCAGAAGATGGCGCTTTTCTGCAGTTTCGGGTCTTTTTCGTTCTTGGCGATCTCGATGAGTTTCGCCTGGGCCTTTGGATTATTGCTTTGGGCGAATCCGAAGAAGAGGCGCGTCTTAAGCTTATCGTCCACGGCCTTCTCATAGATCTTGAGAAGGGCGTCCATGCTCGCCTCATCGTGTCTCTGGCCGAGCCACATCACGGCCATCTCCTGGACTCTCGGGGAAGGATCCGAAACGGCCAGTTCGGTCAGGAGCGGCAGGACCCTGGCGTCGCGAGACTGGCCGAAAACCATCAGGGCTTTTTCCCTGAGCTCAGGCCTTTTTCCATCTTTGACCATTTTTTCCAGGATGGGAAAGGCCTTCTCTTTGTCCATGCTCATCAGGGCGTCGAGAGCGATCAGCTTCAGCTCGAGGTCGGGGTCCATCGGCTTTTTTTGCCCTCCCTCGACACCGCCCAGAAAATGGCCGGCCAAGCCGCCTTCGACAAGGCCTTCCCATCCGCCGAGGACGCGGCCGTTGAAGTATTTCCGGTATTCCGACAGCCCGTCTCTAGCCAGCGCTTCGGCGATCCGGATCTGGAGGATCTTGGCGTCTCTGGCCCAGGAGTTCTCGGGCATCTGTTCAAGCAGCTGGTTCAATCGTTCGATAGCCTCCTTCCTCTTCTCGAGCTGGAGCTCCATATTCTCGAGCGAAGCGGCATGTTTGTCCAAGCTGTACCCGAGCCAATAGAGCGATTCCCCGTAATAGGCGCTGTTCGAATACTCTTTTGTGATTTTTTCCAGGTCTGTTATGGCCTTATACCAGGATTTGTCATAGATGGCCTTTTTGGCCTCCTCATAAACGACCCGGGCTTTCTCATAAGCGTCTGTAGCCTTTTCCTTTTCCTGGGCGGAAGCGAAGCCGCCGAGAATAAAAAAGAAGGCCAAGCACAAGATGATTCCTTTCATCTTTTTCATAGTCTTCCTCCTAAAGTGTCTTGAGAATTTCCATTTTAAAAAGGATCCCTCTCTGATCAATGAGGTCCTTGATCTGAGAGGGAGCCTGTCGATCTTGGCTGGGCTGGTTGGCAATTTCTTTTAAGACGAGGTCCAGGTCGTCCAGAAGCTCGGCCGCGGCCGGGTCTTTTTCGACCAGCATGCGCTTGAGCAGCAGATTCTGGAGGAGCAGCCCTCGGACGATTTTTTCATCGATGACGATCTTTTTTGTTACTTGGTCCCCGGCTGTGTAATGGGCGTATTCGAGCAGCATCGGCTTGATGTCATCGAGGTGTGAGCTCAAGGCCGGTTGAAGACTCGCCGGCGAAGGAGCCATTTGCGAGGCCGTCTGAACGAGCTTCTGCGCCGGGGCAAACCAGTATTTTCCGATGACAATCCCCAGGATGAGAACCGCCGCAATGGCCGATCCGGCATAGATCCAACTCCAACGTGGGAACATAGGTGCTTTATCATTCGCCGGTTTCCCCGAAATCCCTGAATGGATTCTCTGCCAGGCGCTCTCCCAGTCCGGTTCGGGCGCCGCGGCCGGTTTGTGTTCATCCAGAAGCTTGAATACTTTTTTGGTGTATGCCAATTCCGCCGCGCAGGCCAGGCATTCCCGGACATGTCCCTCCAGGATCGCCCGGTCTTTTTCATCCAGTTCGCCGTAAAGATACAAAGTGATGAGATTCTTGGCTTTGTTACAGTCCATAGTCGTTCTCCATGATCAAGCGCCTGAGGCGCCTTTTGATCGTATCGACCGCCCGGAAGAGGTGTTTCTTGACACTTCCTTCGGTCGAGTTCATGTATTCCGCGATTTCCCGGGTGTTGTACTCCTGGTAATGTCTCAGGATGAAGATCATCCTCTGCTTGGGAGAAAGCTTGTTGAGGGCCTGGTCGATCTTGCCGCGGATTTCTTTATCCAGGGCGGTTTTTTCCGGGTTGGATCGGGGCGAGTTTGCCCGCACGTCCACCACCTCCTCCGTGTCCAGGGAATGCGCTTCCCTGACCTTGTTCTTCCTCAAGGCGTCGATGCTGGCGTTGACGCAGATCCGGTTCAGCCAGCAGCCGAAATTCACTCCTTTTTCCGGGCTGTACTTATGAAGCGAATGATAGGCTTTGATGAACGTATCCTGGAGGACGTCTTCGGCATCCTCGGCGTTCTTGAGATAGCGGAATGCGATAGAAAAGACCTGCTGCTTGTTTTCGTCGAAGAGGGACCGGAAGGCCAACGTGTCGCCTTCCTGGGCCAGCCGGATCAGACTGAGTTCTTCCATGTCTTCTCTATATATATCAAAACGGATGGAAAGGCGCTTCCGTTGACAGGAATTTTCTGTTCAAAATGGCGGAAAAATGAGGAGCGGGAAAAGGGCTCTCAGAGATCTTATAATTTTTACATACTATTTTTTCGGAGCCGGGATGGCAACGTCGATCACGTTTACCGATCCCAGCGAGGAGAGAGGCTTGTCGAAATCTTCCTTTTTGCCGACGACCAGAATCTGGACTTTGTCCGGCTTGAGGTATTTCTTGGCCACGCGCAGGACATCGGCCTTGGTGACCTTCTCGACGCCCGCCTTCTGTTTTTCGGTGAAATCGAGCGGATAGCCGAAGTAAGCGTAAGTCAGCATCCGGTTGAGGACCTGGGCCTTGCTCTCGAAGTTGAAGACATAGGAATTGAGATACCCATCCTTGGCCTTGGCCAGTTCCTCGTCGCTCACCTCCTGCTCCATGATCCGCTTGATCTCCTTGAGCATGAGCTCGATGGCATACACCGTGGATTGCGATTTGGTCTGGGCGCCGCAGCTGAAAGCGCCGGGATAGATATAGCCGGCGCCGTACGCTCCCCAGACGCTGTAGGCCAGGCCTTCGTCGGTGCGGATCCTCTTGAACATGCGCTCGAAGGACAGGATCTGGTTCATGATGTCGAGGGCGGGGAGGTCGGGATTGTTCATCAGGCCGCCGAGATGGCCGAGCATGATGTTGGACTGGTTGACGTCGGGCTTGTCGACGAAATTGACGGTATATTTGTCCTCCGCAACGACCTTGGGCCAAGGCTCGGCCGCGGCTTTGCCCTTTTTCCATTTGCCGAGGGCGGCCGCGAGCTTGGCGATCATGTCCTTGGTCTTGAAGTCGCCCCAGACGGCCATGGACGCATTGTTGGGATAGAAGTAGGCGTTATAGAAGTCGACAAGGTCCTGCCGGGTGATCGCCTCGATGTTGGCGTACTCCGTGTGTCTGGCGTAGGGGCTGTCCTTGCCGTAGATGAGTTTGCTGAACTCACGGGACGCGATCCCGCCGACATTATCGTTTCTTCGGGATATCGAAGTCCTCTGTTGAACCTTGGCCAGGTCGATCTTGTCCTGGGGAAAGGCGGGATCGGTGAGGATGTCCGCCAGGATCCCCAGAGCCTTGTCAAAGTCCTCTTTAAGGACAGAGACCGAGATGGTGCCCGAGGTCGGGCCGATGCCCGTCGATACGGTCGCGGCCAGCGTGTCCAATTCCTTGTCGATCTGGTCGCCGGTTTTGGTCTTCGTTCCGCCGGTCCGCAAGACCGATCCCGTGATGGCCGCCAATCCGATCCTGGAGACCGGCTCGAAAACCGAGCCCGTCCTGACCATCGCATAGATATTGATCGTCGGAAACTCGGGATCTTCGACGAGGAGGAGTTTCAAGCCGTTGGGTAGCTCGGCCTTTTGGACATTGGGCATCTTGATCGGGTTCAGAGGGCCGAAGACGAACTTGTCTTTGGGGTTCTTCTGGGCGTAAGAGGCGCCGAATATGAGCGCCAGGAGTAAAAGTCCGCTGAAAACCTTTTTGGCTGTGATCTGTTTTCTCATGATCGTCTCCTTCGTTTCCGTTCACTTCTCGGTAACGATCTCGCCGATGGTCCGATTGGTCTTGATGAGATACTGGTTGGCGACGCGCTTGATGTCCTCGGCCGTCAGAGCCTTGATCTCGTCGATCTGGTCGAAGGCCTTGCCGTAATCCCCGAGGACGACGTCGGCGTAAGTCAGGAGCGCGGCCATGCTCGGGTTGGATCTCAGCTGGGCCAGCGCGCTTTTGATGGAGCTTCTCTTGAACTTCGTCAGCTCGTCTTCGGTCACGGCATCCTTTTTGATCTTCTCCAGCTCCTCCTCGACGGCGGCCTGACACTCGGCCGCGGTCTTGCCGGCCGCCGGCATGACGATGACGGCGAAGAGGTTGGGAAATTTATCGCTGGGGAACCCGCTCATGGACTGGACCATAGCGGCGATCTTCTTGTCTTTGACGAGCGTCGTGTACAATCTCGAGGAACGACCCTGCCCGAGGATGTTGGCCATGGCTTCGATAGCCCGGCTGTCCTTGTTCCTGGCGTCGGGCACGTGATAGCCGATGAGCAGGAAGGGCTGGGACTTGGCCGACACGGCCACCCGCCGTTCGCCCCACTGTTCCGGCTCCTTCGTCCGGACGGGCTCCGGCCGGGAGCCGCTCGGGACCCGGCTGAAATAAGTTTCGGCCAGATTGAAAACCTCGTCCGCTTTGACGTCGCCGACGATGCCCACGGTCAGGTTGCTCGGGCTGTAGAATTTCTTGAAATAATCCTCGACGTCCTTGCGGGTGATGGCCTGCAGGTCCGACATATGGCCGACGACCTCATGGTGATAGGGGTGAGCTTTGAAGGCCACGGCCATGAAGTCCTCCATGAGTTTGCCGGTGGGCTGGGTTTCGACGCCGAGCCGGCGCTCTTCCATGATGACGTCCCGCTCCTTATAGAATTCGCGAAAGACGGGATTCAGGAACCTGTCCGATGTCATGGCCATCCAGAATTCGAGGCGGTTCGAAGGGAGATAATTGATATATTGGGTGGCGTCGTTTGACGTATACGCATTCACGCCGGCGTCCCCTTCCCGCATCATCATGTCGAAGTACTCATTGTTGACGACGTACTCCTTGGCCTTTTTCTCGAGATCGGTGAACCTAGCCTTGAGTTCGGCCACCTTCGCCCGGTCGGGATTCGGCTTGGCTTCTTCTTTTTTCATCTGATCGTACGCAGCGTCCAGTTCGTTAAGAATCTTGGATTCCGCGGCATAATCTTTTGTTCCGACCACCTTTGTGCCCTTAAAAGCCATGTGCTCCAAAATGTGGGAAATCCCCGTAATGCCGTAGGATTCGTTGGCGCTTCCCACATCCGCATAAATATGAAAAGAAACGACGGGTGCGTCGTGGCGTTCGAGGACGATAAATTTCATGCCGTTTCCGAGGGAATGAATTTTGACCTGCTTTTTTGTCGCGTCAAATGTCTGAGCCTGAGGGGAAAGGGTAAAAGACACGAAAGCCGTCAAGAAAAAAACCGAGAGAAAACATATCCTTGACTTTCTGATCATGCGTCTGACCTCCTTGGGAGACCCTGATTGTTTTTTTTAAATATATCACGGGTAAAATACGATGTCAAAATTGAGTTTGATGTTGAAAATTCATGATAGACAAATGATGCCCTTTTTTGTTTAAATGAACTGGATAAAATATGTATAGCCAGATCGATCGAGCGGTTACGGAAAAGCTGGAGAACATTGCCGGCCGAGAGAATGTGATTGCGGACCCGGACAGGATGTTCGATTACGGACATGACGAATTTTCTCTCCGTGACATTAGTAGAGTTCCGGATCTCGTGGTCAAGCCGAAGACCGCCGAGGAGGTGGCAGCGATTCTCCGGCTGGCCAATGAGCATAAAATTCCCGTCACGCCCAGGGGCGGTGCGACAGGGCTTTGCGGAGGTTGCGTGCCTTCTTTCGGCGGGATCGTGCTCTCTCTCGAAAAAATGAACCAGATTCTCGAGATCGATCCGGACAATCAGATGGCCGTCGCCGAGGCGGGCGTGACGCTCCGCGATTTTGAGCAGTCCATCGAGGACGCCGGATTTTATTTTCCCCCTCATCCCGGCGAAGAAAGCGCCATGATCGGGGGGATGATCGCCACCAACGCCGGAGGCAGCCGAGCCGTCAAATACGGCGTGATCCGGAATTATGTCCGAGGTCTTGAGGTCGTCGTGCCGACGGGCGAGATCATCCATCTCGGCGGCAAGTTGATCAAAAGCAGTACCGGCTACAATCTGCTTCATCTTTTCATCGGTTCGGAAGGGACGCTCGGCGTCATCACTGCGGCGACCATTCAGTTTTTAACCAAGCCGGCGGTGACGCGGTCGCTGGTCATACCGTTTGCCGGCCTGGAAAAAGCCATCGAGACCGTTCCTCTTATGTTTAAGAAAAAGATCGTGCCGCTGGCCTTGGAATTCGTCCCCCTGGACGTGATCAAAATCTCGGAAGAGCACCTTCATAAGAAATGGCCCTGTTCCCAGGGACAAACGCATCTCCTCGTCATCCTGGATGCCCAGAGCGAAGAAGAGATGGACCGTCTGTCCCAGGCCGTGGCCGAAGCGGCCCTGGAGAATGAGGCGCTCGATGTTTTCATCGCCGACACGGCCAAGAAGCAAGAGACCGTCCTGGACATCCGCAGCAAGATCTACGAGGCGATCAAATCGGAGACGATCGAGATCCTGGACATCTCGATCCCCCGGGCTGAAATTGTCGGCCACGTCAAGAAAGTCCAGGAAGTTTCGCGGAAATACGACATCTGGCTGCCGACCTTCGGCCATGCCGGGGACGGCAATGTCCATACGCACATCATGAAGGCCCGTTATGAAAACGGGGCAGTCATCCCGCTTCCTGAAAGTGAATGGAGAGACAAGTCCGAGAAGGTGCGGGAGGAGCTCTATGAGGACTGCCGGGCCAGGGGCGGGGTCATTTCCGGCGAGCATGGCATCGGCCTCATCAAGAAGAAATATCTTGCCTTCAGCCTGGATCCGAGGCAGGTCGAGCTGATGAAAGGCCTGAAAAAGGTCTTCGATCCCAACAATATTTTGAACCCCGGCAAAATTTTTGATTGAAAAATGAAAGTTTTGATTCGCGAGGCGGTCCGCCCTCTAAAATCAAATTGAAATCCGCCAAAGGATTAAGGAGGTTTTGATGAGAAAGAGACTATACGGGGCGATTCTTCCCGTCGCGCTTTGGCTGTTTTTCGGCGTAGTCTTCGCCGCGGCCCAAGATATGAAAAGCCTGGTCAAAGAGCTTTTTCCGACTCCTTCATCAACCGGAAACGAGGAGGCCCTGACGGCAAAGATCGAGCAGTCTTTGCCGAAAAGCGCCGTCAAGGAAAAGGACCCCATGGGCAGTCTTTACGCGCGCTGGGGAAAGGGAGAGCCGCGGCTGGCCGTGCTGACCGCGCTTGATGAGTATGGCTATATCGTGAGCGGGATCACTCCGGATGGCTACCTGAGATTGGACCGGGCCGTCCAGCCTCCTCATCCGCTCTTTGATTCCTACCTGCTTGGCCATCCGGTCATGATCTCGACGCAAAAGGGGCTTCTCCAGGGAATCGTTTCCCAGCCGGCCATGCACCTTTTGACGCGTGAGAGAAGAGAAGAGCTCTCCAAGAGCTTTTCCCTCGATTTGGTCTTTCTGGATATCGGCACCCGCTCTGAAGAGGAGGCCCGGGCGAAGGGTGTAGAAATTCTCGATCCTGTGACGTTTTGGCCGGACCTCAGCGAACTGGCCAATGACCGGTGGGCGGGCCATGCTCTCGGCCTGAAAACGGAGTGCGCCGTGCTCCTCAGCATAGCCGCGGAGCTGAGCCGGACAAAAACATCCCAGGAAGTCGTTCTGGGCTGGATGGCCCAGACCAAATTTCCTGCTCGGGGTTCTCGATCCGCCATAGGCGTCGTGAGGGCCAAAAGGAAACTAGAGCCGCAAGCGGTAATCATCCTGAACATCGTGCCCGCCGAGCGGGATGAGAAAAGCCCTGTCCTGGGCAAAGGCCCGGTTCTCGTCCAGGCGACAGATCAACCTTCCAAGCTCAAGGATATCATTGAGGCGGCGGCCCGCGCAAAAAATATTCAGCTCCAATACCGGAATGAATTCGAGTCCCCTTTGATAACTCGCGCAAAGGGCGTTGCGGTGACAGGCCTAGACTCTTCCCTCATGACTCACTTCCTGGACATTTCGACTGAAGTCGTGGGCTTGGCCCTGCCGGTCAAATTTCCTCATACCCCAGTCGAGGTCGTGGATTTCAAAGATGTCGAGGCGCTCAAAAATCTTCTTCAAGGCGTTCTCGCGGCAAGGAGGGCAAAATGAAGAGACACACGTCCTCCGTTTTAGTGCTGGCGCCGATCATATTCGTAACTCTGTTCGCAGCCCAGAATAAAGAACCTGCTTCTTCCTGGGATTTGTTGAAAAAAATCGTCCTCATTCCCGGCCTTTCCAGCCAGGAAGGGAAAGTCTCTGATTTCATCCAGGGAACTCTGCCTTCGTCGCTGAAAGTCCAACGCGACGCGAAAGCCAACATCTGGTTCACGGTGGGCGAGGGGCGTCCTCATCTCCTGTTCGTGGCGCATTCGGATGAATTGGGATTTGTAATCGACAAGATCACGCCGCAGGGGACGGCGCTTTTGAGGGCCCGCGGCGGGCTTCTGGCCCAGGCTTGCGAAGCCAGGCCGTTCGTCATCCATACGGCCAAGGGGCCTGTCGAGGGCGTCATTCAGCCCCGGCCTGATTATTATCAAAGTCAGTCCACCGGACGCGCTTCATCCCAGAATCCGCCTCAAAGCCAAACAGGCGCAACGCAAGCACCTTCTCAGACGGCTTCGCTCAATCCTGCTCAGAAGCCCACGCCCGCTCAGCCGCAAGGCGGCCAAGAGGCTTTTGAGCTCTATCTCGGCGTCTCCTCGGAACAAGAAGCGAGGGCTTTAGGCGTTGCCGAGGGAAACCAGGTCATTTTTAAAAAGAAGCTCGTTGAGCTTGCCCCTGATATCATGTCGACGCGGGCGGTGGATGACCGGGCCGGTTGCGCCGCCCTCCTCGGCGCCGCGCTCCAAATTGATTGGTCAAGAGTCAAAGGCAAGACGATCACCTTTGCCTGGGATGTCGAAGAGGAGATCGGACTCGTCGGGGCCCAAGCCCTTTCAAAAATCCTCAAGCCCGACTATGTCTTTGCCATTGACACGTTTGTGTCCACGGATTCGCCCTTGGAAAACAAACGCTTCGGCAACGCGATTCTGGGCAAAGGCGCCGTACTGCGCGCCATCGACAGCAGCAATATCGTTCCCAAAACCGAGATCCGGAAAGTCGCTGAGCTGGCCAAGAAATATGCCGTTCCCATTCAAATCTCGAATTCGCGCGGAGGGAATGACGGCTCGGTGTTTGTCCCGGAGGGCGCCGTGGATATTCCGCTCTCCTGGCCGGGCGCCTACGCTCATTCGTTTATCGAAAAAATCGTCCGCAGCGATTTGGAGGCCTTGATCAAGCTCATCGCCGCGATCGTGGAAGACTGGAAATAAACTAGAGCGCGTCAGCAAAGCCAAGCGTCTGGAATTCCGTTGCGCACGGAGACCCCGGAGCGAAGTGGAGCTTTGGCTTTTCGGAAAGCTCCATGATCAGACATCCTGCCGTGAAGCCGCCCCGCCCGTCGGGCCTTCTCTCCACGCAGACGGGATTGCGGGGGTCGTCCTTTGAGCTCAAGGCTTCTTTGATGACTTCGAGGGTGATCCGCTTGGCGGGATCCTTTAAGCGTTTTTCAAGCGCCATGAGTCGGATCTCGGAGTTATCCGGATGCCGCGGCCCGCGCCCCGGAGGCAGCCCCTTGAGCAACTCCTGAAAAATGTTTTGGTCATCATTCACAAGAGGATGATTGGTATGATAGATCCGCGTCGCCGCTCCCGAAGACTCGTAGCGGCTGACTTTATTCGCCGCACCCTCGAAGTTGACGACCTGTTGCGGCCCGCCGATGATGTAGTTCTGTCCGGAAGCATGCTTGATCTGTCGGATGAATTTTACGGCTTCTTCCAATGACCCGCATTCCAGGATGCCCCGGTTGATAAAGGCCACCGGAAGGCCGTCGCCCCGATGGTTCAGCTGGAGCAAAGCGTTCACGACTTCCCCGACGCCGCGATTATTCATTCCGCAGAGAGAAATCATGCCGGCATAGACGAAAACAAGGGATTGGAGAGACGAATTCTGGTGTTTGATATGGAGAAGGGCCTGATATCCGTCCGTGTATGCGGGAATGTCCATGTTTTGGGCGACAAAGGTGGGAAGGTCGGGCTGGCCGGACACGGCTAAGGCGCTGCAGTTTTTATCCATAGGCACTGGCTTTCCGGTTTGGAAATAGCCATGCCCCCCATACCACCATTCTTCATCGACAAACTGATAAGCGAGCATCGTCTCGGCGTCAACAGCCGCCCCTTCGGCGATGCCCCGGACTTCTTCCATGAGGCCCGGCGTCCATTTCCGAATCGCCTCCGGGAATTTCGTGTCAGCCAAAAATTTCTGGATATATTGCTTGGGATCGACCTTATATTGCCGTCCGAGCTGGTCCTTCCAGATCTCCATCAGGGCGTTGATTTGGGAACGCAGAGCCTCGCCGTGGATCCGGCCCCGTGACCTGGGCTGCCCCTCGAGAACGAGGTAGGTCGCCTTCTTTTTTATCGCCGTACGGGACGTGTCTGATACCTGGGCTTTGATAGCTCGGTCTGGGCCATGGGGAAGCCAAGGATTCAAAGCCAGTGCCGCAGATCCCAAAGCGCTGTTTTTTAAAAAATCTCTTCGCCGCATGATACCCTCTCTCGCTGACAACATACCGCCTTCCTCTGTCACTAGTCAAGACGATCGCGGGAATGATAAAGGAATCCTTAAGAAGGAATTTGCATCGGCCGTGGATTGGGCCTGCTCTGATAAGAGTGGCAATTTTTGAACTTGAAAGGGAAGCCTCCGTATGATTATATGTGATTATCTAATACAAACGTAATAAATAAAGTGAAAACGTATAGGCGGCACTTAGGCCGTCCTAAAGCCCCAGTAGCGGAGGGGGGCCCCGTCGACTTTTCTGACGGGGGGAACCGACGGGACTGGTTCCCCGGGGCCCGGGGGCTACGGGCGGCCTAAGCGCCGCCCGGA
>Ga0315284_10000655_pt1 | contig 47281 bp, 43 predicted proteins | sample YL17G09_16_MG_FD_203696 | JGI IMG/M metagenome (GOLD analysis project Ga0315284, IMG submission 203696) | Sediment microbial communities from Yellowstone Lake, YNP, Wyoming, USA - YL17G09_16 | ecosystem: Environmental > Aquatic > Freshwater > Lake > Sediment | place: USA: Wyoming | collected...
TTAGTTGACAAGTTAAAGGTCAGCAAGGACATGGAAAAAAGCATGAGCAAAATGCTGGAAAACATGAAAAAGGCTCTTGAGGCGTAGTTGAAAAGTCAAACGAAAGGATGTGAACATCCTTTCTTTTATTCTTTGTTTTAGAAACTGCAAAAGACAATAGAACTTTTCTCTATCTGGGTGTTTAAGCAACTGATGAAACAAAACTATAGAAAAACACGGGTCGTGTGATGTTTCATTCGTCAGTGTGTTGTGGGATTAAAATTTAGAAAACCCAAAAATTTTTAGCGGCTGAAAAAAAGAGGTTTTCAAATCTCAGGATTTGCGCGAATCAATAATGCCCCTGCATTTGTCAGCGAATTCACAGTAGCTTAAGCATGAAGCGTTTTTGTCGGGTCTCTTCCATTCGGCTCCGCAATCGTTGCACGTGCCCACATCTTCATCGCTCCAGATTTCCACGTTGCCCCCGCAAACATGACACTTCACATAGGACACTGTTGGCCTCAGAAAATCCCGCAGTCCAGGGCAAGTTTGCGGATTCTTTACTTCAGGATTATCTTTAGAACTCATGTATTTCACCTCCGATGCTGATGACGTAACGCTTTACTGGAAGTTTTTTGCCCGAAGCTTCAACCGCCTTGTCCACAACCCACTTTAAGCCCGAGCAGCAAGGCACCTCCATATGCGCAACCGTAACGCTAGCCACGTTGTTCCGCTTTAATATCTCGCCAAGCTTCTGGGCGTAAGCTTTAGCGTCATCAAACTTTGGACACCCAATCAATATCCTCTTACCTGGCAGCAAAGTTTCATGAAGTGTTTGGCATGCAACTGGAACGCAATCAGCAGTCAACAGCAAATCTGCCCCCTCATAGAACGGTGCCTCCAACGGAACTAGATTCAATTGTACAGGCCACTGTGGTTTAGCCGGCTTTGCTTCTTTTTTTACGCCTAAGTTTGCTAAGTGCATGTGCACTTCTTTTTCGTCGAATCCTGGTGCTTCTCTTTCAACTATTGTTATGGCGCCTTGTGGGCAGTGTCCTAAGCATGCTCCTAAACCGTCACAGTAGGTGTCTTTAACGACTTTTGCTTTCCCGTTGATTATTTGAAGCGCGCCTTCAGCGCATTTGGGGATGCAACTGCCGCATCCGTCGCAGAGGGCTTCGTTTATGTTCACTATTTTTCTAACTACCATACTTTAGATTCCTCCATGAGGCATTCTCCACCTGTTGGGCAAAATTTTTCCGCGTGATTTTCAATCACTTTAAAGAGTGCACCGACAGTTTCTCGATTAACTGAATAGACCCGTTTCTTGCCTTGTTTTTCGATGGATATGAAGTTGCATTGAAGAAGCGGCTTCAAGTTATGCGACACCATGCTTTGCTCTTGACCCAAAGCATCAGCCAGCTCGTTAACGCTCATAGGCTGCGCCATCAGCTTCTCCAACGCTGCAAGCCGTGTGGGATTTGACAGGTTGATGAAGAATTTGTGGCACAATGTTGTTAATCCTTTTTTCATGTTTTTTCCCGCGGTTTTGTTTACTTTAGCCTCTTATGAATTATAATTCATATGTATAATTCTTCATATAAACTTATTGTCTCCAATACGTAGAAGCAATCTGCCAGCTCATAAAACCCAAAAACACTGTTGCCGATCAGGCTTAGAAACAAGAAAAAAAGAGAGAATAATTTAATCGATTATTTCCGCTTTGATTACGATAACTTCCTGCAGCGGGCGGTCATTGCTGTCTGTGGCTACTTTGGATATTGCGTCAGCCACATTCATGCCCTGTATTACTGTGCCGAAAACGGGGTGCGCAGTGTCAAGGTAGTTGTTGTTTACTACGTTTATGAAGAATTGGCTGCTTCCCGTGTTAGCCCCCGCGTTTGCCATCGCTATTGTGCCTCTGTTATTCTGGTTGCTGCTTGTGAATTCATCAGGTATGTTTGGGATTGATTGGTCTCCGTATCCTGTGCCTGTTGGGTCTCCGCCCTGAATCATGAAGTCTTTGCGGACGCGGTGAAAAATAGTTCCGTCGTAAACGCCTTGTTGGACTAGGTTTTTGAAGTTCCCTGTGGTTATAGGCATGTCGTTTCGCAGCTCAATAGTGATGTTACCCATCGTTGTCCTCAGCAGCACCTTGGTAGCATTAGATGTGCTCGGTGATGCGCTGGGAGTTATTGTTGGAGACGAGCTTGGTGATGGGGTGGGAGTTGCGGTTGGAGATGCACTTGGTGATGGCAATGGAGTTGCTGAAGGATTTGCATTTGAGTTGTTTTGACCAAACATTACGAACACAACGATGGCTATTGCGACTGCAACCAAAATACCTATTGCAGCTAACTTTTTGTTTCTGCCGCGGTTCTTGATTGTCGAAGGTTTAGTTTTTCGAATTGGACGATTGCTCATGTCTTGAATAATCGAGCTTTTTTTATTTAAGTGTTAAGCTACGGCAAGTGCCTTTGTCCTATTATTGGAAATTAGCAAAGCACAAGTGAAGCGGGCAAACGGCATACCCACCCTAGCGAAATACGGTTAAATAAATTTTGTTTAGAAAGCGGTTTTCCGCATATTTTGGACGGTAGCACTATTTTAGCCAGTTTGCTAAGACAACCATGTTCGTATTGCCAGTCTTCTCCAAAGTCACTACCCCTCGCTCAGCCAAACGCGCCACTATCCGGTGCGTCTGCAGCCTGCTAAGTCCGGCGTCATTTCGAATGTACTTCTGCAAGTACCGCCCGTTATGAGTTGATAAAACTTCGACGACTTTGCGTTCATCTTTAGTTAGCGTCTTCAGTACAGACTCAAAAGGCGTAACGACTTTCTCAGGGGTTGCTTCAGAAACCGAAATTGCACTATTCGCCACTAATGATTGGTTAAGGGCGCGCGAAGTTTTGATTTCTGGAAACGCAAAGAAATAAATCAAGCCGCCAACCCCGACCACCGCAACGCCTATCAGAACAACGAATGCTACGCCAAAGTAACCTGCGGCTGAATTTTGAACCTGTGTTCCTCCTGTTCCGCCCACCATGTTCCCCATTCCCCCCATCATTTGTCCCATCCAGTTAGATGAGTACTGAGACGAAGACGCAGAAAGAACAAAATAGCCAGCCACAATCACCGCTACCAAAGAAACCAACGAAAACACAGTGAGGAGTAAGAACAAACTGATTCTACGCATACACTATCTCTAAAATAACGCTGTTATTCCGCGGATTTAAGGCTATTCCCAAAGAAAACAACAGTCAAACAACAAAAAGAAAAGATTAAGCGACCTACTCTGTGGGTGTGGGCACGTATCGGGACAGATAACCCTTAGTTATCTTCTGCGGCTTAGGCTTCCACGCCTGCAAACGCTTCTTGATTTCCTGCTCCGACAACTCCACCTTCAACACACGGTTAGGAATGTCGATGGTTATGACGTCACCGTTCTTGATGACCGCAATTGGACCGCCTTCGGCAGCTTCAGGCGCAACATGTCCAATGCAGGGTCCGCGTGTGGCGCCTGAGAAACGACCGTCGGTTATCAACGCGACGCTTTCGCTTAAGCCCATGCCCGATATTGTGGCGGTGGGTATGAGCATTTCTGGCATGCCTGGTCCGCCTTTGGGTCCTTCGTAGCGGATGATGACAACGTCGCCTGCCTTGACTTCATGGCGTTTCATTGCTTCTTGAGCTTCTTTTTCGGAGTCATACACTTTTGCTGGACCCGTGTGCTTGAGCATCTTGGGCGAAACCGCCACTGCCTTCACTACGGCTCCTTTTGGTGCGAGGTTTCCTTTGAGTATGGCTATTCCGCCTTCCTTGTGTACAGGGTTGCTTAATGGGCGAATAACTTCTGCGTTTGTAACTTCCGCGTTTTTGATGTTCTCGCCGACGGTCTTGCTTGTTACCGTAAGCGCATTTGCATGAAGGAATTGTTTGAGTTCTTTCATTAACGCGGGTAGACCGCCAGCATTGTCCAGTTCCTCCATGTCATAAGGACCGCTTGGAACCAAGCTGCTCAAGTGAGGAACGCGCTTACTGGTCTCGTCAAATAATGCTATCGGAAGCGAAACCCCCGCTTCTTTGGCGATAGCGGAAAGGTGCAGCACCGTATTCGTGGAACCTCCAAGCGCCGTATCCACGACGACGGCGTTTTCGAAAGCCTCTTTGGTCAAGATGTTTGAGGGCTTCACGTTTTTGCGCACAAGTTCAACGATTTTTTCGCCAGATTCTTTGGCTATCCGAAGCTTCATGGCACTAGTTGCTAACGCTGTTGCACAGTAGGGAAGAGACATTCCTAATGCTTCAGTCAAGCATGACATGGTGTTTGCTGTAAACATGCCGTTGCAGGAGCCGCATCCTGGGCAAGCCACGTTTTCCAGCCGCGATAGCTCTTCGGTGCTTATCTTGTTGGCGAAAGCCTTGCCTACGGCTTCGAAGACGTTGTTAACTCCGACTTTCTTCCCGTCCAACCTGCCTGAAGTCATGGCTCCGCCTGTAACTGATATGGCGGGAACGTCTAGGCGTGCTGCTGCTATGAGCATACCTGGGGTGACTTTGTCGCAGTTTGATATCAGAACCATTCCGTCTAGGCGGTGTGCTTGCATCATAATCTCGACTGAGTCGGCGATTAACTCGCGTGAAGGAAGCGAGTACCGCATGCCTTCGTGTCCCATGGCTAAACCGTCGCATACGGCTATGGTGTTAAACTCGAAGGGAACTCCGCCTGCGGCAAGTATGCCTTCTTTTACGGCTTCTCCGATGCTTCGAAGATGCATGTGACCTGGCACTATGTCTGTGAAGCTGTTTGCTACGCCGATGAACGGCTTAGTCATGTCTTCATCTGTTAATCCTAACGCTTTTAGCAGCGCTCTGTGGGGTGCTCGTTCTACTCCACGTTTAAGGTCGTCGCTTCTCAATTTTCAAGCCTCCGAGGGTAAATATTGTGCGTAGCAAACTATTGAACCAGCTACTGTTAAGTCTTTCCAAGTGCAACCTAAAATTCACGCTATATATAGAGAGTACAGTCTTTTCCGAGCACCAGAACAAACAAAACCCCAACCCACCTTCAATGAACTAAAACACCACAAATTTTATATTTAAGAACGCCGCTCTGAGAAGAATTGCAAGTGATGTAAAATGGGGAATTGCTTTATCCAACCCTAATCGTTTTTCGAAAAAAATAAAAATTTTAGACACCACCCTTCGCGATGGTGAACAAACCCCCGGAGTCTCCTTGACTCCTGAAAACAAACTAAGAATTGCTCAACGCCTCGACGAACTGGGAGTAACCATAATCGAAGCGGGTTTTGCTGCTGTTTCTGAAGGCGAAATGGAAGCTGTTAAGCTCATCGCCAAAGCAGGTTTGAAGGCGGAAATCTGCAGTTGCTCAAGAGGAGTCAGAAGCGACATCGACGCCGTGGCTAAATCCGGAGCCAGCAGCATACACCTTGTCATCCCAACCAGCGACATCCACATAGATTGGAAGTTAAAGAAGACTCGTGACCAAGTGCTCAAGATAACGGAGGATTGCGTTAAGCACGCCAAAGACTGCGGGTTGGTTGTGGAGCTTTCAGCTGAAGATTCGACTCGAAGTGACAGGGATTATTTGAAGAAAGTCTTTGCCACAGGTATAGCTGCTGGAGCCGACCGAGTTGTCGCGTGTGATACTGTCGGAGTCCTTACACCTGAGAAATCCTACGAGTTCTACCACGACCTTGTTTCCTGCCTTTCGGTTCCCGTGAGTGTCCACTGTCACAATGATTTTGGTATGGCAGTTGCCAATTCTGTTGCGGCTTTGCGGGCGGGTTGCAGCGAAGTACACTGCACTATCAACGGTCTTGGCGAGCGTGCGGGAAATGCTTCTTTGGAAGAGATAGTGGTTGCGCTTAAGGCGCTCTACAGCATCGACTTAGGCATCAAAACTGAGCTGCTTTACAGCACATCACAGCTGGTTTCAAGGCTTACAGGCGTACCTGTGCAGCCGAATAAGGCAGTTGTTGGCGAGAACGCTTTCACGCATGAATCAGGCATCCACACGCAGGGCTTGCTGGAGAACCCAATCACCTATGAACCCTACGACCCGGGCATGGTTGGAATTGCAAGGCGCATATCGCCGGGAAAACATTCAGGTTCACACGCCATAAAAGCAGCCGTGGAAGCGATGGGTTTGCACCCGACAGAAGCGCAGCTTAAAGATATCTGGCTTCGAGTTAAAAACGTTGGAGACAAGGGCAAAACCGTCACGGACGCTGATTTGCTGGCAATTGCAGAAGCCGTCACGGGATTGGCGACGCCCAAAGCCTTCCAGTTGCAGGAAGTCACCGTGGTCAGCGGAAACAACGTCACACCCACTGCCTCAGTTAGACTTAAGCTGAACGGCAAAGACGTTAACGGGGCAGCTATAGGCGTGGGACCTGTGGACGCGGTTATCAACGCGGTGAAGAAAGCTGTGCTAGAGACAGAACCTATGGTGCTAGAGCAGTATCATGTAAAGTCGATTACAGGCGGAACAGACGCCATGGTTGAAGTGGTTGTGCGTATGCGCAAAGGCAACAAAACAGCTACGGCTATGGGTGTACGAGAAGACATAGTTATGGCAAGCATAGACGCAGTGCTCAGCGGCATGAACGTGTTAACCGCCCTCAACGGCAACGGCGCAGGCTCAGCAGAACAGAAAAAAGAAAAACAGTAAAAAAGAACAGCCCTTCTCTTTTTTTAGCTGTTGTTTTGCTATTTGAGTATGCTTTCTTTCTTGGTGCCACAACTGAACTTGCAGTTCTCTTTGCGGTTCACTCTATTTATAGAGGGGGGTAGGCTCCGCAGAGCAGTAGGGTCAACCGCTAAAGGACGAACATATTTGAAGCCTAATAGTAATAGTATGCAGAAACCTATAGGGGGTAGGTCAAAGCGCCTTCGTGCAGAAAAAAAGGGCAGGGGGAGGGGGTAGGCAAAACCATAGGCAGCCTATCAAAATGGTCATCCCGCATCGGCAATTTCCCCAGCCCAAACCACCCTGAAAAAACAAGAAAACTACACCACCCACAACAAAAAAAGCAACCTGTACACACACAGACACCACAACATTTTTATCTCCACCCACAGCTAAAACTAAAGAAGCTCTATTCCTTGGAGGAAAGAACGTGAGGGATCGTCACCTCAATCCAGTATTCGTTCGCTGCTTTGTTCAGGCCACCCTCTGAGACTTTCTCAAATATATTTTCGGTGACAATATCATTTTACGGAGTGTATCATAGTCGCATAATTGACAGAAGGTGCTACAGAAATGACTAAAATGACAGGAGCAAAAGCCCTAATAGAATCTCTTGAACGCCAAAAAGTGAAAGTGATATTTGGCATACTCGGAGGAGCCATACTGCCCGTCTACGATGCCCTTTATGGCTCGAACATTAGGCACATACTGAGCCGACACGAACAAGGTGCAGCCCACGCAGCCGAAGGTTACGCCAGAGCAAGCGGAAGACCCGGCGTTTGCATGGCAACGTCAGGTCCAGGAGCCACAAACCTGGTCACTGGCATAGCGAACGCCTACATGGATTCCTCGCCAATAATCGCTTTAACAGGACAAGTGCCTTCATCAGGCGTTAACACGTCCTACATGATAGGCAGAGACGCATTCCAAGAAGCCGACATAATCGGCATCACCACACCCATAACCAAATACAACTATCAACCGCGAACAGTTGCTGAAATCCCTACGACCGTCAACACCGCATTCTACATAGCAACCACCGGCAGGCCTGGACCAGTGTTGATTGATTTACCCAAGAACGTGCAGGCTGAAACCGCCGAGGTAGAGTTCACGGACAAAATCGATGCACGAGGGTACAAACCGGTAACAGAGCCAGAGTTGGCGGACATAAGTAAAGCCGCTGACCTGCTGATAAAAGCAGAAAGACCCATTTTTCTGGCAGGAGGCGGAGTAATAATCAGCAACGCTTCCGACGAACTCATGCAGATGGCAGAATTTTTGATTGCGCCCGTAGCCACGACGTTCATGGGCAAAGGCGCATTCCCTGAAATCCACCCCTTATCCGTTGGAAGCATTGGTATGCACGGAAACCCCGCAGCAAACAGACTGATGGGAGAGGCGGACGTGCTGCTTGCGGTGGGAACACGGTTCTCCGACAGGGCCACAGCGAACACAGACACCTTCAGCTCTCACGCTAAGAAAATTCACGTCGACGTTGACGCTGCGGAAATCGGAAAGAACATTGACGTTGATGTCCCAGTAGTAGGCGACGCGAAAATTTCCCTGCAAATGCTGCACGCTGCGCTGACGAAAAAGTTGCAGAAGAAAGAAGGCACCGCATGGTCAAAGCGGGTTGAAGAAGCCAAAGAACAGCTCAGCCCCCTAATGAAAGAAACGCCCAAAGACTTGAAACCTAAGTCATTACTAACGGAGCTCAGGAAGCTCCTGCCCGAAAGCACCATAGTCACGACCGAGGTAGGCCAGAATCAAATGTGGTCCGCGCTTTACTTCAAAGCACTCAAACCAAGAACCTTCATCAGTTCAGGGGGCTTAGGAACCATGGGCTTTGGTTTTCCAGCAGCTTTAGGCGCGAAAGTCGCCTGTCCTGACCGAGCGGTCGTGGACATCGCAGGAGACGGAAGCTTCATAATGACCGAGCAGGAACTGGCAACCTCCGTAACGGAAAACATCCCAGTCACAGTCATAGTGCTGAACAACTCGGTGCTGGGCATGGTTGCGCAGTGGCAAAGAATGCTTTACAAGAGACGCTACATAGCTGTTAACCTAGGAAAATCGCCTGACTTCGTCAAGTTGGCAGAGGCGTACGGAGCGCAGGGCTTCCGCGTTGGTTCAATCGGCGAGTTCCAAAAAGCCGTCAAAGCAGCGCTGAAAAGCAAAGTAACCACAGTCATCGATGTGCCGATTTCGTCAGAAGAGGATGTGGTGCCATTTGTGCCTCCTGGCTGCGGCTTACCACAACAGAGAGGTGACTACTAAATGGAATCTGGAAAAACCAAAGTGATCTCCGCACTTGTCGAAAACAAACCAGGTGTACTGCACAGCGTGGCAAACCTGTTCCGACGAAGAAACTTCAACATTGAAAGCATTACCGTCGGCCCCACCGAACATGCAGACTTGGCGAGAATAACCATAACCGTCAACGAAGATGAAAAAACCATAGAGCAAGTGGTCAAACAACTTGCCAAGCTCATCGACGTGGTCAAAGTCGCCAGACTGGAACCAGGAAACTTCGTGATGCGAGAGATGGCACTCGTAAAGATCAACGTGCCAAGCACCAAGGAAAGATCAGACATCATAAGCTGCGTGGACGTTTTCAGAGGGCGCGTGATAGATGTTTCACCCGACAGTTTGACAGTTGAAATTACTGGGACACCGGACAAGATAGATGCGTTCTTGAACCTCATGAAAACGTTTGGCATATTAGAACTCGCTCGAACAGGCATAACTGCACTCGCCCGAGGCGCAAAATCCATCAAGATCGAAGAGTAACCCTGCACCGCAGCAACTTTTAACCTACGCGTCGGTTAATCAAGCAAACGTGAAAGTCAGCGAAGCGTGCCTGAAAAAGACCTGCGGGTTCAACATTCAAAATAGCAACTTGTAGAGAAACGCTTAACTTCACGACGAAGGAAAAGTGGCAGTCATTAAGGAAAATGAACAAAATCATAAGAAACCCCAAAGAGGCAATGAAAATGAACATCTCAGAAAAAATCCTGGCTAAAGCCGCAGGCAAAAGCACAGTACATCCAGGAGACATCGTGGACGCAAATGTAGATGTCATAATGGTCCACGACTTAACCGGACCTTTAGCCATAGAAGCCTTCAAAAAAATGGGCGTAAACAAAGTTTGGGACAACAAAAAAGTAGTGATAATTCTAGACCATCAGATTCCTGCGGAGTCTGTGAAGATGGCTGAGCTTCACAAGATGCTCCGCAAGTTCGCTAAAGAACAATCAGTCCGCATTTACGATGTGGGCGAAGGGGGAATTTGCCATCAAGTCATGCCTGAAAAAGGCTACGTTACTCCTGGCTCTTTGATAGTTGGAGCTGATTCGCACACCTGCACGTACGGCGCATTCGGCGCTTTCGCCACAGGCATAGGCTCCACCGAAGCAGCAGCCGTCTTCGCCACGGGCAAGATCTGGTTGAAAGTGCCTGAAACAATCAAAATATACGTTAAAGGACAATTCCAAAAGTACGTCACACCCAAAGACCTGATCCTGTCCATAATCGGAAAATTAGGCGTTGACGGAGCAATATACAAGAGCGTTGAGTTCACAGGTCCAACCATGAAAGCTATGAGCACAGCGGGTAGAATGACCGTGTGCAACATGGCAGTGGAAATGGGCGCCAAAAACGGAATAGTAGAACCCGACGAAACAACAAGCAAGTTTCTGGAAGGAAGAATACCAAACGTAAAAGAATCATTTAAATCATTAAAGAGCGATGCAGACGCTGCTTACGAGAAAACCATTAACATCGATGTTGCAGACTTGGAGCCTCAGGTGGCTTGCCCCAGCTCGGTGGACAACGTGAAACCCATCTCCAAAGTCGGCGATGTCGAGGTTAACCAAGCGTTCATCGGCTCTTGCACGAATGGAAGAATAGAAGACCTACGCTTAGGCGCTCAAATCCTGAAGGGCAAGAAAGTAAAAAGCGGCGTGCGCGCCCTGGTGATTCCCGCTTCCCAAGAAGTCTACGCTCAAGCACTAAAGGAAGGCTTAGTTGAAATCTTCACTGAAGCTGGAGCTTTAGTGTGTGGCGCAACATGCGGTCCATGCTTAGGCGGACACATCGGACTGTTAGCCTCAGGCGAAGTATGCGTTAGCACGTCGAACAGAAACTTCATCGGAAGAATGGGCAGCACCGAAGCCAGCGTCTATTTAGCCTCGCCCGCCACAGTTGCCGCTTCAGCATTAACAGGTAAACTAACTGACCCACGAACAGTGGGGGCAAAATGAGATGAAAGTTAAAGGAAAAGCCATAAAATTCGGAAACAACATCGACACAGACGTCATTCTGCCAGGCAAATGGCTATCGCTAATCGACCCGAAGGAACTGGCAAAACACACCATGGAAGGATTAGATCTCACATTTCCTGAAAAAGCCAAAAAAGGCGTCATAGTAGTCGGAGGCAAAAACTTCGGCTGCGGCTCCAGCAGAGAACAAGCACCATTAGCCCTGAAGTACGCGGGCGTCCAATGCGTGCTGGCAGAATCGTTTGCACGCATTTTCTTCCGAAACAGCATAAACATCGGCTTGCCCGTTATCGAATGCAAAGGCATCTTAGCCGCCGTAAACAATGACGATGAAGTGGCAGTTGATTTGGAAGCGGGCAAAATTACGAATCTAACGAAAAATCAAAATCTCCAAGGAATCAAACTTCCCCCGTTCATCATGGAGATACTGTTAGACGGAGGATTAATTGAAAACTTGCGCAAAAGGGTGACCAAGAAATGACAGAATACAAAATATCTCTAATCCCCGGCGACGGCATAGGCCCAGAACTAACCAAAGCCACCCTAAAAATCCTAGACGCAACAGAACAGAAATTCGGCTTAAAATTCAACATAATTACTGCTGAGGCTGGAGACACATGTCTCCAAAAGAGAGGCGCAGCATTGCCAGAAGACAGCGTGCAAAAAATCAAAGAGTCCCACGTTTGCCTGAAAGGTCCAGTGGGCGAAACAGCAGCCGACGTCATAGTTAAGCTGAGAATAATGTTTGACCTCTACGCTAACTTACGCCCAATAAAGACATATCCAGCGGCGGCAGCGGCGAGACCTGACATAGACATGTTCTTTGTCAGAGAGAACACTGAAGATGTCTACAAAGGCTTAGAGTACTCCATAGGCGACACAACCCTATGTCTAAGAGTTATCACGCGAAAGGCCTGTGAACGCATCGCCAAGAAAGGCTTTGAAATTGCACGACTGCGCAACGGCAAAAAGAAAGTAACCGCCATCCACAAAGCTAACGTCATGCGCGTAACCGACGGCTTATTCGCAAGCGTCTGCAGAGAAACGTCCAAACAATACCCCGACATAGCATTCAACGAGCTATACGTGGATGCAGCTTCCATGCGCCTCATTAAGGAACCACAGGTATTCGACGTACTTGTTACCTGTAACATGTTCGGTGATATCTTGTCTGACGAAGCAGCTCAACTCGTTGGTGGACTTGGAATGGCGCCAGGCGCAAACGTAGGCGATACATTCGCACTTTTCGAGCCAATTCACGGTTCAGCCCCCAACCGAGCAGGCAAACAAACCGCAAACCCACTCTCAATGATATTGTCAGCTAAAATGATGCTGAATTGGCTGGGCGAAAAGTACACTGACAGCAAGTGCATAAAAGCAGCTGACGCCATAGAAGAATCGGTAGTCAAAACGTTGCGCGCTGGGAACACAGTTCCAGACTTGGGCGGAAACAAAACAACCTTGGGCATGGCGGAAGCCATCGCCGCCGCTCTGATGCAAGCTACCGGTTGAATGAACTATGAAAGCGAAAAACCCAAGTAACTATATCCGCATTTTTGATACAACTTTAAGAGATGGCGAGCAAACACCAGGCGTTTCCCTCACAGTTGAGGATAAAATAGAGATTGCGCGTCAATTGAGCCTTTTAGGTGTGGATGCGATTGAAGCGGGTTCGCCTATGTCTTCTGACGGCGAGAAAAAAGTTGTTAAAGAAATCGCCAAAGCCGGACTGGATACAGAAATCTGTGGCTTAGCACGCGCGACAAGAAGCGACATTGACGCTGCAATAGAGTGCGATGTTGACACGATTCACTTGTTTATTCCAACCTCGCCCGTGCAGATGAAGTATGCTGTTAATCTGACACCTGAGCAGGTGCTGGCGGCTACTGTGGATTCGGTTGAGTACATCAAGAAGCACGGTTTAGTATGTGAGTTTTCGCCTATGGATGCGACGAGGTCTGAATTGCCCTTCCTGAAGCAGGTGTGCCAAGCCGCTGAGAAAGCAGGCATGGATAGGTTGAACGTGCCCGATACTGTAGGCATCATGATTCCAAAAACCATGATTAAACTCATCGAAGAACTCAAAAAAGTAGTCACTGTACCCATCAGCATTCACTGCCACGATGACTTTGGCATGGCAGTTGCAAATTCACTTGCCGCTGTTGAAGCAGGCGCAACTCAAGTGCACGCGACGATAAACGGTTTAGGGGAACGTGCTGGAAACGCCTCGTTGGAAGAGGTTGTCATGGCATTACACATGATTTACAAGCTCAAAACGGGCGTCAACTCGCGCTTGCTCTACAGTACTTCCAGAATGGTCTCCACATTAACGGGAATATCCGTGCAGGTCAACAAGGCAGTCGTTGGCGAAAACGCTTTCGCTCATGAGTCAGGCATCCATACACGCGGAGTCACAGTCAAACCATTAACTTTTGAGCCTATAAAACCCGAGTTGGTGGGACGCACAAGAAAGTTTGTCGCGGGGAAGCTTGCGGGAACGCGGGGCATCAAAGCTGAACTCGAAGAAATTGGCATACACCCGAATGAAGAGCAACTGAAAGACATTGTTCAAAGAATCAAAGACCTAGGCGACAAAGGCAAAATGGTGACAGATGCTGACTTAATCGCGTTAACGTCAGCGGTTATGGGCGAAGTAATCAAAGAAGAGAAAATTGTTGAATTATGCGACCTGGCCGTTATGACAGGAATCAAAGTTATCCCAACAGCTTCAGTTCGCCTGGTTTTGGACGGAAAAGAGTACGTCGCAGCTGAGACCGGCGTGGGTCCAGTGGACGCCGTGCTCAAGGCCATAACGAAGCTTACGCACAGTCTAGAGAAGATTAGGCTGAACGAGTACCGCCTAGAAGCGATTACAGGTGGCTCAAACGCAGTGGCTGAAGTGGTCATAAAAGTGGAAGATGAAAAGGGCAACATTGTGTCGGCTCGGGCAGCCAGAGAAGACATTGTTATGGCAAGCGTTGAAGCGATGATAAATGGCATAAATAAGTGCCTACTTAAGAGTCGAAAGCAGGGAAACAAAAAGTGAAAGTAGCCTTCCAAGGGGAAAGGGGCGCGTACAGCGAAAGCGCAGTCTACGCCTTCTTCGGAGCAGGCACGGAAGTTAAGCCTTGCAGAGACTTCAGAGACGTGTTCGAAAACGTGCTTGAACAGGAAACCTCTTTCGGAGTTGTCCCAGTTGAGAACTCTTTGGAAGGCAGCGTTACCCAGACTTACGACCTTTTCCTGAAATATGACCTCAAAGTTTGCGGTGAAGTTATCGTTAAAATTGAGCATTGCCTCATAGCAAACCCGAGCACAAGTTTAGAGACAGTGAAAGCGGTTTATTCGCACCCGCAAGCTTTGGCTCAGTGTCGAAACTTTCTGGAACGGTTAGGTCGCGAGCTTATTCCAGCCTATGATACCGCGGGCAGCGTGAAAATGCTAAAGGAGAAAGGCTTGAATGACGCTGCGGCGGTTGCCAGTGAAAGGGCTGCTGAAATTTACGATATGAAGATTCTTGCCCGCGACATAGCGGACAACAAGGAGAATTATACGCGGTTCTTCGTCCTGTCCAAAGAGGATGGGGCGGCAACTGGCAGAGACAAAACTTCCATAATCTTCTCCGCGGTTCATGAGCCAGGTTCGCTTTATCACGCTTTAGGAGAATTCGCCAAGAGAAACATAAACCTCACAAAAATAGAATCGAGACCCACGAAGCAGACGCCTTGGGAATACAATTTTTATCTGGATTTTGAGGGACATAGAAACGAAGAACGATGCGCTGAAGCACTCAAAGCACTGGAAAAATACGCTGCGTTCATAAAAATATTGGGTTCTTATCCTAAAGCGGCATAGTTTGGCTTAGCTGTCGGTTGATTCAAGCATTTTGTACATTATCTCGTAAGACCGCGTGTAGTCAGTGCTTGTCTTCATCAGCTTCGCTCGCAACTGCTCCATCTTGGCAGCTATGGCTGCGGGGTCTTTTTGTCTAATCAGGGTTAGCCATTCTTGCGCTTTTTCCATAAACAGCTTTTCAAGGCTGCCTATTTCGGGCAAGCTCAACTGCAATGTGGCAAAAAGTTCAGGGTTTTCCAATGCCGTGGCTTCGGCAAGGGTGAACAGCATTCTGTAGGTTGTGCCTGCAACTTTTTTGGTTTCGGGAAAATCCGCTTGTTCAAGTAGTGTGTCGCAGGCAACTACTCCTATGAAGTGGGGGAAACCGAGGACCATGGACATCAACTCGTCATGATGCTTAGGTGACATGATGAAGACGCGTGCTTCTTCCTGCTCAAGCCACTTCTTGAAGTCTTCCGCGAACTTTTGTTCCTCAGCGTTTGTTGGGGTGAGAATGAACGCTTTGTGTTTCAAACCGTTGCTTCCTGGACCGAAAGCGGGGTGCGTTCCCAGAATTAAGCCCCCTTTTATGTACTGGTGCATGATTTTGACAGGGGATTCTTTAATCGAGCATATGTCCATGACGACTTGTCCCTTGTGTATAGCGGGGCTGATTTGTTTGACGACATCTTCGAACGCGTTGATGGAGACGCATATCAGGACTCTGTCGGCGTCTTGAACGGCGTCAGCGAAACCTGCGGTTTCAACCTTCAATTCGCTTTTCAAGCGTGACAGCTTTTCTTTTTTCCTATCTGCTAATACTACGGAGTAACCTTTTTCCTGGAAGAACTTTGCAAACCATACACCCATTTTTCCCGCGCCAAGAATGGCGATTTTCATCCCATAGCCTCGCATATTTTGTCCAGTGCCACTTTGATGTTGTCCCTTGGTACTGTTAAAGATATCCTGAAGTGTTCTCGGTAGTCGCCGAATGCTGTTCCTGGTGCTACTGCTACGCCTTTGTCAAGCATGTCTAATGTGAATTTTTCTGAGTCTAGACCGCGACGTTTGGGAAATACGTAGAAGGGGGCATCTGGTTCTGTGAATTCGAGTTTGGCTTTAGACAGGATACTGCTGGCCATTTTTGCCCGTTCCTGATATTCTTTCTTGATGTTCGTTGCAATCTGTTTCTGCAGTTCCAGCGCTTTTAGTGCGGCTGCTTGGATGAACACTGGAACGTTGTTGATAGTTATCTGGTTCAGCTTCGTTATGTTGTCAATTAGCATTTTGTTTGCTATGATGTAGCCGATTCGCCAGCCTGTCATGGTGAAGGTTTTGGAGAAGCCGTTGGAGAGTATGTGATTGTCGCCGTATTCCAAGATGCTTTTGGTTTTGACGAAACTTATGCCGCCGTAGACCTCGTCGGACAAGATGGTGACGCCTTTTTTGTTAGCTATCTTAACTATACCGTCGAGCGTCTCTGCGTCCATGGCTTTGCTGGTGGGGTTGTTCGGGTTGTTCAGAATTATCATTTTGGTTTCTTTGTCAATTAGTTTTTCCAGCTTGTCTAAGTCCACTCGCCATTTGGATTCAAGCTCGGTCTTCAACAGTTTAGTCTGAGCGCCCAGACTCTTTGCCATTAAATCGTATGCTGTCCAGTAAGGCGTGGGAATGATAACGTTTCCTCCGCCCTTCAACAGCAAGTACATGGTGGAGAAAACACCCCATTTTGAACCAGGCGTAATAACGACGTTTTCGGCTTTGACGCCGTGAATCTCAGCAAGTTTTTCTCGGAGTTTAATCTCGCCATAAGAAGAAGAATACTTTGTCTTGCCCTGCTTCATCGCCGCGTAAGCAGCTTCAATAATTTCATCGGGAGTATCAAGGTCTGGGTCGCCTATGTTTAGGCGGATTATTTTTTTTCCTTCGCTTTCAAGTTTTAAGGCTTTCTCGTTTATCTCGTACAGCATAGTTTACAAACTCTCCGTAAAGAGTTCCCATTTTCACTTTTCTTTTACCTTTTGAACGGCACTGCACATATTAACTATTTCGCGGTAAACTGCCTCTGCTTGATCAGGGTCAAGAGCTAACTCCACCGCTCTTTTTCGAGCAAGCTGATAAACTTCTTTCTCGCGGTCAGCATCCTTGACGGGCATCTTTTGCTCGTTCTTTGCAGCCCCAATGGCTTTGCATATTTTTACTCTTTCAGATAGAGCTTGTATGATTTGCTCGTCTACTACGTCAACTTTTTTCCGTAATTGGTTGAGGTCCACCATCGTCATTTCAGCCCCTTCAAGACTTTCGGTATGAAGCCCCCGCGAATCATGTGGTCCGCCAAGGTTAAAGACACAGCCGCTTCCACAACGGGCACCGCTTTCGGGACAACGCAGGGGTCGTGTCTGCCACTGACTTTTATGGTGGCGTCTTCCATCTTAGACAAGTTAACGGTAGATTGCTCTTTTGCAATGGATGGTGTTGGCTTTATGGCAACTCTGGCGACAATAGGCATGCCTGAGGATATGCCGCCCAAAATGCCTCCTGCAAAGTTCGTTGCTGTGACAACTTTGCCTTTCCTTATTTGGAAAACATCGTTGTTCTGGGAACCTTTCAACACTGCTGCTTCAAAGCCAGTGCCAAACTCAACGCCTTTAACTGCGGGAACAGTGAACAGGGCTTTTGCTATGTCAGCGTCTAAAGCGTCAAACAACGGTTCGCCGACGCCTACTGGAACGTTCAAGGCGACGCACTCGATTATTCCGCCTATGCTTTCGCCTTCTTTTCGCGCTTTAACAATTGCCTCTTCCATCTCTTTTGCGCGGGTTAAATCGGGGCATCTGACCGCAGTTTCAAATTTGCTTTTGCGGATTTCCTCGAAGCCCAATGATTTATCCATTTTCACTTTGCCAATTGCTGTGGTGTACGCCAGTACGTCAACATCAAAGTGATTAAGCAGTTTTTTGGCTACGGTACCAGCCATTATCAATGCGACTGTGACTCTTCCTGAGAATCGTCCTCCGCCGCGGTAATCGTTAAAGCCTCCATACTTGGCGCGTGCAGTGTAATCGGCATGTGCTGGTCGGGGCAGATTCGTCATGTCTTCGTAGTCGCTGGAAATTGCTTCTTTGTTCTCAACGGTCATGCAGATTGGTGCGCCAGTGGTGAACCCGTTGAAAACTCCTGAGGCAATTGTCACAGTGTCTTTTTCTACCCGCCCTGAAACGATTTCGGGGTTTTGCTGGGGGATTCTGCGGTCCAGTTCTGCTTGCACATCTGCTTCAGAAAAGGGCACCCCTGCTGGGCAACCGTCAACAATTACGCCTACAAGTTTGCCGTGGCTTTCCCCGAACGTGGTAACCACGAATTCTTTACCTAATGAGTTCCCCGCCAACTACATCAGCTCCTAGCACTCGTAAATCATGGAAGAAGTGCGGATAAGACTTTCGAACGCACTCAGCATCCTGAATGATTGTTTCGCCTTCGGCGCCTATAGCCGCGGCGGCGCAAGCCATGGCAATGCGGTGGTCGTTATGTGAGTCTATCGTAGCACCGTGTAATCGGCATTGACCCTTCACGGTTAAGCTGCTCTCATCCATAGTTATGTCAGCGCCCATCTTTCGCAGCTCAACGTAAAGCGCCGCTAGCCTATCAGACTCCTTCAACCTGAGCCTCTGTGCCTCATGTATCCTCGAAGTGCCCTTAGCGTAACACGCAAGAGCCGCGCAAACAGGAACTAAATCAGGTATTTCTCGCGCGTCAACATCTACCGCGTCAAGCAAGCCGCCGCTCCCAGCTATCTCGACACTATCACTGCACACTTTTCCTTCCACACCCATCCGCTTTAGAACACCCAGTATGACTTTGTCACCTTGGATAGTCTTGTAATCAAGATTTTTCACAGTCACTTCCGAAGTGGTTATGGCTGCGGCAGCTAAAAGGAAAGCTGCGGACGAGAAATCTCCAGGAATTCTATGATTGCAGGGCTTGTATACTTGGTTTGATGGTATTTTCAAGCGGCGAAAATCCTCGGAAACTGCCACTTTTACCCCGTGCTGCGCAAGAACGTCCTCGGTCATGCGAACATAACTCTTGGACTCAAGCGGCGTAGTAAGAGTCAGATCGGTATCCGATTTAGCCATGGGGCAGGCGAACATGAGTCCTGAGACAAACTGGCTGCTCACATCACCGGGCATGGTTGTTGTGCCTCCGCGTATGCCTCCGCCTTCGACACGAACAGATGACTTGTTGCCGACTTTTTGGAAATGCGCCTCAACACCTAATTGTTTGAGGCTTTGAAGCAAGGGTTCGATAGGTCTCTTCGCCAAAGACTCACCCATAACGAATACTGTGGGTTCTGGTGCCAAGGCTGCTATGGGTATCATGAAGCGCAGGGTAGCTCCAGACTCGCCGCAGTCCACTGGCTCCGTTGCGCCTTTAAGCGTTTTTACGCCATCAACAATCCAGCAGTCTCCTGTCGCGGTTACTTTCGCGCCTAACGCTTTGACCGCACGCAATGCAGCCTCAGTGTCTTCAGAGAGCAAAGGATTTGACACTTTGGAAGTTCCCTGCGAAAGCATCGCGGCTATGAGCATTCGTTGCGTGTAAGCCTTGGATGGCGGCGCACATACGTCTCCCTTCAGCTTCGCTGTTCTTTTTATGATAACATCAGTCATGGGGTCAGGTCACGACCTTGGCTTTTTCCTGATTCAAGCGAGCCTGGAGAATTTCGCCTTCATGAAGCTGTAGCGCTGCTTTAACTTGGTCGATTTTGTCGTTGGAAACCACCGCCGTCACGGCAGGGCCTTTGCCGCACAGCCCAGCGGCTACTGCGCCAGCGCTTAATGCGTCCATGGCTACCGAAGTGTTGTATCCCAATGCGGAGGAGTAGATTATGCCGTTAAGGGAAAGAGCAGCCAAAAAGTTTCCCCTTAGCGCTTCCTTGTAAGCGATTTTGACAAGTGGCGCGACGGTTTTGAGTTTGTTAACGTCAGAGTTGCCAGTGTAAGCCTTTTTGGATGGGACGTGAAACAGAACCGCCAAGCCCTCAGGTAACGCGGATCGTTTAATCAGTTTTCTTTTCAGGTTATCGGTGACTACGACACCTCCGAAGTAGGAGGCGCAAGCGTCATCGAAAGCTCCTGTCACTGTGACTTTGGCGTTGAAGGCAGCGTCCACTCCGAGGTTAACCACTGCCAAGTCATCAAGTGCCTTGCCCAGCGCCGCGGTTGTTGCCAGCGCCACAGCGTTTGCTGCTACGCTGCTGCTTTTTAAGCCCCTTGCTATGGGGATGTTGGACCAAGTTTTTACTTTCGCGCCGAATTGTTTCTCGACTCCGAAGTGCTGGAAGACTCGTGCTAATGTTCGTTCAATTAGAACTGTGCTTTCGGCTGGGTCGGAAATGATTTCTCCTCTGATCACCGTGGGTTCGTCGGTTAATTTGACTTGGACTTTGGTCCATAAGTCCACGCCGAAAGCGGCACCTTTCCCCAAGGCGATGGCGTTAACGATTGTGGCAGCGCCGTGAGCTAAAGCCTCAGCTTTTCCGTTCAACTCTATGCACCTGCAAGTTTGTTTATTGCTGCCTTTCTCATAACTTCTACTGGTGCCGAGCAGCCAGTCCAGATTTCGAAGGATGCGGCGCCTTGGAAAATTAGCATTTCAACTCCGTTGACGACTTTGGCGCCGACGACTTTGGCGTCTTTCGCCAGTTTTGTCTCTATGGGGTTGTATACTATGTCCATCACGGTTAAGTCGGGTTTTAACCATTGAGGCGCCACCAAGCTTTGCTCAACGTTCGGATGCATGCCCACGGAAGTTGCATTAACTAGTACGTCTGCGTCTTGGAGGTTCTCTTGGATGGTGCTTGGCGCAAGTGAGCCTGCGGTAACTTTTTTGCCGAATTTTCCGCTTAAGGCATCGGTTAGCGCTTTTGTTTTTTCAGGAGTCCTGTTAAGAATACTAAGTTCGTTCACTTCTTTGGCGAGGGCGAAGGCTATGGCTTTGGCTGCACCGCCGCCTCCGAGCAGGAGCACCTTTTTCCCGCTGAGGTTTACGCCGTTCTCTCTGAGTGCATTTAATGCGCCGATGCCGTCGGTGCTGAAGCCCAGCAGTTTACCGTTATCGTTCAGGATTGTGTTGACGGAGCCGAGGAACTTCGCTGTTGAGTCGACCTCATCTAAGTAAGCGATAACGGCGTTCTTGTGGGGCATGGTTACGTTTAGCCCGTGTATGCCTAAGCCTCGCATGCCACGCATGGCGTTCTCCACCTCGGCGGTTGTTACCTTGAAGGCTAAGAAAACATAATCAAGTTTCAAATGTTCAAAGGCTGCGTTGTGCATGGCTGGGCTAAGAGAGTGCTCTATTGGGTCGCCGATGACACCGCACACTTGCGTTTTTCCCGAAATTTTCATTTGCTTTTGAGCCCCAAGAGTTCGTAAGCAGCCTTCATTTCTTGAACAGTCATCTGTCCAAGAGCTGTTTCACTTCCCCTTTCCAGAGATGCGAAGGTGAAGAAGCCTCCGAATACTGGCGACAAGAGCCTAGAAGTCTTGCCGAGTTCGCCCATTGCGAAGCACACTATCTTCGTTTTGCTGCGCGCTGCAGAGGTGAATTGGAGCAGTGTAAGGTTGTCTTCCACGCGCTTTGCGGTTGTTACGATTTTGCACACGTCAGCACCGCTTGAAATTTCCTTTTCAAGTATGCTGTTCAATTCTGGAAGAGTCAAAGAGCCGTTATGGTCGTGGAAGGATATTATGCACTTAGCACCTGACACTGTGACTTCGTTGACTAAGGCTTTCAGCTTTGGACTGGACAAGTCCACGTCAACGTATTCGAAGCCGCTCTTTGCTGCGTTAAGCAGGGTTGCCTGTCGTTCTGCTTCGGTCCCAGCAGGTGACCTGTTTGCGGCGATCAGAGGCGTTTTTCCGTGAGCTAAGTCCGTCAATCCACTAACTATTTCAAGGCTGTCTAGTCTGACTTCAATAAAGTCCGCATGGGATTCTTCCGCCTTCTCAATCAGCCGCAACGCTTCAGTTACGGTTTTGGGGAGAATCGACACGCAGATTCTTAGGGTCAACGTTCAATCACCGTTTCTTCAGGCACGGATACGCCGAAGTGTCTGCCTCCCTTCGCGGCTACGTGGACTAAGACTTCGTCACCCGCTTTCAGCGCTGTCACTGGTGTTGAACCCTTCGGGGTTACGACTCTGATGGTTTCAGCGTTTTGAAGTATGGTTTTGATTTTTTTGCCTTCCACTTCAGCTTCTATTAGCATTAGGGGTCTGAACTCGATTTTTACTCTGCCCACGTTTGCTTTTCTAACTTTCCCTTCTCGGCTAATTATGATGACTTCGTCCCCTGCTTTCAGTTCGGATAAGTACCGTGTGTTCTGCAGAGAGCCTAATGTGTACATGGAAATGGAGCCCGCGTTAACCCTGAAAGGTCGGGATGCCACGTAAGGGTTCTCGTGCACTTCAGCCTCTACGAGAAAGAGTCCTGCGGATTGAGACCCGACAAGTATTCCTTCGCCTTGATTCATTAGGTCGCAGGTGTCCACGCAGACCCGCGCGCCAGTACCAATTTGTTTAACCTCAATGATTTTTGCTGTAGTTAAAGCGATTTTTGGCGTTTGCTGCTTAACTATTGCAGCAGTTTTCAAAAGTTCATCTGGATTTGAAGTTTTCAGCAATACGCCGTCAGTTCCTAACTCTAATGCTTCGAGAACCAGTTGGGCGTCTTCAGCTTTTGAGACTTCAGCGATTAGTTTGCTTTTTCCTCTTGTTCTGGCGATGAGATTTTCCAATGGGATTACGCGCCAGTCAAGGCAATTGATGATTACATAATCGGTTGAAAGCTCTGCGGCTTTAACCGCAGTATCCTCGTCTTCTTTCCCGTTTATGGTTATCTTAAGGGCGACTTTTTTTCCTTCACGCTTCAACCGTCTAATCGTGTCTTGGTCAAACGTGTTGAGCACACTTATCTCGCTTTTACTTGAATTGACAACGGCTTTCGTGTCTTCCACTATGACGTCGCCGACTTCAGCGGCTAGTTTTAACAGTTTGTCTTTTTCAGGAATGCTTTTGTCTGTTTCGATCCAGAGTTCCTTCAACTGGAGCCACCCAGAACTTTTAGTGCCGCTTCAACAGAGGCACCGCTGTGAACTATGGCTGAAAGCGCTTTAACCATTAATGTGGGGTTTTCATGTTGGAACACGTTTCGACCAATCGAGAGCCCAGCGCCTCCCGCTTTCATGGATTCGCTTGTTATCTTTAGAATGTCCTTTGCCGTTTTGGCTTTGGCGCCTCCCGCGATTAACACAGGCACGGGGCAACTTTCTACAACTGCCTTGAAAGTTTCTAAGTCGCCTGTGTAGTTTGTTTTGATTATGTCTGCGCCGAGTTCTGCACCTAATCTGGCGGCGTGAGCGACGACATCAGGAGCGTGTTCGTTTTGTATTTTTGGTCCTCGAGGGTACATCATGGCTAGCAGTGGCATACCGTAAATTTCGCATTCGTTTGCGACTCTGCCCAGTCTGGTGAGCATTTTGTCTTCTTCTTGTGCACCAACGTTTACATGTACAGAAACTGCGTCTGCACCGAGTCTAACGGCCTCTTGTACGGTGCACACTAGGACTTTGTTGTTTGCATTTGGGCTGAGATTTGACATGGCTGATAGCTGTACTATGAGACCCACGTTTCCAGCGTCGATGTTTTTGGCTATGCCCTTGTGCACAAGAATGGCGTCGACTCCGCCTTTTAGTAGGTGGTCAACTATTTCTTGCATGTTTTCTATTCCTTTCACGGGTCCTATGGTGACTCCATGGTCCATAGGAACTATTACAGTACGACCGTCTTCTCGGAATATTCTTTTCAATCGACGTTTTTTGCCTTGGTCCATGAGTTATCAATTCTCCTTGCGCGTTGTTTTTGGGGTTTTTGTTCTGTTCATTTTAATGGCTCCTTAAGGATTTTCTGATAAGTTCCAGCGCTTTTTCACGTTCGTTCCAATCTACAAAAAGCAAGATGCTTGACGTGATTGTGAGTATGCCAGCAATGTTTATGTTGTTGACACGGAGAACCTCGGAGATTTTTCCTATTATCCCATGGGTTTCTTCGAGGCCAACGCCGCGGATTTTCAGGAAGACAAGGTCTTTTTTGACGGCCATGGCTTTGGTTTCAGCGTTTTCTGTTATTGTTTTGTGGATGTCGTTGAAGAGTGCATCAATTCCTTTTTCCGCGGAGACGTAAAGGATGGCTGAGTCCGTGTTCATAGACAGGCCAAGCAACTGCGAGTGCGACCTTGCTTTTGTAACCATGTCCTCTATGATCTTTGGGTTTTCAGAGATTTTGCGTCCCACTATGGTTATTTCGGCTATGGGCAAAGGATGCGCTACTTCCACATCCAGCTCAGTAGCCAATGATCCAGTGATAACGGTGCCCTCTTTTGTCAAGTCGCCATGTGTACTGTTGATTACTCGAACGTCAACGGACTGCGGTTTATACTTTAGGGCTTTGCTGTGGATGAATTTCGCGCCTGAATCGGCTAAGCCTACGAGCGTGTTGACGTCTATCTCTGCCAGCCTGCGGGGATTGGCTATGACTTTGGGGTCGCCTGACATGATGCCGTCGGCGTCTGTGACCAGAACGACCTCGTCAGCCTTCAGGGCTTCGGCTAAGAGGAAAGCGGTGGTGTCGCTTCCGCCGCGTCCGAGAGTGGTTATTTTGCCAGTCAGGGTTCTGCCTACGAAGCCCGCGATAACGGGCACAATGCCTTTTTCAACTATTGGAAGTACGAATTCTTTGACTCTTTTTTCGCATTCTTCGCGTAGTGGGTTTGCGTTGGAGAAGGAGGCGTCCGTTATTATGGGCCAGTCTTCGTCCAGCGGGTCGAAGTATCGGGATTCCACACCGTTAGTTCTCAATGCGGCGGAGAATATTCTTACGCTGGTTCTCTCACCCATCGAAAGTATGTCGTCTAACTCGTGTTTCTCGAGTTTTCCGTTTGAGGAGTTTTTCGCGGTGTTCAAGAGAACGTCGGTTGTTTTTCCCATGGCTGAGACAACCACGGCTATTCGGGTGCCTCTTTTCGCTTCGTTGACTACCGCGGAGACTGCTCTTGAGAGTCTTTCGTGGTCGGCGAGGCTAGAACCGCCAAATTTTACCACAATTTTTTTGCAAGGTTTTTCACTTTTCATTAACACAACCATCCCGCGCCCAGAACTTAACCAAAAATTTAAGTTTTGTCCTGAGCTTAGTTAAAATAATAATAAAAGCAGTAGTCGAAGCTATAGAAGCGTGTAAGCGCCTTTTCCTTCTTGAGCGTCGGATTCATGATTATAGCCTCGAACCTGTCAATTTAAACGTCCCTTCGAAAATAAAAGCGTTTCGGAGAAAAACAACCAAAAACGGGAGCAAAACACAAACGCGGACTACTACTTGCCAATAGACACGCAAAAATGTGGTGCTTTTCGCCGAAATCCAGAAATTAATATGATTGCCGCTGCCACCACTTGTTGACATTGAACCTGTGACCTATTGCCCATTATTAAGGTTGAAAATTATTGTGGCTTTTTGGCTAGCTGCTGTGTGAATAACATCAGTTACTTTTTGCCTCTCTTTTTGGCTGTGGCAACTATGGCTGTCACAATCGCTGCTATTATTAAGCCTGCGATTACTATCCAGAACAATATCGCCTGAATCCAATCGGTAGTCTGATCTGAAGGCTCGGGAGTTGACGAAGTTGAAGGTGTGTAAATCGCATAAATGCTTAGTTCACTATTTTGAGTAGCATTTCCCGAGGGGAAAAGGCTTAGCGTGCTGGATAGTGGGGCAGAATAAATTGCTTTTTCGCTTACACCTGCACCATAATAGTAGGAGCCTGCGTTTAGAAAAATTATGCCCAGCCAATAAACTGTATTAGGAGTACCCGTGTACGAGACATTAAAGCTAACCCATGTGCCTGAAGTGCCTGTTTGGCTGACTTCTGAGCTTTCCGCTAGCAAACTTTCTGGTGTTCCATTGTTGTCCGAATAGATTACGGCTTTTGCGAAGGTTCCTCCTGTAGCCAAATACACTATGATCTGGGTTATGTTTCCAAGATTTGGTGGACTTGTAAAATTGGTGACGTATACTCCGCCAAAGGTCGCTGAGTTAGAATCCCCAACAACCGCGTACCCAAAATTGGATGATGCTGCTTGAACAGTTAATGAGCCCTCAACCAATATTATGGACAAGAGGAGGATAGAACAGACCGCGGCTACTGAAACGTTTGTTCGAGGACTTTTTCTCATCAATTCACCCAATGGACCCTTAATTATGTGATTTTGTGTTTTAAGGTTTTAGCTCGCAGTTCACCGCGCAATTCAATCTATTCATAGGGGAGGGGGTAGGCGGTTTCGAGCAGTAGAGGCTAAACTAGCCAAAGTCAAGTTTTGGTTCTACAGCAAAGTTCAATCTATATAAGAGGGGGTATAGTCTTTTCCGAACACTAGTTCTGCGCCGTTGCCATGTTCCAAGATGAGAAAACGATAGAGGGATAGAGGTCTGATTTTCCATAGGCTATCTACACAGTGCAGCCTGAAGAAAACGCCAGAAAATGCAACAGTCCTGCCTAAACAATCGAAGGGTCAACCTTGATTATCAGCGGAATCTTGCCCCATGTCCCAACACAGCCCTTGTAGAGAATGAGGACACCTTCCACTCCTTGAATGAATTTGGCTACTTCTATGCCCTTTTCAATAGCAGCGTTGGGGTCTTCGCCTTTCACTACGTTACCCACTGCAGTCGCTACAGCATCCGCTAAACCTGCATCTTTGCAGAAAACCGTCGCCGCTTCCGCATCGCCAAAACTTAAAGCGTTGCTGAAACGACCTGAACTTGTCGCGACGCCTATTGGAAACTCGGTTAGCCTGAAGCCGAACCGTTTTGACAAGGGCTCATCTCCCGCAGTCAACGCCACATCAATCGGCGTGTTCGATACTGCTGAAACTTCGCCGCCGTCTTCGACAACTGCCACTTCGCAGCCTTCGCTGAGCATGTCTTTCACGGCTAAATCCGCCAAAACGCCTGCGACAGCAGCCATGGGACCGACGTTTGCTTTTTCTGCAGCTTCAGCCATCAGCTTAGCCACTAAAGGCTGTTCTGGTGCGGGAACTGGTTTGAGAGTGTAAAGAAATTTTGGGTGTGCGCTGACGTATTCTTCGAGTTGCGCGCGGTTACGCTTTATTGATTCTATGGCTGTTTTTATTGCGTTTTCTTTGTCGGCGATTATGGTGCACTGTGTTTCCTTGTAAGTGAAAGCTTCCCTGAACAGGTTTCTCATCGTTTCTTTCCTATTGACTCTTTCAGTGCGAATTGGTGAGCTCCGAGTTGTTCTGCTTTACCGATTTAATGGCTCGCGCTGGACACGCATCAACGCAAGCACTGCAGGTGCTGCCAACACATTTTTCCTTATTGAATACCACAGAAAGGTCATCTGAGAGAGTAATCGCTTCAACAGGGCACAGTGCCACGCAAGAACCGCAACTGATGCACTTGTCAGCGTCAACTTCGATGAGCTTCGGCAAGCTAACGGTGACGCCTTTCTTGCGGAACGCTTTAACTACCTTGTCCATTGCAGCTTCAGGAACTTCAGCCAGAACTTCGCCGCCTTTGCTGTTAACATGGGCAGTTATAATGTTGATAGGCACTTTAAGCTCAAGAATTATCTGTGAGGTAATGGGTTGTTCAACGATTTTTTCTGAAAATCTTAGCAGAATTCGCACCATGCCTTTCATCTTCTTCCTAACAGTTTGGAGACGTCTTCAGAGGTAACTATCCCCAACACTTTTTTCTCGTCATTTATCACTGGCAACGCGGATATATTGTGCTGAGCCATTTTCTTCGAAGCCGTTTCCAAGGGTTCGTCAGGCTTAGTCGTTACAACGCGACGTGTCATGATGTCAATTAACGTCTTTTTGCCTTCCGCCATGGCGCGTGTAACATCCCATGAAGTCACGATGCCACTGATTCTTCCCAAATCGTCAACTACAATGATGTGGTTAACTGACTTCGTCACTATACGCTCAGCTATGGCACGCACTTCCTCGTTCTCCTTGCAGGTAACCGCGGTCTGCATCACATTACCAACGAAGGGTGTAGCTTCAGTCTGCTTCATAGGCTTGAACACGCTATCAAGCGGCAGACGCTCAACTGGCGCAGTCAAGTAGAACTCGCCGTTTTCAATCCATGACTTGAGCGTTCCAGCAATTTTCCTCGCTGTCTTCAGGCTTGAGAGCGAGCTGACCTTGATTTTCTTGTCGCTCACGGTTATGGCGCCTGACTTCAGTTCTTTGTAGCTGACTTTGGCGAGTTTCGGGCGGTCTCTGCGCGGCACACCATAATCAACCACGTTAGTGAAAATAGCCTCGTCCCGTATGGCGGTTTTTTTGGCCAAATCCTCGTTCAGGATTGGGATGGGTATGCCTAAGCCCACGTAAAGCGTGGTGCCGTACCGCGTGAAAGTTGCGCCTCGCAGGAATTCTGTGTTCATCTTCTTGGCGTTTCCGCGGACCATCAGGGTTCCGTTGAGACTTTGAGCTTCGTGCTGCGTGCCTTCGCCGATAACGTAGCCTTGTGCACCGCCTAGGAAAATGCGGGTTCCCATGCCTATCGTCTCGTAGTCAGGGTCATTCATCAAAGGGTTCAGTTCGCCAGCGCCTGAGAAGGTGGCGTTTCGCATTCGCGGCAACAGTTTCCCCATGTAAGTGTAGATTGTTTCATCGCGACTGTTAACTGCACAATTATACCTCTGATAGCAGTTGCGGAAATTAAGCAGGTAAAACTGGTTCAAGTCATCCTTGGTCAAGTTCGTCTTAAGCTGCGTCCGAGGGTAACAATCAGTTCCATAAGAAGTGGCTTTGAGCTCAACTTCTTCCCCGTTCACAAGGTCCTCGATAAGGTGTCCACCACCATACTCGAACGACTGCGTTTCCGACATAGCCGTGGCACCAATGTACAGGTCAACTGCTGCGCCTGGATGGCAAATCGGCACATCGTTAATCAATGCTTTTTCTATTTTTATTGGTGGGTCCGAATGTCCCAGGTTTATGATGGCGCCTGAGGAACACATGGCTCCAAAAGTGCCAGTTGTGACAACGTCAACTTCTTTAAAAGCAACTTCAACGCCGCTGCTTTCCACGAGCTTCTTCATTTCTTCAGCGGTTAAAACTTGGGCATCGCCATTTCTAATTTTCGCGTTAATTTCTTCGATTGTTCGGGCGTTTTTTTGAGGTTTGAGTTTGAATTCCCCCAACCGATGCGAACCGAATGGGTTTTCCGCGTATTAATAGCTTTTGCAGGCTTCACCAAAGCTCCCAAGGGTTAGTGTACCGTTTTTGGATTGGCATAGGCGTTTTTGTTTGCGGCTAATTTTGCGCTTATGGAAGCCAATAGTCGCGTGTTCTTGCTCTCTTTAGAGCTCTGGGGCACCTACCCCCTCCCTTTTAAATAGATTGAATTGAGCTTACCATAGTTTCCACGGAAGCTCGTCCATGTACTCGTTCAATGAGCGAATTGTGGTTCCGTTGTGCTGTTTCAGAACTTTGACGAGCGTGTAAGCCAACTCGAGGTTCACGATTACCGGAACGTTGAACTCAACAGCCTGTCTCCGGATGATGTACCCGTCAGTCAAGACGTCTGCGTAGCTTGTCCGCTTGTTAGGCATAGGCACGTTAATGACCAAGTCAATCTTGTGCTCTTGAAGGTAATCCAGAATGTTCGGGTTCGCGTCAGCTTCATTAATCTTGTACAAGGTTTCCACGTTTACGCCCTCTGCCTGCATTACCTCAGCCGTGTGCTTGGTGGCGTAGATTTTGAAGCCCATCTCCTCAAACGCTTTAGCTAGCGCTACAGCTCTTCTTTTCGGTTCGTCGCCGCCAACCGTTATGAGCACTGCGCCGTCCTTGGGGGGCATGCGGAACTCGGCAGACTGCAACGCTTTTGAGAAGGCATCCGCGAAGTTTTCGCCCAAGCATGCCACTTCGCCCGTGCTGAGCATTTCAACGCCCAAGACTGGGTCTGCACCGCTTAAACGCATGAAACTGAACTGCGGCACCTTCACGCCCACGTGGCGTATAGGCGGCAACGTGCAAGTTTTAATTGCTTGGTCAAATTTCTTGTCAAGCATCGCCAATGTAGCAAGTTCTATCAGGTTTACGCCGCGAGTCTTGCTTACGAAAGGCATTGATCTGGAAGCGCGCAAGTTGCATTCGATAACATTGACCTCGCCGTCTTTCACGAGGTACTGAATATTATACGGTCCTTTGATTCTGAGGGCTTTAACGATTTTCTGCGTCGCATCTTCCACTTTTTTCAGGACGTCAGCAGAAAGCGTCTGCGGAGGAATAGTCATGGTGGCGTCGCCGCTGTGCACACCTGCGTTCTCAATATGCTCTATTATGGCGCCGATGAGGCACGTGTCGCCGTCGGAAACCCCGTCAGCTTCAACCTCTTTGGCGCCTTCCACGAACTTGGAGATTACCACGGGGTGGTCACGGGAAACCTTCGCCGCTAACTTGAGGAAATTGTCTAAGGCGGCTTCGTCGTAGGCGACGCGCATCGCTGAGCCTGAAAGCACGTAACTTGGACGCACGATAACGGGGTAACCGATTTTCTCCGCGAACAGTTTAGCACCTTCGATTGAGGCAAGTTTGCTCCAGCTTGGCTGAGGAATGCAAAGTCTGTCGAGGAGCTCGCTGAATTTTGAGCGGTCCTCTGCCAAGTCGATATCTTCCGCGGTTGTACCAAGCAGCTTTATTCCAGAATGCGCCAGTTTCATGGCAAGGTTGTTTGGGATTTGACCGCCGACGCTGGCAATAAGTCCTGAAGGTTTTTCTTTTTCGTAAATGTCCAAGATTCTTTCAAGGGTTAATTCTTCAAAATACAGCTTATCGGAGACGTCATAGTCTGTTGAGACTGTTTCAGGGTTGTAGTTAACCATAATGGCTTCTTCGACGCCGTATTTTTTCAAAGCCCAGATAGTGTTGACTCCGCACCAGTCGAACTCCACGCTTGAACCTATGCGGAAAACTCCAGCGCCTAACACCATGACTTTGCTTTTGCTTTTGCTCAATTCTATGTCGTCTTCGTCTCCGCCATATGTCAAGTACAGATAGTTGGTTTTCGCAGGCCACTCAGCCGCCAACGTATCTATCTGTTTAATAACGGGAATGATGCCTGCGGTTTTGCGGAACTGGCGGACTTCAGGCTCGCTGTTGTCGGTGCAGACGGCAATCTGTTCATCTGAGAAACCTAAGCGTTTTGCTTCCCGCACAATTTCCTTCGCGGTGCTGTCCTTAAGTTGCAGCATGCACAGTTTAGCTTCCATATCAATGATATTTTGGATTTTATGCAGAAAGAAGGGGTCAACACCGCTGAGGCGATAGATTTCTTCAATTGAGAGCCCCATTTTGAGGGCTTTAACTATCTTGAACAGACGTTCGTCTGTGGGATGGGCTAAAACGTCTTTTATTCGTTCGAGGGGTTCAGGTTCGGAGTCTTCAGGGTTGCAGACTAATCCCAGTTTGCCAGTGTCTAACATGCGCACGGCTTTCTGCAACGCTTCTTCCAGACATCGACCTATAGCCATGACCTCGCCAACAGAACGCATCTGGGGACCAACATGGCGGTCTGCGTTTTTGAACTTCTGCAGGTCCCACCGCGGGATTTTAATGGTAACGTAGTCTAGGGCTGGTTCGAAGCAGGCTGTGGTGACTTCGGTTACTTTGTTTATGAGTTCTGGAAGCGTGTAGCCTATTGTCAGTTTAGTGGCTATGTAAGCCAAGGGGTAGCCTGTGACTTTGCTGGCGAGCGCGGAGCTTCGGGACATGCGTGAGTTGACTTCGATGACGCGGTATTCCTCTGATTTCGGGTGTAAAGCCCATTGGATGTTGCATTCGCCCACTATGCCTAAGCTTCGTATTGCGTTTATGGACGTGGAGCGGATGAGGTGGTATTCGCGGTTTGTCAGGGTCTGCGAGGGCGCTACGACGATGGAGTCTCCTGTGTGGACGCCCATGGGGTCGAAGTTTTCCATGTTGCAGATGGTTAAGCAGTTGTCTGCGTAGTCGCGCATGACTTCGTACTCGACTTCCTTCCAGTGACCCACGTACTCTTCCACAAGCACTTGACTTATCCTGCTTTGTGCCAATCCGCGTGTGACAATTTCCCTTAGCTCCCACGCGTTGTGGGCTACACCTGCGCCCCTGCCGCCCAGAGTATACGCAACTCGAACTATGACTGGATAACCAATTTCCTGGGCAACGTTAAGAGCGTCCGCAACTGTTGTTGCCGCCTTGCTTCTCAGCGGGGGAACTCCTGCTTTGAGCATTGCCTCTCGGAAACGTTCTCTGTCTCCAGTGTCCTCTATCGCTTGAACGGGTGTCCCGAGAACTTTAACGTTATATTTCTCCAAAATGCCTTTCGTGGCAAGTTCAATGCCGCAGTTCAGCGCGGTTTGTCCTCCGAAACCCAAGAGGATGCCGTCAGGCTTTTCTTTCTGAATCACCTTTTCCACGTATTCGGGCGTTACTGGAAGCAAGTACACTTTTCCTGATAAGCGCGGGTCCGTTTGGATGGTGGCTATGTTCGGGTTAATCAGAACGGTTTCAATGCCCTCTTCCTTCAGGGCTTTAAGGCACTGGCTTCCTGAATAATCGAATTCTGCGGCTTCTCCGATTTTTATGGCGCCGCTTCCGAGTACCAGCACTTTGCGTATCCAATCGAACTTGGGCATCTTATGCAGCCTCCATCATCTTCGCGAACGTGTCGAAAAGGAACTCGGTATCGTAGGGTCCTGGTGACGCTTCAGGATGCCACTGCACGGCAAAAACTGGTTTGCTCTTGTGTTTGACACCTTCGATGGTTTTGTCGTTGGCGTTAATGAACCATGGTTCCAGCGGCGTTCTGTTGAAACATTGCGTGTCAATTGCGTATCCGTGGTTCTGGGTAGTAATGTAACAGCGGTTGGTTTTCAGGTCTAGTGCGGGTTGATTTTGAGAACGGTGACCAAACTTTAACTTGTATGTTTCTCCGCCTTGTGAAAGAGTCAGTATTTGAGCGCCCAAACAAATTCCCATTAACGGAACTTTTTCAACCAGTTCCCTGACGCTCTCGATGGTTTTGAAACATTTCTTCGGGTCTCCCGGACCATTGCTTAGGAAAACGCCGTCTGGATGGTACTCCATGATTTCTTTGGCTGAGAAATCGTAAGGCACTCTTACTACATTGATGCCGCGTCTCAAGAGATTCCGGATAATGCTGTACTTAACGCCACAGTCAATCAGGACAACGGTGTGTTTGCCGTCAACTTTGTAATGCATAGGTTCTTTAACGGTTACTTCCTTGACCAAATCCGTCAAGTTGGGATCAGGAATGTTCTTTGCTTCTTTTAGGAGATTGTCGAGGTTGGGCTCTTCGCCTTCTTCGCACACTTGAATGATTCCAAGCATGACTCCGTGCGTTCTTAGCTTCTTGGTGAGGCGTCTCGTGTCGACGCCGCTGATTCCTGGGATGTCCTCGTCGCGTAGCCACTTGTCCAGTGTCCGTGTCGACGCCCAATGGTGTGGTTCCGTGCATAACTCGTGGATTATGAGTCCTGAGGTTTGGATGCGTTCTGACTCGAAATATAGTGGAATGCCGAAGTTCAAGTCGTAAGGCGGCACGCCATAATTGCCCACAAGCGGGTAAGTTAAAGCGAGAATCTGTCCCTTGTATGAGGGGTCTGTAAGTGCTTCTGGATATCCGACCATGGAGGTTGAAAACACTACTTCGCCTGTGAGTTTTCGGGCTGCTCCGAATCCTTTGCCGACGAAAAAGGTGCCGTCTTCTAAAACCAGAGCCGCTTTCTTGTTTTTGCAGGAGTTATGTTGTTGGACCAAAGCCCTATTCTACCTATCAGGTTAAATTTTTAAATGTTGCGTTTTCACGGGTACTCACGGGAAGGTATGATTGGACGGTGGATTCCAGTTTGTTTTCAGCCTCGTCAAGTTCCTTGTCCATCTTGGATATATTGGATTTGGTGAGAAGCAACTGTTTCTCACGTGCAGCCAGAGCTCTTTTTACCTCGCTTGGCGCAGGTCCGCCTTTAACAGTGTAGGTTTCTACTAGCTTAAGCGGGTTTACGAGCCCAGCTATGTCTTCGACTTTTACGGTTAACTTGATGTTTGCAGCGTCCTCAGCAACCTTCGTTAACAGTTTAGGAGTAGCATCTGCGAACGTTAGTTTGGCGTCTATCAGTGACTTCACGAGAGCCCCAACTATTTTGTGAGCAGAACGGAAAGGCACATTGTACTTGCGCACAAGCAGGTTAGCCAGCTCTGTGGCAGCTACGAAACTTGTTGATGCTTTGCTGGAAACATCGGCGGTCACTTTGATTTTAGGAAGAAGCTTATGCACCATATCCAAAGAAGCGCGTACGTTTTCTATGGATTCCCACAGTTTAGGCGTGATTTCCTGAAAGTCAAGATTATAAGTTGACGGCAAACTCTTCACGGCGGCGGTTACAGCCACAAAGTTGCCCAACACGTGGCTGGCTCGGGCGCGTATAACTTCCAAGACTTCGGGGTTCTTCTTTTGAGGCATGATGCTGCTTGTGCTGGTGAACTCGTCTGGAAGCTCAATTACTCCAAAGTCAGGTGAACTCCAAATTATCATGTCTTCAGCGAATCGGCTCAAATTCACCGCAATCATTGCAAGCGTCGCAACGGTTTCAACGATGAAGTCACGGCTGCCGACCGCGTCTATAGAGTTTTCCACCAATCCGTTGAAGCCTAAGAGCTCAGCTGTTCGGTCACGGTTAATCGGGAAACTTGTTGTCGCTAAGGCTCCAGCGCCAAGCGGGCAAAGATTGACCCGTTCATAAACGCCTGTGATTCTTTGCAAGTCGCGTTCTAATGCATCGAAGTATGATAGAAGATAATGCGCAAACGTTACAGGCTGGGCAGGCTGCAGATGAGTGTACTCCAAAATAACGGTGTTCACATGCTCCTCCGCCACTTCAGCTAGATGGTCTTGAACGTGAGCTACGGAACGCATGAGGGTGAGTAGTTCTTTGCGCAGTTCCATGCGGATGGCGGTGGTTACTTGGTCGTTTCGGCTTTTTGCGATGTGGAGATTGCCGCCTACTTCTGGTCCCGCTTCCTTGAGGACGGCTTCTTCTACTGCCATGTGAACGTCTTCAGCTGAACTGTCCAGTTGCATGTCTGAGTGCTTGGTTAAAGCGTCGAGAAGTTTGGCGCCGTCGGATTTCTTGATGATTTTTTGTTCCGTAAGCATTATGACGTGGGCTTTGTTGATGGCGATGACTGCGTTAAGCAAGCGTGCGTCGTCTTTTATTGATGAAGTGAACTTGGCAACGTCTTCTCGCACATTTGACAGCCGTCCTCCATGCAAGATTTTCGACACAGCACACACCTCCACGAACTCTTCAGTGATAAGACTAGTTAAGCGTGTTTGGCTCCTTTCTGTTTCTTAGCGGACCGTTTCAAGGCATTGTGCATTCTTGTCTGGAGACCCCACAGTTCGATGAAGCCTTTAGAGTACGACTGGTTAAACGAGGTCTTGATGTTGTAATTCGCCAAGTTCTTGTCGTACAACGACATTGGTGATGAGCGTCCGACGACTTGGAGTCCGCCTTTGTAGAGTTTAAGCCGAACTTCGCCGGTCACGTTTTCCTGGGATTTGTTTATGAAAGCGTCAAGGTCTTCCTTCAACGGGTCAACCCAGAGACCAGCGTACGCCAAAAAGACCCATTCAGCGTCGATTTGCTGTTTAAACAGCACTTCATGCCGCGTCATCACCATTTTCTCCAAATCTTTGTGTGCCTCTAGGATGACTGTTGCAGCGGGGCACTCGTATACTTCCCTTGACTTTATGCCAACAAGGCGGTCTTCTATGTGGTCTATGCGTCCGACGCCGTGTTTTCCAGCGGTCTTGTTTAAAGTTTCAATGAGTTCAAGAGGCTTCAGTTTTTCCTTGTTTACAGCTACTGGGATGCCTGCTTCGAATTTGATGGTTACGTATTCTGGTGTGTTTGGAGCTTTCTCAGGAGCGACGGTCCACTCGTAAGCGTCCTCTGGCGGTTCCTGATTTGCATCTTCCAGAAGCCCGCATTCGATTGCTCTGCCCCAAACGCTTGCATCTATACTGAACTTCTTTGCAGCCGTGGAGACTGGAATTCCCTTTGCTTTTGCGTAGGCGATTTCTTCCTCGCGGGTCATGCCCCATTCGCGGACTGGAGCGATTATCTTGAGGTCAGGTGCCAAGGAGCCTAAGGTCACGTCGAAGCGAACTTGGTCGTTGCCTCTGCCTGTGCAGCCGTGAGCTAAACCGGTGGCGCCTTCTTTCTCAGCGACCTCAACCATCTTTGCCGCGATTAACGGGCGTGATAGGCTGGTGCTTACCGGGTATTTCCCCTCGTACAGGGCGTTGGCTTTTATGGCTGGGAAAATGTACTCTGTGACAAATTCATCTCTGGCGTCAATAGAGTAGTGCTTCAGGACGCCAAGTTTCTTTGCTTTTTCTTCTGCCGCCTTCAGGTCTTCTTGTTGGCCGACGTCGACGGTTACGGTTATGACTTCGGCTTTGTATTTTTCTTGCAGGTACTTGATAAGGACGGATGTGTCTAGTCCGCCGCTGTAAGCTAGGACGAATTTTTCAGTTATGTTTTGCTCCCCCGTTTTTGAAATAGGAATTATTCCCCTTACCTTACAAGCAGTGTTTTTAAACTTTACGACTTTTTTGTAACATAACAAGCTTTAAATGTCCCAAATGATACACTTTTGGTCTATGACCACCGCCCAGAACGTACGCAACTACCTCAGAAACAAACCCTACCTACTGGAAGCACTGGAGAAAGGCATAGTTAACCTCAGCGAGCTCGCCAGACAAATCCAAAAGGAACTCAAAACAAGCAACACCACAGCCACAAAAGCCGCCCTGAGAAGATACTCGGAAGAACTCCAGAAACACAAGCAGAAAAGAGAAGAAAAAGTACTTCAAATCCTCAAACGAAGCGGCATAGCCGTGTACGACCGAAAATCAGTCATCATAACGGCTAAGGAACTTGCCACCAAAAGCGGAATGAAAGTGGACTTGCCAGGAAAATTCGTGTATCTCCTCGATCGGGCTGACTTACCCGAAAGAGTAAGCACACTCGTCAAGCACGACAACTGCACCATGATAGTGATCAACTCGCCCGAGGAATTAGAAGCAACCCCAGGAGTTGTAGCTTTTTTAACAGCGCTTTTGGCGGAGCAGAACGTGAACATCATAGAGTTCATCTCATGCTGGACGGAAACAGTCATCGTCGTGGAAAAGAAGGACAGCCTCAAAGCTTACGAGGCATTAACCAACCTGGTAGGATAACACGCAATGAACAAAACCGTAATAATATTAATAATCGTAGCAGAATACTCTCTGCAAGCTTGAGATGAAAACCATGCCACCTACTGAAGTGACAGTTAAAGCGCCCGCCACCACTGCCAACCTAGGCCCAGGCTTCGACGTTTTCGGCTTAGCACTAGAACACCCAAGCGACAAAGTCACAATCGCTCTCAACTCTTCAACTGGCGTCAAGATTCAAATTTTCGGCGTCTCAGCGAAAACAATCTCACCAGTGCCCGAGAAAAACACGGCAGGCGTCGTCGCAAACCAAATGATAAAAGAATTCTCGCTCAAAACAGGCGTCACCATAAAAATCGAAAAAGGCATTTGGCCAGGCAGAGGATTGGGCAGCAGCGCAGCATCCGCGGCAGCCGTTGCATACGGCATGAATTGCCTGTTTAACCTCAAGCTAAACATTGTACAGCTTATTAGATTAGCTGCAAAAGGCGAAGCTGCCTCAGCTGGCTCCGAACACGCAGACAACGTTTCAGCCACCATCTGCGGAGACTTCGTCATTGTAAGATCGTACAAGCCGCTTGAAATCGTTTGTATGAAGGCTCCGCCTAACATGGAAGTGTGTGCTGCTTTCCCCCACATAATAACGCCACCTCACAAAACTCAAAAAGCCCGTTCAGTTGTACCCAAGATGGTTCCAATTGAGAAACTTATCCACAACGTTGGAAACGCCGCAGCCATGGTCAGCGGCTTCGCCACGGGCGACGTAGACCTAATAGGAAAATCAATGTCAGACTGCGTTGTAGAGCCTGCAAGAGCCTTCTTGATTCCAGGTTACCAGCAGGTTAAAGAAAACGCATTAAACACTGGCGCGTGCGGCGTAACTATCAGCGGCGCAGGACCTGCAATGTTAGCTATAGTTAACAGAAAGAATGCTGACGCAGTCAATGTTGCGGCGGCCATGAAAGAAGGTTTCAACTCTGCTGGTTTCGAAGCAACAGCCTTTGCTACGAGACCCGGCGGCGGAGTTAGTCTATTGGAGATGAAATGATGACACACCAAGAATGCATTAACTGCGGAACCAAGTACGACGTGAACGAGATTGTTTATTTCTGCAAGAAATGCGGAGACCTCCTTGAGGTCAAATACGATTTTGAAGAACTATCGAAGAAACTTGAGAAAAGCGATTGGCGAAACGTGCCTCTTTCCGTGTGGCGGTACAGAGACCTCATGCCAATCAAGGACATCAGCAAGATAGTCTCCTTGAACGAGGGCGGCACAGGTCTCCATTCATGCCACCGACTGGGGAAACAGTTAGGACTCCTGCAGCTGTATGTGAAGAACGAAGGCGAAAACCCCACGGGCTCCTTCAAAGACAGAGGCATGACCGTAGGCGTCTCCAAAGCCATGGAACTTGGAGCAAAATCAGTAATATGCGCTTCCACAGGCAACACTTCCGCAAGTTTAGCTGCTTACGCCGCGAAGGCGGGACTGCGATGCACCGTGCTTATACCTTCGGGCAAAATCGCTTATGGCAAGTTGGCGCAAGCCATGATTTACGGCGCCAAAGTTCTCCAAGTGCGCGGAAACTTTGACCAAGCCTTGGACATTGTGCTGAAGCTTGCAGAGAAGCATCGGAGCATCTACCTACTCAATTCTATCAATCCATTCAGGGTTGAAGGACAGAAGTCTTTGGGCTTTGAAATTTGCGACCAACTGGATCAGGAACCGCCAGACAGAGTTATTGTACCCGTTGGTAACGCTGGAAACATCAGCGCCATATGGAAAGGCTTCACTGAATTTCACCGGCTAGGCTTCATAAGAAAACTTCCGAAAATGACGGGCATTCAAGCGGCGGGGGCAGCACCCATAGTGCAAGCCATCAAAAACAAAAGCGAGAAAATCGTGCCAGTTGAGAACCCTGAAACATTAGCCACAGCCATAAGAATCGGCGCACCCGTAAGCTGGAAGAAAGCAGTAAACGCCATACGCAACTCAGGCGGAACGGCTGAAACAGTCACTGATGAAGAGATTCTGGCTGCTCAGAAGCTGCTCGCACGCGTTGAAGGCATTTTCGTGGAGCCCGCCAGCGCCTCATCCATCGCGGGTTTAATAAAGCTCGTTGAAAACGGCGTAATCGACAAGGACGAGCAGGTCGTCTGCGTCACAACTGGCCATGGACTCAAGGATCCAGACACTGCTGTTCAGATGAGTGAGAAACCACTGGAAGTAGATGCTGAAACGGCGGCCATTGAACAAGCGTTAGGTCTTAAGCCTGAGGCGGAAAATGCTGTCGCGCGGGTGAAGAAATGAGAATAATCTTGGTCGGCTACGGCGTCGTAGGACAGGGCTTAACTAATATTTTTCTACGCAGGCGATTGGAGACCATAAGGGAATACGGTTTCAACCCGAGAATTGTCGCCATCGTTGATAAAGGCGGAGCAGCGATAGACGCCAAAGGGTTGAATCTGGAAAGAATGCTGAAACTTAAGAAGAAAGGCTCTGTAGCAGCTGCCCCCAAAATTGGTCACCCAAAAATGTCCCCGCTGGAAGTGATAGAGTCAGTAGAGGCTGAAGTGATGGTTGAAGCTACTTCCACAAACGTGAAGAACGGCGAACCCGGACTATCACACATAACCAAGGCTTTCAAAACAGGCAAGCATGTTGTAACCACTAACAAAGGTCCATTAGCGTTGGCTTTTCCGGCTCTGACCGAGTTGGCTGATCATAACAGAGTCTTCCTGCGTTTCAGCGCCACCGTAGGTGGAGGCACACCCGTTCTAGAATTCGCTAAGAAGTGTCTTGCGGGCGACAAGATAGTTGCCATACGCGGAATATTGAATGGCACCACCAACCACATACTAACCGAGATGGCGGAGAACCACATCAGCTTCCAGCGAGCTCTGGAAAGCGCACAGAAACTCGGCTACGCTGAAACAAACCCTTCGATGGACGTGGATGGAATAGACCCAGCCTGCAAAGTGGTAATACTTGCTAACTGGATAATGAACAGAAAAATCACGTTGAAAGATGTTAAGGTGAAGGGAATTCGCAACGTCACCCTGAAAGCGCTTGAAGAAGCAGCCAAGAAAGGAAATACCATTAAACTCATCGGCTCAGTTGACGGAGACGCTAAAGTTGAGCCCACGGAAATATCGAAACGCAACCCGCTGTGCGTCAGCGGCGTCTTGAACGCAGTGACCTTTGTTTCGGAGTTTGCTGGCGAAGAAACCATCGTGGGCAGAGGAGCAGGCGGCATGGAGACTGCCAGTGCAGTTTTAAGAGACTTATTAGACATAAGACATAATCTAGCAGAACAGTTACTCACGTAACCTTAAGGTTCGGAAGTGAAAAGAAATGGTGAAGACTAAAACAATAGTGATGAAGTTCGGAGGAACCTCCGTTGGCACAGGCAAAAACATACGCCACGTAGCAAATTTAGTTAACGACAACGCCAAGCAGGGATACAAAGTTGTCGTGGTAGTTTCAGCTTTAGCAGGCGTCACCAACAAGCTCATCAACGTGGCAGACCAAGCACGGAAAGGAACCGAACAACAAATAAAAGAATTCACCAAAAAGCTTTTCGAAGGACACGCAGCCGTTATCTGCGACGCTGTGAAAGACAAGCAGATTCAGAAGGAGATTGAGCAGATAACTAAAACCGCGGTTGGGGAGCTTGAGAAAGTTCTCACTGGAATCTGCTACGTTGGCGAGCTTACTCCGAAATCAAGAGACTACGTTTTGTCCTTCGGAGAGCGATTGTCAGCGCCTATCGTTTGGGGTGCCCTGCGAGACTTAAAGGTTGAAACGCAGTGCTTCACGGGAAAAGACGCGGGCATAGTAACTGACTCAAACTTCGGCGAAGCCAGTCCACTCATGAACGTCACCATTCACCAGCTAAAAGAGAGAATAGGACCACTGCTTGAGAAGGGCGTTGTCCCCGTGGTTACAGGCTACATTGCCGCAACACAGGACGGCGTGGTCACGACGATAGGACGAGGCGGCTCAGACTACACCGCAACCATTCTGGGCGTCGCGTTAGCCGCTGACGAAGTCTGGATATGGACCGACGTAGACGGCATCATGACCACTGACCCAAAAATTGTCCCCTCAGCCAAAACCCTACCTGAACTGTCTTATCAGGAAGCGGCGGAGATGGCGATTTTCGGCGCCAAAGCCATGCACCCCCGAGCGTTAGAACCCGTCATCGAAGCAAAAATTCCAGTTAGAATACGAAACACTGCCCACCCTCACAACCAAGGCACCTTAATCGCTGGCAAAGATGGCGCCAAATCCTCAGGCGCAGTCAAAGCCGTAGCACTCATCAAAGATGTAGCGATGGTTAACGTTAACGGCGCAGGCATGGTCGGCGCACCTGGAAGCTACGCCAAAGTCTTCGACGTCCTGGGCAAAAACAACATAAACATCATGATGATTTCCACGGCAGTTTCCGAAGCAAACATGTCTTTGGTGATTCGCAGAAACCTCGTAGGCAGAGCTCTAAGCACCTTGGAGATAGCATTGCTGGGCAGAGGCTTAGTGAGCGAAGTAACCGCCGAAGACGACGTTGCAGTGGTAGCCGTGATGGGTGCAAACATGAAAGGCACCCGCGGTGTCGCATCGAAAATATTCTCAACGGTCGCCAAGGCGGGAATAAACATCCGCATGATAGCGCAAGGCAGTTCAGAGTTGAACATTTCGTTTGTGGTTAAGGAAAAAGACGGCGCAGCCGTAATCCGAGCCATTCACGAAGAATTCAAACTGGACAAAATCTAGTCCAAGCAGTTCTTGTCATGAAAACTGAGAAGCAGAGGTTGGGCAATTGACCAAGTTGAACCTTCAAGCGGAGCAGATAGAAAAGATAAGACACCTTGCAAAAGTTGGAAAAGACCACACGTACCAATTCTTAGGTTATACTCTCGATTTGGAAACAAGCGAATTTCATGACCTGCTTGAGAAGGGCACTGTGCACAGCGAATGGGGCGTCCAAAGCATGACTACTCTGCTGGTTCATTATTCTTTAGCTGACGAGACTCCTAAGAGCGGCAAGTTGGTGAAGTTTAAGGACCTACCGGGAGGGTACGCTTACGAACACGCATTTATTCAAAGAGCGGTTAATCCGATTGCACAAGTTTTTGGTAACAACCCAGCAGAACTTGCTGAAGCAGCAAAACTATTGAAGGGAAAACGCTTGGATTACGGGCATTCATCTGTAGAGATTCCAGCTTTAGAAGGAATCCCAATAGTGTACATCCTGTGGGCGGCACAAGAGTTTTCAGCATCAGCAAATGTTCTCTTCGACGAATCAGCAAGTTGTTTTCTGTCTACTGAAGGCTTAGCAGGCTTAGGTGAACTAACAACGCATCGCCTATTGAAAGCGCAGTCAATTCTAAAGGAAAAGACACAATGAAACGAGGACTAACTCACATCTGCAAGCTGTCGTTCCCGTTTTTGCCATTCTTATTATTGTGCAGCTCGGACAGTTTCAAGAGGGTTTCTTTGTAGATTTGGATGCTGTCTAGGTACTCGGCTATGACTATGTGTTCCTCTGTTGTGTGGTCTAAATGTGAGTCGCCTGGTCCGTAGGTGACTATGGGCAGATTCATGGCTTTGCCAAGGATGTTCATGTCGCCCGTTCCAGTTTTCCGCAGAAGCGTCGCTGGCTTGTTGAGGACTTTTCTAACGGATGCGGAAAACGCATGCACCAGCGGTGAGCTCTTGTTAACTTCGAACGGCTCCACCGAGTCCTCCATCGTTGCCTTCACGGTGACTTTGGGGTTATCTGCTTGGTACTTGGCGATTACTTTTTGGGTTTCCTCGAAAACCTGCGCCGAAGTGAATTGAGGGGGAATGCGTATGTCAAGGTGCATTTCGCTTTCGAAGGGAATCACCGAGTTGGCTCTTCCGCCGCTAACTTTGGTCAAACAAGCTGTTAACGCTTGGAAGGGGCTTTCTTGCTTTTCCAACGGTGGATAGCTGTTCTTGATGTGCTCCCACACCTCGTACGCCTTTTCAAGTGCGTTCTCGTAGAGCCATGGTGTAGAAGAATGACCCGTCTGAGTCTTGCAGGTTACTTTTAATTGGATTTGTCCTTTGTAGCCTATGGTTATGTTTTCGACGCCGCTGGGTTCTCCGAATATGGCGTAATCTGCTTTGATTCCCTGAGTTATCAGGTGTCTGACGCCTCGGCTAGTGGCTTCCTCTTCGACTACGCTGGCAACTAAGACTTTTCCTTTGAACGCGGGTTCCTTGGCTACTTGTGCGGCAGCCATAATCATCGCGGCTAAGGGTCCTTTGGCGTCTACTGCTCCTCGGGCGTATATTTTGCCTTCTTCCACACGCAGCGGAAGGTGCCCTGCAACGGTGTCCATGTGACCGCATAAGAAAATGACTGGTTCGCCTTCGCCAACCACCCCAATCACATTTCCAATAGCGTCTACTCCAACTTGGAACCCTAGTTTTTTCATTTCCACAGCGAGGAAGCTGGCTATGTCTTCTTCTTTGCCTGAGGGGCTGTAGATGCCCAGCAGGTTAGTTAGAAGGCGTACTGCTTGCTCTTGCATTTTCTTCTTCCTCCAAAACCGCGTCGAGGACGACTATGGCTTTGTCAACTTGCGCTTTGGTTATAACCAGCGGCGGCAGAAAACGCAGCACGTTCCGTCCAGCATCCAATATGAGGATGCCCTTTTCTGCGGCTTTGAGTATGACGTTGAGGACGTCGAATCGGAGTTCTACGCCCAGCATTAAGCCTAATCCGCGGACCTCCTTTATGATTTTGTGTTTGCTCTGAAGTTCCTCAAGTTTGGTCTTGAAGTACTTGCCCATTGAGGCTGCTTTTTCAGTCAAGTTTTCGTTCACAAGCACGTCTATGGCGGCGCATCCCGCAGCGCAAACTAAGGGGTTCCCACTGAACGTTGTTGAGTGCTCGCCAAGTTTGAGCGCGGACATCACATTTTCTTTAGCGACGGTTATGCCGATGGGTAAGCCGCCTGCGAAAGGTTTGGCAAGGCACATCACGTCAGGTGTAACGCCCCAGTGTTCACAAGCGAAGAGTTTACCTGTTCTTCCGAAACTGGTCTGCACTTCATCAAAGATTAAGAGGACATTTTTTTCGTCGCAGAGTTGCCGTAAACCTTGAAGGAAACCGTCGGGTGGCACGCGGACGCCGCCTTCCCCGCGAATCGGCTCAAGGAGGACAGCGGCGGTTTTATCGGTTATGGCTTCTTTGACTTTTTCCAAGTTATCTGGAGGAACATGTTTGAATTCGGGAACCAAAGGCATGAAGGGTTCACGGTACTTCTTATCCCATGTCGCGGATAGTGCACCCATGGTTTTCCCATGAAACGCGCCCATCATGGCGATTATTTCAGGCTTGCCCGTGAACTTGCGTGCCAGCTTTATGGCGCATTCGACGGATTCGGCGCCGCTGTTTGAGAGGAATGCTTTGTTCAAGCCTTTCGGGGTTATGTTTATGAGTTTTTGCAGGAACTCTGAGCGTTGGTCGTTGTAGAAGCTGGCGTGGCATGAGATGAGTTTCTCTGCTTGTTTGCATATGGCTGCGACCACTTTTGGGTGCGAGTGCCCCAGGAGGGCGACGCCATAGCTGCCAGTGCAGTCGATGTATTCTTTGCCGTTTATGTCCCATACGACGGCGCCTTTGCCCCGCGTTAGAACTATGGGTTTTTTGGCGAAGACGTTTGCCATCAGCTTATTTTCTATGCTAATAATGTCTTGTTCATTCACGGGTAATCACGGTTCCGCATTCATGTTTCAACGCTGAAGAAATAGGCGACTTTCCTGCGCCTGAGGTTATTAGAACTTCTTTGACGCCTTGGTTGAGCGCTTCGAGCGCTGCGTGGACTTTGGTGCTCATGCCTTGCCCAATGCTGCCAAGGACCTCTTTGACCTCGGAGGCGCTGATTTTCGGAATGCGCTCGCCCTTCAGCATCAAGCCTGGCACGTCTGTGAGGAGGATTAGGCGATCTGCTTTTAACGCGCCTGCTAATATGGCGGCTGTTCGGTCGCCGTCCACGTTAAGCGGTTCGTACTCTTCGCTCATAGCTATGGGAGTCACTATTGGCGTGTAGCCCTTCTCAAGCAAGAGATTCAGCAAGCTAACGTTGACTTCAGTTATTTTTCCAGTGTAGCCGCCGTCGATTACGCGTTTTCTGCCTTTCTCGTCAACGGCTATTAGGCGTTTTTTGCGTTCTGCTTTCAAGATTGACGTATCTAGCCCAGATAAACCGACGGTTGGGATGCCTTGGCTTTGCAGTGCGAGGACTATTTGTTTGTTGATTTTTCCCGCCATGACCATGGAGTAGATTTCTATGGTTTCCTTGTCGGTGTAGCGGCTTTTGAAGCCCTCGGGTGAGACGATGAATTTTTGTTCTTTGCCCAGTTTAGAAGCGATTTCGGTGACTTCAACGCCTCCGCCGTGGACAAGAACCGCCTTATTATCTGAAAGTAGCCCTTTCAGGTCGGAGACGAGGTCGCTTGACGCGCCTTCTTTGAGGATGCTTCCGCCCATTTTCACTACGAGCAGCATAGTTATCACATCGGGTGGAACCCTGTGCTCTTTAGGCCAGTGGTCTCGTCTATGCCCATGAGCAGGTTTAGGCATTGGACACCTTGACCTGAGGCGCCTTTTACCATGTTGTCTATGGCTGAGAATAGCAGGAGTCGGTTCGCGTGGGGGTCCAGTTCGAAGCCTATGTCACAGTAGTTTGTTCCCAGCGTGACTTTGGGGTCGGGCAGTTGGTAGCAGCCTTTCGGGTACTTGACGAAACGGATGAACGGTTCACCCTCATATAGACCGCGCAGTGTCTTCCAGACGTCTTTCAGGGCAAGCGGTTGTTTGGGGAAAACGTGAATTGTGGCGAGGATACCGCGTACCATGTTGACGGCGTGTGGCGAGAATGAAACGGTTACAGGTTCGCTTGACAACGCGTTGAGTTCCTGTTCCACCTCTCCGATGTGGCGGTGCATGATGACTTTGTAGGGTCGGACGCCTCCGAACCGTTCCGGATGATGCGAAGCGACGGTTGGCTTGCTGCCTCCGCCGGAAGAGCCAACCTTCAAATCCACAACTATCCTGTCCTTCTCAACGAGACCCGCTTTTACCACAGGTGCTAAGCCGAGAATGGCGGACGTTGCCATGCAGCCTGGACAGGCTACTAAGCGTGCTTTCTTGATTTCTTCGCGGTGAAGTTCAGGTAAGCCATACGCTGCTTCCTTCAGGAGTTCGGGGTGTGCGTGTTTCCACCCGTACCACGTTTCGTAGTCTGCGGGGTTTTTTAGGCGGAAATCCGCGCTCATGTCAATAACCTTTAAGCCTGTTTCTAGAAGTTGGGGGACAAGGTTCACTGAGCCTCCATGGGGAGTGGCTGTGAAGACCAAGTCGCAGTTTTTTTGAAGTTCGGGGATGTCTTGGGGCACGAATTTTAGCTCTGTTAGTCCGCGGAGGTTAGGGTGTGAGTTGAAGATGTATTCGCCTGCGCTCTGGCGTGAAGTAACCATGGTTACCTCTACTTGTGGGTGGAGAAGGAGCAAGCGCAGGAGTTCTCCGCCGACGTATCCTGAACCTCCGATTATTCCGATTCGCATCATTTCTTTCACCTTGATACTGAATGATTGTTAGATGAGGCTTTGGGCGCCTTTTATGAGTGGAACCGCCACATTGATGCCCGCTATGAGGCGGGTTTGCTCCCAGAATTCTGGGCACGAGTTAGCCTCGTGGAAGACTACGTTCAGTCTGTTTTTTTCCACGCTTTCTTCGATGACACTATGGACTTTGGCGTAGGACTCGGTGCTCATGTAACTCTTGAAAGCGGCTTCCAGTTTGCTGTTCCAAGTTTTGAAGTCACGCAGGCGAGTTTCGTCTTGCTTGACCTTTTTGACTGCTTCGAATGAGACTGCGGCTTTGCCGAGCTCCATTTTGAGGGATTCGTCGTCTACGGTTTTGTTTTGTCCCACGTTAATCATGGCGTCTAACGCGAACACCCAGGCTTCGTGTTCTTTGCCGAGGGCTTTGCCGCATTTCACTGCTAACTCTCGGATGTGCTGGGGCAGTTTGGCGTCGAAGACGAGGTTGCCGAGGAATGTGTTGGT
>Ga0315284_10000657_pt1 | contig 47229 bp, 39 predicted proteins | sample YL17G09_16_MG_FD_203696 | JGI IMG/M metagenome (GOLD analysis project Ga0315284, IMG submission 203696) | Sediment microbial communities from Yellowstone Lake, YNP, Wyoming, USA - YL17G09_16 | ecosystem: Environmental > Aquatic > Freshwater > Lake > Sediment | place: USA: Wyoming | collected...
TCGGCCGGGAGGAGCTTGGTCAGGTCCATGGGCAGGGTGGATTCGACATAGGTCTTGGACTTGTGATAGATCATGTACATCAAGTTCTTTTTCATGTCCATGATAATGGATTGATCGGCCGATACGGAGGCAAACGCGTTCTCGGTGATCCACTGTTCCTGGATAACATCCGTAGCCGGCTGGCCCATCATACCGTCCACATGCGTCTTCTGCTTGACATAAATATCTGCACTGAGGGAGAGCGCCGCCATCAGGACCAGGGCCGTAAGCGCAAAAAATTTCTTCATAAAAATCCTCCTTTGTCTGCCTCCGGGGAGGCAATCAACGATCGAAAGCGCTATTATAGAGAAAAAATCAACGGTTGGCAATGAAATTCCGGGGAACTCCGGGGTCAAAGCTACTTTTTACGCAACTTCCTGACCTGATACGTGCGTAACGAGTAGGTTTGATCCCGGTTACGGTCATTTAAGGCGGAAGGTCACGCCGATCAGGCCGTCGACTCCCGACCAATCGCCAAAAATGCCAACGTTCAATCGAAAACTGAGCGCGACTTTGGGTGACAAATAATAACGCAGCCCGACAAAGGGAAGCAAAAACAGCCCGGATGCGCCGCCGCGATGCTCGCCCGGCTCAAAGATTTCATTTTTCCTCGTCTTTGAAACGACATGGAAGCCGAGCCCGCCTCCGGCATAAAGGTCCAAGTTCCTGGCATTCAGCTTGGTAAAATGATAGGCGACGTCCCCGTAGAGGGTGACAATCGAATAGTCATAGTCCGCGCGGGCAAAAAGCCACAGCAATCCTGTTCCGCCGACTCCGATATTCGGCGTGATCGCATACTCCACATTCACACCGAACGGAACGGTCCAGGTATTCACGCCTACTTGCGGCGTCAGATAGGTCACTCCCTTGCGGAATTCCGCGGGACCGGCAAACAGAACAGATGAAAGGAAGATCATTGCCAAACACAAGCCAGGCAACATTTTATATCTCATAAGACCTCCTGTTTATGAGAGCCCTTTTATCCCCAGGATATTGACTCACGTACTCCCTGTCAAGGCCGCGCCCAATAAAACTCCGGGGTCAAAGCTACTTTTTACGCAACTTCCTGACCTGATACGTGCGTAAAGAGTAGCTTTGACCCCGTCAATAGAGCAGGAAAATCCGGATATCCATGACGTTGGTCCCGGTCGGGCCGGTCTTGATCAGGCCGCCGGCTTTTTGAAAAAAACGGTAGGAATCATTGGTCTCGAGGTATTCCCGGGCGTCGAGCCCGAGCTCCGCAGCTCTCTGGAGGACTTCATGCGCCGCCCAGGCCCCCGCCGCATCGGTCCCGCCGTCAATGCCGTCCGTCCCGAAACTCGCCACCAGCCAATTTATCAGTCTCTCCCCGGATCCGTTCAAAAATTGCTTCTTCATTTCCAAAAGCGCGGCCAAGACAAATTCCTGGTTCCTGCCTCCCTTGCCCTTCCCCTTGACCCGGACCGTGAGCTCTCCGCCGCTGAGAAGGCAAAGCGGCCGGAGGAGTCTGTTTTTGGATTGAGACAAGCTGTCCAGGAGCGCGACGTAGCGTTCGGCGGCCTGCCGGACTTCCCCCCGGTCCCCGGAGGTGAGGATAATGGTCTTGAAGCCGAGCTGCTCGGCCTGCCTCTGGGCCGCCCTCAGGGCCAGGGCGTTATTGCCGATGACAAAAGAGGAGACCTTTTTGAAGATGTCATCCCCTCTTTTCAAGGTCTCGGGGAATTTCCCCTCGATTCCGCCCGCGATTACTTGCCTGACAGGAGTGGGCACCTCGTCCCAATAATCGTATATTTCCAACACGTGCTGGGCGTCGGCATACGTCGACGAATCCCAGTGGACGGGACCCGAAGCGATGCTTTCTAAATCATCACCGATGACATCCGATATGACCAAGCTCACGATGGCGGCCGGATTCGCAGCCAGGGCCAACCGACCGCCTTTGATGGCCGAAAGGTGCTTGCGGACGGTGTTCAGCTCGGTGATATCGGCGCCCCTCCGGATGAGCTCTTCCGTCACGCGCCTCTTTTCCTCCAATGTCACTCCGGGAGCAGGGCAGCAGACCTGCGCCGATCCGCCGCCCGAAAGGAGGAGGAGCAGGAGATCCTTGTCGCCCGCGTTCTGGGCCAGGTTCAGGATTAGATCTCCGGCTTTACGGCTCCGTCGGTCGGGAAGAGGATGAGGGGCCGGCAGCAGGAGAAGGCCCGGCAGGAACATTTCCTGGCCGGGGACGCAGACGACGATTCCCCTGCGGATGAAATCCCCCGCGATTTTCATGAGGCTCTGGCTCATGGGAAGCGCCGCTTTGCCGAAGGCCACCAGAAAGACATTCTCGTACCAGGATAAATCCAGGGCTTTTTCCTGGATGATCAGCCGGCTGCCGTCCCGACCGATGGTTCTTTTGATCAGGCTCTTCGGGGCGACTTCCTCCAGCGCCGCCTGCAGGATTTTATCGGCTTTCTCAAAGAGCCGCCCCGTTTCCCCAGGGCTATCCATTGTAAACACAGAACAATTTTCCTCGGGATCAAATATAACTAAATTTGAACAATTTGAAAACAATTATGAATCGCCCAACATGTCACATCCTCAAAACATTTCCAATTCCGTGATACGCTCCGTTGCAAGCGAAGGGTGGCGCAGCGCAGGGGCTCCCCGCCCACTCGCAGCGGGAAAAATTTGGAAGAACGCGTCACATTTAAATAAAGCAAGCTAATACAAACGTAATAAATAAAGTGACAATGGTTGGGCGGCGCTTAGGCCGTCCTCAAGCCCCCGTAGCGGAGGGGGGCCCCGTCGGCTTTTCCGACGGGGGGAACCGACGGGACTGGTTCCCCGGGGACCGGGGGCTAGGGGCGGCCTAAGCGCCGCCCGAACGGGGATGTCATTTTAATTATTGCGTTGATATTAGTCTCCAAATTTTTCAGCGAGGATGGACGGGGATGAGCTGCGACAGGACCCTTGCCCCAATCGTTGCCATCGCGGAATTGGAAATGATCCTCATGCCCGCTGAAAATAGACAATCCTCCCTGATTATGATAAAAAATCTGTGCGGCCCCTGATGGCAAAACGAAAAAACATGATCCTCGCCGGCAAGCTCATCTTCAGCCTCGCCGTCCTGGTTTTCTTCCTGGTCGTCTCGAAGATCTCCTTCAGGGAGATCGGCCTGAAGCTCAAGGACGTCATCTGGGGCTGGCTGGCCCTATCTTTCTCTCTCCACGCCCTGGGGCTCCTCATCAGCGCCTACCGCTGGCAGATCCTGGCCCGGGCCCAGGGAGACCGGGTTCCCTTGATGTTCCTGGCCAAGTCCTATCTCGTCGGGACTTTCTTCAACATTTTTCTGCCGACCCGTTTCGGCGGAGATATCGTCCGCATCTGGGACGGTTCTCGCTATTCCAAGTCCCTGGTGAAATCTTCGGCCATTGTCGTTGTCGAGCGCATGACCGGGATCATCGTCCTCTTTGTTTTCGCCCTGGTGGGCTCGCTCTTGCGCCTGGACATGGCCCGGACAATCCCCGTCATCTGGGGCGCACTCCTCCTCGGCCTGGCCGGCCTGGCGGTTCTGGCGCTCTTCTTTTTCCCGTTTTTCGGCCGGGGACTGGAAAAAGTACCGGCCAAGGGTTTACTGGGCACGCTCGCTCAAAAATTCATCGCCTTCCGGACGACGGTTCTCGGCTACAAGGACAAGCGGGCCGAGTTCGCCCGGGCCACGTTTTGGGCCTTCCTCCTCCAGCTCAACGTCATCCTCTATTACTTCTTGATCGGCAAAGCCCTTCGCCTTGACATTGCCATTTTGGACTACTTCATCTTCATTCCGATCGTCCTGCTCATCCAGATCATTCCCGTGACGATCAACGGGCTGGGGCTCCGCGAAGGGGCCTACATCGAGATCTTCAAGTTCTACGGCATCGCTCCGGAAACGGCCCTGTCCTTCTCCATTATCGAAATCGCCTTCGGTCTTGCCGTGGGCCTGGTCGGCGGCATCATCTACGTCTCGAGAAAATGAAGCGTTCAAAGATATTCGCCCTTGGGATGCTGGCCCTCCTGTTCGCCTCATCCGGATGGCTCCGCGCCGAGGGGCAGCAGGAGACCGCGGAATACGAAAAGCGCCTGGCCAAAATCAAACAAGAGATCGACGCCCTCAAGGGGAAGATCGGCGAAGAAGAAAAAAAAGAAAAAACGATCTTGTCCAGCTTGGACAGACTCGGCTTCACCAAGAGTCTGATCAGAAACGAGCAAGCCCTCCTGAACGTCCAGCTCGAAAAAAATAGACTGGACCTGGCCGCCATCAAAAAGAGCATCCCCGAGCTCAACGCCACTCTTGAACAAGAAAAACAGGCGCTGGCCAGGATCTTAGTGACCCTTTACAAATTCGGGCCGCTGAGCTTTGTCCGCTTCGTCTTCCAGGCCGAAGACCTGAAAATCCTCCTGGGGGAGAGCAAGCACCTATCCGTTCTCGCCTCCTCCGAGGAACGGATGATCGACGCCTACAAGAAAAACCTCAATGCCCTAGGACAGGCCGAGTCTGACCTCAAGGCCAAGGAAAAAGAGATCGACAGCTTGATCCAGAGAGCCGGGGTCAAAAAAGCCGAGCTGGAGGCCGAAGAGAAAAAAGACCGGGCGTTCATGGACCAAATCCGGACCAGCAAAAAAACCTACGAGCAGACGATCGATGAGCTGAGCATCCAGGCCCGGGAGCTCCAGCTCATGATCCAAAAATTCGAGAAAGAGGAATGGGCAATCCCCTTTCCCTTCGTTCCGTTCTACGAAAAAAAGGGCAAGCTTCCCTGGCCGGCCGGGGGGAAGGTCGCATCGTCGTTCGGGCTCCAGAGGCATCCTCAGTTCAACACCGTGACGATGAACAACGGGGTCGAGATCGCTCCGCCGAAAGAGAACCTGGCCGTCCGTTCCGTGCATGCGGGCAAGGTCGTCTTCGCCGACTATTTTAAAGGCTACGGCAACCTGATCATCATCGACCACGGCATGACCTACTATTCTCTCTACGGCCACTGCGCCAAATTCCTGGTGCAAAAGGGCGATATCGTCAAGACCGACCAGCCGATCGCGGAGGCCGGGGATACCGGATCCCTGGTCGGCGTCTCGCTCTATTTCGAGATCCGGTACAAGACAAAGCCCCTCGATCCCTTGCAATGGCTCGGGCGAAGATGATACAATCGGGCATCGCTCAAACCGGCGAGACGAGACCATGAAAACCAGGAAAACACGGATTTGGATGGCGGCGGTTCTGGCCGCCGTCGTGTTGTTCTTTTGGCTGGAAGATAGCCTGTTGAGAGGCGTGTCTCAAAAATTTCCGCCGCACGAAAGCTTCAAGCTCTTGGCCAGGGTCATCAGCCTGGTCAGGAGCGAATATATCGAGGATCCCGAGCCGCGGGGAACCATGGAGGGCGCCTTCCAGGGGCTGGTCGGCTCCCTGGACATTCTATCGAGCTATCTGGACAAGCCCGGCACGGCCAAATACCTGCAGCCGCAAAAGCCGGCCCTCAAGGACATCGGCCTCGTCCTCCTCAAGCAATATGGCATCTTCCCGGTCGTCATCGGCCTCGTCAAGGACTCCCCGGCTGAAAAAGCGGGCATCAAAGCCGGAGATTCCATCACCGCGCTCGACGACAAGTCCACCCTGGTCTGGAGCCTCTCCGAAATCAATCTCTATCTCAAGGATATTGAAAAAAAGGTCGTCAAGCTAAGGGTTGTCCAGGACAATGCGACCAAGGAAATCTCCTTGGAAAGGGCGGACATCTATCCTCAAAGCGTCTCCCTCGCCCCTCTCAAGGACACAGCCGGGATTGTCAAAATCCACCACTTCTATCCTCCTCTCATCAAAGAGTTTAAGGCCAACGTTCTGCCTCGCCTGAAGTCCCAAAAAGGCCCGCTTGTTCTCGACCTTCGCAACTGCTACGAGGGCGATCTCGAAGAGGCCCTTAAGTTCCTGAATGTCTTCCTGAAGTCGGCGAAAATCGGCTATCTGGAAAAAAGGGGATGGTCGAAAGACTTCCTGGCCTGCCGGGAAGAAGCCGGGCTCAAAAACCTGCCCCTGGTCGTCTGGGTCAATCCGGCGACGATGGGCCCCTCGGAAATGGTCGCGGCCGTTCTCAAGGATTTCAAAAGGGCCAAGATCATCGGAAGCCCGACGCCCGGCCTGGCCGCCCGCCAGGATCTGTTCTCCCTGGAAGGCGGGGATGCCCTTCTGTTGACGACCGGCGTTTTCTGCCTGAACTCGGGCGAGAAAATTTGGGGCAAGGGCGTGAGGACGGACATCAAGCTTGGAGCGGACGAGCAGGAAGAAAAAAATTACATCGCCAAAACAATCGGCCTGATCTCCGGCTCATAATTCATGCGGAGGATTTCTTTCCCCTTCCTGAGTCTACTGTTTTTTCTATGGGCCGCCTGTTTTATCGGCTCGGGATGCCGGAAAACAGAGCAGCCGCCTCCCCCAGCGGAGCCCGGCCCGGCCGAGATGTTGACGAAAATCCTGACGGACCAAGGTCTTGATCCGCAGGCCATCCATCAATTCCGGGACCCCGCCAACGGACTGCACGTCAAAGTCGAGCTGGGGCTCGACGCGTACGCGGCTATCGAGCCGCTCCTCGAAAAGCGGCTGGCGGACGCTGCGGCCGTGATCCTGAAAAAAGAAAAGAGCCGGGAAAAGGATGTCGCTTATTTCTTATGGCAAGTGGCCGGCAAGAACCAGAACCGGCTGACGGTCGTCTTTTCCTGCCCGCCCGAGACCAAGCCGGCGGGCCCGCCCCCCCGAAAGAAAGCCGCGATCATCGTGGACGACCTGGGCTACAGCCTGGAGGCCGTTCAAATTCTTTGTTCCTTGAAAAAGCCGATCACGCTTTCCATCCTGCCCTTCGCCCCCTTGACTCAGAAGACGGCCGAGCTTGCCCAAGACGCCGGGTTGGAGATGATCCTTCACCTGCCGCTGGAGTCCTGGAGCCGCTCCTCCAAAAGAAACCCTGCGGAGGTGATGATTTCCAAGGGCATGAGCGGGGACGAAATCAAGCGGGATGTCGAAGCCTGCCTGGAGCAAATCCCCTGGTCGAAAGGCGTGAATAATCACACCGGGTCGAGGATCACGGAAGATCCGGGGATGATGCGCATCATCCTCGAGGTCCTCAAGGCCAAGGGACTCTATTTCATCGACAGCCGGACGACGAGGAACTCGGTGGCGTTCGATCAGGCCCTCCAGATGGGCGTTCCTTCCGCCTCGCGGAAGGTCTTCATCGATGCCGTGGAGAATGAAGAAGCGATCCGGGCCAAGCTTGTGGAACTCTTCGGGCTGGCCCGGGAAAAAGGCCAGGCCGTGGGCATCTGCCACGCTAGGCCGGAGACACTCCGGGCCCTTCAAAAATACGTCGGCCTGGCAAAAGATTACGGCGTCGAGCTCGTCTTTGCCTCCGAAGTCGTCGGCACTAAAAGAGGACCTTGAGGCCGGCGGCAATCCTGAAGGAGGAAAGCTTAATACCCAGCTTCGTAATTTTTGCCTTGAAATCGGACGCTTGCATCCAGTCGATCGTCAAAGTGGTCCCCGTATAATAGCTGGCTGGATAAGTTCCTTCTTTGACGGGCCAGTCATCATCATAGGATGACCCCCAATAATAGACCCCGTCGATATTCAGGGCGATGTTTGGCGAGAGAAGGACATCCAGTCCCGCTCCGACATTGACGCCCGCTGTCGTCAGGTCCTTTTCCAGCTTCACCGGAATGATGAAAAAATCGATAAGCTGTTGTTTCCCGTCGCTCGAAATCCAAGAATTTGAATAGCCGAGCGAGGTCTCGATATTCGCCCTTCCCAGATAGGCCGTCATTCCGGCCGTGAGATAGGGAGCAAAAATGCCGCCCGTGGGGATCTTGTAAATCAGGTTGGCGCTGATGGGGACGAGCCAGAAGTCTCCCTTCACCGGCCAGTCAGCTTCATCGTGGAATGAGCCTCTTCCCAACGTCCAGGTCCAGTCTATTTGATAAGCGCTCTTCGCAGCCGCCAAGTTCTGCTTCAAGTTGTAATCGACGCTCAGCCGGAATCCAACGTTCTCCCGAAAATAATAGGTGAACGAAAATCCCAGAGCCAAAGGATTTCCCAGCTTATGAGAGATCGTGCCGGCTTCGCTGACGGATTCCAGTTCGCTCCACGCCCAACTATCGGAATAGGTCGAGGAAGGGCTCATGAACGAACCGGCGCTCAACCCGAAGATGAGCCCCATTTCGAATGGCTTCACCTCTTGGACCCGGGCCGGGCCCATGCCCTTGAAAATCGGAGGCTGTTGGCCGGCCTTCGCGGCGTCTTCATCGATGACTTCCACGTACATCTCATGAATATAACCGGTCAGCTGGACGCCGACTCTGGATCGGAACCTCACCTCATACCACTCGCCCTCTTTTTTGGCGGAAAGATAGACGGCCCCCAACGGGATTTTATCTTCGAGGACCGCGCCGTCGATGCCGGGCTTGACTCGGATGGAGGCGTTTTCGACAATGACCTTGATCTTGACCTCCGTCGTTTGCCCGGCCAAAAGCGATCCGAGAATAACAAACAGTCCCAACACCGCCCCGGTCCGAATGTTCCGAATATTCATCGAGCCTCCTTTCCCAACGACGGACTTTTGTCTCGTGTCCTGCCGCTCGTCCTTGACGATTCTCTTTGGCTTTATTTTATGCTTCCCGGATCCGGACCACAACCGCCGTGATATTGTCCAGGCTTCCTTTTTTATCGGCAGCCCTGATCAGCCTCCGGCAAACATTTTCCGGGCTTTCTCCCTTTTTAAAACTCCTGAGGATGGCCCGGCCGGGAAGATATCCGCAGAGGCCGTCGGTGCACAGCAGCAGCCAATCCCCGTCCAGAAGGGGGACCTGGTAGGAGTCCACTTCGATCTCGGGGCCGTATCCCAGGGAGCGAGTTACCAGGTTCCGAAAAGGCGACCGGATGATTTCTTTCTCCGAGAGGAGTTTGCGCCGCACCTGCTCGGCGGCCCAGTTATGATCCTGGCTGATCTGAGAGAGGGAGTCTCCTCGGATAAGATACAGGCGGCTGTCGCCGACGTTGGCGACAACAGCCATGTTCGCCGTGACCGCTGCTGCGACCAGTGTCGTTCCCATTCCCGTCAGGCGCTCAGCTTCTGCGCCCTGCCGGTAAATGAGCCGGTTGGCCTGATGGAAGGCGCCTGCAAGAGCGCCTTCGAGGTCGAGGCCCGTCTCGCCCGCGTCCGGCAACTGCTCGAACCTCTCCTTGAGCGTCTGAACGGCCAGGGCGCTGGCCACCTCTCCCCCGGCATGCCCGCCGATGCCGTCGGCTACGGCAAAGAGGTAGAAGGGCCGCGGCGGTCCCGGGTTGCCGCCGGAAAAATCAAGGCAGAGAAAGTTGTCTTCGTTGAACTCTCTTTTTCTCCCGATATCGGAATGGCCGAAAAATTCGATCAACATCCGGCTATTTCTTTTCCACGGCAAAGATCGCCGTGCGGTCGGCGATGTCCTTGATGTTCTGGCTCGAAATCCCCCGCGGCAGGATCCAGCAGACCGCGTATTTCCCCTGGAAATAGTCCATCGTGTATTCGATGGCCTTCCGGAGGGGAAACCCCTTCCCGGAGACGACGTTCACGACGATCATCAGCCAGTTCACGGAATAATGGCTGATATTGGATCCCTTGGCCAGGAGCTGGGTGACTGAAGGGCCGGCTGTTTTTTTCTTGGCGTGGCCGAAGTCGGGGGCCTCGGCGCGGCCTATGGGCTCCAGCCCCGCCGCCTTCGAAAATCCCTCGGCCGCCCATCGGGAGACCGCTTCGCAGGAGGAAATCATGGAATAGTCACAATCATAGATGTCCATGATCAATTCGAAGGCCGACGAGAATCCTTGGTCCATGGGCAGCCTGAAATCCGGGGAAAAGACGTCGGCGCTTCCCATGAGGCGCGGCCTGTAGATCTTGGACTTGATGGCCATGCCTTTCGACGGGGACAGCCCCGCTTTGAAGATTTTCGTGTTCCGCCGGATGTGCTTGACGTCCGCGAACGAGCCCCTGGGCAGGTGCCAGCAGACGGCGCCCCGGGCGCCGAAATCAGCCAGGGAAAACCCGACCGCATCGTCGACGGGCAGGGCGGCGCAGGTGAAACAGTTGGCGCAGGCCGTTTTACCGTAGCGCCTGTAGTTGATGGCGCTGGTTTCGATGTACTGGACCAGTGTATCTCCTTCGCCGAACCCGGGGGCGGAGACCATGGGCGCACCGAAGGCTTTCATCTTGATGGCTTCGCAGGTTTCGCGGCTCCACTTTTTGACCTGTTTCAAGCCCGGCATTCGCGGTCCGGCCAGTTCAATGTCCATGACGATCTCTTCACCATATCTATCCAGCTCCAAGCGTTTCTGGAATTCGGGATAGGGAAGAGCCGCGATCTGCGGTGAGTACCAATCGGTCTTGATTCCCGCTTCCTTGTAGGCTTTCTTGGCATTCCTTTCCGCCTGCTTGAAGACCTTCTTTCCCTTCGAACCTGCCGTCAGGCTGAACGGGCCTCCCATATAGCTGACGTTGGTGAACTGGACGACCCGGACATCGTCAAAGATCCTCTCCATCTGGCGCCAGCTTCCCGGGCACTCATACGGCTGGAGGATCAAGGCCCCCGTCTGATGAATGGCGATGCCGCCCTCGGCCAAAGCATCGTAAACGCTCTGATAGAAGCTCGTGTTGAAGAGGCTCTTGGCGGGGCCGATCGGATCGGTCGAATCGATGATGATGACGTCGTACTTTCCCTTGTCGGCCCGAATGACCTCGGCGCCGTCGCCGATGATCAACTTGAACCGCGGGTCGCTGAAGATATCCCCGGAAATCGCCGGCATATGCTCCCGGCAGAGGTCCACGACCATCTTGTCGATCTCGACCATGGTGACTGTCTTGAGGTAGGGATGCCGGAGCGCTTCCCGGGCGACGCCGCCGTCGCCGCCGCCGACAATGAGCACATGCTTGGCCGGTTTGAGGAGCGCGAACAGCGGCCAATGGGCGATCCATTCATGATAGATCCCCTCGTCTTCTTCGGTCAGCTGGACGATGCCGTCGAGGACGAGGACGCGGCCCAGTCGGTCCGTCTCCAATATCATCAGCCGTTGAAATCCCGTCTGGGTTTCCGGGACGATGACCTTGGAGACCTTGAATCCATAGGTCACGTCCGGATAAAGCTCTTCGAAGAACCAGAGTTGATGGCCTTTCTTGACTAACCCCATGATCCTCAGTCCTTTCTTTTTTTCAAGCCGAGCTTGGACCTTTTATTATAGTCGAAGTGGGAACGGTTCTCCACTAGAGAACGGTTCCTTTATCGATCAGGTAAAAACAGAAAAGGTCAAAGGCGAGAAGTCCCGCCAAAAAAATAGCCTTCCAAAGGAATTTTCGCCGGAAGCCTTGATAGAAAGAATCGAGGAGCGCATAAGCGGCAAAGACTTCGAGGCCGAATGGGACGAAGCCGCCATAGCCCAAGACCGGCATTTGAAAGAGCTTCCAGAAGTTTAAGTGGGGGATAGCATACTCCCAGTGCGACCCCGCCCAAAAATTCAACAACTCCCAGACGAGGCCCGCCCCGAGCCCCGCCAACGCCCAACTGACGAGCCGGCCTCCCCGGTGGTTCTCCAGGTCCGCCAGAAAGGACGGCCAATGGCGGCGGTAGTTGATCGGCTCGAGGAGAAAAATGAACCCGAGCCAGACGAAGGGGAAAAAAAGGCGCGGCCAAGCCAAGCTCAAGGCCAAAGAGACAACTCCGGTCATAAAGCTGAACCGAAGCAGAAAAGGACCGACCGCAAGTCGGAAGCGAACCTCTTTCGTGTCCTTCAATAAGCCTTGAAAAAAAACGGCCAATTCCCAAACGGCGGGGATCACGGTCGCAAAAGCGATGAAAAAACCAAGCCACCTTTCGGGGAGGCTCTGTGGCAGCCCATGGTAGGACCAATTTTTGAGTCTCAAGTTAATAAGTTCGAAGACCAGCCAGACCGGAACCGAGAGAAAGGCCGCGAAAAGAAACCGGGAACCGGACTCGTAGAGAGGCGACGTGCCCCATCTTCGGAGGTTCACGCCGTCCATGATGAGAAGGAACGACCACCAGGCGAAGCAGTAGAACCAAGCCTTCATGAAAGGAAGGCCGACGGCCAGCAGCGCCCCTGCCGCCGCCAGTCCGGCCAGCCCGACATACAAATTTAAATAGAGGACTTTATTTTTCATCCGCTTCGGTCCTGCCCTGAAAACGCCCTCTATTGTATTGGATTAACCCCCCGGACTCAAATCTAGGATTGCCGCAACCATTTCCGTTTGTGTGATTTCAAAGAGGAGTTGGAATTGCCCCGTAGGCCCCCCTAGCGGAGGGGGGCCCCGGACACTCTTGGAGGAGGACCCTTTCACAGGGTCCTCCTCCAACGGGCGGCGGGAATACCCGCCCGCCCTGCCACCTCTCCAAGGAGCATCCTCCCATGAATTCATCGCCAAATGCTCATTGGAAGGAAGGCAGGGAGCGAAGCGACCGTTGGAAGGAAACCCTAAATAAGGGTTTCCTTCCAAGAGTGTCCGACGGGACTGGTTCCCCAGGGGGCCGGGGGCGATTCCGACTCCTCTTTGAAATCACATATTTGATTCAAGGATTGCATAATTCCGGCTCATCCGGTATCATAATTTCAAAGGAGAACCTCGATGAAGAACAGGCAAAAATGGCCCCTCGGAATCGTTGTCTTTATGCTTTTGTCCCCTCTGATGCTTTTCATAACGGGCTGCAAAGCGCCCTCCGATGAGGAAATCAAAAGCGCGATCGAAGTCATGAATATTGAAACGAAATGGGTCATGAAGGAATACCGGCAGTGGCCCAACCCGATCCTGAAGATCGTTCCCCTCATTTCCTTCAACATCAAGAATAACTCCCCGAATCCCCTGCAATATGTCAACTTCAACGCTCTTTTCAAGGAAAAGTTTGCCGTGGAGAACCATGGTGATTGTTTCCTGATCGCCGTCGGCCGTGAGCCCATTCAGCCTGGCAGTCTGAGCCCGACCATCATGATGAAAAGCAATTTTGGAGTTTCTGCCTCAACCCCGCAAGCTATCAAGACCAGTCCCGGATGGGGGAAATCCTGGATCGTCAGGCTCTTTGTCCAGTGGAAAGGGTCACACCCGGTCCTGCTCGGCGAATGGCCTGTGTCCCTGACGATCGACTTTAAAGAGCCGGAACCGGTCCATATGGGCGGAGAGAAGAAAGAGCCAGAACCCAAGAAGTAGCTCGAAGAGACCGGGCTCAAATCGTCCTCAAATTTCTTCTTTCGGCTGAACTAATGTCAACGCGATAAATAAAGTGACATCTTCGATCGGGCGGCGCTAAGTCCGTCCTAAGCCCCCGGACTCCGGGGGAACCAGTCCCGTCGGTTCCCCCCGTCGGAAAAACCGACGGGTCCCCCCTCCGCTACGGGGGCCTGCGGACGGACTTGCCACCGCCCATAGAATGTCACTTTATTTATTGCGTTTGTATTAGATCGTACCGGGATCCCAGCCTCCGTAGTAGGCTTCCATAAACGCTTTCCAATCGTGGAGATTTTTGATGCGGACGCAGGCCGTTCGGACTTGGCCCGGCTGGGGATGCATCCGGGCGTAGCGGATGCCGAAATTGCGCATGATTTTCGGCCCCCGCTTCGGGCCGTACATTTGACAGGCCATTTGGAAGTGGCGCGTGATCAGCCGGCGCTGATCGTCCAGGCTCGGTTCGAAGGGTTCCCGGCCGGCGGCGATATCCCGGGCCTGCCGGAACAGCCAGGGGTTGCCGATGGCTCCCCGGGCGGCGATGACGCCGTCGACACCCGTCTGCTCGATCATCTTCAAGGCATCGGCAGCGGTGTGAATGTCGCCGGAGCCCAGGATTGTCTCGTTCGGGAACTCGCGCTTTACACGCGATAAAAAATCCCAGTCGGCCTTGCCCGTGTACTTCTGGTCGACGCTGCGGGCATGAACGCAAATGGCCGCAGCCCCCGCCTCGAAAGCCCCGTGGGCGATTTCCCAGAAAGCTTCGCAGGTCGTGTCGGTCTCGCGGAAAGCCCGGCGGAGTTTGAGCGTCACGGGCCGGTCGGGCACCGCTTCGAGGACGGCTCGGACGATCTCGAGAGCTTGGTCAGGTCGGTCCATCATGTATCCGCCGCGCTTCTTGGCCACGACCCGGCGGACCGGGCAGGCGAAATTCAGGTCGATCACATCAAAACCCTTCTCGCGGAGCACGACCGCCGCCTGGGCCATGACGGCCGGGTCGCTACCCATAATCTGTCCCGCCACGGGGTGGTCGGCATGGTCAAGCTCGACCAGCCTGCGACAGAGCTTGCTCTCCTCGAGAATCTGGTGGTCGAGCATAGCCTCGGTCGCGCAATAAGGCGCCGAACACGAGCGACAGATCAGGCGGTAGGACATGTCGCTGTATCCGGCAAGGGCTCCGAGCACCACCGGAAAATTTATCTCGATTCCGCCAATCTTCAGCGGCCTTAGCATCTTGCTCATGGCTGGTTGTCAAACGGGCCTGTCCGCGCCCATAAAGTCCTTGAAAAGCTTACTGAATAAACGCACCGGCAGGCCGACGACGTTGTCATAATCTCCTTCCAGGCTTCAAACGAAGGTATCGTAGGAGAGAGGATGACGTCGGGGAACGAGTCGGGAATCCCGGCTTTTTTTCGAGAAGCGCTTGGCCCGTATGGGTATCTGTTCATTTTCCTTGTCATGCCATTCAGGATTATAATGTTCGGCTAATCCGGGGTCAAACCTACTGGTTATGGACGAATTTATAGCGGAGTGAATCCATTGTCATCTGCTCCTTGGAAGAAAGGCAGGGAGCGAAGCGACTGTTGGAAGGAAATCTTAGTTAGGGCTTTTCTTCCAAGAGTATCGCGACTGAAGATACATGGGTTTATGCTCCTTGTAAGGATAGCAGGGAGCGAAGCGACCGTTGGAAGGAAACCCTAGGAATGGGTTTCCTTCCAAGAGTATCCGTAACGAGTAGGTTTGACCCCGGTCTTGACGCAACCGCAGTTCTTGATACAATGAAGATCATGTTCGAGCGATCATCAAGCCGCGCCGGCGGGCTGGGCCCCGTGTTTCTCTGGGGTTCGCTCTGGGGAATCTGGGAAGCCACGGCAGGGCATGTCGTTCATCTGACGCGTGTCTCCGGCTTGCCCGGATTCATCATGGTTCCCGCCGCGTTCTATTTCATGAGCCGGGCGTTTGTCCGGAGCGGACGCTATCAATCGATCTTCCTCGCGGCCTGCGTGGCGGCCTGCCTCAAGCTGTTCGACGTTTTCATCCCCGGGCAGAACATCCAAGCCGTCATCAACCCCGCCCAGGCCATCCTGCTGGAATCCCTGGTTGTAACCGGTTTTTATTACGTTCTCGAACGCTTCGACGCCAGCGTCCTGATTTTTAACGGAAGAAAACGGACACCGCGCGAATAGCATGATCAGCGACACCGGCCCCATCAAGAAAAAACTCAATGCGGCCAAGATGAAGCGGCGCAGCTTTCTCGGCTGGAGCACATTCTTGGGAGGTTCGGCCCTAGCCTCGGCAAAGCTCGGGAAAAAGTTCAAGCCGGCCGCCGGAACCCCGCCCGGCCCTCACTTCCAGGAATCCTCGGCCGAAGTCAAAATGGTGCGCACGGGATGCCCCTCTCACAATTGCGGCGGGCGGTGCCTTCTCAAGGTCTATGTTTGGGAAGGCCGCATCGTCCGGATCGAAGGAGACGACCGGCCCAACGACTCCGTCGAAGACCCCCAGCTCCGGCCCTGCATCCGCGGCCTGTCCTATCGCCGCAGACAATATCATCCCGACCGCCTCCAATTCCCGATGAAGCGGGCCGGCAAGCGCGGCGAGGGGAAATTCGTCCGCATCTCCTGGGACGAGGCCCTGGACAAAATCGCCGCCGAAATGCAGCGCATCAAGCAGGCTTACGGCAACACCGCCATGTACGTCCCCTACGGCACCGGGAGCTACAACCAGATCAACGGCCGCCAAACCGCCCAGCGCCTGATGAACCTCTTCGGCGGATCGCTCGGCTTCTATAACAGCTATTCGTGGGCGGCCATCTCCTACGCCACGCCCTATGTCTACGGCACGAACGTGACCGGAAACCAGCGCCAGGACTGGCTGAACTCCAAGTACATCCTGATGTGGAGCTGGAACCCGTCCGAGATGCGCGACGGGACAAATTCCGAATACATCCTCAAGAAGGCCAAGGAAAAGGGCGCGAAGCTCGTCTGCATCGACCCTCGCATGACGCTCAGCGCCGTCGCCCTCGCCGACGAATGGGTCCCCATCCGGCCGGGGACCGACGTAGCCATGATGTCGGCCATGGCCTACGTCATGATCACCGAGAAACTCTATGACGCCGGCTTCGTGAAAACTCACTGCCTCGGCTTCGATGAGACCCAGATGCCGCCGGGGGCCGAGGGCGCGGAAAGCTATAAAGACTATATCCTGGGAACGCGCGACGGCGTCGCCAAAACGCCCGAATGGGCCGAAGCCATATGCGGCGTGCCCAGGGCTACGATCATCCGCCTCGCCCGCGAATACGCCACAACCAAGCCGGCCATCCTCTACCAGGGTTACGGGATGCAGCGCCGGGCCTACGGCGAGCAGGCCGTAAGGGGAGGCTGCGTCCTGGCGGCGATCACAGGAAATGTCGGAATCCCTGGGGGATGGGCTGGAGGGATGGCCCTGCAGGCTCCCGACGGCGGGCCGGTCTGGATCGTCTTCCCGACCGGGCAAAATCCGGTCAAGGCCCAGATCGCCTCGTTTTTATGGTCGGAGGCGGTCCTCCGCGGAAAGGACATGGGACCGGCCGATGGTGTCGTCGGCGCGGAAAAGCTCGGAACGAATATCAAGATGATCTATGCCGTGGCCTGCAATGCGCTCATTAACCAGCATAGCAACATCAACCGGTCGGCCAAGATCCTCCAGGACGAGAAGCTTGTGGAATTCCTCGTCGTCCAGGACAACTTCCTGACGACGACCGGCCGCTTCGCCGATATCCTGCTTCCCGCCTGCACACAATTCGAGACCTGGGGCCTCGCCGACGGCTGGAAGTACGGCGACGAGGTCATCCTCATGCCCAAGATCGTGGAGCCGCCGTTCGAGACGAAGAGCGATTACCAGATCTGCGCCGAGATCGCCAAGCGGCTCGGGCTCTATGACGCCTACACCGAGGGCCGGAGCGAGCGCGACTGGATCGCCTGGGGCATCGAAACATACCGCAAGACGCGGTTCCCGAACATCCCGAGGCTGGACGAGTTCGAAAGATCGAACATCGGCGTCTATTCGGTCCCCGTCACCAAGCCGGCCGTGGCCTTCACAGAATTCCGCAGGGACCCCGAAAAGAATCCTCTGCCCACGCCCTCCGGCAAGATCGAGATCTTTTCCAAGCGGCTTCACGACATGAACAAACCCGACGTCATCCCGGCCGTGCCGAAATACATCAGGGAATGGGAGAGTCCGTTCGGCCCAGAAGCCAAAAAATATCCGCTTCAGGTCATCGGCCACCATTACCTCGCCACTGTCCATTCGACCCTCGACAATGTCGATTGGCTCCGGGAAGCATGGCCGCAGCGCGTCTTCATCAATCCCCTCGACGCCGAGCCGCGCGGCATCAACAACGGCGACGAGGTCAAGGTTTTCAACGACCGCGGGGCGACGCTGGTTCGCTGCCGGGTGACGAAGCGGATCATGCCGGGCGTCATCGCCATTCCCCAGGGCGCCTGGTGGAGTCCCGATGAAAAAGGCGTGGACCGCCGCGGCTCGGTCAACGTCCTGACCTCCGAGCGATGGACGCCGCTGGCCTTCGGCAACGCCCAGCACACGATCATGGCCCAAGTGGAGAAAGCCTGATGCAGCAAGCGGGAGGGAGCCAATCGTCTTGGGTCCGGCAGTACGCCTTTTACTTCGACTCGAGCGCCTGCTCGGGCTGCAAGGCCTGCCAGGCGGCCTGCAAGGACAAGCACGACCTTCCGGTCAACATCCTCTGGCGCCGGGTCTATGAGGTCGCCGGCGGCAATTGGACCAAATCCGGAAACGTCTGGGTCCCCGGCGTCTTCTCTTATTATATCTCCATGGCCTGCCATCAATGCGCAAAGCCGATCTGCGGCGACGGCTGCCCGACCAAGGCCATCTACAAGCGCCAGGACGGCATCGTCCTTCTCGATACGGAAGCCTGCATCGGCTGCCGGTTGTGCGAGTGGGCCTGCCCCTATGGCGCGCTGCAGTTCGATGAGGCCTCCCGGCTGATGACGAAATGCCATTTCTGCTTCGATTATATCGATATGGGCAAGCCGCCGGCCTGTGTGGCCGCCTGTCCGATGCGGGCGCTCGATTTCGGAGAACTGGCGGATCTGAGGAAGAAATATGGGGAGATGAGCCAGGTGTTCCCGCTGCCGGAAGCCGCGCTCACGGAGCCATCCCTCGTGATCAAGCCGCACAGGGACGCAACGCGCGCGACAAAGGACACGGCCGAAGTCGCGAACTGGGAAGAGATCTGAGGTGACCGGGCTCGCCTGGAAAGAGTGGCCTCTCGTCGGATTTACCCTGCTGTCCCAAACCGCCGTCGGCGCGTTCTGGATGGTCGCCGTTGCTTCCCTTTATATGGAGGGCGCCAGCGGATGGAACAGCCGGTACCTGACTTTTCCTTTTCTCGCCGCCGTCGTCATCGTGCTCGGCCTGGCCACCGCCATCTCCTTGTTTCATCTCGGACGGCCGTGGCGGGCCGTCTTGGCACTGAACAATCTTAAGCGCTCTTGGCTGAGCCGCGAGATTCTCTTCGAGCTCGTTTTTATGGTCCTGGCCGCATCACTGGCGCTTCTCGTCTTGAAGAAAACCTATCGTCCGACGCTAGTCAGGATTCTTGTCGCGCTGGCCTTCTCGGCCAGCCTCTTTTTCATCATCAGCATGGTTAAGCTTTACATGATGCGCACCGTCCCCGCCTGGCGCGGCCTCTATACGCCGCTGTCTTTTTTCGGGACGGCCCTGCTGCTCGGGTCGTTGGGCGCAGCCTTTTCATACGATACGCTTCTCGACTTGGGAAGAAAAGCGCCTCCATTTTTGGATGCAGCGGCCATCGTCGCCCTGGCGACCGTCGTCCTGATTCTTTTAACGATCTTCCTGTTCACCCCGGGTCTGGGCCTCTTCGGCCCGAAGAAAGCCACTCTTCTCGAGCTCCCCGCCGCGAAGATATACCCCTATCTATTATTCAGGCTGCTTTTTTTGTCGGGGACCGTCCTCTTTTCTTTTCTCTATTACCGGAATCCGAGCGCCCCGCTTTTAACGATTGCGTTTTTGAGCGCCTTGGCGGCCGAGGCGGCCGGCCGTCTGCTTTTTTACGCGGTTTACAGCCGTCTCGGTGTCTGAAATTCCGACTGGGGTCAAACCTACTCATTACGCAAAAATCAGGCATGAAATCTGCGTAACGAGTAGGTTTGACCCCAAATTGTTTATTTCTTTCGCCGCAGCGACTGGAGATATTCTGTGTAATCCTCCGGCGTGTTCAGGTTCTTCAGCCACGAGGAATCGCCCATCTTCAGGACCCTCGTCTTGCAGAGATCAAAAAGCGCCAAAACCTGGCGGTTGGATGAGGCTAGGAGTTTTTCGATCTTGGGAATGACCGATTTCTTATATACAGCCAAGAGGGGTTCGAACGTCCCTTCCGCCGAAGAAGGGACGACGATCTCGCAGTCCTCGGATACTTCGAGCATCCGGGCGATAAAAGCCATGTCAATATCCGGGATATCGCAGGCCGCCACGACACAGACGTCATGGGCCGCCGCTCTCAGCCCGCTCAGGATTCCAGCCAGCGGGCCTTGGCCTTCGCACTCGTCTTCGACCTGTGGGCAGGATACAAAATCGAAAGTCTGGCCTTTTGAAACGCTGAGGAGGACCTCGTCAAAATATCCTTCGACCTGCTTCAGGATTTTCTGGATCAACGGTTCGGTACCCACAAGAAGGCGGACTTTATCCTGTTTCATTCTCCGGCTTGTCCCGCCGGCAAGCACGATCAGGCTGACGGGACGGGCCTTGCCTTTGGATGGCGTGCTCATATCCGTATCATAATCGAAATATCCGGAAACGGCAAAAAGGGATCGGACCGTGAAAGTCTTTCCATCCCCGCGATTGAAATTATATTTGAAGATCTTCAATTGAGCTTCTCCCTTCAGCCATCAAGGGGGGAAGAAACGCAGGAGTGAAGAATAGAGATTTAGGCGGGATTACACAGGTCGAACCCCTGCTTGACTTCGGTTTGAAGCCCAAAGGATAATGAGGGCGCTGCCCGGGAACCATGAAAAAGCAAAAAAAATCGAACGTCATCGGAGCCGTCGAGGCGCACTATCCCGGCCTGGTCGAAAAGATCAAGAGAATCATCGAAGAATCCGAAAAGAAGTTTACGCGAGATCCCAGGCGCAGGGGCAGCTATCTTTGGGAGCATACGACCCAGGTCGCTTCGCTCGGCTATGAGCTGGCCCGGGCCGCGAAAATGGACCCCGTGATCCCGGCCGTCGCCGCGCTCTTTCATGACGCCGGGAAATTCGCCGGCGGGAAATACCATGACGATGAAAGACCGGAAGAAGAAGAGGCCGCTTCGATCGCAGACCGGATAGGCCGCCAAGCCGGGATGAAGGCCAAGGATATCCGGCGCCTGACATCCGGACTCCGGGCCCTCTACAAGCAGACCGCTCAAAAAAATTCCATCGCCGATATCGTCCACGACGCCGATTTCCTCTCAAAATTCGGGGCGCTCGGTGTCGCCAACTTTTTCATTAAATCGACGCTCCGCGGCAAGACCTTGCAGGGCGCTCTCATGAGTTCTCTGAGCAAAGAACTCACCTACGCAGCCTGCCTGCCTTTCAACATGCGCACCCGGGCGGGGAGACACTGGGCCGAGCGAAAATCCCGGGACACTTTAAAATTCTTTCGCTCGCTCCTTCGAGAGCTGAAAGAAACGCAGGTCGCGGATTTTACGATCCAGCGGATCCGCGTCTATCCCGAGTCCGGCCCTCGGCGACCCGCGGATTTCCAGCTCGCCGTCCCCCGTTCCTGCGAGACATGCGGCGGCCGATGGAGAACGGCCTTTCGAACGGAACGCGGGATCAAATGCGAGAAGCTCGAGGCCGAAATCCGGTGCGCCGGATGCGGAAGCACGTCGAGTTTCTCTTTCTGCCTTCCGGAAATTCCCGGGAAAGTAGGGATCTCTCGGCGGTGAACGCCCTATTCATAAGTCTTCAGCCTATTCCCAGTGAATTTAATCGCGCTAAAAGCGGAGATTCCTCGCTTCGCTCGGAATGACCCTCGGGCGCGGAGTGCCACGCTCCCTGGATCAAGCTTGCCTTAAAAGCCAGCGCAGGGCATTTTTCTGAAGCTTCACGTACTCCGGGTTCCAGAAGCTGGGAACGGTGTGTCCCGGCGCCATGAAGCAGACCCGGCCCTTACCATAATCGTAGGCCCAGCAGGCTTCGCAGGAAGCCCCTTGGTTTCCATACTTGGCGGTCTTATATTCCAGTCCTTCCTCGTTCAGGCTCCGGATCAGGACAGTCTTGGGGTCTTTGTCGTAGAGCAGGTAGTGTTGCTCCTCGGTCACCACGAAATCGTTCACGCCGCGGGTGATGGGGTGATCCCGGTTCACGATTTTCATTTTGTAGGGACGGAACGGCGTATGCCCGGTGAACAAGGCCCCTTCCACGTGACGGAAGTCCGCATTGGCTCCGGATATGTAGCTGGCATTGTGGAAGAACCAGGCCGAGCCGCCCGTTTCCACATACTGGCGGATGGCTTTCCCTTGCTCCGGGGTGATCCACATCTCGGACGTCTCTTTGAATTCGGGCAGAGGCGGGTCGCTCACAATCTTCATCTTTTCCGGATCGTAGAAAGGATAAGGAGTCGTGTATCCGCCGGGAAACGCCAGTCCATCGCAGAGCATGATGAGCAGCTTGTGAGCCGCCAGGGTCTCGCGGGTCAGCAGGGTGTTGTCCGGGGTGAAGGTGATGGTGGCGCCCGATTCCCTGACCAGCGTCCTGGTCAGGGCCGTGCGGATATAATCAAAGTTGTGCCAGCGGTCGCCGACCAGGGCGAATACATCGGCTTTGCCGGCGACTATCGAAGCGCGAGCCCGGACGCCCATCGCCCCGAAGACGGAAGCCGCTCCTATCGAGCCCACCCTCCGGATCGCGGAACGCCGGGATAAACGATTGAGGTTTTCCATAGTCTACCCTCCGATGAAAAAGATTGATATTGAGATGAATTTATCCCAAGCGGGGAATCCAGTCAACAGCAGCAAAACATCACCGTTGGTGTGATTTTTTAGCGGTGTCTGAATCGCCCCTGAAGTCCCCATAGTGGAAATCGGGGACACACACTGTGTGTGTCCCCAAAAGTCAGAACCGCTCCGCTCGCTCAGGACGTAATCAGTCTTTCCTTTTATAGCTGATGGAGATGCCGCTCCGGCTCCCAGGATCGAGGGTCGTTTCCAGATTGGGAAGGCTTTTCGCGTAGTCGTAAAATTCCCCTGTCCCTCCCCAGCCCCGGCCGGAGACATTATGGCCGACAAAGCAGCCGCCGACTTCGAGCTTGGGCAAGACGGCGATCAGGTAATTTTTGTACCACTCCTTGTCGGCATCGCAGAAAACAAAATCGAAGGGCCCGGCGAGCTTTGGGACGAACTCATGGGCGTCGGCCAGCCGGGCATCGATATAGTCGGAAAGACCGGCTTCCTTGAAGTTGGCCACGGCTTCTTGGTGGCGATACTCATCGATTTCCACGGTGATGAGCTTGCCGCCGGTTTTGCTGAGGGCCCAGGCGATCCAAATGCCGGAATGGCCGGTGGACGTCCCGATCTCCAAGGCCTTCTTGTAGTTATTCTTGAGGACGAGGTCATAGAGGATCTTTCCGTCCGGTTCGGGGACGTTCATGTCCCTCCAGCTGCGCCGGTGGGCGTCGAGAAAATTCCTGACTTTTTCATCCAGGCTTTGACCCCCTCCAACCGCCCATGAAAAAACGGCCGCACATATAAAGGTCATCCCAAGCAAGACCAGGGATCGATGCTTCATTCTTCTTCTCCTTTCTTTCTCTGCCTCCGCCACGAAATCAGGTCCTCCCTTCTGCCAGCGGAAATCTTATGGTGAACGTCGTTCCCTCCTCGACCCGGCTCCGGATATCGATGACGGCGCCGTGGATGTCGGCGACGGATTTGACGATGGAGAGCCCTAACCCTGAACCGCCGCTTTCCTTGGAGCGCGACGGGTCGACGACGTAAAACCGGTCAAAAATAAGCGGAAGGGACTCTTCGGGGATGCCGATCCCTGTATCGCGGACCGTCAGGACGAGCCACGGGCCCCTTTCCTCAACGCCCATGACGACGTTCCCTCCGGCAGGCGTATAGCGGACGGCGTTGTCGACAAGGTTGGTCAAGAGGCGTTCCAGCAGGGTGCGGTCGCCCCGGATGCGGGACGGCGCTGACGGCAGCATTTTTAGTTCGATCCCTTTCTCGCGGGCGGCCGGACTGCGGCTGTTCCACACCCTGGACAGGATCTCGTTCAGCTCGACATCGTCCGAGAATTCGATCTTGTCGGTCGCCTCGAGCCTGGAAAGGAAAAGGAGGTCGTCGATGATCTTTTCCATATGATGGGTCTCATCCAGGACGCTCTCCAGCGTTTCGTGATACTCTTCAGCGCTCCTGGCTTTTCTCAGAACGACCTCGATCTCTCCGCGAATAATGGTCAGGGGAGTCCTCAGCTCGTGGGAGACATCCCCGGAGAACCGCCGGATCTTTCTGACCGATTTTTCCAGCCGGGCGATCATATCGTTGAAGGTGGCGACGAGGGCGCCGATCTCGTCCTTTTGGTTTTTGGCCTCGATCCGGAGCGAGAGATCGTCGGCCGTGATGTGTTTGGCAGTCTGGACAACGCTTGTCACCGGCTGGAGGGCCCGCCTGATGATGAAGCTCCCTCCGAGGGACGCGAATAACAACAGCAGCAGCCCGGCCAGGGTCATGATGATCGTCAGCTGGTTCAGGTTTCCGCGAACGCGCTCCAGAGAAATTCCTGCTTGAATAACGGTCTCCCCTCGGACCGGCAGAAAAACCACGCGCAACGGGGACGACGCCAGTTTCTTATCCGTGGCCGTCAGATAGAGAAGATGATCCCAATCCGCCCGTTCGGCGCGGGAATAAATATCGGGATCAAAGGTAAAGGCATCCGGAGGAATTTTCCCGGTCCGGATGACCTTTTCCACCGTGCCTCCGCCTTCTTCGTCCAGTTTGACGGCTTGGAGGAACGGATCGTGAGCCTTAAACTCCTCCTCGGCTTTTCGCAAAGCTTCTTCCCAGGTGACGCCGCGCTGCCGCCAGGCCAGATTGACACCTTCGGCGATCTCGCGGAGTTCCTCATCCGTATCCGCCATCAGGCCCTTTTTGAATCCTTCATAGAGAAACGTCCCGGAGAAGGCGATGATGATGCCCAGGATGACGATGTACCAGATCGTCAGCTTGAAGGCGAGGGACCTAAATCTCCCGATTTTCATCGATGGTGTATCCATGTCCCCGGATCGTACGAACGAGCTTTACCTCGAATTCGCTGTCGATCTTTTTTCTCAGATAATTGATGTAGACATTGACGATATTGCTCGTGCCTTCATAGTTCATGTCCCAGACGTGCTCGACGATCATGGACTCGGTGACGACCCGGCCTTTGTTTCGCATGAGATATTCGAGGAGGGCATATTCTTTCCCGCTGAGAGGGATCTGTTTCCCGGCCCGTATCGCCTGGCGCTTGGCTGTATCCATCTCCAAGTCCCCGACTCTCAGCACTTTCGTCTTGTAATCCTGAGTCCGCCTCAGGAGGGCCCTGATCCTGGCCAGGAGCTCCTCGAAGGAGAACGGTTTGGTCAGGTAATCATCCGCCCCTTCGGTCAGGCCGCTGACCTTGTCTTCCACCGAGTCCTTGGCCGTGAGCATGAGAATCGGGGTGAGCATGCCCTTCTGCCGCAGCTCGCGGCAGACCGCAAACCCGTCCTTTTTCGGCAGCATGATATCGAGGACGATGACGTCGTAGGAGTTGATCGAGGCCCATTCCACGGCCTCTTCGCCGTCCCGGCAGACATCGACGGCGTATTGCTCCTCCCTCAGCCCTTTTTGCAAAAAGGCGCCGACTTTTCGATCATCCTCGACGATCAGGATTCTCATCGGCTTCCTTTTCCATTATAGGAGAAAGCGAATCATGAGGAAAGGCAGGCGCCCCGGCCCGGCCTTCTTTCCAAAACCCTGCTTCCTAACGATCCCCATCAAGCCCATCCTCAATCGTAGTGGTGATGCAGGGAGCCCAAGTCACCGAACCGAGGATTGACGACATTGCTGTAGATCGAGCCGAAGGTGTAGCTCAGGCTGACGGAAACGGACAAGTTATAATCGGTCCGCAGCTCTTTTCGCCGCAAAAGGATTTCATCCAGGGTCCGGCCGCCTTTTTCCAAGGCCAATTGATCCCGGATGCGCTCGTACATCCCGTCGATATTCAGGTCGAGCCCTTTGAAGATCCGGAAGGAGAGCTCGGTGAAAAACGCCAGCCTGTTAAAATTGAAATCACGAAAATAATGCGATCCCTCGAGCGAGGCCTGGAGGGTTCCCCAGGGCTCCTTGATTTCCAGCGTGGCGGACAGGGACTGGCCGAGGAGGTTTTCCTTGGTCTTGTCGTAAATCGTCTCCTTCCGATACTTAACGAATTCATAGCCGATTTTATACAGAAAACGCAGCTGCCGCCGGGTCGACTCCGAATACGGGAAAAGGTCATATTCAATGGCCGGGGTCGGGACAATCCTGTAGCTGAGGTTGCTGTACGTGGAAGAGCTGACGCCCAGGTAAAAGCCGGCCGACCAATGCTCACCGAGACTTTTAACGAACAGGCCGGCGAAGTCTTCGGCATCCGAGTCGCTGCTGATCGTTCCCTCTTCGTATTTGAACTCTTGGTTGGAGAAATAGGCCGAGAGCCCCAGCCGGAGCTTGATGTCGGGAGTTATTTTGTTGGCTGATAAATTGAAGTTGATCGATTGGGATTTCGTCTGGGATTCCCGGTCGAGCTCTCCACCGAGGCTCAGGCTGAAAACCCAGAATTTCCATCGATCCACGACGTCCGTCGGTTTGACCTTTTCTTTGAATTCGACGGAAATGAGATCGCGGATGGGCGTTTTTGCCGTATAGGGAACGAGCCCCATCTTCAGGACCGAGACATACCCCCGCCGAACTTCCTCTTCCGTATCCGTCTTGCTGGATGCATAAATCAAGATGCTGTTGATGGACGAGCAGCCCCCCTGTCCGATGAAGGTGAGAGTGTATTCCGTCCCGCCGCTGCCCGTGTCTTGGGTCGTGATCAGGACATGGACATCGGCCTCCTTCCGGTCCCGGACATAGTTGACAAAGGGAATCTCGGTCCGGATGTAATCCTGGTCGCAGTCCTCGCAATCGATGTAGACTTTGGGCGCTTTTTGCTTCATCTCGGCGATGTTGAACTGACTCCCCTTCTCCTCCCGTTCCTGGGGAGAGGACAGGGCCGGAAGGGTTAAACACAACAGGATCAACATTCCTATTAGGGTCCGCTTTTTCATGCGATTCCTCCTTGGGATTTGTGAAGTCGCTTGAGCCCATTCGCCCGAAGTCTTTTGCACTGCGGGGGGGCCTTGATCTTCTATTGTCATGGGCTCATTATAGCCGGGCTTCATTAAGCGAGGATTAGGAAACGATTAAAAAACTCTAATGTCATCCATGCTCATGCCCGGCTCTTGATCGGGCAGGCTATTTCAAAAAATGGAGCCTTGTCTCTTGGAATCTGCAAAAATCCTCGGTCGCATCTGAAGTCAAAACAATGAGCAGTTCGCCCAAACGAGACGCTTTTTGTCGGCAGTCCTGGGACCATCCATTCTTGATGATTTTGAAACCGGCGACAAAACCCGATAAATGACGGAGGGCAATATAACATCCGCAACGAGCTCCTGTCAAAGGCTCAGACAGAGATTTGGAGGCGATTGACAGGCATTCACCGTGTGCGATATATTTTCATCGACAAATTGACAATTTCGATCCCGGCCAGGAAAGCTTAAAGCCCGATGGGGAGTTCTCTCAGAAAACTCGGGAAGACGTTCTATAAAATTTGCATTCTGGGGATTTCCCTCTTTTTCATCACCTTTGAGGTTTTCAGGGCGGCCCGGGCGGCCTTGACCGCCGATGAAGCGGCCACGTACCTGGTTTATATCGCATCGAATTTCCTGGCGATATTCAATTTCGGCTCGGCCAACAACCACTTTTTGAACACGCTCTTAGGAAAGCTTTTCTGGGCATCGGCCGGAAACAGCGAATTCGTCCTCCGTATTCCCAATCTCTTGGGATACGGCCTCTATCTCCTCTTTTCTTTTTTGATCTTAGACCGCTTTGTCAAAAAGAAAATCATCGTCGTCTGCGGATATCTCTTGCTAACCCTGAATCCCTATGTCCTCGATTTTTTTTCTCTCTGCCGGGGATACGGATTATCCCTCGGATTTATGATGGCGGCCCTGTTCTTCTTTCTCTCTTTCTTGGATCGATCGATCCGCCGGCAGCCGGGTCCCTGTCGTCCACTCGAATTATCCCTGGCCGCCGCTTGCCTGGCTGTGCTTTCGAACTTCAACCTGCTCAATGTCTATCTCAGCCTGGTCGTTTTTGCCTGTGGCCTCTTTGTTGTCTTCAATGCCAAAGAAGGTCGGCCTCTTTCGCCGGCTTCGCCTCTTCAAAATCGCCCTCGAAAGAAAAAAATCCTTCTCCTCGTCATCGCCCTCGCGGCCGTCTTCTTTAATCTTTTAGTGATGTCCCACGATCTTGCCCGCCACCGCAAGCTCTTCGCGCCTGTGGCAGTCAGGATCACAGGCCTCAGCCAGGAGGACAGGCAATATCTTGAAGTATTCGGGATCAACATCGATAACCAGGAAAGGCGGTGGTCCTATGAAAACGACCAGTGGACGCTCGGTGAGCCGACCCACGTAACGGCCATCAAGTTTCGATGCTTGCCCGGCCTCTTAAATAGAATTCGGCGAGTCGAGATCTCTATCGGAAACGAGACATTTGGGCATGATAGTGCCGATATCCAAGAGGTCGATCATTTTCAAAATCGATACGCTGTTTTCTACAGCCATTATTCCACATCCCTCAAGCGCTCCAGGATTCCGATTTTCAGGCCTGTGATCAATTGGAGGGGAGACGGGATTTTCTTCAAGGTTCTCCTGATGAGAGTCCTCCCTGTCGCAGGGATCGCCGCTTTGCTTATCGCGCTCATTTTCGGAACGGGCCTGCTCCTCTGTCGATGGAAGATGCTTTTTATGGAGCAGTTCCGATCCCTTTTCCGGCCGACTCTTGTCCTGGCAATATTCAGTGGTTACCCCCTCTATGTCTTGAAGTCCGAAGGCGCGTTGTCCTGGGGTGGACAGACCGGATTCATCCGGAGCACGGTATTCTCACTGATCTATAAATCCTTTTATGAGCACCGCTATGTCCGCGGCCAGGAGTGGGCGATATTTCTCCTGGTTCTGCTCTTTATTCTCCTGTTTTCGATTTTGATTTTTGTCCATTATCGAAGGCGAACCCTGGCAAACGTTCTCCCGGGATTGTCCCTTTTTGCGATCCTTTTCCTTTCATCGGCGTCCACCGTTCTGCAGAACGTTCTGTTTGGCAATCCCTATTTGTTCCAGAGAACGGCCCTGTTTTTCATCCCCCTGTTCACGCTTTTCCTCGTCTTCCTGTTTCACAGTCTCAGCCTGATGAAGAAACCCATGCCCATCCTCTCTGTCACGCTCTTGGTGATCACGACGTCGCTGTCCTTTTTTCACTTTTATCAAACCGCCAACACGGCCATGGCCATCGATTGGAGAAACGATGCCGATACGAAATCCATGCTGAACAATTTAGAAGAAATCCGAGAGAAAAACTTTGCCTGCCGTTCGAAAATTCGTCTGGGAATTCCTGCCAGCCGCAACCTGTCCCTCCAATATTATGTCCACCGGACAAAACCTGATTGGCTCGAGGTCCACGTCGCCCCTCCGTATCGAGAGTATGATTTCTACTATTTGGATGAGCCTTTTGAAGAGACCCGGATGATTCTCATAAAATCGTACCCTGTCTCAGGGACGATTTTGGCAAAGCCCAGACAGTAGGGCAAGCCCGCATATCATCGTCATGCGAGTCTGAGACTGAGCACTATCGATAAAACTTGGCTACAGAATTAATTTTGAAACAGATAATTCCTCTGAAACCCGAGCAGCCGTCCCTGAATCCATGTCTCCGAATCTGCGAATGGTTTTGCGAAATGAGTGGGTTTGACCCCGGATGACCCTACCTTACCTTTGGGATCAAATTGACTTCGTCGGCCAGGGCCCGTATCATGAACTCACGACACTTTTGATTTCATCGCAAAGCTCATGTGGAGGAGGGAAGGATGAGGCCTGCCGGACGTTCATCGATAAGATTCCTTCATTTCGCCCATTTCAGCCTGCTTTCATGGATCGTCCTATTCGCAATTTTTTCGTTCAGCGGGTGTCAAGAGAATTCCAAGGAGCCGCCAAAAAAAACCTATACCCTGACGGTGACGCGAGGCGAAGGCGTGGACGGTTACCCCAATCCGGGGACGTATACGTATGATCCCGGGATGGAAGTCAACTACGGGTATCGGGCCCTCGAAGACTATTCCGATCTCGTCGTAACCCTTGACGGCGAGCCGATCGCCGCGACCGGCACCTTCGTCATGAATGCTAAACACACTCTTGTCGCGACCTGTTTCAAGCGGGTGCTCTGGAAATACGACGTCGATTCGGCGGTCTATTATTCCAGCCCGGCTATCGGCGACGACGGCACGGTTTACTTCGGCACGGGAATGTCTATGTCGCGGCCCGGCACGCTCTATGCCGTCGGGCCCGACAAGGTTCTCCAATGGTCGTATTCGATCGCCAGCGCCTTCTATTCTCCCGCGATCGGCGTCGACGGGACGATCTACATCCAGGATTACCGCAACAACGTCTATGCCTTTGCTCCCGGCGGAACGCTCAAATGGATCTATAACGATTATCAATATTTCTACCCTCATGACGTCGGGCAGCGTAGTCCGGCCATCGGCGCCGACGGCACGGTCTACATCGCCGCGGACGGACTCTATGCCGTCGATCCGCTGACCGGCCGGCGAATCTGGCATTATGCCCATCCCGATTATGCCGACCGGGAGTGCCTCGCTTCGCCGGTTATTGGATCTGATGGGACCATCTATGTCACCATCGGCGAAGACATGCTTTTTGCCATCAATCCCGACGGCCGACGCCGATGGGTGTTTCGATTTGCCCATGACTGGGAAATGTCGTTCACCTCGCCGGCCATCGATCAAAACGGCGTCATTTATCTCGCCTCCGAGGGCAACTATGGCGGGACCGCTCTATCAAACCTCTATGCGGTCAATCCGGACGGGACGCAAAAATGGAAGTATCCCGTCGACGGCGGCCGGTTCGTTAGAGCCTCTCCGGCCGTGGGGATCGATGGCGTCATCTATATCGCGACCAAAGCCAACGGGCTTGATCTTCCCGCCAAGCTCATCGCCCTGGCACCAAACGGTCAAAAGATTTGGGACTATACCGTCGAAGGTGTCCATCAGACTCCGGATGATGTCTATTCTTCTCCGTCTATCGGAGCCGACGGCCTGATTTATTTCGGGGCTGAGACCGGATTCATCTACGCCGTCAACCCGAATGGGACGCTGAACTGGAAATTCCCGCTCCAGCACGCAGTCAATTGGTCGTCCCCCGCTATTGCCAATGACGGCACAATCTACCTTGGGACTCTGCGCGGCGGCAATTACCAGGGGTATCTCTATGCCATAAAATCGACCAGCCCGGGATATATGCCGTCGGCCTGGCCTCGTTTTCGCCATGACCGCAAAAATACGGGGCGGTTCGGCGCCTGGTGATCGAACGCCTCAGTTCACGGATTGGGCTCAAAAGCCGCCTAGCGGCTGAAGTAGAACACCGAAACGTCCGCATAATTGTAGCGGGTCTTGGCGAAGAGCGGCTGGACGTGAAAACGCCGGATCCCCATCATTCTCCGAATCGCCTTCTCGCCACTCGCGTATCCGGCATTGTAAGCCGTGGCATAGAAGCGGAGCTTCTCCAGGTGATCGACAAATTTGATGTTCCCGTAGAGCTTGTCCATGATCATCATAAATAGACGGAGATACCGCGCCTGTCCGTGAGGATCATCGAGCCGGGTCACGCGCTCCTTGCGCAATCGGGAAGAATCGCCCGCGTCAAAAGACGCGATGTCCGCGACCGCTTTTTCACCCGCCGAAAAGAGCCGGTTGTAGTCCCTCTCGATCTGTTCGGCGAACGTCGGTTTCATCTGGAAGTGGCCGACCGAGAAATCCGCGTATTTCCGGCCGTATTGGACATACAACACCTTGAGCGCCCGCACCTGGATTTTGTCTTCCAGGGACCTGAACCGGATGATTTCGGGAAAGACGACGGCCAAGGCGATCCGGGTCTCTAACGGGGGAAGGCCCAGGGAATCGGCGATCCAGGTGTTTTGTTGCAGAAACTTTTCGGCTTCGGTGTATTTCGCGCCGAAGATAGCGGCGTAATCTTCCTCCGCAGCCAAGGGCGAGAAAAGCAGGAGGATTAAAAGGATGCCTGCGAACAGCCTCGCCGAGCGGCGCTCACGGCAAGCTGATCGAGCAGCCGAGGGCCGCATTCCTGGAGGCACGGTGAGCCGGCCGCTAGATCGCTCTCTCGTAGATAACAATGTCCTTTTTATTCTCCAGGGCGACCCACTTGATCATGGTCTGCCCGCTCTCCGGGAAGGTCACGATGCTCAAAGGAAAAGGATATTTCTTGCCATCGCTGAAGACGAGGTTCTCAATCGCCAGCGCTAGACGCCCAGTGGATTGGGCTTGAGGATCTTGATGAAGCTTCTCTTTTTCAGACCGTTCAAGAATTCGTTTGTCTTGACCGCCCGTTTTTCCGCATAGATTCTCTGTTCGATGGCCTGCTTGGCTTCCTCGAACGTTTTTTTCCGGCTTTCCTTTTTTTCGGTGAGCTTCAGCAGGTACCAGCCATTCTTCGTTTCGACCCAAGCCGAGACCTCTCCCTGCTTGAGCTGGCTCACGGCCTGCTCCAAGGTTTTATCAAGCTCCCCTTTCTTGAATGTCCCGAGCTCTCCCTTGGATTCCTTGATGGGGCCGTCTGAATACGACTGGGAAAGAGCAAGGAAATCTTCCCCAGCCCGGACCTTTCCGCTGATCTCGGTCTTCTTCTGCTCGAGCTCCTCGGCGCTCTTGCCTTCGGGTGAAAGATAGACGGCGCTGATCTTATATTCCTCAGGATCAACGAAATCCTGCGGATGGAGCTTGAAATAGTTGACGACCTCAGAATCGTCCAGGACGATGGACCGGTCGACTTCCATGCCCACGACGGCCTGCTTGAGGATGCCCTCTTCCGCCTGTTTCAGAAATTGGGCATAGTCCATGCCCTGGCTGGCCAGGGCCCGCTTGAGGTCATTATCCGACTCGAGGTTGTTTTCTTTCTTGAGGTTATCAATGTACCGTTTGACTTCGTCGGCCACGTTCAGGTTTTTCTCCTTGGCCAACTGCAGGACGAGCAGGTCCGTGATCAGGCCATCCATCAAGGTTGTTTTGATTTGTTCCAGCACTTTCTCGAGATTCTCCCCTTTGAGCTGGGAGCGGGCGGCCTGGACCCGCATTTCATATTCCTGCTTGTATTGAGAGAGCGTAATGACATCGTCATTGACGATCGCCACGATCTCCTCCACGACTTCCTGGCCGACGAGGACGATCCCGCACAGACCGAACAGGATCAGGCTGAACATCTTTTTGGCTTTATTCATTTTCGATCCTCTGGTAAGGAAATGATAAATTTTCGGTCGTGGACTTCCAGTCCATCGTCTTGCGGAGGGTGGCCAAGTAGGCAGATACCGCCTGTTGGGATTTCTGTTCTAGGAGTTTTGTTCGGATGGACTGGCCGGCTTCCTCGGCCGTCAACAAGCGCGGCTCGAATTTCTTGTCCAACCGGAAGATGTGATAACCGTACGTGGACTCGACGACCCGGCTGATCTCTCCCTCTTTCAGGCTGAAGACGACTTTTTCAAGCTCGGACGGCAATTGGCCGACCTTGAAGACACCCATCACGCCGCCTTTGGAGGCCTCGGGCCCCGCCGACTCGGCCCGGGCGATCTTCCTGAATTCCTCTTCAGGGGCGTTCTTCAACTTGTCCAGCACTCCGCTCGCCTGCCCCTCGGAGGCCAGCAGGATTTGGCTGACCTGGACCCGCTCCGGCTGCAAGAATTCGCTTTTATGCTGCTCGTAATAATCGGCAACCTCTTGATCATCTGCGGCGATGTCCTTGACCAAGAGAGAGAGGAATTTCTGGACGAGGAGCCTGTCATAGAGCGCCGCCGTGTCCGCTTCGAGCGGCGGCTCCTCTCCGGTCTCCGTCCGGAGGGCGCTTTTGAGCTTGGCCAGATAGGCGGCCTTCTCATCCTCGCTTAGGCTGACCCCTTCATTTTGGGCCCGTTTCAGAAGGATCTTTTCATCGACAAACTCATCAAACAGACGGCTGAGGGCGGCCCCGGCCAAAGACTTCAGGCTGTCCCCGACACTATCCCGCAAATACTCGGTGAAATCGGCATTGGTGTAGATCGCGCCTTCCACCTCAAGGACGATCTCTTTTTGTTTTTCAGGATCATCCAGCTGGAAGGCCTCCGTCTCCCCGGCCGGACTCTGCCGGCGGCAATCGACGAAACACAAAAGGGATGCGGAGATCATGAGCGGAACCAGCCAGGCCCGCCGTTCTGTAGAGTATCTCATCTTTTTTAAATTCAATCTATTATATTACATCCGTATAACTCCATCAAGACGGCGATCGTTTCACGGAGAAGCTCGCCCTCGCCTCCCGAACGAACCTCAAGGCTCATGACGCCTTGGGGGGTCAGGGTTCCCCGGTACCGGTTCAGGAGCTTTGTCATTTGAGCTATCTGAACGTCTGTGGATGGCAAGAATTTAAAAATGATTCTATGTTCGACCCGGTCGATGGCTTTGATCATCAATTTCTGGGCAAGGAATTTGATCCTCCCGTAGTCGAGAAGGCTCGAGACGCTCGCCGGCAGCGGCCCGAAACGGTCCGCGATTTCGTCCTGGATGGCTCTGACCTCGTCCAGGCTTTCCACGGACGATACGCGCTTGTAGAGGTTAAGCCTGAGGTTGATCTGAGGCAGATAGTCCTCGGGAATCTGGATATCCACCTTCAGGTTGATCTCGCTTTTGACCTCTTCGATGTTCTCGCCTTTGAGCTCCCGGATGGTCTGTTCCAGGAGATGGATAAAGTAATCAAGGCCGACGGCCTCCATGGTGCCGTGTTGTTTCTCGCCGAAAAGATTCCCCGCCCCCCGGATCTCGAGATCTTTCAACGCCAGCCGGAAGCCTGATCCCAATTCACTAAATTCCCTGAGGGCCTCCAGGCGGCGTTTGGCTAGGGGCGTCAACTCATTGAACGGCGGGACGAGAAAGTAGGCGGAAGCCTGGCGCGAGGAACGGCCGACTCTTCCCCGCAGCTGGTAGAGCTGGGCCAGCCCAAAATGGTCCGCCCTGTGGACGATCAAGGTGTTGACCAAAGGGATGTCGATTCCGTTCTCGATGATCGTCGTCGAAACCAGGACGTTGTACTTCCGGCTGATGAAATCGATCATCCGTTTTTCAAGGGCGGCCGCCCGCATCTGCCCGTGGATGGTCACGACCTTCGCCTCGGGCACCCATTTTTCGATGAGCGAGGCCATGTGCTCCATGTCCTCGATCTTGTTGAAGATGTAATAGACCTGGCCGCCGCGGGCGAGCTCCTGCTTGATCGCCGAGGCGATGAGCTTTGGGCTGAACGTGGTTACAACGGTGTGTACGGCCAGCCGGTCCTTGGGAGGCGTTTCGATCAGGCTGATGTCGCGCAGCCCGGTCAGCGACAAGTTCAGCGTCCGAGGGATGGGAGTCGCCGTGAGGGTGAGGACATCGATATTGGCCTTCATCTGCTGGATTCTCTCTTTGTGCTTGACGCCGAACCGCTGTTCCTCATCGATGATCAACAGCCCCAAGTCCCGGAACTCGACGTCCTTGGAAAGCAGCCGGTGGGTGCCGATGATGATATCGACCCGGCCCTTTTTTAGGTCGTCGACGATTTTCTTTTGCTCGGTCTTCGATTGAAACCGTGTCAGCGCCTCCACCCGGGCCGGAAAAAGAATCATCCGGCTGAGAAATGTCTTCAAATGCTGGCTGGCCAGGACCGTGGTCGGGCAGAGCGCGGCGACCTGTTTTCCGTCCATGACGGCCTTGAAGGCCGCCCGCATCGCCACTTCCGTCTTGCCGTACCCGACATCCCCGCAGAGCAGCCTGTCCATGGGCGCTTCGGCTTCCATGTCGTTTTTGATCTCCCGGATGGACCGCAGCTGGTCATCGGTTTCCTCGTATTCGAACGTTTTTTCGAAATCGGCCTGCCAGTTGCCCTCGGGGCTGAAGCTGAACCCTTTCAGAGCCTTTCGGCGGGCATACAGCTCGAGAAGCTCCTTGGCCAATTTCTCGACGACCTTTTTGGTCCGCTCTTTGGTTTTCTGCCAGGAATTGGTCCCCAGCTTGTCCAGCGGCGGGAGCGCCGCTCCGACCTGGGCGTATTTCTGGACGAGGTTCAGATCCTCGACGGGGACATAGAGTTTGTCCTCATCGCGGTAGTGGAGCTCGATGAATTCCCTCGTTTTGTCCTCCACGTCCATCCGGAGAAGCCCCTGAAAAACGCCGATGCCGTAATCCGCATGGACGATGAAATCGCCCGTCTTGAGGTCCTGGAATTGAGTGAGGGAGGGACGGACCGAGGGGCGGCTGACGATGACCCGTTCCTCGGTGATGATATCCATCTCTGCAAAAAACGAGATTTTTTCCCGTGGAAAGCTGAATCCCCGGGCCAGTTCGCCGAGAAGGAGGACGAGCTCGCCGCTTTTGGGAAACATGAACGACGAGTCCGATTCTATAGCCGGGATCTCGTTCTGGGCGAGAAGGCTCGAAATTTTCTTGCGGATGGTTTTGCTGGACAGGAATATGGTGCAGCGTTCCCGTTCTCTCTGGAGCCTCCGGGCATAATCCAGGAAAAAGGGGATCCTGTTGTCAAACCGGGGGATTGATTGAAAGGGGAAGTGAAAAATTTTTTTGACTTTGCGGAGCTCAAAATCTTCGCTGAGGATCGCATCTTTTTGGATGGTTTCCCAGAGATGGGGAGGAAAAATCTTTTCCGGAGGGTGAACAGCCTTGCCGCTTGTCCGGAGAGCCTCGGCCTCGGCGCTCAGCTCCCGCATGGCCTCTTCCCATTCCTTCTGGACTTCCTCCACATGATCGACGATAAAAACCGAATCTTCGAGGTAGGCGGTGAAGGGCACGCCGCTATCGTCTTGGCCCGGCGATTCAAGAAGCGATGGGACCAGCACTCGGTCCAGTTTTCGCAGGGACCGTTGGATCGAAGGATCGAATTCCCTGAGCGAGACGATCTCGTCTCCGCTGAACTCAATTCTGTAAGGAACCGTCTGCCAGGGGGTAAAGACATCGACGATGCCTCCGCGCCAGGCGTATTCTCCTCTGAATGAAATGAGGTCTTCGCGGGCATAGCCGTATTCTTCGAGCGTCCGGATCAGCTTGTCCCTGTCGAAAAATTCGCCTCTGTTCAGCTTCATAAAAAGATTCGGCATTTCTTCGGGGGACGGGAACGGCTTCAAAAGCCCGAACAGGTTGGTGAGGATGAGAGACGGCGATCGATAGAGAAGGTCGTAAAAAAACAGAAGGCGCGACGAGACTGCCTCGAGCGGCGGCGAGGCTTCCTGATAAGGATTTTCCTTCAACGCCGGAAGCGCTTTGATGTGCTTCGGAGGAGTCCATTGAGAAGAGAAGAAGCGGCACTGCTCTTCAAGCCTGGAAAGCGAGGCGCTCGCCGGCTGGATAAAAACGATTCTTTTCTCGAGCTTTTGAGCCAAGAAAGAGAAGAAAAACGGCTTGGCCGCCTCAATGAGGCCCGAAATTCTCAGGCTCGTCTCGCCCGATTGAAGGGACCGGACAAGCTCCTTGAATTCGGCGACGTCATCCAGAAAATTCAGGCTCATATAGGAAAATTCCATCGGCGACAGGCCTCTTCCGGAACCCGTCCCCATTTCATTATACGATTTGCCCGCTCACCTCGTCCAACGGGAATCGGTGAAGGAAATCTAAATGACTATTCTCAATTTCCAAGACATCGTTCGAAGATCCGAAATATTGAACCGCCTGAGTTCCAAATATTCTGTGGTATAATATCCATCATCAGCCGGGAGAAAGCCTGAAGAAGGAGCCTCTGATAATGCCCGAGAAAAGGGGGAAACGGAATACGCCCTGGCTCAAATTCCTTGTTGTTGCGTGTTCTCTATCAGCCATTTCGAGCCGCATAGAGACCTCCCAGGAACGAATTTCTGATGACCAACTCCGTCACTTTGTTCAGGTGACGCTCAAACTCATCCAGGTCCATGTCACCGATAAAAAAGGAAATCCCGTCACCGACCTCAAGCGCGAAGATTTCTCGTTATGGGTCGACGGCAATAAGGTCGACATCACCGATTTTGAGAGACATGTTTTGACTGAGAACCTGGTTCCCACAGAAATCGAGAAGGGTCGCTCCATTTCTATACCCTCCAGCTCTCAAATGGCCGGCCGAAGGTTCCTGCTGTTTTTTGACTTTTCTTATAACAGCGCCCGGGGAATAAGGTACTCCTGGGAAGCGGCCTTGAAGTTTCTCGCCGAAAAAGTGACCCCCACGGATGAAGTTGCCGTCGTGTCCTATTCGGTGAGCCGCGGCCTGCGCATCCACGAATTCTTTTCTTTGGAGCACGACAGAATCCGAGAGTGCGTTCGACGATTCCGCCTGGGCGAGGTCGTCGACCGGGCGACGGATGTCGAAAATCAATATCTCGAGTTCTTGAGATCTCAAGGCGAACAAGGAACCACGGTTCGGGGCATGGAAGCGATTTCCTACGATGAAATTAAGCGCGATCGCAACGAAAGCCGGGCCGCGGCAAGGCAATTCATTGCCAGGACAAAAGAGCTTTTTCAAGGATTGCGCTATATTCCCGGGAAAAAATATATCCTCCTCTTTTCGTCGGGAATGCCTTCGTCGTTGGTTTATGGAATCCAGGCGGTGGGAATGCCGTCCAACCTGGCTGTGGGCCCCGCTTTCGACGCCCAGTTGCGCGATGAATATGAGGGACTTCTTAAGGAAATGGCCGCGGCCAATATCGTCGTTTTTCCTTTTGATGCGCACGACTTCGATTTACGCGAAGCGCCGGTCTCGGGCGCCTATCCGCTGGAGAGAATGGCCAAGCAGACCGGCGGCCGCTATTTCGGCGACATCACCGCCTCTGCAAACCTGGATTACATTCAACAACAAACTCAGGCCTATTACGTTTTGGGCTTTCCCGTCAGTGAAGCGTGGGATGCCAGGTTTCACAAGGTCCGGGTGGAGGTGACCCGTCCTGGCTGCCGGATTTATGCCCAGGCCGGATATTTCAGCCCTAAATCGTTCAAAGATCTGACGAGCTTCGAGAAGGCGCTCCATCTTGTTGACCTGGCCTTGTCTCCAAAACCTCTTTATCAGAATCCCCTTCAGATGCCGCTCAAAGTCTACGCGGCCCCTTTGACTGAAAAGGACAGCCTCCTCTTCTTGGCCGAACTGCCCATGAAGGGATTGCGTGACCGGAATATCGAGAATGTCGAGATCGTGGATCTCGTTCTCAACGCAGCCGGAAACGTCGTCGTTTTAAAGGCGGGCCGGACGAAGATAGGAAAAGCCGAAGATCAGGGGGTTTATTATTGGTCGGTGCGGGACGCACCCCCCGGCGAGTATGAATGCCGAACAGTCGTAAGAGACCTTGAGACCGGCACCGCCGCTGTCGGAGCGGCACAAGTCAGGATTGGCGACGCCGAAAAACCCCGCCGGTTTTATCCGCCCCTATTCCTGTTTCCCGCTGCAAACCCCGAATATCTTTCGACCCCGGCGCGGCGCGGCGAGGATCCGGCCCAGGCCTCAAGTCCGATACAATTCTTTTTGCCAGATAATATCAAGTGCCGGCCACTCCTCGGCCCGCTGCCGGATGATGCCGCCAGATTGTTTGCGTCCTGTCCTTATCGCTGGGATAGTACCGCTGCGCCCAACTTTCGGGCTTTTTTCACGATCCCGGCCGAAATCGGTGACGTCCCTGAAAAACTCTCAGTCGAATACGATCATCATCGATTGGCATCAGGCGGTATTCTAATTTTTGAAGTGCCGCTGGCGGCGATTCGCCAGAATAAGCCGGTGACGCTTCATATCGAGGACCCAAGCTCGGGATTCGAATTTTCTTCTCGAATTTCTTTGCAGGCTATCCGAAAGCCCGGAGCGTGAACTGACTCCTAGACGCTTTTTCTAATTTTGTCCTAGACTTCCTTTTCTTTCGCGATGGTTTTTATATTGTCATTTTGCAATGCTTTCTCACAATGACAAGATGTTTTTACAATCTGAACCTTCTCCTCTCCGGAGCTTCCGCTTTTCTCCAACCACGAGAGCATTGCCAAATCCCCTTCTGCTTACTATAATGGACGGATGAGCTTCGCCATGAAGCCTAACCCTGCCGAAAGGAGAATTCGATGACCAAAGCATTCCCGTCCAGAAGTCTGGGCATCGTCATCATCCTGGGGTCTGTCTGGGGACTTTCCGAAGCGGTGCTCGGCATCGGCCTCCGGAGCTGCGCCTCGCTCGCGTCGGGCTCGATCATGACCGGCGTGGCCCTCTTTTTTATCGGCGCGACCTGGAAACGGACTCAGCATATAATCGGGCCTTTGCTTCTTATCGCCATCGCCAGCATTTTTAAGCTGTTCGATGCGCTCCTGCTTTCGCTTCCGGTCAGGAACGGCGCCGTGGCCAACCCGATCTTCGCCTTCTGGACCGAGGGCATGGCTCTTATTTTGATGCTCGCTTTCATGAAAGAGAGCTGGAAGGCGAAAACAACCGGACAGGCTTTTCTTGGTGGACTCTCTGCCCTCGTCGCCGTCAACCTCTTTCCCCTGGTCAAATTCGCCACGGGAATTCCCGCCTGTGTTTTCCCGGGCACCACCATGCCGCTATCCCTTTATTACGCGCCCATCGCCGTCGGCGTTTCGCTCTTGACAGTTCCCGCGGCGTTTTGGCTCGGGGCCCGATTAGAGGCCGTCGAGACGCACACCATGGTCTCCGGCCGGATGCCGGCGTTCCGTTTTCTTGCTCCAGCGGCTGCCGCCGTTTTGTGCCTGGGCGTATTGACCCTCGTCCGTCTGGCCTAAGGAGTGAAGCCATGGAGCGAACCGGAAAAAAGAAAAGAAAAACGTTTACCCGCCGGGATTTCCTTAAAAGCCTGGGCGGAGGCGCCGTCGGCGTCGGGGTGGCCTCGAAAGTCCTGGGCAAAGAATCCGTTCTCCCGCAGGCAGGCCCCGGGGATCCCGAGATTTTCTCGAGGAAAAAAATTTCTCTGACCGTGAACGGAAAAAGCTTGAGCCTGGAAGTGGATGCCGACGAAACGCTGCTTCAGGTCCTGAGGGATAAGCTCCAATTGACCGGGACCAAGAGGACCTGCAACCGCGGGGAATGCGGCGGCTGCACGGTCCTTCTCAACGGAACGCCCGTCTATTCCTGCCACATGCTGGCCCTCCAGGCGGATGGAGGAGAAATCCTTTCCGTCGAAGGCTTGGCCAAGGGCGACAAGCTTCACCCGGTCCAACAGGCCTTTATCGACAAAGACGCTTACCAGTGCGGTTTTTGCACACCGGGATTCATCATGGCTTCCGTGGCTCTATTGAACAAGACCAAGACTCCATCGCCCGAAGACATCCGGGCGGCCCTCGCCGGCAACCTCTGCCGCTGCGGCAACTATCAAAAGATCTACGAGGCGGTCTCCTCGGCCTCGGAAACGATGAGGAGGGCCTGAGATGAAGAACCGCAATCCTATTGACAGCTCGAGCCTTGAATATATCGAACTGGCCAAAATCCAGGGAACTCAGACGAAGCCTGAGAAACCGGCGGCTCCGGCGGAAGGCTTTAAATATATCGGAAAGGCCACGCCGCGGGTGGACGGAAAAAAGATCGTCACGGGCGCCGCGCGCTACACCCATGACCTGTCTTTCGAAGGCATGCTCTACGGGAAAGTCCTCCGCTCGCCGCATGCCTGCGCCGATGTTGTCTCCATCGACCTGGGTCCGGCCCTGAATTATCCCGGCGTCAAAGCCGCGATCAAACTCAAAGAAGGCCGGGTCAAATGGGCCGGCGAGCAGGTGGCGGCGGTTGCGGCCGTCGATGAGCAGACGGCCGAAGAAGCCCTAAAGCTCATCAAGGCGGAATACAAAGTGCTTCCCCATGTCGTCAGCGTGGATAAAGCCATGGCCCAGGGAGCGCCCCAGGTGCAAGATACGGGGAATGTTCAGGAATTGAATAAGTCCAACCGGGGCGATGTCGAGAAGGGCTTCAAAGAAGCCGACCTGGTCTTCGAGCAGACCTATGTGACGAATTGGGAAGTTCACCAGACGGCGGAAACCCATTCCAGCATCGCCAAATGGGATGGAGAAAACCTGACGGTTTGGGACTCGACCCAGGCGGTTATGGGCGTCAGAGACGGCCTGGCCCGAGCCCTGAACATGCCCGCCAGCCGGGTCAAGGTCATCAAAACCTACATGGGCGGCGGCTTCGGCAGCAAGCTGGGCGTGCAGGATTTCACGGTGGCTGCGGCTAGGCTGGCCCTCGAAACCGGAAGGCCGGTCAAGATCGTCCTGACCCGCAGAGAAAGTTCCTATTGTGTCGGCTACCGGCCCTCATCCAGGATCACCATCAAGGGCGGGGTCAAGAAGGACGGGACGCTGACCGCTCTTTCCATGAAAAACTACAACAGCGGCGGAACGGGGCGGGGCGACGGATGCGCAGAGCCGGTCGTCGACGTTTACAAGTGCCCGAACGTCAAAGTTGAAGAGTATTCTGTGTTTGTCAACACGTGCGCTTCGCGGCCGACCCGCGCTCCCGGGCATGTCCAGGGGACTTTTGCCCTGGAAGGCTTTTTGGAGGAGCTGGCCGCCAAGCTCAATATGGACCCGCTGGAACTCCGGATGAAAAACTATTCGATCAAGAATGCGGGCGACACCGGGATTCCCTATTCGACCAAGGGACTGGAAAAATGCTATAAGCAGGGCGCGGAAAAAATCGGCTGGGCCTCGAGGAATAAAAAGCCGGGTGGAGGCGCGGGAAAAATCAAGCGCGGAATCGGGATGGCCAGCCAGATCTGGTGGGGGTCCGGGGTGCCCGGAACGCTGGCCGACTTGAAGATCTACCGGGACGGCAGCGTCGATGTCGAATGCGGGACCCAGGACATCGGCTGCGGGACGCGGACGCACATCGCCCTCGTCGCAGCCGACACATTGACCCTGGAACCTAAGGACATCACGGTCAAAATCGGCAACAGCGACTATCCATGGGCTCCGAACTCGGGCGGGAGTCAGACAACGCCATCCGTGGCGCCGGCGGTCCGGGATGCGGCGCTCAAAGCGGTGGAATACCTCAAGCAGATGGCTTCCAAGAAGCTCAACGCTCCTCCGGCCGAGATCGTCCTGGAGAACAGAAGATTTGTCGTCAAGAGCGATCCGGCCAAAGGGCTCGACTTCAATGAAGTCGTGAAGGACCTGCGCCGGCCGGCGGTTTTTCATGGCGAACGCTCGAGCTTTCCAGCCACCTTCGCCTTCAACTCCTTCGGCGCCCATTTCGCCGAGGTTGAAGTGGATACGGAGACCGGAAAGATCAAGGTGAAAAAGGTAGTGGCTGCCCATGACATCGGCAGAGTCATCAACCGTCTGACGGCCGAGAGCCAGGTCATCGGTGCCATCACCCAGGGGCTGAGCGCGGCCCTCTTCGAGGAAAAGATTATGGACCACGAGACCGGGTCCATGGTCAATCCCAACTTCCACGATTATAAAGTGGCCACGTCGATGGATATCCCGGAGATGGTGCCGGTGTTCGTCGATGTCATCGATGACCGGCTGAACAACCTGGGCGCCAAGGGGCTGGGCGAGCCGCCGCGCATTCCCGCCTCGGCCGCTATCGCCAACGCCGTGTTCAACGCGATCGGAGTCCATCCCAGAGAAATCCCGATGACGCCCGCCAAAGTCCTCCAGGCGCTCAAAAGAAAGGAGGCCAAGTCATGAGCAGCTTTCAATATGCCAAGCCCGCATCGATCGAACAAGTAACCTCCTTTCTGGCCAAAGTAAATAAGAAAGCGTTCCTGATGGCCGGCGGCACGGACCTTCTGGGGGAAATCAAGGAAGGCATCATCGAGCCGGATGTGGTCGTCGACCTGAAAGCGATCCCCAACCTTTCTTATATAAAAAAGGAAAGGGATGGCGTCGCGATCGGCGCCCTAACGACCGTAGCCGAGCTGGCCGAAAACCCGATGGTCCAGCTGGATTACCGCGTGCTTCACGAGGCCGCCAATGTCGTCGCCTCGCCGCAGCTCCGGAATATGGGGACCGTGGGTGGAAATCTCTGCCAACGGCCGCGCTGCTGGTATTACCGCGACGGCCAGGTCCTTTGCACCAAAAAAGGCGGCGCCAAGTGCTATGCGGAGAAAGGGCGGAATAAATACCATGCCATACTGGGCGGAGGGATCTGCTATGCCGTCTATCCTTCGGACCTCGCCCCGGCCTTTATAGCCCTCGAAGCGAAAGCCGTGATCGCCTCGCCTCAGGGAGAGAGGACTGTGTCCCTGGCCGAATTCTATACTCCGCCGCTCGTGAATGTCCGGAAGGAAAATATCCTGAGCGGGCAGGAAGTCATCAAGGAGGTCCGTATTCCTCCGGCGAAAAAGGGCGACAAAAGCGCCTACTTGAAATTCACCGAGCGGGGCGCCTGGGATTTCGCAGTTGTCTCGGTTGCGGCCAAGGGGACGATCTCCGGCGGCACGATCGAGGACATCAGGATTGTCTGCGGCGGCGTCGCGCCCATGCCCTGGAGGCTCCGGAAAGCCGAAGATTTGCTCAAGGGGAGAAGAGCGTCGGACACGCTCATCCGGCAGGCTGCGAAGGCCGCTCTGGCCGACGCTAAACCGCTCGAGGAGAACGGCTACAAAGTTGACCTTCTGGAAACCGTGCTGGTCAGGACCGTCGGCTCGCTCGTCAAAGCATAAAATTGAATGAGAACCGATCGTGAGACGGCCTCGCTCTCCATCCGGGTTTTTCACGGGCGGTTCGCCGGGGTTCGCGACTGGGAACTGCTCGAAGAGGAATCCAAGGAGGAGCTACCTTCTTGGGCGCAGAACGGCATTTCCTGCCCCGCCCGAGTCTTAATTACAGAATAGAACACAATCTCACCGCTGTAACGAAACAGGAAAATATCGAGAGTGAAAGGAAAAGCATGAAAAGAACGAGCAGGTTAAGATTTTGCCTTCCCACGCTTTTAATCCTGGCCTTCTTAGCCGCCGGACTGTGGGCCCAGACGCCGGACAGGTTTTTTGACACGGCAGGTCCACCGGCCGGCCAGGTCCGGCTGGTGATCTTCTATCCTTCGGTCGGAACGATCCAAGACCTGGTTGCGCTTAAGGACAACGGACTCTTTCCGGCGGACAAGCTCGAAATCATCGGTGTCTATCATGAAAAAGAGAAGACGGACTACCAGAGAAGCATCCGCCATGCCCAGAACAATAAGCTTGCCTGGCTCAAGTTCCACCGGGTTTCCGCGGAGCTCACCCCGCAGTCCCTGTTTCGAAAAAACGCCTGCACTCCGGAATTCGAGACGATTTTCAAGAAATCCGACGGCATCATTTTCTTCGGCGGTCCGGACATCCCGCCCGCCGTCTATGGACAAAAAACGAATTTATTCACGGGGATTGAAGACCCCTACCGCCATTTTTTCGAACTCTCCTGCATTTTTCACCTGCTCGGCGGATCGCAGAATGCCGCTTTTAAGGGCTTCCTGGAATCCAAGCCTGATTTTCCCATCCTGGGGATCTGCCTAGGCAGCCAGAGCCTGATTGTTGGGACGGGCGGGACGATGATCCAGGATATCTGGTCCGAGGTTTATGGCAAGAAATTTTTCGAGGACGTCGTCGATCTCGGCCAGCCCGACTGGCACACCAATCCTCACCGTCGCCTCCATCCGGAAAATAAAAATCTGCTTCCCTACATGCTCCATCCGATCCAGCTCAACGGAAAAGGCAAATTCTGCATAGAGCTCGGCTTCAAGCCCGACGACCAGCCCTACATCATGAGCGCCCACCACCAGATGGGGGATAAGCTCGGCAAGGGCTTTCGCGTAGCGGCGACCTCGTTGGATGGAAAGGTGACTGAGGCCATCGAGCACGAGCGCTATCCCAACGTCCTAGGCGTCCAGTTTCATCCGGAATTCTCGATGCTATGGACCACAGAGCCCAAGCATAAATTTACGCCCCAGGATAGGGACATGATCGCCATCAAGCCGTTTTTAGAAAGTCATGCGCCCAGCTTCGAGTTCCACAAGAAGCTCTGGGCCTGGTTCTTGGAGAAGCTCCAAGCCGTCCACCAGTAGGCATTTCCAAGCGGGGTCAAACCTCAACAATCAACATGGAAACCCGTCGAGCCATCGTCCTCTTCAGGGATTCTCTCTAGATCATTTTAAAATGTCGAAAGATGTATGCTTTATTTATTGAGGAAGAGGTATTGACAAAGCCGTTTAATTTCCTTACTATATAAGTAAGGATTCATTTTCCTTACAGGAATTGCCGTGCCGACAGCGAAAATTACGTCTAAAGGACAGATTACGATCCCTAAAAAAGTGAGGGAAAAACTTGGTGTTTCTGAAGGACATGAGGTCTATTTTCAGGAGAAAAACGGCGTTTTTATCATTCAAAAAAGCGTCCGGCAATCTCCCTTTGAAAAATGGATCGGATATCTTAAAGCCAAAAAAGGCCGAAAAACAGACGCGGTCATCGAAGAACTGAGAGGAAGATGATCACCGCCGTCGATACAAACATCCTCCTGGATATTCTTTTGCCGGACGAAAATCATCTCTCTCGATCCAAGGAACTCCTGGATGCATATAATGAAAAAGGCCAACTCGCCATCTGTGAAATCGTCTACGCCGAGCTTTCCTCACAATTTCCGGCTGAACAAGAGCTTCAGGATTTTCTCGCCCAGACTTCCATCAAGCTGATGCCTTCCAGCGAAAAAGCACTGGCTCTTGCCGGAAAGATGTGGAGGGAATATTCAAAACAGAGACCGGACGGACTTCAATGCTCCGCCTGTGGACAGCAATTATCTCCTCAATGTCCGCGCTGCCGCGCAATCATCGCATCCCGCCAACATATCATCAGTGACTTTCTTGTCGGCGCGCATGCTTTTGTTCATGCCGAAATGCTCTTGACCAGAGACCGGGGATTTTACAAAACCTATTTCAAAGATCTTCGGATAATATAAAACGATCTCAAGACTGTTATTCGGTCAAGAGAAATTCCGCAAGATTCTCTTGATAATCGATGAGCTCGAGTGGCCCTTGAGATAGGGGATGATGACGACTCGTCCGCCCGCAGCCTCGACCTCTTTCTTGCCGACGACCCGACCGGGCCGCCAGTCGCCGCCCTTGACCAAAATATCGGGGAGAAGGGCGGCGATGATCTTTTGCGGGGTTTCCCCGGCGAAGGACGTCAGATAATCGATATATTCGATGGCGCCGAGGACTTCAAAACGTTCCTCGAGCGGAAACACGGGCCGCGAAGGCCCCTTGATCTTTCGGACCGAGGCGTCGGTATTGAGCGCCACGATCAGCACGTCGCCCAGGCTTTTGGCTTTCCTGAAAAGTTCGATGTGACCGCCGTGGATCAAGTCAAAGCAGCCGTTGGTAAAAACGACTTTTTTGCCCTGGCTGCGCAGCCGCGCCCGAATCTTGAGGAGGTTTGTTAACGTCTGAACTTTTGTCGTACGCATGTCTTAAAGATGGGGACACGTACCTAATTAAGTGGTAGCCGTAAGAACATCGTGAACAGTTTTCTAATGCTTCCAACCGTAAGGACATCGTGAACACTTGAAGGGTCAGGCGATAGGATCAACGACCTTTCCGACGAACGGAAAAGGAAACGTCTTGA
>Ga0315284_10000658_pt1 | contig 47217 bp, 33 predicted proteins | sample YL17G09_16_MG_FD_203696 | JGI IMG/M metagenome (GOLD analysis project Ga0315284, IMG submission 203696) | Sediment microbial communities from Yellowstone Lake, YNP, Wyoming, USA - YL17G09_16 | ecosystem: Environmental > Aquatic > Freshwater > Lake > Sediment | place: USA: Wyoming | collected...
ATTCTACTATTACGGGAGGGAGTTTATGCCTACAATCTGTAAGAAAGAAGCTATGGAAGATCTCAAGCGTAGAATGCAAACCGCTTCAGAGCTTCTAGTTTCTGCCAGGAAGTCTGCTAAACACAATGAAGTAGACATTATCAATCTTGATTATGTTTTGGAAAAGCTTGCTGAATATTGCCTCAGAGTTGATATGAATATCAGCAAGCTCGGTTAAATGTTGGGTCCAATACTTCCAAAATAGTTATATCCACAAAGCCTTGGTGCAGTTCAGAATGACAATTAGAGCATAAAAGCACACATTTATTCAATTCTTCCTCAATCCTTTTCCAACTTCTGAGCCGTGAAATGTTATTCTCTTTTTCAAACGGATTGACATGGTGAAAGCACAAAGCTGCTTCACATCTGTTGTAACCACATAAGATACATCTACCGCCTTTATATGCAATAGCTTTCTTTTTAAGCAATTGGGTTGGTTTCATCTAGCTTGAGTATAAACTTGCACAAGTGTTTGGCTTTTAAGAATTAGCCAGATATTTGTGCTAGTATTTTTATTAAAGTTTGTACCGAAGGAAGAGGAACATAAATGGCAAGTATCTTCATTAAAAATAAGACGATGAGTCCTGTAGTTGTAACTGGCGACAAGGGCAAGCCCTATGTCAATGTGCCCAAAACCGTTGGCGCAGCTTATAATTCTGTAGCAGTCAATGATGTTCTAGGGAACACGCTGTTTTGTGATACGCTTGTTTCGCTAGTTAATTCAAGCACTGTTGAAGTTCATTGGGGAACGCTTACTGGTAAGATCCTTAGCGCAACAGAAATCGCTGGGTTTAAGGATGGCTCAGTATTTGATGCGGATCAAGACGGTAAAGTAGATTATACAGATACAAATATTCGCGTAGCATTTACTGGCGTAAATGTTGCTGCAATTACTGCCGCAAACGCTGACTACACTGTGAAGCTTCCTGGTAACGGCACTAAGCGCTTCTACCCACAGCGCTACTACGCCATTTGCCGCACAGCTTCTCACCTAAATGGTGATACTCAGGTTGATCTAGGGACCACAGATTCTGGCAATGAATTGCTCAACAATACCGCATTGACTGGCGTAAATGTTGTCAATGAAATGTTTCGCATGGACGTTGCGGTAACAACTGTAGCAACTATTGCTGATAATGCCACACTTTATCTAAATGTAATTTCCGCAGATACTGGATCTGGCGGAACGCCCGTTGGCACAGTTGATTTCATCGTTGAAGGCGTGCTCCTCTAATTCTTCTCCCAATTTCCTGCTTAATATCTTAGAAGCAATACTTTGGAAATGAAACCCCAAAGTATTGCCTTAATTCTCTTGACAAGCATCTTCAGCAGTCTTATTCTAGCCCCATGAAAACTTCCCGCATTATTCACAAAAATGGGAAAATCTATTTTGGTATGATTTACAAATATCGCCCAGATCTTGGCGACCCTATGGTAATCTTTGCTGATTATGATAGGAACAAGTTGTTTGACTTCAATGTCAATGATTTAGCAGAATTCATTACCCAAAAAGTCTGGGTAAATGTTGACTCAATAGAAGATCAAGATCATCTCAAAGAAGCACGAGAATACTACAAGACGATTGATTAAACATGTCACAACGAAAAATTAAGAAGAAGGTAGAAAAGTTTTCAGCAGAGGATAAGAAGATCATTAAACTTGTCCTGGCTGGAAAAGGGTTTGAAGAAGTTGTCAAGGAATTAGGCTTGAATGAATTCGAGTCTATTGACAGGATTGCTAAATTGGTTGGTAAAGTAACTTCTAAAGAGATCTGGGAAATGAAAAGAAGTTTCTAAAAGGAGAAATAGAAATGACAAAGATTCAAAAGCCAAAGCTTCAGGTATTGTTCAACAGACTTGCTCTAACAATTGACGCAATTGATTCCGATGAAGATTCGTCAGGTAATGAGCAAGAGATGGACTATTCTATTGGAACAATTGTCGCCTTTGGCGATGATGTTCCAAACACTTTGAAAAGTATTGGAGCAAAGGTGATCTTTGATCATGAAGACGCCTTGCTACTTACAGTAGATGACCAAGAAATTGCTATTATTTCTGATAAGGAAATTCTCCTCGTTCTTTCCTGATTTTCCTTCTCTAATTCTCCCTTGACAATTTAGACAAGCATAGTTATACTCCTAATCAGGAGGCAACAACAACCTATGCTTGCACAAACTGTAGACTTCGTTATTCCCAGTAAGATGCACTTCAAGGACGTTCTTCATGTTCTCAAGAATATTAATGAGAATTTTAGAGAAGATTCTGAAACATCTTCCCCCATTACTATTACATTCTACGCCAATGCTTATGGTCAATTAGATTCGGCCATTCGTGTGGCGAAATCTATGGGCATGAATGTAATAATCAATTCAACACTTGATCACTCAATTGATTACTTCATATCTCTGAAGGATGTTGGAGTCAGCGAATTGGTGATCAAACTCAACACAGATTGCAAAGATTTGGCGAAACTTGAAGAACTCGCCAGAATCTTGCCCACAACGATCAATGTTCAACATTCCTTCCAAACATCTTTTCTTGACTTTATCAAGATGCTTCAGAAGTCGTCTATCAAGGACGTTCTGATTGATTCTAAGGACTTCACACGGCTGAAGAATATTACTCGCGTCTCTGGCGCAATTTTGACCAGATTTCCTAAGCTGGAAGCACAAGTTGCTGAAATTGATCGAATCTATGGTTTGTTCGGCTTGAAGCATTCTGTATGCAAATCTTGCAACTTTATGCGAAATCACTTGACAATCGTTGAGCTAGAGGTTTATCCTTGTATGGAATATTACAGGAACAAAGGAAATAAGATTGGCCATTATTTTGGCGAGAATACGGCCAAGCATGTTGAAACGTGGGCTAATGAGACAAACGTACTTGACAACTTGATTTGCAAAACAGGTTGCAATTACTTCACAAAGACGTTCAATGAGGGCTTCTAATGAATAGCAAGGATAAGACAAACCTGATCAAGAAGTGCAAGAAGATCTTGCCAAGGAATTCTGAAATTCTGTTCCTTGGCGTTGACACAAATATTGACGACTTGAATGATACGTCAAATTATTTCTGTGTCTATTTGCCTCCAGCTTCAGAAATGCTTTTGGCCAATAAGTTGCCAAAAGGTTGCCCAGATAATAGCGATATTTTTTATTATCCTATCCAGAACTTTCTAGACAATAATCTGCATCTAGATACAGACAAGTTGATCAATATTTTCCTAGATATTGACAGAGATGACTCAATTATTAACACAACAAGTATGGAAAATATTTCTAAGAATAGAAATATGCTTTTGGATACTAAAAAGAAGGTGTTTGACACACAATTTTATAAGTGTTTGACGCCTCAATTTCTAGAAATTAGAAAGAGTATTTCAGCTTCTTACCAAAATTGTCAATTAACGCCAGAACAGCTTCAAAATATTGAAAAGCAAAATGCAGAAGATAATCCAGCTTACATGAAGGATCTTCTAGAATGTGCAGATAGAGGTTTCCAATGGGATGGAATTTATCACCAAGGTTTTGTTGATAGTTTTATCCTTTCACTTTACGCAGGTATTGACATGGACGATTCTGAGGTTACAGAAGAAGAGATGAACTTCTGTGAAATGTACCTCTGAAACAAAGGAGAAAAGAGTATGATTAAAACTCGGTTCAGCGGAATGTACCTCAGTTTCTTGAAAATCATCGAAGATCATCCACATATTTCTGTAAGTAGTATCTCGAAAATTCTTAATCGAGAAGAACTTACAGAAGGCGCTGATAACAAAATTGTCAAAGACCTGCTCAGAGGTGGGCACATTCTTCTAGATAAGTCTAGACAATGTTTTATCACGCCAAATGGCCAATCCCACTTGGCCAATGTTTTATCTGATAATGAATATCTCAAAGCTCACGTAAGAACTTTGCCGGGTAATTGCCAAGCCTGTGGAAAGCATGATTATCAGCTTACCTATTTCCGTAAGGAATTTATTTGCGCCAATTGCTTGAATCAAGACGACGTTGATTCAGAGTCTTGCGCAAACCCTTCCTGGCGAGCCTCAAGCCCCATCAGTGCCTTCCCGTCTGACTTCTAGTACCAAGCCTTGCCCAACCCTTAGCAAGCCTTCCTAAGCCGCTCAGCAACTTCTGCTAATTTATTGTCCACCACTTTGATGAATTTTAATATCTATTGTCCAGTAGTTTGATGAATTTTGCAGTTTAATGTCTACTAGATTGATGAATTTTAACTTCTCCAGGTGCTATTATACCCGATGCAAGTGCTATTATACCCGAATTAAAATTAAGACGGTAATGTATCGACGATGCGCCAAACTATTTTATCAAGCAATATTTTTTATTTTCCTCATGTATTACGTTAAGAAACATGACGTAAGTATGAGGAATGGTTGGGGAAATTGTTGCAACATATGATTATATATTCGTAATGCGCTTCATAAATATTGTAAAGCGTTTGTCGATTCGTGTACCGATGGATTTTCTAAGTGAGTAATATAATGCTAATTATATTACGAACGATCCCCTTGAGTAGATCCTGATTAAAGGATCCTGAAGAATTAAGATCAGAATTAATAATGATAATAGGATTTTTCCTTCGGAAAAATCCGGATCTCCGAAGGAGATCCAAAACAAGATCCGACGGGAGGATCGATCTAAAGAATCGGAACCGGAAATAGATCCTCGTTTTGTAGGAACAAAACTCGGATCCGATTTTTGTAGGAACAAAAATCATATTATTTTTAAAGATTTTTTATGAAAAAAGGATTTTTATAGCTGAAGCTACCAAAGCAAACCAAATCAAGCAGGAACTTCTGAAATAATCAAAAAGAGTTTATTTTTTTCTTGAAAAAAGAGTCGATTCCGTTTTTCCATCGTCTTCCCAAATATCAAATTCAAGCTATTGACAACTTTTTAATAAGCCTTATTTTAATCTTTGGGTGAGGAAACTCAACAAAGGAGAATAAAATGAGACTTCTACTTTTGGCCATTTTGGGAATTATCAAGGGAATTATGTTTCTCTTCTTGGTAATGATTTTCATCGCCCTGGCTTTGGCTGGCGGCTGGCTTTATATTGGAGTTTTTCTTGGTGTCTATTTGCTGATCACTATTATTTTTAATGGGGCTGCAAAGTCGATTAGAGAACGCAAAGAGCATCGTGCTATGCTCTATGAGGAAGAAGAGGAATTGAAAGCTAGCTTACGGCGGGAAATTTTCAGCTACGGTCCAAACGGGTCCAGAAGGAATAATCACGTTGGCTCCCAAAGATAGCACTGAGAATGATACCCTTGTAAAGATGCTGGCCAAGCGGATTGACGAAGTAAATGCCAATAAAGTTGGCAAAGATCTCGTCGATGCTGAAATTGAACATATCAAAAAAGATCTTGAAAGAATTGATGAACAATCTTTAGAACCTCATGAATGCGAGCAAGGGGGCGTGCTCGAATCAATGAATGCACATATTAAAGATAACACGGACTCAATTAAGAAGGTTTACACCTGGCAAGCAACGGTTGGCATATCTTTGCTATTCTTTTTTCTAACGGTTGGAATTGCTGCTATTCGCTATGTTGATAAATTAGACTATTCTACCCAAGACCATGCAGTAAGAATTCAGAAGCTTGAAACAGCTGTTCATGAAATTTCTTTGTCCATCAAACGCCCAGATGATTCCAGAAAAATGATAAAAGATACGATTGATGAGTATAATAAAGATAAGAAATTACCAATTACTTCAGTAAATCAAACAAAATAGCGTATATTGTCCTGTTATGGGACAAAGACACGCCACAAGAATATCTGTTAGTCATCCATTAAAAGCAAAGCTTGTCAGTTCTTGCAAAATTTGCAAGTTCATTACTTCAGCTCCTGACATCTACTTCCAAATTCATGATCTAGTTCTTGAGAAGGGTCTTAGCTATCACGCAATTGTTAGGCGAATCAATCCAATGATTGACGCGCTTAATGAAGATCTTCCCGCTGAAAAACGTGTCGCACCTTTGAACCACGTAAATGTTTCTACACATTTCCGTAATCATCTGACGGAACAAGATCGCCTTACTTATTCTCTAAAGAAGGCGACTAGGACTGATCGAATGGTTGAAAGCGACCTTACAGGTGGCTTTGGCCATGTTCATAAGAAAATTGCTGATGGATACTTGAAGGATAAGTTTGACGAAGCTGTAACAGAATATCAGAAGATTGTTTCTATGATTGATTCCCTTGAGGAATACCTAAAAGCATTTTCTGATGAATTGAAGACTCGAAGAGACGCGGGAAGAACAATCTCACGAGTTGAATTAAAAGAATATCGTGAGAATATTCAGTCTCTTATGACTATGAAGACAGATTTGGCCAAGTTTAGGAATACTTCTGAAATCGCTGGAATGGCCATTAAAAGCGCCATTGAAATGACGACTAAGGACTTCCTGGATACTTTGATTTCTGCTTCAGAAGAAACCCGCTATTCTATGGAGAATGAACTTCCCGGAAGTTCTCTTCCGGCAGATCTTGTTGCACTTTTGCGCAAACGTTGTGCAGACGCTATGAAAATTTCTGTTCCAGCAATTTATGAAAAGATTATCAAAGCGTATTCCATCAAGGACTTGCGATGAACTTGGATCCGACTAAAACATTCATTTGCGATAAAGTTGCCAGGAATGAGAAAAGAATTCCAATTGGCAAAGTTATTCTAAATGATGACAAAGAATATGTTGAAGGACAATCGGTGAAAGTTTCGGTCATGAAAATATTGACCCAATTCTGTTCACAACCGATTGGCTATGAATTGTATATAGATGGCTACAAATATAAGATTCCTCCTATGAATAAGATCAAGTACCATAAAACAGGAGCTGAATGGTGGCTTTCTAATTTCGTTTTACCAAGGGGTTAATAAATGCCTTTTGACATCCATAGAAACGACATGACGCTTGTGAGAATTCTTTCTCTAAACCCATTATTTCTAACTGGCAAGCTTGACGAAGTTTTGGCCACTTTGGAATTGGCCAAAGAAGCTTGTCAAAAGCGTGGCTATGAGAATTTAGAGATTCACAAATGTTTGACAGAATCTAGCTATTGGGTTTTTGGAAGCGTTAAACCTCGTGTCTGAACAATTCTTCAGCAATGTTTTTGACTTTATTGATAATCGACTAGATACAGTTAGTCAGATTACTGACACAGAATCTATATATCTTGCGGAACAAGCTCCAAATATTGTCGAGTGGGTAACAAGTCCTGAATATTGGAATGTTCCAACTACTTATGGTTTTTATCGGCAATATCAAATTATTCGGGATATGTTTAATCTACGTTGCAAGATCTGCAACTCCCAAGATCCTGAAGCAATTGATTGTTGGGGCAAGCCTAGATCATACCTTGAAGCAGAAACTTTGCTAGTATGGAAGAAGGAGCATGAAGATTTCTGTTGCCCAAAGTGTGGCAATACTTTTAGAGAGTTTGTTCAGGATGGTATAATTGTACCATTCAATGAATTAGTATGCATCGCAGGAATGCGCAGTGGTAAAAGTTTTCTTGGCGCACATATTGGCGGATATGTTGAGCATATTACTAGAAGTATTGGGACAAAGGGAAGAGGAGAACTTCAGAAGTATCTGAAGCAGGAAAAGTCAGAATGGTTTGAAGTAACTTTTGCAGCATCAACTGCGACACAAGCTAAGGAAACCATTTTCGCAAAGTTCCGAGAAATGCGAAACAATTCTCCTTGGATTAATCGCCATATTACTTGGGTAAAAGAACAAGAGAAGAAACAACCCAAAGGTCAAGATACTTGGTCATACGCAGCTCATGATGATTCAGTAAATGATGGCTTTCTGCAAGTACGTTTTAACCGGGTCTCAAGCGACTCGGCAGGTATTGCAGGCAAAACTCGTCTATTTGTGGCCCTGGATGAGTTGGCCCGACTTGTGACGACAGAATCTAAACGGTCTGCTCAGGAACTTTACCGAGTGTTGAATCAGTCGTTAATGACTGTTCGCGGCGCATTAAATAGGAATCCATTATTTCCACATCTTGGCTTAATGCTTTCTGTAACTTCTCCATTGTCCATTGATGATTATTCTATGCAGCTTTATAGCAAAGTAATTGGTGGGGAAACCAAAAGAATTTACGCATGGAAAGGGCCAACTTGGGAATTCAATCCTAACCTTGTCTACAGCGATTTCGCAGACAACTTCGCCAAAGATCCAGTAGGAGCTATGCGCGACTTTGGCGCCGACCCACCAGCCGCTGAGACGCCTTTATTTGAAGATCCTTTGCGCTTCTGGAAGTCGGTTGATTATTCCCGTAAACCAATCTGTACTTTCAAGACAGACTATATTACGGATAAAACGGGCAAACATTACATTGGCGCATCAGTTGACGATTTGAAGTACAATTTCACTGATCAACATTATATATTCTGCGACGCTGCGGAAACTTTTGACGCCTTTGCAATTGTTTGCGCACATCCTTTTATCGTTTCAAAAGATTCGTACACAAGTTCAAGAGTTTTGGACAGTAATTATATAGATTCTGCGCCAGAGGGAATGATTCACATTTCGCAAACAGATGTTCACCCAGATTCCCCAATGGCTTTGGGAATGAATAAGGTGAATACTGAAATGTATGATCCTCAAAACCTTGGACGCTTGATTACAGTAGTGGATTTCTGTATGCGAATTGTCCCAAGCCGTGAGAGAGACATTTGGTACAATTCTGTGCTAGAAATTATCAAAGACTTGAGCAAGAAGTTGAAAATTGCTTCTGTTAGTTTCGATAGTTGGCAAAGTATGGCGGCAATTCAATCAATCCGCGATATGGGCATAAATGCGAATAAGGTTAGAATCAAATCAGAATCCTTTTTGGAATTCCGTGCTCAAATTTATAATGATCAAATCAGCTTGCTTCCGCCAAGTGTTTCTGATAGTTTAAGTCTTTCTCCAACAGGAGTTTTGCAAATTGCTACGCCTGAAGAATTTATGCAAGGAGAATCAGTCGGTTTGATTGAACTTTTGAAATTGGAACGATCTCCAGATCTTAAAAAGATCGTTGCGCCACGAAAGGGTTCAGTTCGTGGTAAAGGTTCAGACGACGTTGCGCGATGTATTGTTGGCGTAAATGCAGTTATTAAGGATTCCGTTGTAAATAATATGGGAACCAGAGCGGCTGCTGAGAAAAGAAAAATGATGACTTCTATTGCAAATACGCAAAGACCTATTATATTCAATCCTAGAGGGCCACAGTAAGTATAAGGAGAATATATGAAGATTCAACTAATGTCAGATATTCATTACCCTTTTTCCCACAGAGATCTTCCGAAACTTTCTGATGAAGCTGATCTGCTAGTAATTGCAGGAGATATTCATCATAAGGTGGAAGAATGCTATAGATGTTTTGACAAGATTTTGGAATGTTCTAGTATTCCAGTAGTATTTGTTTTGGGAAACCACGATTATTACACGCGCGAATTTGATTCTACGCCAGATGACTTCAAAAAGTTCTTCAGCAACTTTCCTAATATTCATTTTCTAGAAAAAGATTCTTTTGAATTTGGTGGTTATACTTTTCTTGGAACAACCCTTTGGTCAGATATTTCTAATCATTCTGCAAGATCTGTTATTAAAAATGGAATTACAGATTATCATGCGATCAAGAAAATACAAAATGGTAAAATATTTGGGATAGATCCAGTTGATACACATCTTGAGCATCTTATTGCTAAAGAATTCCTTAATTCCCACATTAAGGAAGGTGAGAAAACTATTGTAATTACTCATCATTTACCTTCGTTCGAATGTGTTGCCCATAAATTTTTGGGCAGTTCATTTAACGCAGCTTTTGCTTCACCTACTTTAGACACGTTTGAACTGAATCCTAAATTATGGCTTTTTGGTCATACCCACAATTTTGTGGATAAAATGATTGGAAATACTCGGTGCGTTTGTAATCCTTATGGTTATCCTGGAGAATGTTATCTGGAATATCGTAAGGAATTTATTATTGAGGTGGAATAGATGGCAAAACGTAGACAAGTAGTTGAAGAAATCGTTATTGATAAGATCTTTGACCAAGAGGACAAAGATATTCCAAAATGCCTTGGGCAAAAGGAAGAATATTGTTCCGAAGAACTTTGCGGAAAATGGTTTAGCGAATGTTCTAAGAAAGTTCTCAATTAATTACTAACTTTTCTGTAGTATCCTTCTTAAACGAGGAAAGACAAAATGCCAATATCATTTGATGATGCAGTAGAACGCGCAAAACTTGCCGCAGGTTATGACGGAATTCTTTCGCAATACGTTTATGATCGACTTGCTGAAAAATTGGAGAAGAAGGATCGCTATCAATTCTCCATGACTTTGGTAGACTTGGGCATTAGGACAAAATCGGCTTCCGCAAATAAAATGGCGGAAGAAGTTGTTGTAGATAATATGGAAGACGCTCGGGAAGATCCTGATCTTATTATTTCTAGCAAGGATGATGAACAAGTTGACAATTTTAAAACGATTGCTAGTATGTTTATTACAGGAGGTCCAAAAGTGACACCAAAAAGACCAGAAGCGTTTGACTATGATCTTCCAGAAGATTTGGAAGATATTGATACAGATGGTTTTGACATGGAAACTTCTCCATATGGTGAGAAGTTTTATGAGGATGATGAAGACAAGCTAGAAGGCCCCCCTGAGCCAGATCTAGGCCAGGATGAGGATGAAGATGAGGAAGCTATTGCGCCAAAGGAAATGGCGCCAGAATTGCCTCCAGCGCTTCCTGAAGATAGTGGGCAAGAAGAGGCATCTCCTGCTGATGAACGTTTGCCCTACGTTTATCCAACTATGCTCAAGGTTGATTCATCCAATGTTAATGAAATTGGATATGATGAAAAAGAGAATGACATTTTTGTTAGGTTCAAGAATGGGTACCTTTATGCATATTTTGGTGTCCCTGTAAATGTTTGGGAAGATTTTCTAAACGCTGAGTCCAAGGGTAAGTTTGTTCATACCAGTCTCAAGGGTAAATACGATTACATGCGCATTGAGTAAATTTCCTCCCGCCTTGATTCTCCAAATTAATTAAAAAATTCTTTAATTGCTCCTATAATCAGTATGTTAAGCTATAGAAAATTGGTACAACTGCCCTTTGTCTAAGTTGGGCAGCAAGGGCTTTTCAACAGTTTGTTTCAGAGGAGTAAATAAAAATGGCAGCTACCTACGTAGTAGTTACAAACCGAACAACGTCTAATCTAGTGGCAATTGGCGATCATGGTATGCCGAGTATTACTATTCCGAAGTCTCCAGCTACGGAAAACATTGATATTGCTGACCTTCTAGGCAATGAAGCGCTTTGCACAACTTTGAGCACTTGGATTACTGATGCTCATATTACTGTTACTCGCGGTGGTTATACTATTTCTGCTGCTGATATGACTGCTTGGAAACAGGGTTCAGACATGAATCGCAGTGATTATGACACGAATGATGATGGTCTTATTGATGCTGCCGTTATTAGTGGTTTCGTGTATAAGGGTTCCATTGCTACTGCTGCTGGTTTTCCTCTAATTGCTGCTGTTGAAACAGGTTGGGTTTATCTAGTTACTGCCGCAGTAATTGATAATGCTGGTGTAACATATACCAATACAAGTGGTGTATTTACTGCTGGCGACTCTATTCAATGGAATGGCACTAGTTGGACAATTCTTGCTCCACAGAATGCGCTTCAGTTCCGTGGCGCAATTGCTGCTGCTGCAAGTTTCCCAACGCTTGCTCTTGTTAAGACAGGACATGCTTATGTGTGTACAGCGGCTGTAACAGATAATGATGGTACAAGGACAAATACTGGTAAAGTCTTTGTTCTAGGTGATGTTATTGTTTGGTACTCAAATACTTGGTACATTGCTGCTCGTGGTGCTTCAACTACTGCTCCTCTAGCTGTGGGTACTGCTGCTGCCGGTACGAGCCTAGAAGCTTCAAATCGCGACCACGTTCATGCACATGGTAATCAGCTTGGTGGCACACTTCATGCTGATGTGGTTGCTGGAAGCACGGCTGGCTTCATGACTGGCACGCAGGCTACTAACCTAATTCGCGTCAATGACCACACGATGGCTCTCAAGCTTGCTGGTGTCACTATGACTGTAGATGAGTCTGAGGTCAGTGCTCAGCTCACAGGTGATGTTGGCAAGAAGTTCAGTCCAACTCATATCGTTGTGACTGTTATTTCTGTAACAGGCACTCCAGCTACTCCAGCAACTTTGAACATTGGTACTTCAACAGGTGGTACTCAGATTTCTTCAGCTCTTGCAATGACTGGGCTAATCCTTGCGGGTGATACCCGAATGATTCCCCTATCTGCTGGCACATTCAATCTCGCAGGTAATGCCACTCTTTATGCAAATGTGGAAGCAAATGAAGCAGTTGCTACTTCACTCGTTTGCGATGTTTGGGTTCATGGTCTCCTAACCACACCTACCTGATAAACCCTCTGTTCAATTCCTTCATTAACTAATTTCTAAATAAATTGTGCTAAACTTTTACCCAAGGAAGACCCTTATCTTCTTTCTAAAGGGTGAAATAAATGGCAGCCACTTACATAGTTGTTACAAATCTTACTAGAGGTACTTTAAGTATTTCTGGTGATAATGGCATTCCTGCAATAGCAATTAAGCAAAAGACTAGCCCAACTTCTAGTTTTCACGTTAATATAGATCTTGGCTATGTTTTCGCAAATAGAACCCTTTGCGAAGACCTTAGCTCATTACTTACCGCAGGTAAAGTAACTATTACAAGGGGGTCTCTTGCTGTAACTACGGCTGATCTACTTGCGTATTCTCATGGCTCAGATATGAATAGAGCCGATTATGACGCAAATGATGATAAAATCATTGATACAGTTGCATTGCCAACAAGTTCAACACATGCGCTTACAGCAGATTATGCAACAACTGCTGGATCAGCGACTACGGCAGGATCTGCAACAACTGCTGGTTCAGCTACAACATCTGGTAGTGCAACAACGGCTGGTTCAGCTACTACCGCAGGTTCAGCAACTGATGCTTCAAATTTAACAACAGGTTCAATTACTTATTCAGCTAGTCAAATTATTAACAACTATTGTGGAACTTTGCATCGAATTACTAATTCGAATTCTCCATATTCTGCTTTACTAACTGAAGAAGTTATTCTAGTTGATACTTCAACAGGTTATACACATATTGATCTACCTCCAATATCAGGAAATGCGTCAAAAACTTACATAATTTGTGATGCAACTGGATATGGCGCAGCTTATAGCATAACTATTGATGGAAATGCTAGCGAAACTATTGATGGATCATTGACAAAGGTTGTTGATACTGCTTATGGGTCTTGTAGATTAGTTGCTGACAGCTATGGTTGGCATTCTATTGGTGGAGGTTCTTCTTCAACGCCACCCCCAAGCACTTCCATATTACTTCAATCAGGTAGTTCAATAGATTTAAAGACTATTGCTGTTTCTACTATAACACTTCCTGGATTATCCAGTTGTAGGTTTGTTCCTTTGAGAGTAATTGCAATATGTGAAGCAGCCACTGCACTTGTTGGTGATGCACAAATTACAATAGGCACAACTTCAGGTGGTACAGACATATTGTCAGCAACACCTTTATCAACTTTGACATCTGTTAATCAAAGTTTGGTAATAGGAATGTTTGGGTTATTTCAACCAATACTTGCAAATTCTGATGTATTTGTTTCAGTAACACATGTTGATTCAGGTACAGCTGGAACAGCAACAATAACAATTGAAGGAACGTCAGTATCTGTACTGATGTAATACAGGAGCAGGATAAATGCCTTTAAGAATGACACCAACGTCTGTTATTAAGGATAATGAGATAGCGCAAGATCCTTCAGTTATTACTATTACAACTTCTGGTTCAACCTTTACTCCAGTTATTGTTCTATCTGGCCAAGCAACTGTTACATGGTATTTGCCAAATGGTGTAGTTTCTAATGCTACAACACTAAATGTAAATTGGGGAACTTCTGCAACAAGAACAACTACATTGAGTGTTAGTCCTTGGAGTGCTGTACAACGACTAAACTTTGGTTATGACGCTGGAGACGGTGGAAGTCAAAGTATTGAATTAGTTTCCCAATGTGGAGTTACTTCAATTACTGGGTTAGAACTTGTAAAGAGTACAATTGGCCAATTATGCTTTTCTCATAATACAGGTCTTGTTCATCTTGATCTATCAGATTTGACAAACCTTGATACTATCGAATGCTACCAATGCTCAGGTTTGAAATACGTTGATTTTAAGAGAAATTACAAACTTGCGAGAATTTGCTTAGAGCAATGCGCGCTAGATTTTCTAGATCTAAGTGAATGTCCGGTTTTCGCAGATATTCGCGGTGCAATTAACCAAATAAATGGGTTTAGCTGTGGCGCAAACGGTAAAGAGACTTGGCATATTTGTGTACAAACAAATACTAAGATGGCTGCACCACTTCCGCCTACTCAACAGTTTCCAAAATTGATTGATGCATTTTGGTGGAATTGTCATCAACGTGGCAATCTTGATTTTACAACTGAAAGAACAAACTCAGTTTTATCAAATGTGTTAGTATCTGGAAACTATTATACAAGTGCTGATTTTACCGGAAGGTTCCTTTCGGGACAAAACTGGGGATATATTGATCTAAATGATAATGAACTAGCCTCATTGACTTTAACAGGTTGTGTAACAATTCACAACTTATTGGCAAATCATAATAATCTGGGAGCGCCAGCACTTGATGGAATCCTTGCGCAATTGGTTGCTAGTGGAGTTAGTACAGGGACGGTAGATCTTAGTTACAATAATATACCTTCTGGCACAGGTCTTGCACATGTTTCAACACTAAGAAGTAGAGGTTGGACAGTAACAGTTGATGAAGGCGCTGTTACGCTTGTTAGTATTGCTGTAACACCGAATGGTGCGTCAATTGCTTCAGGTGGTACTAGACAATATACTGCTACAGGAACTTATAGCAATTCAAGCACTGCTGATATTACTGCAACAGCTACTTGGACTTCTAGTAATGAGTCTTATGTAACAGTTAGCTCGTCTGGTTTGGCAGCACATGTTTCATCTGGTTCTGCAACTATTACGGCAACTTCGGGTGCAGTACATGGAGATGCTTCTGTTACGCTTCAAGCAGAGCCTGCAACACTTGTTTCAATTGCTGTAACACCTGATATTACAACAGTAACTGCTGGAAGCACTCGACAAATGACTGCAACAGCAACTATGTCAGACTTGTCTACAGAAAATATTACAACCTCTGTTGACTGGACTTCAAGTGACGAAACACATGCTACAATCGGTTTGCATACTGGACTTATCACTGGCGTACTAGCTTCTAGTACAAATGAAGTAACAATTACAGCAACAAGTGGTTTAATCTCAGATTCAACAACACTTACTGTAAATGCTATTCCGACGATTGTTTCAATTGCAATTACACCTGATGGAAGTTCTGTTGCTTCCGGGGCTACTTTGCAAATGACCGCAACTGCAACTATGTCTGATTCATCTACTCAAGATGTAACAAATACTACAGTTTGGTCATTGAATTCAGGAGACCACGCAACAATTAGTGCAACAGGTCTTGTAACAGGGACTTCCGAGTCTACCGCTGGTGAAGTTGTTGTTACGGCAACTTCTGGTGCAATTAGTGATACAACGACTTTAACTATTACAAGCGTTCCTTCCGTTCTTACATTTACAACTGTGGGATATGGTTGTCACCCGACTTGCGTAGCTTCTGGTGGAACAGTTGCGTGGACTTTGCAAGGTGTTGGTGTTAGGAACACAGAAGATGCTGGGGATGTTGCTTTTGGCGGAAATGCCAATAGAACGCATACACTTGCAGTAACTCCTGTTACAGCTTTAACTCAAATTCGCCAGCATAGCAGTGCTTTTGTTTCATGGGTTGCTACATATTCTGGGCTCTCAGTATTCCCAAATCTTGCGTTCTTCTGTGAAGAGTCAAATACAGACCTTACCGCAGTTGATTTTACAAATTGTAGCAATTTGACGACTATTCACTTGGCAGGTTGTACGGGTATGACTGCTGAAGCTATGGACAACGCATTCATTGCTTTGGATGCAGCAGTAGGTTCAGGATCTGGTCAAACCTTTTATTATGTTGCCAATAGGTTCACATCTGCTTCAGCAACCGCTAGAACAAGTCTTGGAACAAAAGGTTGGTCATTGATTGGAATGTAATTTTCTTATTTAGTATATTTATGACCAAGTAAGGTTCTTTGTAAAGAGTTTACAACATATTAGAGTGTAAAATCGGAATGCCACAATCTTATTGAGAGGCGCTAATGACTGTTACAAAAATCCTTACAATAACTAATCAAACGCACCTTTTAGGAACTAATTCTGAACGTGTTTTGACAATTACTGGGGAAGACCCAAGAATTACTAAAATTCTTGTTCCAGTAAAAAATTCAATAACAATTGATCTAATTTCTGTTCAATTTGATGGTACATTCCTTGACGCACTAGCTGATTTTTCTGATAGAAATCTTGTTCTAGTTACACTGGATGGGGTTGTTCTAACTCCTACAACTATTTCTGCTTTGAAATATGGTGGTTCTGGTGGTGGTGGGGTTCTTTCTGATGAACTTGTTAAAGTTGGTGTGGTAGGCGTTCCTGATTATTTAAGCACTTCTTATTTTGAAAGAGGTATTGGAACACATATTCGTCCAGTTGAGCGCATTGACGATACAACTAGCGCTGTCAATAAAACATGGTCTTCTACAAAGACTGCTTATGAGATTTCAATCAAAACTGATGAACTTACAAAAGTAGGTGCAGCCGGTTCGGCTGATTATCTAAATTCCACATACTTTGAGCGGGATGGCGTAAATCATATTCGTCCAGCGGAGCGAATTGACGATACTTCAAACGCTTTGAACAGGATGTGGTCAGCTAATAAGATCACTTCTGAACTCTCTGGTAAAGTTGACTCAGGTTATTTGTACTTCACAAATCCTAGAGTAGTCTTCAAGGAGACTTTTACTGGAACAGGCGTAGCAACTCAATTCACTCTAAATGGAGCTATTCTTAATGGCACATTTACTGGTGGTGCTTGGGCAGTTGCACATGTTCTAAATCTGGCAGCATCCGATGTTACAGCTACTTCTAATAAGCCTGTGTATGATTCTGCTAATGTTTTTACAAGAAATAGAATAAGTGTTTCCAGCATAAGTGCGGCAGGACTTGTCACACTAGATCATCCACCAAGAAATGGTGAAGCTTTTTACGTTTGGTATTGGTATGAACTTCAGCTTAATGATGAAGTTGATGATTATTTGAGAGAAGATATTGTAGCAAGTATGGAAGAGACCTCGGGAGGAATTGCCGCTGGTGTTCCAGTAGATACAGCAGCTTTCAATAAATATCTAAGCGCTGCTGACACGAACGTTCAATTGGCTTTGAATACATTGGATGATCATACTCATATTCTTGAAGATCTTGCTATTACGGGAGCAGATGGTGATTCAGTTTATTACAGTACGGCAGATGGGCATCTTGTAAATGGTGTTCTACCTTTGTTCAATGTTATGGGAGAACCAACTGGCTTTCTTTCCACAACTACTTCTACAATTACATTTAACAATGGTACAAGAACTTTTAGCATTGCTCCAACTGGTGCATCGTTTGACTATTATTACAAAGGTAAGAAGATTACAAAAACTGTTGCACAAACTGTGCAGCTTACTACTGATACGCAAGGCTTTTGGTGGATCTATTTCACAGATACTGCTCTAGTTTGTACAAATAATGCTAGTGCTGCACAGTTTGCTTATCTTGCGCAGTGCCTTGTTTCAATCGTTTATTGGGATGCTGTAAATCAGAAGCAAATCTATATGTCAGACGACCGGCATGGTACTTCCATGGATGGTACGACTTTCCTTTATTTACATGAAATTGTAGGAACATCCTATGCTTTTGGTTTTGCACCATCTGGTGTGCTAGTTGATCAAAACGGTTCATTAAACTCACATTATCAGTTTGGTATGACAACTGGCGCATTTATTGATGAAGATATGATCAATATTGTTGGGCCAAGATTTGTTCCAATTGCTACTTATCCTTTGTACTATAAAGTTGGCGCAAATTGGACGCGCAAAGAAGCTAGTACAACACCGTTCCTAACGGCTGGGACTGGGCGTGTTGCGTATAACAAGACTACTGGCGTAGACAACTTTTCGCAAGAAGAAGTTTCCGATGGCCAGTATACACTACTTCATGTATTTGCAAATAATGATTTAGGTGCTGGAAAGGTAGTTTGTTATCAGGGCAGAGCAAGTTATGCTACAGCAGATGATGCACGTTATGGTGCAATCACTGAGCTTCAAGCCCTTATTGCAGAAGCTATTCCTATGGAAAACTTCTTGCCAATTTGTGTATTCATTCTTCAAACGTATAGCACTTATACGAATTCAATCAAGGCTGCAATAGTTTCTTATCAAGGTGCGTCTTACCAGGATTTTAGAACATTCAGATTTGCATCTACTAACAATACTACTAGACACGATTTTCTAAGGTCGTTGAGTGCTGACGATCATCTTCAGTATGCTTTGCTTGCTGGTAGAGGAACTGGACAAACACTTACAGGTGGTGTTTCAGGCGATCTCACACTAGCCTCTAATCAATCAAATGCTGGCAAGGTAAATTTTGGGGAATCAGGTTTATCCTTCTTTGAAGAAGCGACTAATGATCTTACGATAGGTAATTTAGGGAATACGCCAAATGCTATTTTAGTACCTGATGCTGATGGTTTGCTTATTGGTACAGACGCTACTGTTGATTCGGCTGGGTCAATTGATATACCCTCTGGACAACATTACAAGATCAATAATGTAAATCTTGCCGCAGGAGATGTTGGCGCAGAAGTTCCACTTAGTTTTTCAAACTCTGTTTCAAGATCTACTAATGATGTTACTTTATCGAATGACTCAGCTTCTCCAGGGCTTAACCAATTCTATGGAACAACTCGTGCGGGTGTAAAGGGTTGGAGCACTAGGAATATTGCTAATCGTGTTACTGTTGGTGGGCCAGGAAGCGACTGTGATTTTACCCCGACCGTTATTCCAGGTGTTGGAAACTATGGGGCAATCGCTACGGCCATTGCTTATGTAACTGCTCAAGGTTATAGTCCTTCAAATCCTTGGGAAATCAAGATTTACCCAGGTATGTATATTGAGCCTGCTGAAATGGTTGTTAATATGGGTTTGTTCGTCATTTCTGGCGACGCGCGTGCAGACACTGTATTTGTTATTGCCGCAGACCCGACAAAAGATCTTTTTATTCTGAATGGTGGAAATATTCATGGTTTGCATCTTTTGGGCGTAGCTGTTCCCGGTAAGGCGCTTGTTAAATGTTCTACTCCAGGAACGCTAAGTGTGCTTCAGGGTGTGGCAATCAATGGTTGTTACTATGGCATTATAGCTGAAGCTGGCGCAGCTATGGTCATCACCAACTTGGCTATGCTAGTGTTTGCTCCAAGTATGAATATTGGTGTTGGCGTTCTAGCTACAGGCGCTGGAACATTCGTAGCGCTTCAAGGTTGTGTTTCTACTGTTCCTTCAGTAATCTTGCAAGCATATGCAAGTAACCCGATTGCACGAGTTGTTGAATCTAATTATGGTGCAGAAGTTGTTGTTGCAACAGGAACCTTTAGAAACGCTTATATTGATCCTTTGCTTTCTGATGTTATTTTTTGTGATAATGGTTCCAAGGTTACACTTTCGAGTGTAGAAATATCTGATAGTGCTGTAGCGCTTCATATTGGTGCGGGTGGAACGGGTTCTACAATTAGTGCGCAGTCGGGAAGTTTTGATGGGAACTATTTGAATATTGTTTGTGAAGCTTCTACAGGTATTATTTACACAACGCAATCTGTAGACTCTACTAAGCAATACTTAGCACCAGGTTCAAAGGTTGTAGGAACAGTTCAGATTCGAGATGATGAACAGACTGCATTCCTTGGGACAACTAGGTATCAATATTTAGCAAGTGGGCGCCAAGCAGATCTTGGCGATTTCTTTGCTGATTTCTCTTGTACAGGAGTTTGTGTAGGTGGTGAAGTAACTGCTGGAACAGGGCTTCATGCAGTTGTTGCCGCAGGTGAAGGCTGGGCGCGTAGAGGTTCGCCATACGTTGATACAAAGTTTTGCACATGGATTCCAGTTCCTGCATTAGACCTTACCCCAAGTGCTACAAACTGGGTAGTGTATAATGCAAGTAGTGATGTAATTGAAGCATTAGTTGCTCAGCCTGGCTACGGCGATACAATATTACTTGCCACAATTGTTACAGATGGTTCTGGCATTCGTTTTCTTCATAAGACGCGCAATATGTTTACAGCTCCCGCTGAACAACTTCGTGACTACCTATTATCCACTAGAAAAAGAGCTTTAGCAAGTTCTCTTACTACGTCTATTGGTTCAAGCGCACGAAAGTTTAGCATATCAAGCGGTAGTTACTATATCGCTATGGACCTTATGCCTTATGTTGGTGCAACAGATGCAGGGTTTAGCGCATTCTATGGAACAAACGGTGCAACTGAAGTAAGTGGGCAAACTCAACTAAATATTACTCAGTTTGACAGTGCTGGAACGCTTACTACTATGACTCCAGATTGGTACAGATCTGATACACTTATTTTAACAAGTGATGGAAGGCTTTCAGTAATTTTTGGTACAGTAGAGAATGCGGATCCTGTACTTGTACGTTTGTATCCCGCTAGGAATACGCCAACTTTTATGGAGCCAACATCTTTCCCGTTGGCTAAACTAATTGTTAAACAAGGTGTTGGAATTGAGACATCTGTTACAGATATTATAGACATTCGTGAGCAACCGTCTTCAGGCGGTTCAGGTGGTGGTTCAGGTGGTGTTTCTAGTCACTCCGCTTTGAGTGATCTTGATAAACCTGCGGACCATACTTGGGCAATGCTTGTTGATGGTACTCGTGCAATGTCTGGAAACCTTTCTATGGGTGCACATAATATTACTTTTACTGCTCTTAGCAATGCTACTGTAGATGGCGTAGTAGTTTCTGCCCATGCTGCTAGGCACCTTCCAGGGGGTCTGGACGCTCTTACAATTGCAGCCCCTTCATCGGTAGGCACTGCGAATGCGCAAGGCTCAGCAGCGTCTTTCTCGGCCTCAGACCATATTCATGATCATGGTTCACAGTCTACAGGAACACATCATGCTGTAGCAAATGGAACCACCCCTGGTTTCATGTCTGCTGCACATTATACAAAGGTCAACAACTCTTCTGCAACACCTACGGCAAGTATAATTCCAATTGCCGATAGTAGCGGTAAATTAGACGGTTGGGTAACTGGGAACACAGTTGGCGCAGCATCTTCAACAGACAAGGCAATTGTCCGGTTTAGTGGAACACTTGGCAAAACTATTCAAGACTCTTTAGTAACTATTGATGACTCTGGTTCAGTAAATATTCCAACAGGTCAGCATTATAAGATCAACAGTGTAAATCTTGCAGCAACTGATGTTGGTGCTGAACCAACCTTGACTAAGGGTGCATTAACTGAGACAACTTCGAGTGTCTTAACCATTAACAATGGTTCTACAGCAGTTATTGGCTCAGGAACAACTATTGCTGTAACGAAAGCAGATGCAACACATGCTGGTTATGTTTCCAGCACAGACTACAATCTTTTCTACAATAACTTAACAAAGCGTACCTATCTTTCGGCAGGTTTGGCAGTTGAGCCTACTTTTGCTGACAATCATGATGGCTCGGCAAATATTGGTGCAGGAACTGTTAGACTTTATTCAGATGCTGCTGCGTCTACTCCACTAGAAGAGTACACACTTGCTCCAATTATTGCGTCATTTGCCGACAATACGCAAAGTTATGTTGTTGCTTCTTACAGTACAGGTGCAGCAGCTTTATCAGTAATTACCAATGTTTTGCTAATCAATGAGTCAACTGTTGTTCCCGTTTATACGGTTTACAGATCTGGAAATACGCTTCATGTACTTTCTTGGGATAACATGGCCTATAATTTGGCCAATAAGATTCACTATCGGTTGGTGAAAACTGAGCGTTTCTCTAGGCAGAGTGGTTTAGATTTAACAGAGAGTTCAGGAAGAATTGTAAACGTATCAGAAGGTGTTATTTTCTATGGTGCAGATTCTGTCACATTGTCTACCTTCATTTCAAGTTCTGATGAATTAACTCTTTGGTATCATACTGGAAGTGCTTGGACAAGTTCTACTGTGACTCAGTACAACAATTCACAGTACGATCCTGGAACGAATTTGACAAGCCTAGGTGCAGGCAGGTATGCCGTAAACTGGGTTTATCGTGGAGTAGAGACTGATAAACATTGTTCAATAGTTCTTGGCTCAGGCGATTACAAGCTGAATGAGGCAACTGCTAGCCAACCACCAGCTTCATTGCCTTCACTTATTACGGCGCATAAGGTTCTTGTTGGGCGAATTATTGTAAAGAATGGTGATCCAACTGCTACAGAAATTGATAGCGCGTGGTCAGTAAACTTTACACCTGCTCAAGTAAGAAACCATAATGATCTTGCTTTAATGGATGGCGGTACTCCTGGCCAGTATTACCATATGACTGCTGCTGAGCATACTGTTGCTACACAAGCTGCAACAGGCTCATTAAATGGCTATCTTACTTCTGGAAACTTTACTACATTTGCTGGAAAAGTAGATGGACCGGCTTCAGCAGTTGATAGCAATTTTGCATCATTTAACACAACGACTGGCAAGCTGATCAAAGATTCTGGTGTTTCTGCTTCAACCTTTGTTCCATATACTGGGGCAGCTTCTGATGTTGATCTCGGTACGCATAAGCTAAGTTTTGAACGTGCGCAACTAAGTCTTACCCCAACAGTTGGCACACATTCAACTGGTAAAATGTATTGGGACGCTACTTGGAAAACGCTTGCTGTAGAACTTGAGGATACTGTTGTTTTACAAGTTGGCCAAGAAACTTTGGCCTATGTTTACAATGGAACTGGAACACCTATTCTTAATGGTTCTGCTGTTTATATTTCAGGGGTTCAATCGGGTGTTCCTTCTGTTTCACTCGCCCTTGCGAATGCTGATGCAACTTCGTTTGTCCTTGGCGTAATTACTACTTCACCCTCTATTGCTTCAGGAGCATATGGTTATGCAACAATACGTGGCCATGTAAATGATATTAATACTTCTGCATGGAATATTGGTGATTCCTTATATTTGAGTCCAACCATTGCAGGCGCGTTGACCAATATTCAGCCAAGTGGTGGCCAGTATGACGTTCGCGTTGGTCGAGTTATGCTCAAGGATGTCGCTACAGGCAGAGTTTACGTAAATATTCGTCCACAAGCGAAATTGACGGATCTTTCTGACGTAACTATTACTACTCCAACAGTTGATGAGGTTCTTCGTTATAACGGTATTGAGTGGGTGAACGGGGCTTCTGCAACCTCTTCTGCTTCTGCTGGCATTGAGTTTTTCCCAGATACAACAGACATTATTGCAAGCACAAATCAGAACTCTTTTACACTTGAGACGCTTAGTAAAACCCCTGTAACAACTGCTGAATCAGTTGAAGCAATAAATTGCACAAACAATACAGTAATTGGCTCAGGCTATTTATACAATACTGCGCTAGGCAGAACAAGTATTGATGCAGGTAATTGGGCATTTGATTTCTATCTTTCCGTTTCAAGATCGGATGGTGGTCGAGTTTCATCTTGCACAATCAATATGTTCAAAGTTTCGCCATATACCTCACCAACTATTACAACAAGTAGTTCAGGCACAACTAGAACATGTATTGCTTCTTCTGGTACACCTTTTGCAACGGCAAATATTGATGCTTCTGCAACAAATACTGTTGCATCGTTTGTGCAAACACCAAAAGGTGTTTATCAAATTTTGTCTAGGGTTTCTGACACAGAAGTAACAATAGCGGTCCCAACTACTTATACGAATGAAAGTACAGTAGCTTTCAGTGTATGGAAGAAGCTATTTGGCGCAACTTCACCTACGATTACAAATTTGACTACAAATTATGGTTTGTATACAACAAACACTTCTCAAAGTGCTTTTACTACTCTTGCTACAGATAAACTAGGAATGGTTGTGTTTGGCACGAGTAATAACACAACTACTGTAAATTATGTGTACAACGGTCAAGCGCGTTATTCACATTTGTCCACACCTTTGATCACTTTGCACAATAACTTGGCTGGTTTGTATGGTGGTGCGGCAAATGATTACTATCACTTAACATCTGCTCAAACAACTCTTGCAACTCAGTATGCAAACGGTTCTCAAGGCGGTTTGCTAAGTTCTTCAGATTTTAATACGTTCAGTGGAAAAGAATCAGTATTGACATTCCAGTATTCAGTTGTTCGAAATACGAATACTGTAAACTTGGTGGGTGATTCTGCTTCACCAGGAAATAGTCAATATTATGGAACAAATGGTTCTGGGACTAAGGGTTTTTATTCATTTGCTGTTCCAACTACGGTTACAGTAGCTAATGAAGCAACGGATACTACTTGTTTCCCATTGTTTGCTACCGCTGCAACTGGTGACCTCGGACCTAAGACGGTTGCTAGTCTTACTCTAAATTCAAACACTGGGTTGCTTACAGCAACGTCTATGACTTCTGACACCTTTACCGCCAATACAGGCGTCGTTCCTGACGCAAATGATGGCGCATACTTGGGTACGACTTCTTTAAGCTGGTCAGATCTTTTCTTGGCTTCTGGCGCAGTGATCAATTTCGCCAATAGTAATGTTACTTTAACTCACGCAACAGGCTCTTTGACTCTTGCAGCAACAACGCTTGCTCTTGGCGCAACGAATTTGACCATGACAGGTTCAATTGCTGATACGACCAACCGAGTTTTCAAGGGTTGGTTCACTGATCTTCAGTGTACAAACGCAATTGCTGGTTCTGTTACTGGGAATGCTGGAACTGTTACTGTAGCGAATGAAGCAACAGACACTACTTGTTTTCCATTGTTTGCGATTTCTGCAACAGGAAGCTTAGAGCCTAAGACAGTTTCTAGTCTTACGTTCAACTCGAATACAGGTCTGTTGACTTCTACTTCATTAACTGGTGATACTTTAACCGCCAATACAGGCGTAGTACCAGACGCAAATGATGGCGCATATCTTGGCACAACAGCTTTAGGCTTCTCTGACCTATTTTTGGCAAGTGGTGGCGTGATCAATTGGGCAAACGGAAATACCACAATAACTCACGCAACAGGTTCGCTAACAGTTGCAGCAACGACGTTTGCTCTTGGTTCAACAAACTTGACTATGACTGGTTCTATTGCTGACACAACCAATAGAGTTTTCAAAGGTTGGTTCACTGATCTTCAATGCACAAATGCTATAGCTGGTTCAATTACTGGGAATGCGGCTACTTTTACAGTTGCAGATGAGTCAACTGATACTACTTGTTTCCCTGTGTTTGTTACTACAGCTACTGGAAGTATGGGTGGAAAGACGGTTGCTAGCTTTACTTTCAACTCGAATACAGGATTGTTAACAACAACCTCTCATACTGCTGACACCTTTACCGCCAATACAGGCGTCGTTCCTGACGCAAATGATGGCGCATATCTTGGAACAACTGCACTAGGTTGGTCAGATCTATTCCTAGCTTCTGGCGCAGTGATCAATTTCGCCAATAGTAACGTTACTTTAACTCACGCAACAGGCTCATTAACTGTTGCAGCAACTACTTTAGCTCTTGGTTCAACAAACCTTACTATGACTGGTTCTATTGCAGATACGACCAATAGAGTGTTCAAAGGCTGGTTTACGGATCTTCAATGCACAAACGCGATTGCGGGGTCTGTTACTGGAAACGCAGGAACAGTAACAGTAGCTAATGAAGCAACAGATACTACTTGTTTCCCATTGTTTGCTGTTTCTGCAACAGGAAGCCTAGAGCCAAAAACGGTTTCTAGTCTTACTTTCAACTCGAATACTGGTTTGTTGACTTCTACTTCTATGACAGCAAACACGTTTACCGCCAATACAGGCGTAGTACCAGACGCAGATGACGGCGCATATCTTGGAACAACCGCTTTAGGCTTCTCAGACTTGTTTTTGGCGAGTGGTGGCGTAATCAACTGGGCAAACGGAAATGCCACAATAACTCACGCAACAGGTTCTCTAACGGTTGCTGCAACTACTTTAGCCCTTGGCTCAACCAATTTGACTATGACTGGAGCAATTGCATCAACTGGCGCAAGAGTGTCAAAGGGTTGGTTTGCTGATCTTGAAAGTTCTGCCGGAATCGTTCTTGGAGTTGATGCCGCAACAAATACGGCAGGCTTTATCAAGATGTATTCGGCAGGAGCTAATAACTTCTTCACATCTTTTACTGCTGGAACACAATCGGCAGATGCTGCTTATACTTTGCCAACGGCTTTGCCTGCTTCTGATATGGTTCTTCAGTCAAGTAATGCAGGTGTTTTGAGTTGGGTTGGTGCTCCTGCGGCTTCAACAATTTCTGTTGCAGATTCTACAAGCGCAACTTGTTGGGTCGGTTTATTCGAAGCAGCTTCAGGAACACTTGCGCCAAAGACTGATGAAGTTTTGCTATACAATGCTTCAACAGGTTCTTTATCAACTAATACTCTAGTCGCCAATACAGGCGTCGTTCCTGACGCAAACGATGGCGCATATCTTGGAACAACTGCACTAGGTTGGTCAGACCTATTCCTTGCGTCAACTGGTGTGATTAACTGGGCAAATGGAAACGCCACAATCACTCACGCAACAGGATCATTAACTGTTGCAACTACTACCTTGGCGCTTGGCGCAACGAACCTTACTATGACGGGTTCCATTGCTGATACAACTAACAGAGTTTTCAAGGGTTGGTTTACGGATCTTCAATGCACAAATGCTATGGCGGGGTCTATTACTGGGAATGCAGCAACTGTCACAGTAGCTAATGAAGCAACGGATACTACTTGTTTCCCATTGTTTGTGACTACTGCAACTGGAAGTATGGAGCCAAAGACAGTCTCCAGCCTTACTTTCAACTCGAATACAGGGTTGTTGACTTCTACTTCTATGACGGCAAATACGCTTACCGCCAATACAGGCGTCGTTCCTGACGCAGATGATGGCGCATATCTTGGAACAACTGCATTGGGTTTCTCTGACCTTTTCCTAGCTTCTGGCGCAGTGATCAATTTCGCCAATAGTAACGTTACTTTAACTCACGCAACAGGTTCTTTAACAGTTGCTGCAACTACGTTTGCTCTTGGTGCAACCAATATCACAATGTCCGGTTCGATTGGTATTACCGGAACAAGGGTTTTCAAGGGTTGGTTTACGGATCTAGAATGTACAAATGCAATTGCAGGTTCAATTACTGGGAATGCTGCAACACATACAGTAACAAACGAAGCAACTGATACTACTTGCTTCCCATTATTTGCTACCACTGCAACAGGTAGTTTGGGTGCGTGTTCTAACGCTAATCTAACGTATAACTCAAACACTGGACAATTGAATTCAACGATCATGACAACTACTGGAAACGCAAGTGGCACAACAATCTACGTTGCCAACTGTTTGTACGGAACTGGAGCAGCGCCTTCAACAGCCGGTTTACCTTATGGTACAATCTATTTCCAATATACAGCGTGAGGTGAGAATAGATGGCAACGAGAACTAAAACAACTTGGTGGTGTATTGGGCCTTTGGCTACAGCGTCCGTTGCTTCAGCAACGCAGCGAACTTATTCAGCCACTACTATTACAGTATCTGAAACAAATTCAAGAACTTTTAGATCAGCTATTGTTGAAGTTCATTGGAGCCAAACGGCATCTTTAGCCGCAAGTATTACAGCCATTTCAGGCGGTCTTACGGTTAATGCTACCAGAACAACTAGCGCAACCGCAGGTACTTGGACAAACTCTGGTGAATCAACTGAAGGTACAATTACTCTTGATTTTACAGCTGGTGTACAAAATAACTTCGGTGCAGGATCGACTCAGAGTTTCACCTTTGATATAACTATTACAGGTATTTCTACAAACAATGTAAGTGCTTTTATGAAGCTTACTTATGACTACGCTGACACCGATTCTACGCATTGCAAGACTGTTATACTTCCGCTAGAATCTCGAAGCTCAGCAGATAGTGCTATGTCAACTTCAACATCTAATGCATCTATTGGTGGAATACCTGCCGGTTCAAGTCAAATACCTATCTTAAACAATCTTCTCGTGGAGAATACACCAACTGTTCTTGACTATTTTATCTTATTGTATTCAAATGAGAACACGAATGCTTATACGAGTGGTACGCCAATTGTGATGTATGCAGGTTTAGATGGGTCATACACAACTTTTGGATCAACTTATAGAGATTTGGGATCAGATTGCTACACAATGTATGCACTTAGTTATAAAAGTGCAGTTCCTAGTCTCTCAACTACTCATGATCTTCGCGCATATTGTGCAACGGCTTCACACCATCATTTGTGTGCTTTGCTTGTAGTTACATATTCGTTTGTTCCAGCAGCTAGCACTGCTGCTCTGAATAGTGTGCAAATTCCTTTTCAGATGGATAGCCAAGGTGGTACAGCGGCAGGTGATGCACAGGTTTTCCGTGTTCCTATAGATATTCAAGAGCCAGACACAGTTGCTCTTGTTAATTCAGGCGCTCAATTATTTTGGGGGTTGACTGGTGTTATGACTACGGGAAACTATTTGTCCGTGGCTATTGGCGCACAAACTGCTAGAAATTTTACATCAAATATTGCAGCAGCTTCTGCATGTGGTGGTCAAACGCTGATTCAACGCTTTGACTCGAGCGGTATAAGTGGGGCAGGTGCAACGCTTGCTAGAGGACAGAGTTATGTAGATGTTAAAGTATATTGTGGGGCACAAGTAGGTGTTGCTGGGTTGTCTGGTATGCTCTATCTTAACTATACTTCAGGTGTAGCCGCAGGAACAAATGGTATAGCCAAGCATAACCACACTATTTACAAACACTTAAAAACTACCAGCTTCACACTTGCAACAAACTATACTGAAATTACTGCAACTTCTTTAGCTCCTATTGCTGATACTTTATACTGGCTTCAAAGTGCGGGAATAGTTGCTTATGTTTATTGGGTAGGAACTACAAATACCCCGTTTATCCAGTATTTTCTGGAGAACTTGGCAAATGATGGGCGCTTAGCCAAAGGCGACGGTTGGGAAAAGGCTGGAATATATTGTGGACCAACTGTTACTGAAACAGGTACTTATATGTGTGCTATGGACGAGGGTGAATTATTCAAGAGGCATCCAAGTGACCCATTAGTTGGTGCAAGAGATATTACAGCATCACGTAAATATCGTTATGTTTCACAGGCTAAAGGTTCTTCAGGCTTCTATGGAATGGCAACATATCATGCAATAACTTATACAGCCAGTGGCAATGTAACTGGATATGCAGGAACTGGCGCAGTAACTGTAAATGTGCATGATACAACCTCGGGTGAAGAGTTGTACACATTTACCGCAAGTGCTGGCGGGGCATATACGGCAACAATTTATGATAACACGAGAGATCATTATTCAGAAGTTTTTGAAGATACTACACATGTAGGTAGATCGGCTAATTGGAAGGCTTCATGAAGTCTAACAAAGAACATTGGCGAGCTTTTGACAAAGCTTGGTTCGAGAAGAATCAAAAGCTTATTCTATACTTTTTGAACTCATTTTTCATTATTGCCTATATTTGTAGATGGATGCTAAGAATGCACAAAGACCTCTCATTGAAGGAGAAGGTCTCAAGCATTAACCCAAGTAGCTTCAGCATTGATTTGCCAGATAATCAGCGCAGAACTAAGTTTAGAACGCATGAAAAATATTCTAAGAGAATGTATTATGCATTGTTTCCAATTTGGTGGGCAATGCATTTTATGGATTGGCTATTCATTGACAAATATGTGCCAGAATTGTCATTTGGTTTCTTGACGTTAACCTCCTATCCACAAGCAGGTTCTGGTGGTGGAAATGTAACTTGCGATGGTACGATAAGAAATTATGTGGGTGGAACAACCTCTTGGGCAAACCTTAGAGGGACTGCTTATTCTGTATCTGTGGATATGACAGGTACATCAAACTATGCTTGTAGAATTGCCAGAGATGCAGGCACGTCTTTGTGGACAGATATTTCTAGGGGCTTTTACAATTTTGATACATCTACCTTAGGCGCTGGATCAACGGTTAGTGATGCAACCTTTACATGCCGTGGTTATAATACCGGGTCATCTGGAATAACAGGTGATGATACTTTTGCCATCGTTGGCTTTACTCCTGCAAGTGCAAATGCAGCAGTGAACGCAGACTTTACTCAATTTGGTTCTACTGTATTTGGGAGTATGACTTTTGCCAATTTTAAGACGTTTGAGAACCTTAATGTAATTACTTTGTCTGCTAGTGGAAGATCTTATATTAGTTTAACTGGCGTAACTTGCCTAGGTTCAAGAGTTGGTGCAGACGCAAGTGGGACTGAACCTTCTGGTACAACTTCTGGTGATATATTTTATCAGGTTTATAATGCAGATAATACAGGTACAGCAAATGATCCAACTCTAACTGTCACGTATACTCTTCCCCCCGGAACACCACATATTGCACTCCGTAGCCCAGCCGCTGCAACAAACATTATTCTATATGTTACACCAGGGGTTGGTGAAAATATTTGGATAAACGTAGCTGGAACAATGAAACAAGTTTCCTCTGTTCAAATAAATGTCGCAGGAACCTGGAAAACAGTTTCTGCCATTTATGACAATGTGTCTGGGACTTGGAAGGTGGTTTGATAAATGCCTACTGCAACAGAGTTTGAACCTTTTAAGATAGAATGCCCTTGGTGTTATATGTCAGTCGGTGAAGAATATAATGACATTGTTTTGGTAAATTTCAAGCTGACTGCTCTTGGTAGAGTGAAATTGGAAAGCTATTCTTGTCCGTTTTGTGGAGAACCTGTTGGCTTTATTATCAAAAACATTGTCTATAAGATTGCAAAGCTAACTTCATTAAAACCAGTAGCTTTGGTAAATCCTGAAGAATCTATGACCAGTAAACTCGGAGCAGCAGTTGCTTCAGCATCTTTGGGATTAGCAGAGAAACCCTTAGAAGAACCTTTAGAAAAACCTTAGTAACACATTATTCATCTTGCTTCAACCCCTTCTTCCAACCTTTATAAATCCCTGAAAAACCCATGATAAAATCTGGTCTAGGAGAATCCTAACATGACAATTCAGTGGCAATATCCTTCTAATTTTCCAGGTGCTTTAGATGACTTTTTAACCAATCCTGCTGACCAACTTGTTGATCATGTTGATGAAGTAATTGCCAATCATCCCAATAGTTTAGCATCTGCTGTTGATGCAATTGAGAAAAAACTTGGGTTAGATAATGACCCAATGATTGGCATTGGCGGCGTAAGTTTTCACACAACTGGGCATGTGTCAAATCCTGGCGCAACTGGTGAGCCAACTATTTGGCTTGATACTTCTGGTTCAACTTATGTTCTTATGTATACAGATAATAATAATGTCACTTCCCCACTAGGATCAGGGACAGGTTTAGGTGCAGCTTTAACAGATTGGACAACTTCTACTGTTTATTCGCTTAACCAAGAAGTAACACACCTTGATCTACGCTTTAGATGTATTTCAGCACATACTTCAAATGTGTTTTTCAATGAATTGAACAGGTGGGAATCAGCTTGTAATGAAGCTTTCATTGTTCAACAATCTTGTGGATCAATACCTTCAACAAGTGTTATTTACAGAGATGCTGTAACACATTTGTGGACACTTGCCCAAGCTGATGCTGGAACAACTTTATCAGATCCTCCTACTGTAGTAATTGGTAAAAACAATACAAATACTTATTTTCTAGCGGTTTGTGATGGAAGTGTTGATGTTTCTACTTTAACGGCTTGGACAGCGCTTAGTCTAGTAGAAGGACAAGTTTATTACCTAAGTGCGGCAACTCCTGGGGCAATAACTGCAACAGAACCTGTAGCAGATTATTCTAATCCTGTTATAAAGGTACGAGCAAGTACGCTTGTGCCTCTTACCTTGTCAATTAATATTTTACCTTATCGCCCAAGTACGTCTTCAGCTGGGGCAAACCCTTGGACAAGAGTTTCTTCACCTTCTTCTGGTGTGTTGCCTTCAGTAACAACAGATACTATTCTAGTAGGTGCAACAGGAAATGCTACAAATCCAGCAATTGCTTGGTATGCTAATCCAGATACTGGGTTTTATTTAGACACAAATTCTGTAAATATTTCGTCAAATGGGAAACAGACGCTAAGAGTTGACAGCACGACTGCTCCATATGCTTCTGTAATTTCAGATACTTTAGCCACGCCTCCAAGATTAGTGAACTATTCGAATTTCTTGATTAGTTCGTCAGCTTTGGAAGATATTGGCTATATTGATTTCAATGCTTTGGCCAGTCCAGTAACATATGTTCAGCAAAAGGCTAGAGGAAGATCTGCTCCTGCTGGAAATGGTGATTATCAAATAAGTGTTCTCAAAGGTGGGGCAATGCCAAGTGCTGCCCAATTTGAGATCGATGGGAATCAGACTGCTACAACTGTTTATGTAAGGGCGTTGCTCAGTGTTGGCGTAGATGAAGCGCCAGGTACGCCAAATATTGCGGGAAGTATTCAGCTAATTTCTGCTGGAAATAATGCTTATTCTTCTACATTTACTGCTGGAAGTCAATCAGCAAACGCTGCTTATACTTTGCCCACAGCTTTGCCTATTTCTTCTATGAATTTGCAATGTAGTAGCACAGGCGTTTTAACATGGGCTTCTGGAACGGTTGGTGTTGCTACAACAATTACTGTAGCAAGTGAAATTTTAGATGCTTCTTGTTATCCATTATTTGTCATTTCTGAAACAGGAGATCTTGATCCAAAGACTCACCCAAGTTTCACATTTGATTCAACAACTGGTAAATTAGGGTCTTTGCTAATTACTGCTGGAACAGGAATAACACCTTCTGCAAATGATGGCGCATATCTTGGTCAAGGTACGCTTGGTTTTTCTGACCTATTTCTCGCAAGTGGTGGCGTAATTAATTGGGCAAATAGTGATTTAACTTTAACGCATTCTTCTAATACGTTGACTCTTGGTGGTGGTGATCTTGCTCTTGGTGCTAATAATTTGGCAATGACGGGTTCAATTGGTGATACAACCAATCGTGTTTTAAAAGGTTGGTTTACAGATATTGATGTAACAAATGCACTTGGAGTTTCAATTACAGGAAATGCAGCGACTGTAACAGTAGGAAATGAATCTACTGATACAACATGTTTTCCATTATTTGTAACAGATAGTGCAGTAGGAAGTTACTCACCAAAATCTACAACAACTTTAACATTTAATTCTAATACTGGTGCATTAGCTTCTTCACTGTTTACTGCCAATACTATTACAGCAAATACTGGGATAGTGCCTGATGCAGATGCTGGAGCATATCTTGGTACAACTGCTTTAGGTTGGTCAAATTTATTTTTAGCATCTACTGGCGTAATAAATTGGGCAAACGGAAATGCCACAATTACTCACGCCACAGGTTCATTAACAGTTGCTGCGACTACGCTAGCTCTTGGTACAACTAATTTGACAATGACTGGCGCAATTGCTGCAACTGGCGCAAGAGTGTCAAAGGGCTGGTTCGCTGATCTTGAAAGTTCTGCCGGAATTACTTTAGGTGTTGATGCTGCTGGTGGGAATGCAAACACTGCTGGAGTGCTGAAACTAATTTCAACCGGTGACAACGCTTTTTACAATACCTTCACATCTGGCACAAATACGGCAAATGCGACATACACTTTGCCAACGTCTATGCCTGCTTCAACAATGGTTTTACAGAGTACAAATGCAGGCGTAATGAGTTGGGTAACACCAACAGTTTATGAAGTTCCTCTCACCTTCTCAACAGGTTTGGCAAGGGCTGTCAACACTATTACAGCAACTTTGTCAACGGGTTTGGCAGGTGGTCAAAGTGTTGTTGGAAGCATTTTAGCAAGTGAAAATTTAACATTATCTTCAACAACTCATGGCACAAAGGGTAGCATCCTATTTGGCACTTCTGCTTATGTAGAGTCAACTAATTTATTAGGTCTTGGTATTGCTACACCTACTTTATCAACTTTGCATATTTTGAAAGTAAATGCAAATTATTTATTGCCTGCATTGTTGATTACGGGCGCATCTACAGGTACTGGAGCCGGTGAGGCTGCGCAAGGTTTTGGCTTATACTTGACTTATAATACTTCCGGTAATCATCAAATGCTCTTTGCAGAGAATGAGACTGGCAAGGGGGTTAGATATATTGGGCATGGGCTTGATGGTTGTACAGTAGCTGGCGCAAGAGCTGACCTTAACCTTGGAACAGATACCAATGGTGCTCATGTAGGTACAGCAGTTGGCTCAACTCAATTTAGTGTTTCTAACCTAAACGGTACAGCTTCTAAGGTTGTTTGTGAGATCAAGGGTGCTGCGGCGCAGTCGGGAAACTACCTAAATATTACTACAGATCAGTATACACATCCTGGTGAGATTCTTCAGGTCACTTCTACTGGTGATATGTTCCTAGGCACTTATACTACAACAGGTGTTATAGGAAGACTCGTTGTACAAGGTGCAGCTTTAGATAATACTTACAATATATTTGTCGGTCGAGACAGCAATAATGCTAATGTTACGACATTGGATTGTTCAGGTAGTCTCACACTTAAACCGTTTGTAGGTATAACCAGTACAGGTAAACTTGACGTAAATAATACTAACTCATCCTCGGTAGTTATTCGTGGTGTGAGTGCTACCTGGCAAGCTGCAACTGTAGATATTGGCAAAATAGAGTTTAGCTCTTGGGTACTTGATTCAGGTTCTGTTACTTCAGGTAGAATTTCTACAAGATTAAACGACCCTGGTAACTCGTTCGCTAGCGACCTATTATTGTGGGCTACGCCAGTAGCAGGAACACCATTAGAGTACATGAGAATTAAAAGCACTGGTGAAACTCTTATATATAGTGGCGCCACTTTAGGTGCTTACGGTGCCACGAATACGCCAGGGACGTTGAAGCTATGGTCATCTGGCTCTAGCAACGCTTTTTACAATACCTTCACATCGGGTGTAAACACAGCAACGGCTACATATACACTACCACTGTCTATGCCTGCGGGTACTACACTTCTGCAATCTACAAGTACAGGTACTTTAAGCTGGGCAGCTTATCCAACAAGAACTTATACATTACTTGCCGGTGGTGCAGCAATTGGCACAACTGCTCCAGCAACTCGTGAGACACGAGAATTGCCCGGTACTGGCAAACAGGTAGTAGATGTCCTAAACTTCCCTTACGGGCTTGATTCAGGCACTGGAACGGCTTGGTGGTCATTCCCAATGCCTGATGCATACAACTCAGGAACCTTTGTTGTAACTGTTCATTACTTTACAGCAGTTGCTGACGCTGGGAACATCATTTTCCAGCTTCAAATGTCTTCAGCAGGCGATGCAGAAAACATGGACGTTGCTGCCAGCACTGCTGCTGAACTAACGGCACCAGCTTCTGCTACAGCTAATTATCAAAGATATGCTTCATTTGCTGCTCATACTTGTGCGGGTTCGCCAGCACCTGGACACATGATTTTCCTAAAGTTGTACAGATCTGCTGCACATGGCTCTGACAGTTGTACGCATGATGCTTTTGTTCAATCAGTCAAGGTTGAATTCGTAAGCAACTCGTTCAGCGATTAACAATGGCAAAGGAAACAAAAGACATCTACAAGATTTCTTGGATGACTTGGGACGGGTTTGATCGACTCGTTATTCAATCACTTGCTCTAAATGTTGATGAAGAAGATATTGAAGATTCTGAGTTAGATGAAAAAGGTAAGAAAAAGCTCATTAAAAAGCTAACACGTATAGGCAAAAGAGGAAGTGTGCGTTTCATATTTAGGCAAGTCAATACACAAGCTAAAGTAGACAAATACGTCAAGGACATTAGAGATGGCATTCGCAAATAAATTGATGAACGGTTGGAAAGCGTTTGACCAAACTTGGTTCAAGAAGAACCAAAAGTTTATTCTATCTTGGGTAAATGGAAAAGGTTTTAAGCGCTGGTTTTCCAGGTATGTGCTCAGACTTGACACAAAAGAAGATTTGTCAGTTCTTGAGCCACATTTTTACACGGTTTGCCTAAAGGATGGGCAACTTCAATCAACCTTTAGAACACATTGGAAATATGCTAAACGAGTTTATTTTGCATTTTTGCCAATTTGGTGGGCACTTCATTTTGTCGATTGGGTCTTGTTGGACAAGTTTTTGCCAGAGGTTTCTTTTGGGTTTGATACGTTGACTGCTTATCCACAAGCTGGAAGTGGTGGTGGGAACACTACTTGTGATGGTTGGCTTCTATTTGCTGTAGCTCAAAGCATAGGCACAACCTGGGCTGTTTTACGTGACAACTCTACAGGGACTACAGTTAACCTGGATTCAACAGGTGGGATATCTGTTAGGATATATGCGTCTGAAGTATCAAACAAATGGACATCTATTTATAGATCTGGGTATGCCTTTGATACGTCAGCTATTGGATCAGGTAATACTGTAAGTGACGCAACATTTTCAACATTTGGGTATGGAAAAGCTAATACATTATCTTCTGTAGATTCGGCTATGCATGTTGTTTCATTTTCCCCTGCAAGTTCTAATTCCTTTGTTGCTGAAGACTATGACCAATTTGGTACAACGACCTTTGGAAGCTCAACCTATGCATCTTTGTCTGATTCTACTTATACGAATTTCACACTTAATGCAGCAGGTCTTAGTAACATATCTAAAACTTCTGTTACAAAATTTGGGCAGAGGTTTGGTGCAGACTTGAATAATACTGAACCTACATATGGCTCTCTTCAATCTTTAGACTATTTTTCGTATTATGCAGACAACACTGGAACAACCAATGACCCAAAACTTGTAGTAACTTATGCCGCTTCACCTAATAACTACAAGCAATCAGCCGTTCTTTCCGGCTAACGAGGATCACCAATGAAAACAAACACTGTCAGCAACTTTTACGCAGATTACTGCACAACTGTTCAAAACTTTGTCACAAACATCAACAAGTTTCGCAAATTTGATAAATCATATGAAGCAGTAGCTTTGGCATCTATTATCGCAGATGGAACAGACTTTGGCGTAAGTGCTGGAACTCACGCATTGCTTCTTCCATGGTTTAGCGATTTCAAATCAATCGCTACTGGCGTGTTAAATGCTTTGGCATCTCATAGAGACCTCTTGAGCTATTACACTGCACTGGGTTTAAGCACAGAGATTTCAGACAGTGAAGCATTTTCTGACGGTATACTTGGTTCAGAGTTGAAGTCAGCGATTTCTTCCATGTCTGCGCTGGAAGCACATCTTACTTCAGGCTTTCATTACACAAATCTTTGCCCAATTGAGTATACAGCTTCAAAAGTTTCTGCTGATTGGAATGCTGGAATTACTGGGGCACAGTTGAAGAGTGTTATTTTCAGTTTGCTAGAGGCTGATACCTTTTTGATTAGTGGTTTTCATTACTCAAATTTGGACAAATTGATCTAATTCTTTTTTAGAAGGGCTTGGGCAAAACATGGCTAAATTGAGATCAAATAATGTAACAGTTTTGGACATAGATTATGCAAGTCCTTATAATATCGTAATAGGAATTGAGGCTGGTTTAGCGATTACTAGTGGAACATACAATTTTGCGGCAGGCTATAGATCATTTACTACGGCAAGTGCTGCACATTATAATACAGCCATTGGTGCAAGATCTTTGTATAGTGATACTACTGGAGGGTACAACACAGCAATTGGTTCAAGTAGTATGTATTCAAATACTACATCAACATATAACACAGCTGTTGGTTATTATTCATTGTACTATAATGCTACATCTGCTGTATTAAGTGTAGGAAACAGTGCATCAGGTGCTTTTTCATTGTTTAATTCAACAGGTAATACAGGTGGAAATGCAGGGTATAATACAGCATTAGGTGTTTATTCTGGTGCATCACTTAGTACAGGTGCATTCAACGTTGCTATTGGTTCTAAAGCAATGTGCTATACTATTGCCACTATTGGTGATACACCTTCATCGAGATGTACAGGGGATAGTAATGTTGCTGTAGGTCATTCTTCTATGTACTCTATTACTTCTGGTAATTATAATATCGGAATTGGCACTTCTGCATTAGGTGGGTTAACTACTGCTTCACGCAATATTGCTATTGGTTTTGAGGCAATGCTTGATTCTGCAACTGTTACGAATCCTCCAACTGACAATGTGGCAATAGGTTATGCAGCACTGACAGCAGTTAATGGAAGTGCATCAGGTGTAGATTACGGGAGTAACAATACTGCAATAGGCGCACAAGCTGGGCATGATATTTCCACGGGTTATAGAAACACGCTAATTGGTGCTCAGTCTGGTTCAGGTATTACTACAGGTACTAATAATGTTTGTGTAGGTTATTCATCTTTTACTAGCGCAGTTACAAGTTCATACAACATTGGTATTGGTGGAAACAATTTTGCAAATCTTACTGGTGGCACGAGAAATATCGCTATTGGTTATAGTGCGTTAAACGACTGTGTTATTTCAACAAACAACCCAAATGACAATATAGCATTAGGATATGAGGCTTTAAATACAGTTAATGGTAGTGTAAGTGGTGCTCTTTATGGAAGTGGTAATATGGGTTTAGGTTCTTATTCAGGAAAAAGTTTGTCAATTGGTTATGAAAATACTTTTTCAGGGTATAAGTCTGGTTACTCATCAACTACTGGGATTAGAAACTGTGCTTTTGGTAGTTATGCTTTGTATACAGCAACCACTACAGGTAGTAATCTTTCTGACCAAAATTGTGCATTTGGTTACAAATCTTTGTACGCAATGTCTAGTGGTGCAGGTGCGCTTAGTGGATGTTACAATACTGCTTTAGGCAATCAATCTGGTGAAAAAGTAACAACAGGTTCTAATAACGTTATAATAGGATCTGGAAGCGGTGATGCGATAACAACAGGCGACAGCAATGTAATAATTGGGACGATTGCGGGTACTGCATTTAATACTGACCAATCTATTCTAATTGGAGCAGGTGCTAATTTAGGTATCGGAGATGGCGTTACGAAAGTTATTGTTATTGGCTATAATATTGCTCCAAGCACCGTATCAGGTCGTATCTATATAGGGAATTCTACATATGGTTCTCGCTATGAGGGGAATAATTTAGCTTGGACAGTTCCTTCAGATGCTAGACTCAAGAAGAATATAGAAACAGTTGATCAAGGTCTTTCAATTATTATGAAGTTGCGTCCAGTTAATTTTGACTTTATTGAAGATAGCAAACATTCAGTGGGGTTTATTGCACAAGAGTATATGCAAGTTTTGCCAGAACAAGTTGACCAAGGTATTGGCACCGACTTTGCCAGAACATTGACAAACGGGGAACCTGTTTTAAGTCTTACACAAAATCTTGATCCATATATTGTTAAAGCAATCCAGGAGCAACAAAAGCTAATCGAGGCATTGCAAACTGAGCTAACGCTTCTCAAATCTTCAGGTAACAACTAAAATGACAGACAATTCTGCAATAAGGATCCCAAGTTCCAGCCTAATCGCTGCTGATGTACTTGGCCCAGCATCTTCGACAGATCATGCAGTTGTTCGATTTGATGGGCCATCAGGAAAGTTGTTGCAGAATTCTACAGTATTATTGACAGACGCTGGTCAATTTCTTATGGATAGTGCTTCAACTGCGAGAGCGTTGATCACAATTGGAACAAATGCTTCCATAAGCTCTGATCCAAAGATTGCTATTACTTCAACAGTAGCTTCTGGCACAGGATATTACACAGGTTTTACAGATTCAGCAAGAGTAACAGCGGCTTCAACTCTTGTGACATCTTTTGACAGTAGAACTGTTTATTCTGGTAGCAATGCGTTTGTGAATCATAATAGTTTCAATTCGCATCCAAATTTGACAAGTTCTAGTACATTTACTTCTGTAACAGGTTTTCAATCAAATTTGACCGTAAATGGTCCAACTTTGACGAATTCTTATGGGGTAAGGATCTCTAACCCAACAATTACGTCAGGTTCATTGACTAATAATTATGGACTATATATTGACGATCTAACTGCTGGAACAAATAAGTATTCAGTTTATTCAAATTCTACAGCATATTCTTACATAAGAAGCAATGTTGGCGTGGGGCGAGTGCCAACAACACATATGTTAGAAGTTGCTGGAAATGTTTGGGTAACACCAACAGTATCAGGATTAGTTTCTTCAAATACTTATTATATGATTGCTTCATCTTCTGCAACAAAATTGCAGATAGGTTCAGCGGGTGGTTGGACAGATGGGCTTGTAGCTATAACTCCAGCAAGTGCAAATGCTTTGCGCATAATGGATGATGGAAATGCATCATTTGCTGGCAATTATTCTTTAACAACAATTCCAGCACGTTTGGACATTGTTGGTTCAACTACGGATGGAACAACGAAGATCCTTACTGGAAGAAATTCTTCTGGAACAAATGTATTTACGTTAGACACTTTTGGTAGAATCAATTCAGGTGGCTTTGCCAATGATATTGGCAAGGTAAGTATTGAGCTAACGCCACTAGCTGCTTCCAGTCCAGATGGTGAACTTAGAGTAGGCTATTCTACTTATCCAGATGCTTGTTGTTTGAGTATTGGTCATTCACAGCGCCTTTCTTATTTTTATCCCTTTATTGGAAGAAATATTTCTGGTAAAGTTGGTACAGATAGCTATAGAGCGCTTTGGACTGGGCCTTATGGGTATGAAGGCATTGAATTCAAATATGCAACAGGGCTTGTTTTTTATTCTGAATCAGGTGCTACAGTAAAAGATGCAAGTATTTCTCCAACTTATAGAATGATTGTTGGACCTTCTGGTATTACAGTTTCCAGTTTAACTGGGTCAAGGCTTGTTGCAACAACTTCAGGAAGTGTATTAGAGTCTGTTTCAAATCTTGCAACATGGATTGCTGGAACCTCTAATCAAGTTTCTGTTACAAGTGATGGTGCAGGAAAAGTTACTTTATCAACTCCGCAAAGTATTGGCACAGGGTCTTCGCCAACATTTGCCGGATTAACTATTGGCACATTAACTGGCGTATTGCGTGCTGATACTGGAGTAGTTTCTGTTCAAGCTGTTGGCTCATTAACTGGTTCAAATATAACAGTAACAGGAACAGGCTCAGTAGTTGGTTCAGGTGGTCTTGCAGTATCAATTCCGCAAAGTGTGGCGCTTGCCGCTACGCCAACTTTTGCGAAAATGTATTTAACAAATACTTCTAGTCAAATTGTTTTGGGGGATCCTCTAGGTATTACAGGAACATTGGGTTGGACGCCTACAACAACAAATAGGTCAATAATTTTCCCAGATAAGTCTGGAACAGTTGCTTTAACAAGTGATCTTGTTGGTGGTTCACCACATGATGCTGTAACAATGTATTCTGTTCCAAATAATGGTCTATCAATTGACCCATTAGGTGGTCAAGTTCTTAGGATGGGTTTGGCAAGCACTTCAACAACAGGAGCATTGTCAAGCACAGACTGGAATACATTTAATGGGAAGACTAGTTATGTAGACCCTCTTGATACTCGTGGGCAAATTCTTTACAGAAGTGCGTCAGCTACGGCAGCATTGAACAAAGGTACTACAGGTCAAGTCCTTATGTCAAGTGCAACTGATGTATATTGGGCAACACTTTCTGCAACACATGACCCTGTAACAATTTTCTCAACAGCAAATGGTCTATCTTTTGATCCGGGTGGTAGTCAGGTGCTTAAACTTGTTGCAGCAAGCACATCAACAACAGGTGCTTTGACTAGCACAGATTGGAACACGTTTAACGGGAAGCAGGCGGCTCTTACTATTGGGAATATTACTTGCACAAATATTTCAGTAACTGGCGGAACTGGAGCAATAATTGGCTCAGGTGTTGCGTTGTCAATTCCGCAAAGTGTGGCGACTTCAGCTACGCCATTATTTGCGAGTATGACATTAAACGCTTTGACTAATCAACTTGTGTTTGGTGCAACAACTACTGGAACACTTAATTGGTCAGTTTCTTCTACGTCCAAAACAATTAATTTTCCAAATGCAAGTGGAACAGTTGCTTTAACAACTACTGCACCGGCAGCACACGCGCTTGTTGATACTGTTAATCATACTGCTTCAGGTTTAACAACTGGGCACTTCCTTAAAGCAACTGGTGCAACTACTTATGCTTTCGGTGTTCATGGTTTGACGTATACAGATGTTGGCGCAGCTGCTTCAGGTCATACGCATACAGGCGTTTATGAAGTTCCTTTAACTTTCTCAAGATCATTAGCTCGTTCAATAAATGATGTTACTTTGGATAATGATGTTGAATCTCCTGGAAACGGTTATTCCTATAGTACAAATGCTTCAGGTACAAAAGGTTGGTATCCAAATGTCGTTGTATGGGCAGAAAACGCAGATGCAGATACAGGTTCAAACGTGGCAGACTCTTTTACAGCGCCATTAACAATTGGCGCTTGTACTTGGAACTATTTATTATTAAATCATGCTGCGCCAACAAATGTTCGTAGTGGAATTATTATGGCAACTTGGCTTGTTGGATCGGGTTCTCCTGTTTATGAAGAGACTTGTACCACAGATATTGGTGACACTTCTCCAGTTACATTTACTGTTACAAGAGTCGGCTCATCTATTAGACTAAATGCTGTTGCAACTACGGATAACTGGGCAATAAGAGTTAACAGAAGTCCGCTTTTAGCTTATTAACAAATAATTTGATATAGTATATTCTAACCAAATTGGTGGGATAATATCCCCTTTTTCTCTAAATGAGGAGTAAAACGCCATGAAGAACTTTGAAGTTGTTGGACTACTAACTTATCTAAACTCTGATGACGCCAAGAAGATGCAGTTTACAGAGACTAGCCATTATTTTACGAATAAGAGGAATATTTCTAAGCTAGAAGAATATGTGAAGACGCTTCAAGATGCTGAGAAGCAGTATAAGACGCCTTCTGAAAAGTTTGTTGAATATGAAACAAAGAAGATGGAACTTGTTAAGCCTTTCTTCAAGAAGGATGAGCAAGGCGTTGAAGTAAAGAATGCTCAAGGTAATCCACTTCTTGTTGAAGGTTGTGAAAAAGAAGTTACTGAAATTATTATTAAGCTAAATGAAGAGTACAAGGAAACACTAGAAGATCGCACAAGTTCACTAATTAAGTGGGAAGAATTCTATGCTTCTGAAACAGATAGTGATTTCTCTATTAAGAAACTTCCTGCATCAGCACTCAAGCAATCTTTTGTAGATTCATTGACTAAGGGTCAATTTGATTCAATTGAGCCAATGCTTGAGGATGATTCTGCAAGTAACTGAGGCTAAATGCTTAAAAAGACCAATGGCAAAACATTAGCCAAAAAGAGATTGGCTGAGGTAAAACCTCAAATAATTTCTTTAGATTCTGATTATTCTAACAGAAAATTGGCAGAATCTGTTTTGCCAGAAGGTGCTTCCTTGCTACCTAAAGTGCGCAAAAAAGCTGAGATGTATTCCTCATATTCTGGTCAATCGACTATGGGCGGGTCTGGGGGTGGTTCACAATTCCATACCCAAAGACCTTATCTGCCAGAATTTGACTCACCAGATAGGCAATATTATCCACAAAATAGAGTAGAAGCTAATCGCTATTGGAGATTGTTCTACAAGTTTGACCCGTTTTTTGGAACAGCTATTGATATGTATACTCAAATGATGGTTAGCGATTTTGACATTGTTCTTGAGAATGAGAATGACCAATCAATTAAGAATCAGCTTACTGATATGTGTGACAAGGTAAATATCCAAAACGTGCTTCAAACTTTGATCAGAGAATATCTAGTTCTTGGTGAAGTGTTTCCTCATTGCTCATTCTCAGAACAATCAGGTATTTGGTCATATGTTGGCTTCCATAATCCAGACTGGATTGATGTAATGGATTCTCCCATTATAGATATGGAACCAATTATGTACTTTATTCCTGATGATAATTTGAGAGATCTTATCTCAGATAATTCGCCAGAAGCTGTTGAATTGCGGCAGAAACTGCCGCCTGAATTTGTGTCAAAAGTATTGGCGAAACAGAAGATCAGACTTAGTAATCTAAATTGCTCATATTTAGCCAGAAAATTACACCCTTATGATGAACGTGGTGTAGGTATGGGCTCAAGGTTGTGGCGTATTTGGATGGTTGAAGATAGCGTTTATTCAGCTACTTTGGCAATGAATCGTCGCGCTGCTTCAGCTCTTAAAGTTTTGAAGCTAGGCGATGCATCTACTGGATATATTCCTGCGCCAAGTGTTCAGCAAGATTATTTGAGAATGCTTGCACAAGCAGAACAAGATCCTCAAGCCTGGTGCGTCACTTCGTATGCCGTTAATTTCGAATCATGGGGCAATCAAGATCGCACAGTATCTTTGTCACGAGAATATGACACAATAGAAAAGGCGAAGCTTGTTGCCATGGGTTTGAGCAAATCATTTATGACAGGGGAAAGCAGTATTAGCTCAGCCAAGTCTGGAATTCAAGTTTTCCTAAGACGTTTGCTATCCATGAGGCAATATTTTGAGAGCACTTGGCTATTACCTAAATTCTTCGCACCAATTGTCCAAATAAATGATTGGACAAAATCTACGCCATCTGAGGTAAACCATAAATATCGCATTAAGCGTACTGCTCAAGAAAAGGCAGATAGTAATTTGTTTGTCAAGGTCAAGCTAAATTGGAAGAACAAGCTTGATCCAAAGGTTGATGAAGAAGTTCTAAGGGCTTATACGCAATTGAAAAACTTTGGTTTCAACGTTTCACATGATTCTGTAGGATCTTCTGTTTCATTAGATTGGAAAGATGAATTGAAGAAGGCTGCACTAGAGTTTAAGGAACGTGATGAAATTCTTTCTAATACGCTTGGCCCATCATTGAAAGAGAAGTTTGAGAAAGAGAATGCGCCACAACAACCAGGACAAGGCGCAAAGCCGCCAGGAACCCCAGGAGCAGGCGCTATGCCCCCTGGTAGTATGCCTAAGCCTAAGCCGCCCGCAGGTGGCCAGCCAGGCGTTGTGAACGCTCCAGGGACTGCTGAACCTGTCAATGGTCCGTTAAGTGAATCTTTTGACGGTCCATCTGATAGTGGGATGACAATTTGACCAGTCAAGTAGAAAGCCTTCTGTCAGATATTCTAGACCAACCTGAAGCAACCCTTATGGAATTTGATTCTTTCCTTATTGGCGAAGGTGCTAAGCAATTTATGGATAAATGTAACAACAAATGTGACAGCAAGATTTTCCAAATTTCTGGCATAAATACAGTAGAAGATTTGGTTGATTATTCTGAACCAACAACTTCTACAATTACTATGCAAAATGATTTGGCCACATTTGCTGGACAAGAGATCAACTATGAAGGTTCTTTTGAAACACTATTCTTTGAAACGAAGAAATCAGTATTAGAACAATTTGGATATATTCAGAACAAGTCTAAGCAACTTGTTGGAAAGCCCTTTAGAGAGAAAGACTTAGTTCTTACAAAAGATGATAAATACTTATTGTCATATTTGTTTGACAAAGGTTTATTCAACTATTTTGTAATCAATTCTCTAGGACAATTGCTAGCACTTCGCGAAATGGGTTTTACAGAAGTGAAATTCATTTCTGTAGATAATTGCGCAATATGTCAAGCAATGAATGGAACAATTCATAAAGTAGATACTTTGGTAGATACATATAATTCTGGTGAATTCTTCATTCACCCAAATCTATTATGTAAATTTTATCCAGTAATTCGTAAACGATCTGCTTACGACGGTTTGGCTAATATCAACATCAAGTCTATTAAAGCAGAATCTAAAACGCTTATCAATGTTCCAGCAGAGTTTGAACAAGATGTTTCTGATTTAGCATCGTTTTTGAATGATATTGATAAAGTAGAATTTGCAGATATTTCCAAAGTAAGTGGCAAAGGAACATTGGCCGTTAAGACTGGGAAAACATTATTCATCCATTGCGATTATGTTGGAGTATATTCCCCAATGGATTATTTGAATGCTTGGGTAGATCAAGAAGCGAATGCAGAAAAATTGCTGTCAACAATAAATGACAGAATTACTTCTGAAGATGTTTATTACTTGAATGGTAAAAAGGTTGTTGAAGTAAATGGCCTTTATTATGACATTGTTTCTAAACAGATTGTCAGATGAGGTAGAGAAATGGCGTTTCATAAGCTAGGCGATAATTCAGGTAAGGTTTCTGGAGATATTACAGATATGAAAGGTAAGAAGCCTGAGACTAAGGCTGAACCTAAGAAGGAAGAGAAGACGCCTGCTAAGGTTGGTAAGTGAAGTATTACAAAGTACATTGCGCAGGATCTGATAAACCAATTGCGTTAGTTTTTCACGATTACGCAAGTTCTTATCAATTTGTGCGCAGTACGTCAGAAGCTTTTTTTAATGCTTTTGAAGGTGCTAAGAACTCATTAGATTTCAAATTGCTTGTCAAAGAAAATGACCAATTGGTTTATCGAATGTTTGGAGTCGATAATCCGATTTGGTGTGAAACAGTTTTGAAAAAGGTTTGTGGCGATTATTGGGTTACTTCTGAAGCTGCTGAAATTGACAGTCATGTTCAAGTAGACGAGATTATTCAGTCAATCCTCGCTTATTAGTTGAAAAAGTATCTTTACGTTTCCGACACATTTTAAGTCTAAAATAATAATTGACTTTCATTAAAAAAGGTCAAGGAGACATTTCCAGAATGGCATTCAAGAAAACTTCTGCACTTGAGATTCTAGGTGTTCTAGATAATCAAATGGCATGGAAGAAGATTGCTTCTGGTAAGGTCAATTCACATTATATGGATAATGCTTTGAGTATTAATCTAGAGGAACGGCTAGATGCAGTCGCTGATGTATATAAGATCAGTCGAGATCCAAGTGACTACCTTCTAATTCCCGCTC
>Ga0315284_10000659_pt1 | contig 47211 bp, 50 predicted proteins | sample YL17G09_16_MG_FD_203696 | JGI IMG/M metagenome (GOLD analysis project Ga0315284, IMG submission 203696) | Sediment microbial communities from Yellowstone Lake, YNP, Wyoming, USA - YL17G09_16 | ecosystem: Environmental > Aquatic > Freshwater > Lake > Sediment | place: USA: Wyoming | collected...
GCAAGATACCAGTTGGCCCGCAGTACCTCATATCGATGTCCGACAAGAGGGTCATCCTGAGGAACTACGAGGGAGGGATATTCCAGTTCCCGGAGGTCGAGGGGGACAGGTTGAGCGTCTGCCCGCCATCTTGCAAGATGTGTGAAGACTACCCGCACCTCGAGTCCAAAGAGGGTGTTGCAGCTGTTCTGTCCGGCAGGAAGATGTGTCTCACACCTGAGGGCACACTGAGGGAGGCCCGCAGGAAAGCGTATCACAAAGAGACTAAGCGTTCTCCAAAGTGCGACGACTTCTAGACGACATATCGCAGGCCCTCCAGGGCCTGCGCAAAACCCTACTAAACCATCTTCTTGTCTTCTAGCGAGGCTTTCTGTATGGTGAAGTTGCCCGAATGCCTTGACCAGTTGGCATGGGCCTCCTCGATGTGTATCGACTTGGAGAAGTTCGGCGCGTCGAGCACGAATGTCTCGATCTCCCCGCCCTCTCCCGAGACGCTGATCCTGTACTTGTCCCTCAACTTCTCGAGTTCTCTTATCGAATGAGACGTGATGATCTTGCCGAGCCAGCCCTCGTCAAACCCTTCGGCGTAAACGCCTGCGATCATGAACTTGAACCCTGCGTGGACCATGTCCTCGAGCAGCGTTACCTGGTCCTTCCGCCAGAGCGGCGCGTGGAGTGGCTTGCCGAGCTTATGGGCGATCTCGTCCAGGCGGGAGCGCTGATAGTCCGAGGCGATGGCACCGCACACGAACCCGTCACAGTCTTCGCCCTTCATCAGCTCCTCGACGTCCTTGAGCTCCTCCTCTTTCAGGCCCGAGCTCTCTCGATACTTGATAGGTATCCCCATCGCCTCCGCTTGGAGTTTGGTCCAGTGGATGTTGGGATAATGGAACATGTAAGAATCAGAGGCCTTTGGGACGACGGTCAGGAGACTGGTGACCTCCCAGCCCTGCTGCTGCATCAAGTACAGCGCGTATGCGGAATCCTTCCCCCCAGAGAAGAGTGCGGAAACCCTCATGGCCTTTCTTCAGAGAAGTATTGCCTTCGTGAGTATTAAGGACGTCCTGGTCAAGTGAGCGAGCATGAGCATCAGGGGCTAGTTTGCGCCTCGCTCTCTCAAGGTGCGTTTATGTATGGGCAATTCGATTCGGCGAAGCGTGTACTACTGCCCCAAATGCGACAAGACCATCCCGAAGGAGAAAGTCGAGAAGATAGATATGGAGCTCAGGGAGCGGTTCGGCGTCGAGAAGCTATCGCGCCTCAGGTGTCCCGTTTGCGATGCCGATTACATCGACCTCGACAGGGTCGCGAAGGGGGGTGAGACGAATGTCGGCAAAGTCGCGAAATGAACTCGTGCTCATGGAGGAACTCACAAGCGACGAATTCGCCAGGCTTGTGAAGCGGAAACCGTTGGTCATCGTCCCGGTCGGCTCTGTGGAGGAGCATGGCTCGCATCTTCCGCTCTGCACGGACTCGTTCCAGGCCGAGGAGATATGCCGGAGGATAGCCCTCGAATTCAACGCGATCGTCTGTCCTCCAATTCGATATGGCGAATGCAGATCAACGCGCAATTTTCCAGGAACAATATCCCTCTCATCCGAGACCGTGCAGGGACTCGCGTATGACATCGTTTCAGAACTCGGGAGAAACGGGATTGACAAGATACTCGTTCTGACTGGCCATGCTGGCTCCGGCCACATGGCGGCCATCAGACTCGGCGCGCAGAGGGCGGTCGAGAAGAACCCAAGACTCAGGGTGATGGTTCTCTCCGACTACGATATCGCCTATGAGCTGCTGGGAAAGGAGTTCCCGAAGAAGGATGGCCACGGAGGAGAGCTTGAGACATCACGCATACTAGGCATACGGCCCGATTTGGTTGGCAGGTCGAGGCCGAATGGGAAGACGAGGCCTCCGGAGTTCATGGTCCTTCCAGACCCGGAGAAGTACTTCCCCGATGGGATATACGGAGACACATCTCGTGCCTCCGGAAAGAAAGGGAAGACTGTCGACAACTATGTAGTGGGTAGGCTATGCGAGCTCATCAGCAGGAATTTCGGGATTACAAGGGTGTGAGCAATTGGACCTCAAGGAAGTTGCAGCTAGGGAGGCGGTCAAGTACGTCGAGGATGGGATGGTCGTTGGACTTGGGAGCGGCTCCACGGCTAAGATCGCCATAAAGCTGATTGGCGAGATGGTCCAGGCGGGAGTCAAGATCGTCGGCATCCCGACATCGAAAGAGTCGGAGGATATCGGCCGTTCAGCGGGGATCCCGATCGGAGAGCTCAAGGCACGTTCAGTGATTGACCTTACAATAGACGGAGCTGATGAGGTGGATCCAGCTCTCAACCTCGTCAAGGGTCTGGGGGGAGCGCTCGTTCGCGAGAAGATAGTGGCTGCTGCTACGAATCTTGAGATCATAATCGTGGATGAATCGAAGCTCGTCGACTTTCTCGGACAGAAGGTCCCGCTGCCTGTCGAGATCGTCAAGTTCTCCCACGAGGCGACCATTCATCTGCTCGAGCAGTTGGGATGCCGGTGCTTGCTCAGGACAAGACATGGGGAGCGGTTCGTGAGCGACAATGGCAACTACATCGTTGACTGCAAGTTCGCGAAGATCGACGATCCAACAAGGCTGGAGACAGATGTCAACCTCATCCCGGGCGTGGTCGACAGCGGGCTCTTTCTCGGACTCGCAGACAAGGTCATAGTCGCGAAAAAGGGAGGAATCGAAATACTGGAAAAGGAAAGTGTCCTTCGCCCGAGGTCTACTTCGCGAGCTCCTTGAGCTGCTTTATGCTGCTCTCGATCAACTCGATCTTCTTCCGCTCTTCGGCCTCAATGATCTCGATTATCTTGTCGAACGGTATCGAGAGCTTGTTCGAGTGAACGGGCCTTCCCTTGCCCTCCTTCTTGATGTCCCGCTTGCTGACCCACTTGCGCCTCCGCAGCTCTTGCATCGCGATCGACACTTCTGGCTGCCTCAGGCTCGTGGCGCTCTCGATCTCGACGGACGTGGTCTCCTCCTTCTTTCTCAGGAAAACAAGTGTCTTGGCCATGTTCTTCGACAGGCCGGTGCGCATGAGAAGCTCGACGAGCATCTCGTCTTTCTTCGTGAGCCCTTTGTCCGTCATATTATGTCCTAGCCAATTATTAATTGCCGTATATATATTCCTTTCCATCCAATATGGAAGATATTTACCGTGGACGATGATGAACTTTATCGTCTTGCGGAGTCCACGTCAGCACGCAAATATCGTAGCGGCCAATTCGGCAATCCTTTAATACAAGTTGCCGCTTACTCGTGTTCTGCCCTGAGGGCCACTGATAGAAATGAAGATGCCCAGAGTCACAAAAGAGTACTGCCCCAAGTGCAAGAAACACACGGAGCACGAGGTCGAGAGAGTGAAGTCTCGGCCGAGGAGCGAACTCAAGTGGGGGCAGAGGAGATACAGGAGGGCGACAGCAGGCTACGGCGGTTTCCCGAGGCCCAAGTACGAAGGCAGGCAGAAGCCCACGGTCAAGGTCGCGCTCAGGTACAGGTGCAAGGTCTGCAAGAAGGCTCATCAGCGGACATGTATCAGAGCCAAGACGTTCGAATTGAAGGAGGCCTGAGGAATGAATAGCAAGATTCCAGCGCCCAAGTCCAAGTTCATCACTGTGAAATGTCCGGACTGCAGCAACGAGCAGATCGCGTTCAACAAGCCTGCGACTCAGGTGAAGTGCAACGTGTGCGGCGCCACTCTGATAAAACCCGCTGGTGGGAAGGGCGTCGTCAGGGGGCAGCTGCTCGGAGAGGTCGAGTAATGCCACACAAGGTCGAGTATCCCGAAGTCGGAGACATGGTTGTCTGCGGTGTGCAGAACGTCAAGAATTTTGGAGCATTCGTATCACTGGATGAGTACGGCGGCAGGGAAGGCTTCATCCACGTAAGAGATGTCGCGACTGGCTGGGTCAAGTACATCAGGGACCACGTTCGCGAAGGCCAGAAGATCGTCTGCAAGGTTCTCAGCGTCGACAAAGAGAGGGGTCACATCGATCTCTCTCTCAAGGCGGTGAACGAACACCAGAAGCGCGAGAAGATCCAGGAGTGGAAGAACGAGAAGAAAGCGGAGAAACTCCTCGAGATCGTAGGCACAAAGATGGGCAAGAACCTCGAGGAGGCTTATGCCGAAGCTGGCGAGAAGCTCATCGCGGAGTATGGCGCGCTCTTCACCGCCTTCGAGGAGGTCACTGTCAACTCAGATGCGCTGAAGGAGGTCGGCCTCGACAAGAAATGGGCTGCCGCAGTGACCGAGGTCGCGAAGGAGAACATTCAGGCCCCGTCCGTCACGATCGACGGGACCCTCGAGATAAGCAACCCAGGACCGGACGGCATCGACCACATCAAGAAAGCCCTTGCGATAGGAGTCGACACTGATGACGCTGCGGTGAACATCCACTACGTAGGTGCTCCGAAGTACCGCATCACCGTCACCGCCGAGGATTACAAGGTCGCCGAGCAGGAGCTCAAGGTGACGGTCACTAAGATCACCGCTGCAGTCCAGAAGGCAGGAGGCTCTGCAAGCTTCAAGAGAAATGAGGCGAAATGAAGACCCTTCTGAGGAAGTGCTCCTCGTGCAGAGAATACACATTGAAAGAACCGTGCCCCAAGTGCGGAGGGACTACGTTCATGACTATGCCTGCCAAGTACTCTCCTGAGGATAGGTACGGAGAATACAGAAGGCGGCTGAAGAACGAGATGAAGGGGACCTAGATGGAAGATATCGTCGTCGTATTCAAGGAGAAGCCTGTCCTGAGGGAACCTATCCTGGTAGAGGGTCTGCCGGGTGTGGGGAATGTCGGCAAGCTGGCCGCAGAGCATCTCGTGGACCAGCTGAAAGCAGTGAAGTTCGCGGAGATGTTTTCCAAGTTCTTCCCGCCGCAAGTCCTGGTGAACGATGCGGGGACCATCAGGCTCGTCAGCAACGAGATATACTACGTGCAAAGGCCTGATGCCAACAACGACATCGTCATCATGATAGGAGACTACCAGGGTCTGACCCCGGACGGGCAGTACGAGCTATCGGACAAGACGCTCAAGATCGCGAAGGACCTAGGCGTCAGAAGGATCTTCACGCTCGGGGGTTACGGCCTGGGCAAGATGATCGAGAAGCCGAGGGTCCTGGGCGCAGCGACGGACATCGAGCTTGTCGAGGAGATGAAGAATTTCGGCGTGACATTCTCGAAGGGCGAGCCTGGGAGCGGCATTGTAGGTGCCAGCGGCCTGCTGCTCGGGCTCGGCAACTTGTACGGCATGCGGAGCGTGTGTCTAATGGGCGAGACCTCCGGATACTTCGTCGATCCCAAGGGAGCTCAGGCGGTCCTCGAAGTGCTAGCGAAGATACTGGGTGTCAAGATCGACTTCACGGAACTCGAGACCAAGGCCCAACAGATCGACCAGATCACTTCCAAGCTAAGAGAAGCGGAGCCGCCAGTCGAGCCCAAGAGAGAGGATCTAGGGTACATCGGATGATCTGGAAGAGCACAAGCGTTCAGCGTGGCTCACGTTGAAATAAAAAAAGGGGGGAGGTTATCCTGATTGGTGACCTCTGAAATGAGTAGTTAGAGTGCATCCCATCCCGTTCTGACTATTTCTTTAGGTATTTTTCTTCGTATGTTCTGATGGCCGCAAGACTCTGTTCGGCGTGCTCGAACTTCTTCATGCGGTCGACTACCAACTCCAGCCTGGCATAGATGAGGTCCCTGATCGAAGCCCTGATCGCTTCGGAGCGCGAGGGGAAATCATCGATTTCCACGAGGAAGTCGAGAGCACGCAGGTGCCTGTGCGGTATGCGGATGGTGATCTTCTCAGTGTCTGGCTCCGTGGTAAATCGCCCCGCTGCCGCCTTTTCCTCGTGACGCCCTTTGTACCTCTTCTGCCTTACCGGCGTCGGACAGCCCCTTATATTGGTCAGAAATATATAATACTTCGTTTTTGTTTCGCGCGTGCTCTCGAAAGCCGTTCGGCCTGCACATGTAGCCCTTCGAAAAACGATTTATACGATATCCATAATAGGGTGCGCGCTGCATATGTTCTGGCGCAGGAATCCCGACTTAGCTCAGACTGGCAAGAGCGGCTGACTGTAGTATGGAAATCGGTACGCCCGATCTCAGTCGCTGAAATCAGCAGGCCCCCGGTTCAAATCCGGGAGTCGGGACCATCTATTTTCGTAGGTCATACTGGCTCAGGGATGATCCTCCACTTATCTGCCGCATCTGGCTTCACGACCTCCCTGTTCCTCTCGAGGATGGCCACCTCTTTCGCATCGAAAGACCTCTGATCTATCGATAGGATCAGCCTGGTACTGCTTGCCATAGCGGTCTCAGTCCACCGGTCAATGGCTCTGAGCGTTCTAGAAAAATCGCTGCTAGTTGCCAGGTACTCTATCCCATCGATGAGAATGACAGCGTTCTGCGACTTCTCCATGAAATTGACGAGGTAGTCGGTGAGCAAGCTCAATTTGGAAGGGTCCATGTTGTCCTTCCCCGCCACCGTCGACAGCCACAAGATGGGGGTCGTCTGGATGAAGTACTTCGAGCGAACATCCTTGGGAAACTGTCTCGTCACGATGATTCCTTGCGGGCGGCTTCTGTACTTCGTGCACTGTTTGCAGGGACACGGCAGACTGCATGAGCTGCATTCGAGGCTCTCGCACGGAAAGCTCTCGTCGTTTCCACAGTCGAAGCATCTTCCTTTCAGGATGTCCGAGAACAAAGCGAATGAGTAGTCTGGCTTTGGCTCCTCGACGAGATAGACGTGTCTGTGGAGCAGGTTGAACTTCGCTTTTGAGCTAGAGACGAGCCTCTCCGTGACGGGCGATGCCGTTATCACCATCCGTCCTCTCGCAATCGCAACCCCGAACAACAATCCTGAGATGGCAACTCCGATGGTGAAAGAAATGCCGGCAACATCGCCATACCCATCCGCGAAAGGTCCGACGCCCTCCACTGACATTGTCCAGACAATGCCGCTTGCCACGAACAGCCAAACGCCTGTCAGGAATATGATTGCAGAACGTCTCCCGTCTCGATCCGCTTTGGTCATTGAGTAGAGAGATATGCCAGTAAGGGAAGAGATCAGAATTCCGGATATCACAAGAATCATCCTAGATGTGCTCTCAGCCAAGCGTACTATGTTCGGATCGGAGTAATCCAGGGTGGCAGTCGAACCGAGGATGATAGTGGCGCCTACAGTGCCAATCATCGCCAAGCCAACTCGATTCGGCGGCCAGAGACTTGTCTCTCTAGCAACCGGGAACACTAGGCATAGGTTCCAGAGGAGTGTCAGGGTGAGCAACGTGGATATGACGAAAACCTTCGCGATTGTGACGCCTATCTCCGCCTGGGATTGATCCAGAATCAAAAACAGAGGTCCTGTAATCATCGCAATGAAGGTTGTCATCATCGCGGTCAGGAATATCCCTGCGGGAAGCGAGCTTGGCGCTTTCCCCCATGCAAGCATCCCCGCTCCGAAACAAATCGCACCGGCACACAGAGATCCAATCCATGCCCAATCCAACATCTGGTGCAACCTTCTTCGGGCCATTAATAGCAGTGTGTCTGCTCGACCATTTCCATCATCTCTGCGGGACTAGGCGTGCATCCCTATGCCGTCGTCGCAGCCCTGACAGCCTCGAGCAGTCGTTCGACCTGGAACGGTTTCGCAACGAAGTCAATCGCACCAGCCCTCATGGCCTCCTTTCTCAGGGCTTCCTTGACGAGTGCACTTACGACTATGATCTTCGCCTTCGGGTCCTGCTCCATGATCTTCACGATCGCTGACAGGCCGTCCATCCCTGGCATCAAGATGTCCATGAGTACGACGTCGGGTTTCAGAGCCTTGTACTTCTCGATCGCCTCGAGCCCGTTTGCGGCCTCGCCTGCGATCTCATGGTCGTGTGATTCGAGGATGTCGCGGATCATCTCCCTGATGAATGGCGCGTCCTCGACTATCAGTACTTTGGACATCGTTCACCAACCCAACTCAAAGCTATCAAGCAGTGAAGACGAATTCCTGCATATATAAGTTGGCCATTTCAGGTCCTAGAACAATTCGGGTGACGAAGACGTCCGCGAGCGCGAATATCGTCATTCGACTACTACATGTAGCCAGAATAGCATAATATACCAGTCATCGTCAAGGACGAGATGCTGGTCAAGGGAGTCGTCTTCTACCTGAACTCGGTGCTTCCAACCGAAGCGAAGTTACTCCTCGAAGACTTCAGGTTGGCCGTCAACAACGCGATTCGAGCAGGTCTTCAAGCGCGGGTCACTTCCAGGAACGCCCTAGTCAAGATTGCATATGAGAATTTTCGCGAAGAACACCCGAGGATGTACGCGAAGCACCTGGTCTCCGCGTTCGAAGTGGCTGGGAACGTGCTGAAGAACCACCGAAGGCGCGTCCGAAAAGGCGTCACCTGCAGAATCCCCTATGTCAAGCGTCTGCTCATGAAAGCTGAGAACCAGGCGTACAAACTCGATCGGAACTCCGGAATCATCGACCTTCCGATCATGGCTGGCTGCCATGTCGAGTTGAGACTCGTCGTCAGCCAGTATCATCGGAAGTATCTGGATGACATGTCTCTCTCCCTCGGATCGCTGACCGTTCTTCCGGATCGAGTCATGGTGGCATTCAGGAAGGATGCGCCCAAGCCATATGCTCCCGAATCCGCTCTCTCGCTCGACACGAACGAACGGAGCCTGGACGGCGTGTTCGTTGAAGGCGATGTCGTCAAGGCCATCAAAGCAGAGTTCCCAGACATCGCCGTCATCCAGCAGCGGCATCACGACAGGCGCAAGAGGCTCCAGAAGAAGAAAGCGCACGACCGGCGAATCTCGAGAAACCTTTGTAGGAGAGAGGGAACGAGAGAGCACCGCCGGATCGACTACAGGCTCCACCAGGTGGCGAACTCGGTCCTGAAGTTCGCGGAGGAGAAGAAATCTGCGATCGTTCTCGAGAACCTGAAAGGGTTCAAATCGAAAAGGAGTAAGGAACTGAATCGGCGCATGAGTGTGTGGCCCAGGCGAAAGCTCCATCAGATCATCGAGTACAAAGCTCAGTGGAAAGGCATCCCAGTGGTCAAGGTCGATCCAAGAAACAGCAGCAGAACGTGCCCAGTATGTGGGAGAATACAACATTCCCGAATGGGCGCGGAGTTCGTATGCCAGTGCGGTTGGCGTCTCGACAGGCACATCAACGCCAGCCTGAACCTGCTGCAAACAGCCATCTCGAAAGGGATGGCAGGGGGTTTATGGTTCAACCCCGGCGCGTTCCAGCATGACGTGATGATGATTCTATACGAGCCAGCGATGGCCGCACGGTCGGAGCCGAATGGAACGAGTGGCATTGCAGGGGTGACCTAGATGTCACTACCCGATGATGCAACAGAACCGCCATTTCAGTTATCGTAAACGATAATGGGCTCCGGCAGGCACAAATGGCTCAAGATGTGGAGATCGTTCTTCTGTTTCTCGTTGTGGGTCAAGGATGTCAATGGCGAGATGTGCCTGCGCCTTCTGGGGTATTGGGAGAGAATGCCTACGGCATTCTTGTCTGACAGCGTATCCATCTTTACACGGCAAGACCAGCATCTCACAACTAATAAATAGCACGAGATTCATATGTGATTTCGTCTGACAACTGTCGGACCGAAGGGATGGGCATGGTATTAGGCACACGCAGGAAGGATGCTCGAGACGCGGACGAACCCGCAGACCAGCGCAGGGTTCCGTACAGACTGGCGTCCTACGAACATGACCAAGAAGGCAAGAGATTCAAGTCCAGCAATGTTGTATTCAGCTTCTGGAGCGCCGCGAAATACACCCTCATCCTGTCGCTGATGCTGTGGTGGTTGCCGATGTTCGGCCAGATGATCGCGGGCTACGTCGGGGGCAGGAGAGCGGGCGGTCCCTGGAAGGGAGTTGCGGCTTCCATTGTACCTGTCGTTGGTCTCTATGCGGTCATGACGGGCTTCCAGATCGGGTTTCTTCCGTCGCACGTTTTCGGAGTCGCGATTGCGCCTGCAGCCATGGGGGCAGCTCTGAACCACAGCATACCGTTCATATCACCTTACCTCCAGTTCTCATCGGAATACGTCGGTGCATTCGTCAGCGCGCTCGCAGGAGCGAGCCCGTACGGAATCAACACCTACGTGCTCACAGTGGCATTCGCGTATGTCGGAGGCGTGCTTGCAGAGCAGAACAGAAGGGAGATCGAGTACTCTTCGGGAGCGGTCGTGTCCAACACGACTGTTCTCGTCCATGATCCGAACTCATATCTCCCGCAAGTGGAATCGGAGAAACCACATGGTGTCCTCGCAGGCGTCGGAGCTTTGCTCCATCTCCCAGGAAGACGTGAGTATCCAAACGCGAGCGGCGGGTTCACATCCCGAGGAAGAGGGTCCTGGGCCAGAGCCGCTGAGATGCGCTACGCGGACGGCGAAGGCGAGATGGACGATCAGTACCTCCTCCCGGCGGGAGAGCAAACGTATGCTCAGCCAGCTCAGAGGCGCCGACATCACAACCATCACCACAAGGACTCGTGGCAGAACAGCCAGAAGAGGAGAGGTGCGCAGAACTTCTCCGCGAAGCCGAGATTCAACTACCCGCAGTACCAGAACCCTCGACCCGAGGGTGGCTACAAGGGCGGGATGATCAGGCGGAGCAAGGAAGTCCCGAGGTTCAGCGTCTCGTCAGACCCGAAGTCGATCAAGAGGGCACAGAGGATGATCGACCACGAGTGGGGCGGCGGCCAGAAGAAGTATCCCGCGAGATTCGTCGATCGGGACGAGTGCGAGGAACGAGGCCCCTCGCACGCTGCAGTGGAATCCGAGGCAGTCGCGATTCCTCGCAGGAAGGAGCACCACACAAGCTTGCACCAGTGGGATTCCATCTAGGTCTAGGTGAGACGGGAACGTTTTTATCAGTCGACCGCTTCGCTCGTCCGGATGAGAGTGAGGCGGGAATTCTATGTTTTGTGAGAAGTGCAAGAGCCTTCTCTTTCCACAGGATGGGAAGCTGATATGCAGGAAGTGCGGGACCTTCTACGAATCGAACAAGAAGGACCAGGTCATCAAGCACAAGAGCAAGGACAAGGAAATGGCCGTGATGGGCGAGATATCCGGGACGCTCCCAACAGCGGATGCAGAGTGTTCGTCGTGCGGACACAACAAGGCGTATTGGGTCCTTAGACAGACCCGAGCCGCAGATGAACCTGAAACCAGGATATTCCGATGCGTCAAGTGCGGTCACTCATGGCGAGAATATTAGCACTGGATGTAAGCACAAGTTTTTAAAACACCGACAGGTTACAGGTAGACACGGAAGGGGGGCTAATGTTTCAGGCGAAAGCCAGGGCTGACATATTGAAGGAGGTTGTGAACGTTGTCTCAACCCTCGTCGATGAAGCGAAGTTCAGCATGAACGCAGAGGGACTTACAATCAAGGCCGTGGATCCGGCCCACATCGCGATGGTGGACCTCGCGCTGGGAAAGGACGCCTTCGAGGAGTTCAAGGCGGACGAGGTCGAGATCGGGATTGACATCGACAAGCTCAGCCAGTTTCTCAAGCTTGCGAGATCGGACGATATCATAGACCTCAAGCACGACGAGGAGAAGAGGAGACTCAACATCTCCGTGGGGGACATCACGAGGCGCATGAGCCTTATCGACACGACCGGCATGAGCGACCCGAAAGTCCCGAGCTTGAACCTCCCCGTGACTCTCACAGTGAAGGTCGACGATCTCGTTCAAGGCATCAAGGCAAGCGAGACTGTATCGGACCACATTGCGCTCGTGGCGTCTCCAGAAGGCTTTGAGATGACGTGCGAGGGCGACATGGACCAGGTCAACTGGAAGAAGTCCAAGAAGGACATGGAGTCCCTCGAGGCGCCGAGCACCGTGAGAAGCCTGTTCCCTCTGGAATACTTCTCCAACATGCTGAAGGCGGTGCCATCCGGTAGCCTAGCCACCATGCATCTGGGAAACGACTACCCAGTCAGGGTCGAGTTCAAGATCGCAGGCGGGAAAGGAGAAGTGCGCTACCTGCTTGCACCGAGGATCGAGAGCGGTGACTGATCGGAGACATGATTTGGCACTGATAGATCCTGGGGCCCGTTTTGATACTACATCACGAGGTTGAGAAGTCTCTTACCAGTGGTTTTCTATGCGGAGATTGCGGATTGGGGTTCTGGCTTCTGGCGGCGGGACAAACCTCCAGGCAATCATAGACGCCTGCGAACGAGGAGAGATTGACGGTGATGTTGTTGTCGTGATCTCGAACATCTCCGAGGCGTTTGCTCTCGAGCGTGCGAAGAAGCACAGGATCGATGCGTTCGCCTTTCCTCACAAGGGCATGACGAGGGAGGATCACGAGAAGGATGTTGTCAGTTGCCTCGATCAGCATCAGGTGGACCTGGTCGTTCTCGCCGGTTATCTCCGCATGCTGACACCAGTCATGATATCCAAGTATGCCGGCCGGATGATGAACACGCATCCCGCGCTGCTTCCGTCATTCGGAGGCGAGGGCATGCACGGCCTCAATGTCCATCAGGCGGTCATCGACTACGGCTGCAAGGTCTCCGGCTGCACGATCCATTTCGTCACGCTCGATGTCGATGGCGGGCAGATTATACTTCAGAAGGCGGTTCCTGTGCAGGAGAACGACACCGCAGATACTCTGCAGGAACGCATACTCAAGGAGGAGCACAAGCTGCTCCCGCGTGCGATCCAGCTCTTCGCCCAAGGCAAGCTGAAGATCGAAGGCAGGAGATGTCACGTGCTCGAAACGTGATCGCCATGAAAACCATTTTCCCTCGAATGATTTAAGGCAGACCAACGGATATCCCGCTTGCGTCTGTGAGATACGACCAGGGGGTCGGACTTGGAAGTCTACGACGGCGAGTTCATCAGCGAGCTAGAGGCCACCGCCAAGAAGATCAGGCTGCACTCCATTCAGATGATCTACGGGGCTGGCTCGGGTCACCCCGGTGGTTCCCTCTCTTGTGCTGATATTCTGGCTGCACTCTACTTCCATATCATGAGGCACGACCCGAAGAGACCTGATTGGCCTGACAGGGACAGGTTCGTGCTGAGCAAGGGTCACGCCGCGCCCGCCCTCTACGCGGTCCTGGCTATGGCTGGCTACTTCCAGGTCGAGGAGCTCAGCACGCTCAGGAAGATGGGGAGCAGGTTGCAGGGTCATCCGTGCATGCAGAAAACACCCGGGGTCGAGATGTCGACCGGCTCTCTGGGACACGGTCTTGCTGCTGGGAACGGCATGGCGTTGGCAGCGAAGCTTGATAGGAAACTCTACAGGATATATGTCGTCGTCGGCGACGGCGAGATGGATGTTGGGGAGACTTGGGAGGCGGCCATGCTGGCATCCCACTACAAGCTTGACAACATCACAGTGTACTTGGATAGGAACAAGCTGCAACTCGACGGCCCGACTGAGACGATCATGTCGCTGGAGCCTCTTTCGGACAAGTGGAAGGCTTTCGGATGGCATGTGATCGAGATCAACGGGCACAACATGAAAGAGATAATCCACGCCACGAACGAGGCCAAAGGCGTCAAAGGCAAGCCGACCATCATCATATGTCATACGATCAAGGGCAAAGGCGTGAGCTACATGGAGGGCTCCCTTCATTTCCATGGAAAGGCACCGAACAAGCAAGAGTACGAGCAGGCCATGAAGGAGCTCGGGGGTGATAAGGCGTGAAGTGGAAGGAAGAGAGCCAGAGGAAGCAGTACGGGCGCGCGCTCGTGGAGCTCGGAAAGGAGCGCGGGGACATAGTCGTGCTGGATGCCGATCTCTCGACCTCCACGAGGACCGCCGATTTCGCGGCCGCGTTCCCAGAGCGGTTCTTCAACTGCGGCATCGCCGAGCAGAACATGATGGACACGGCCGCGGGTCTCGCAGTGTCTGGAAAGACAGTGTTCGTCTCGACCTTCGCCGTTTTCGGAACCGGGCGATGCTACGACCAGATACGGCAGTCAATCGCCTACCCGAACCTCAACATCAAGATCGTCGCGTCGCACGCCGGAATAACTGTCGGCGGGGACGGCGCGTCGCATCAGATCGTCGAGGACATCGCGCTCATGAGAGTTCTCCCGAACATGAATGTCATCGTCCCCGCGGACTCGTCTGAAACCTACAAGGTGGTCAAGTCGATCGCGAACAGCAAGGGACCAGTCTATGTCAGGATAGGCAGAGCAGACGTGCCGACGATCACTGACGCGGCCACCCCGTTCGACATAAACAAGGCTCCCGTGATGAGAGATGGGAAGGATGTCACGTTGATCGGCTGCGGGATAATGGTCTCGAAATGCCTTGAGGCAGCGGAGGAGCTTCAGAAACATGGCGTCGACGCGAGAGTCGTCAACCTGCACACCATCAAACCCTTGGACGAGAAGACTATCGTCAGAGCTGCGAGAGAGACTGGCGGAGTCGTGACCGCTGAGGAACACTCCGTCATGATGGGCATGGGAAGCGCTGTGGCGTTGGTGCTCGTCGAGAACTTCCATGTCCCGATGAAGCGAGTCGGGATCCCCGATGTCTTCGGCGAATCGGGAGCCTGCGACGAGCTGATGACCAAGTATGGCTTGACTGTCGACAACATCGTTGAGGCGGCTCACGATGTCTTGAAGAGGAAGAAGTGAAGGTGGTCTCGACATGAAGATATTCATAGATACCGCAAACCTGGACCAGATCAAGGAAATCAACAGCTGGGGCATTCTGGATGGCGTAACCACCAACCCGACTCTGGTGGCGAAGGAAGGCTGCGACTTCGAGACCCGCGTGAGGGACATATGCCAAGTGGTCGACGGGCCGATCAGCGCAGAAGCGGTCTCCATGGAGGCCGAGGGCATGATCAAGGAGGCCCGTCAGCTGTCAAAGATACACAAGAACATAATCGTGAAGATCCCCATGACTTCCGAAGGGCTGAAGGCTGTCAAGGTGCTCTCCAAGGAGGGCATAAAGACGAATGTCACGCTCGTATTCTCCCCGAACCAAGCCCTCCTTGCCGCAAAGGCTGGAGCGACCTATGTCTCTCCGTTCGTCGGACGGCTGGACGACATCAGCCATGACGGGATGGCCCTTGTCAGGGACATCGTCACCATCTTCAGGAACTATGGATTCAAGACCCAGGTGATTGCTGCTAGCATGAGGCACCCAGTTCATGTGACAGAGGCTGCACTCGCGGGCGCGCATGTGGCGACCATCCCGTACGATGTCCTGAAGAAGATGATCAAACACAATCTTACGGACGAGGGCATCCAGAAGTTCCTGAAGGACTGGGAGAATGTCCCGAAGAAGAAGTAGCCAAGCGGGATTTGTCGTTCAGTTGATGTAGCTGCTGGTGGCGGACTTGTCGAACCCTTTGACCAGTTCCAGCTGGTATTCTTCCTGTGGCTTCCAGCCGTAGACGGGGTACACGAGCTTCGGGACGAACCTGGAAAGGTCTGCCGCGAACTGAGTGACCGGATGCTCCTTGCCGAAGGTGGCCAAGCTTATCTCGTAGACCTTCGCCCTCGTTGCAGCCTCGTCGATTATCCCCAGAGTGTGCACATACTCGTGGAGCAAGATGTGGAACACATACGGCTTGTACAATGCGGGATCGGTCTCCTTGATCCTCTTGAGCGGGAGGCTGTTCATGACAATTATGTTCGTGGCCACAGGGAAGAATGCGCCCACGAACCCCTCATATCCTCCGCCAAGGTTCGCCAGGCCGAGCATCAAGCCCGATCTCTCCTTTCCAGTGCTCTTCCTCACGGCTAGTTTCACTACCTCGAATATGTCCGCCAGATCCTTGGCAGACTCCAATCTCGCCTCGAACGACGGTCTCGGATTCACGGTATGGATCTAGACACTGGCTGGATATAGCATATTCCCCAAACAGTTGTGAGATTGTGTGAGGTGCTATCTTGACAAGGCTGAAATACGCCCAAACACTCTCCAACGGTCGTGCGGACGGACGTACTCATTGTCGGAGGCGGACCTGCGGGTTCGACTGCCGCCAGATTGCTGGCGAGGGATCACGAAGTCGCCATTCTCGAAGAGCATAGAACGCCAGGCGAGCCGCTCCAGTGTGCTGGTCTGGTCACGCAAAGGGGAGTGCCCATGTTCGCCCGCGAGAGCGTGCTCGGGGAGGTCAGGGGCGCAAAGCTGCACTCTCCTCTGGGCTTCACGCTCACGCTCGAGGCGAGGAGCATACGAGCCTACGTACTCGACAGGGCTCATTTCGACAGGGTGATGTTCCACAAAGCGGTCGACGCTGGAGCTGTCCCTAGGCTTGGCAGTAGCGCTCGTCACATCCGTGACACTGGCTCTGAAGTGCATACTGATGTGAGGACTGACCATCAATCCGAAGAACTCGTCTCCAGAGTAGTCATTGGAGCGGATGGATACAAGTCCATATGCCGGAAGTCCTCGCATCTCGCCGCTCCCAAGCATATGCTGACGGGGATCCAGGTCGATCTCAAAGGGGTCGATATCGACCCGGAGTTCGTCGAGCTGTTCCTTGGTAGGGATGTCGCCCCTGGTTTCTTCGCCTGGGCGATCCCCGCGGGCGACCTAGTGCGAGTCGGCCTGTGCACTTGGGACGCTGCAGATCTCCCGGCTGTGTACCTGAAGAGACTCTTGATGCGACCTCAGTTCAGGCATGCCAGGCGGGTTTCGACGACCTCAGGGAAGATTCCCATCGGGCCGGGAAGGTCTGCGGTCTCAGGCCGCATCCTGCTCGTAGGTGACGCGGCGTGTCACGCAAAACCCCTGTCTGGCGGAGGCGTCTACACGGGTGTCCGTGGAGCCGAACTGGCCGCCGAAGCCGTTTCCGAGTACTTCGAGTCCCACAAGACATCGAGCCTCGGTTCATACGACCGGCTGTGGAAGGAGGAGTTCGGGAAAGAGCTCTCTCGCGCATTCAGGATCCGGAAGATATTCCTTGCATTGACGGATAAGAAGATAGACAAGGCGCTTCGGATATTCTCAGAGCCAGACGTTCGCAGGTTGCTGGAACAGAGAGGAGATATCGACTATCCATCATCGCTTTCGTCTACTGTACTGAAGATGGCCCCGCGTCTCGCGCAGTTTTCCCCGCAGATGATAGAATCGTTTCTCTAACCGGGGATACTTCCCGGGGTTGTCCAAGGTGAAATAGTAGAGCGCCATGAACGACAGCCCGACGCATCCGGCGACGATCACACCAAGAGGCCAACGAGGAATCGGGATCTTGATTCCAAACGAGGAGTCCGGCAGTATCCCGTCCACGCCGAGTGATTTCATGTAGGTCGTGTTTACGATGCTCTGGTTTCCCTCGAACGAGACGATCGTGTTCCACTCGTTCTCTGTGAAGCATCCCCTGGATTTGAGGACCACATCTGTCGAGTTGTCTGGGAAATTGAATGTGAGGTTGAACCTGACGAAATACGTGCTCTGCGAGAAGTATGACCCGTGAGGAGTCTTCTTGGACGTATAGATGGGTAGTTCGATCCTTATTGTCTGGTCCGGCATGATCTCGGAAAAATCCTGCTTCCATTCGGTCGCGGTTCCAAGGATGAGAGGTGGGTGCGGGAACGAGCCCGTCACGGCTTCTGCTTTCTCCTGTGTCGCGTACATGTATATGCCGACAACTAGTGTCACGTTCCGCATTGCGGAATTGTTGCTGTAAGGGTTCGTGAGGTTGAAGGAGAAATCGACCTTTTGCCCTGGAGCGACAGTCGGCGTCCGAAAATCGCCAAAGAAGTTGTTCGCGTACGTCGGATTCCCCGGTCTCGAGGGCTGCAAGGGATCTGCGATGCCCGCGGCGGAAATACAGGATGATAGGAGCGCCAGCGAAAAGATGAACGACACCATCGCCAGAGGATACTTCATCGGTGCTCCGAAGTCCAAGACTGACTATATCACTTTCGGTGGTCCGACGCTCCCGACTCGAGAAGTGTTTATAGTCACTGTGGACAATGCCACGAGTCGTGCTTGGTGTAAGAGTGGCCAGGTCCGACGCTGAAGCGCTTCGCAAGGTCATCACCTCGCTGAGGTTCCTGGACAAGACCCATGCGATCATCGATGAGAACGACTTCGTGATCATCCCGGTGAAATCGGCGCCGGATGAGACCCTGCTGAAGAAACACAACGCTGAGCTGGTCGAGAGACCCTTCCCCGCGAGGAAGCACAGGGAAGATCCAATCGAAGCAGTCCGGAAGATAGCCTGCGTTCCCGAGGAACTCAAGCACCTGCTTCCAAGCAAATGGGAGCTGTTCGGGGACGTCGCCGTGATCCGTTTGGACTCGGAATTAGATGAGTACGAGAGTCAGGTCGCGGAAGCATACGCATTGGCCCTTAATCTGAAAGCTGTTCTGCGGGATGTGGGCGGGATCAAGGGAGAATACAGGGTGCCAGTCATCAGAACTCTGCTCGGGAAAGACACTGTGGCAACGCATCTCGAGAACGGAATAAGGTACAAGTTCGACGCAGCGAAGATCATGTTCTCATCCGGGAACATAGAGGAACGTCTCAGGATGGCAGACCTGGTGTGCGACGGGGAGACCGTCGTGGACATGTTCGCTGGCATAGGCTATTTCTCGATCCCTTTGGCAGTGTACCAGAGGCCATCGAAGGTCATCGCTTGCGAGCTCAACCCTGTCGCCTTTCGATACCTCGAGGAGAACATAGCTCTGAACCAGGTGTCAAGGATAGTGAAACCTGTTCTGGGTGATAACAGGGATTTGGCCGGGGAAGGCATCGCCGACAGAGTCATCATGGGCTATGTCAAGACAACTCACGAGCATCTTCCTGCTGCTGTCCGCCTGCTGAAGAGCGGAGGGGTCATCCACTACCATGAGACCTGTCCGAACGAGCTTCTGCCGAATCGACCAGTGCAGCGGATCCTGGAGAACGTTAAGGGTGGCAGGACGGAGATAATCAGGATGAAGGAGATCAAGTCATACGCACCGGGGGTCACGCACGTGGTCGTCGACGCGAAGATCTTCAAACCCGCTTGATATCCTCGGGACTCCCGGCCTCTCGCAGGAACGCCACGAATGCGGCGTGATGATCATCCGTCTCAGAGCTTTCCAGCAGCTTCTTGGCGAACGACTGGAGGTGCTTGCCGTATTCTCTCTCCTCCTCGGTGAACTTCCAGGACTTGCTGGTGACTCCAAGGGCGAGATAGAAAGCGTGCGTCATGGATCGTATTCGATGGTCGTTTGCCTTCTCCGCGTCCAAGGCTGCAACTGCCGACTGTTGGCCGCCCGTCTTGAAAGCCCTTGCGACCTTGTCCGCAAAGATCCCATAGACGGACATTCCGGAGTATTTCGGGATCTGTGACACCACTGCATCGTGTCCAGCAACCCTCAGCGCGTCACGGATGACCTTGAGAGGCGACTTCTTCGATTCATCATCGTCCTTGTAGTACCTCTCGGCAAGCTCTTCGGATACGACTGCCTTGAGGGCGTCCTTTCCGTAGAGGGACCAGTATTCCGAAAGCAGTTTATTGACCGAATCGCCTGAGTCCACGACGACGGGATGCTCGACTCTCGCCAGGACTCCGGCGATCGCTCTTTTATCCACTTCGTCAGACGACATCTCATTCACGAAGGCGCTCATATCACCGCCGTAGCACCTGTCTCCTTTCACGTAGACTCGTTTCTTCATGTCCGCAAGCGACTCATGGACGCTTTCCATGTGCTGCTCGATCAGTTCCTTGTTGCTCATCTGTCCTGCGGAGTACTTATCCAGCAGTTCCTTGTTGACTGGCTTGTCAAGCAAACCGCGACAGTCACCACTTCCTGAAGTGGTCTCCAGCGGTCTTACGATGGATATCTCGAACTCGCTGAGAACGTTGGGGACAGCCAAGCCCTCTGCCAGTTTCGACAGAGTGTTCTTGATTCTTGCAGTGCACTGATCGCATATGAGAATCTTCTTTCCCGCGCTGACCCAGTCGAACTCCATGTGGTCAGTCGAGGCCGGATTATGAGGACAGACATAGGTTTTTCCTTCCAGCTTGCCAGCTCCGATGGACTCCGCCGCGAGTTTCACGTATTCCTGGGGAGGTCTCGAAAATCTTCCCGTGCAGATGAAGTTGTCTCCGTAAGAGTAGAAGTGAAGGCCCTTCTTGTTGACCAGATCAAGCACGCTCAGCACTCGCCACTTCGGCGAGTCGAAGTTCTGAACGCCGATCAGCTTTTCGCGCGGGGTCTTACCTCTGAGCGCGTATGTGATGGTTCCTGCAGGGTAGGTTGCAGTAGCGAGATAAGGGGTTTTGCTCTCATGTGCGAGCGCTATAGTGGCCGCGTACGCCCGCGCGAGCTTATCTCCGCTCCTGGCCAGCTTCGCAAGTTTGTTGGGGTTGTCTTTGAATCTGGATATCTTCTCCATGCGTGATCTGGTCTTCCTGAACGGGCAGGATCCACAGTCTTCCGCACATTCGGGCAGGATGATCTCAGGATCGTCCATGAGCATCTTCGCTTTCGCGTGCAGGTCTTTCTCCATGACCTTGGAGGCGATCCTAGCCTTGACTCTGAGCCTCGGGAGCCCCTTCTTCTTCGCCATGTCGCAATCGCCCTCGGATAATGAGCCATGCTAATAGCTTTTGCGAGCATACTTCTGGCTCTCTGGACCTCGTGTATCCGCAAAAGATTATTAGTCTGGCCATCCCATAAGGAAGGTTGCGAGATGCGGATGGGAAAATGACTAGCGAAGAGGACTCCGCCAGAGGCTTCATCAAAGGTTTCCAGGAGGGCCTTCAGGAGGCATGGGAAGAGATCATCAAGCTCTCCCAGAAGGGGTACACTTCCCGCGAGTTGCAGATAATGGCGAAGACTAAGCGTTCGATGGTTTTTCAGAGAGTGCAGCAGAAAGTCGACGAGATCGAGCGAGCCTTGGGCAAGAAGCTGTCGGTCCCGGGGACCGTCCCAGGGGTTCCGCAGGCGCCTCAGGTGTTCCAACTCCTGCCTGGCTGGAGCTACGTCATCAAGGAGGATAGGCCGGAGAGGAGCTTCGCACTGTTCACGAATCTGCTGTCACAGGGAGGCAGGGGACTGTGCATATCGAGGACTCATCCGGACCAATTGAAAAAGAAGTATGGGTTCCAGGCTGAGTCGCTCTGGCTTTCGAAGACCGAGACTGCTCAAGCGTCTCCGGAAACGAGCGGCGTCGAGTACGTGTCTCCCAACAACCTGGCTCACCTTGCCTCCGCGATCAGGGAGTTCCTGGCCAAGGGCGAGAGCGGTGCCGTGATAATCGAAGGGCTTGAGTATCTCACGACCCATAATGATTTCAAGAGTGTCCTCAGATTCATACAGCTGATAAACGAGCAGGTGGTGCTCGACAAAGGCTTTCTGTTCATCCCTGTCGATGAAGCTACGATGGATCCCAAGGACTTCTCGCTGATTGAGCGCGAGATGAGCCAGGTGCTCTAGCGCCTCTTGGGCGTCCTTGCCTCATCCCGCAAGTACTTGATGTAGGTATCCGAGAAGATGCTGCTCTCTGGGTTGTACTTGTCACAGGGATGGTCTTCGCATTCTGCGCAGACAGAGAATCCCCTCTTCGTCGCGCAAGCGAGAGTGTCGCAGAATTCCTCCACTACACCAGAGGTTTCGCTCTTTTCGGCTTGATACCTGCATCCGAGACATACGCCATTCTTGTACGCAAGGCAGTAGCCGCAGTAGAACCCGCAGGGGCCAAGGAGATTCGCGTCGACTTCCTTTTTCAATCCGGGTTGCGGGTAGTACGCCTTCTTCATGTTCGACTATCATGGCTCCTTTGTTCTTAGGCTTTTTGGGATCTCAGCCTCGTCATTCCCTCTAATCTGCATTCTTGGTCTCTGGACTGGCCAGGAGTTGGCAGGATTTGCGGATCTTCTTCTGACCGTTGGATAAACGAGTCAGGTTCTGGCATCCATGAGTAACTCGTCATGTGCTTCTAGAGACGCCTCGACGTGTGACAATGGAGAATGGTGTGTCGTGAGTCCGGGCAGGAAAATCGATCAGTAGTTGGAATGTGCTCCCGCCGGGATTTTGGCCCGGATTCTACCCCTAAGGAATACTGGATGCGAGCAAGAACTTGTGCAGTAGTGATCAGAATCGTGGTTTGAATGCTAGAAAAATCGATATGAGTAGAATGAGAGAAGGCCCGGATTATAGCACGAAATCTGCCGGTGATTAAAGGTGGGTGCTATACTTACCGGCACGAAATTGGTGGTTTTCGGGCGCCATTTCTTGTCGGTACATATTGTCGTCGCCTTTCCTCCTCGAAAGGCTTTTCCGAGGCAATGGACCAAAAGCATTCTTTCGAGCACTCAATGACCGGAACAGCGCCGTCTACTCGATGCTGCGATTAGGCCTATGACGATTGCCATCATCGAAACCGAGACTAATGATGGTGAGAACTCTGGTATCAGATTGGATAACTCGACGGTGAACTGGTCCGTAGCGTTGATCCCGTCCACGTCCGTGATTGTGAGAGTAATGTTGTACAGTCCCGGAATGAGGAACGTGAATTCCGGTGTTTGGCCTTCGAGCAAATATGACTGTCCGTCGTAGATGAGCTCCCACGTGTAGTTGACAATCATGCCGTTCTTGCTAGTCCCCGTCCCGTTGAAGACAACAGTCTGGCCTGCGAACACGTTCTGGTCGGGTCCGGCATTTGCAGTAGGTCTCCAGTTCACGTGGATCCATTTCATGATTGTGGTTTGGGCGCCGGTATTGTCAATCGCGGTGAAGTTGACCGAGTAGTTCCCGCCGTTCATATAGCTGTATGAGATGACGAGGTCGTAAGTGAATATGGTACCTCCATCTCCAGTGCTCAAGATACAGCTAGTAATGGTTCCGTCGGGATCGAACGAAGCCCTTCCGTCGAATATCACCTCTTGGCCTTGAAGGGGTTCCAAAGGTTCGAAGAAGAACTCGGCGACAGGGTCGAAGTTCACGTAAATCTCAATCGTGAGGTTCGTACTTTCGTTCTTGTCATCCGTCACCGTGAGCGTCACGTTGCGGTATCCTCCTGAAGTGAAGATGTGAGAGCAGAACATGCCCGTCCCTGTAGAACCGTCTCCGAAGTCCCAATCGAACGAGACGATGGACCCGTCGGGATCCCCTGATTGGTGAGCGTCGAAGTGGGTCGACGCGTTGGCGGAAGGCGTAGATGGATTCATCCAGAAGTCAGGGGTCGGAGGCCAATTATCCATCACCGTAACCGTCACTGTCGCAGTGCCCGTCTTTCCTCCAGTGTCAAACACGGTCAACGTGACATTGTACACGCCCTCCTCCGAGTATGCGTGATAAGCGTAGTAATCAGAGCTTGTATTGCCATCTCCGAAGTTCCAGACGGTTCTTTCAACCCAGTCGTCCGCGTCGCCGGTGTACAGGCCGAACTGAATCGTCTGTCCAGGATGGGGGTAGTTCGGCCATAAATGGACAGTCGCCCAAGGCGGGATGTTGTACCCTATCGTTATGTTGGTCGAGGCGAAGTTGGTGTCTCCTTCGTCGTCGACCACTGTGAGATTCACCGTGTATGTGCCGAGGACCTCGTATCTGTGAATGACCTCTCCGGTCGTGTTGACAGTAGTGTTGCCGTCGCCGAAGTCCCACAGATAAGTAAGCGGCCCACCGTCGGGGTCTTCTGCGGTCACGGACATCGACAGCGGGATCCCCTCTATGAATGGCATATAGGAGGGAATCGCGGTGTAGGCAATCTCGCTGACGGAGGGTGGACCGTACACGAGCACAATTGTGGAATTGGATTTCGCGTTGCCTAGCGAGTCTTCGACATAGACTTGAGCGTAGTAGATTCCAGGCCTTGGGTATCTGTGTGCAACGAAATCAACATCGAACGCGTACGAGTTGTCCCCAAACGACCACGTGTAGCTGTATGGAGGCGTGCCGCCCGTAACCGTCGCGGAGAGGTTCGCCAGGGTCTCTCCCTTTGCGACAAACTCCTCTTGGATATCGACCTTGAGCGGGCTTGAGGGTTCAATCACACAATAGAAGAGCTGTTCTTGAAGGTCCTCGTCGAACACATCGATCGGATAATCCGGGTCGGCGACGACGACATCGATGTCAGTAGAAATCTCGGTGAACTTGCTCCAGGAGTCTGTCGTCTTGATCCAGCTGGTCGCAGGGACAGGTGCGGTCGTGTAGTTCGTGAAGTTCGTCATCCTGGTTTGTGGAAGCCCTTTCATGCTCCCGGCGACCACCACGCCTCCGGAAGGCAAAAGAGCGAGATCGTCTGGCATGAAACCCGGATCGGGCCAATTCGCGACTCGAAGGATGTTACCGTTGAGATCATACTGGAACAAGAGGTTGAGGGACGCGCTCACATAGCTGCTTCCAGGCGCAAGGATGTAAATCGTCCCGTTCGAGGATGTGGCGATCCTGTACCCTTCGAAGTATCCCTCAGGGCTTCCGACATAGTTGCCCCAAACCCCTGTCAGGCCACTATCGACTTTGGAGACGAGCATCGTGTTCGCGTATTGCGCTACGCCGGTGCAGACAAGACCCCCGTCGGAGGTGAACTCAATGTCATCTCCCCAGTCGTCGATTGACGGAGTCTCCAATAGCCTCGCAGCGGCGAGTCTCCCGTTCTTGTCCAATTTCGATATGCCGATGTCCATTGTATCCCAATGATGGACGAGCACGAAGGAGTTTCCTGAACCATCAGTCACCATAGCATAGGGCTCATGCAGATAATCGTCTGGCTTGGTCGCCCAGAGCACGTTTCCGTCAGCATCGAACGCCTCCACAGAAGTATCGTACAGGGCGGAGCCCAAGGCTACCACACCCCCAGTGAACTGATCGTAGACCAGCTCGACATGGTAAGATGCCACAAGAACCGCTAACCCCTTCATCCAGATCGGGTTGCCCGTGGGCGTGAGCTTGACCAGGAACATCTCGATATCAGAGTCGCACAGAACATAGATCTCGCCCGTAGGAGCGACCGTCATATCGAAGACCGCTGATGTGTCTCCGAAGGAAAGGGTCCTATCCCATGCGAGTGAACCGTTCCGATCGAACTTCGCCAGGTACGCGACATATCTAGATTCAGCTACACTCAGCGCGCCCCCGAGGTACACGTTTCCTTCGCTGTCTGTAGTCATCGTGTAGAGGTAGTCGGTGGACTCTGAGCCAGCATTGTGTATCGAATGAATTGTCTCTGCATTGGAGGGAAACGGTACAGCGACAGCAGAAACGATGAGTGCCAGAGCAATGATCAGAGCCCGCCTAATTCTCTCCCCCCAGAGCGGGGAACTGGATTGCTCTCTCTGATATATAAGTACTGACCGCGGGAGCGCGACAAAGCAAGAGGTTAGCGTCTTCGTGCGGCAGCATGAGCATGCGTAAAGGGTCTGCGAAATATGCGAGAGATTCAGGGGACTTTGTCCTCGAAGGCTGCTTTAGGGGCTCCCTATGGATGTTATGATGAAATCGTCCCTTAGTATCCGCAGGATACGAATGGTCGAAAGACCATGCGATGTTCTAGTCACGGATTCAACCCCGGGAAAAGAGTGCACTTCGAGTGCGTCCTATGGATTGGGGCATATCCCTGACAAAGGGACGAAGTGACCATAGTGCGGGAAAACCGCGAATAGAGGCATGTCCGATAGCCCCAACGGATCCGTGAAGATGAAGGGATTTCAGAAGAAGATAGTCGATATCGAATAGGCATCGCGGGACATTTCGACATAGAGGCTTTTCTCGGGTCATAGTTTGAACATTAATTCGCATTAAGAAATTAAAATGTGCTCCCGCCGGGATTTGAACCCGGGTATCCAGCTCGAAAGGCTGGAATGATTAACCGGACTACACTACGGGAGCATGTCCGTGGCAGTATGGCTTTTCGGCCCTATGAACTGTCCATATTTAATGCTTCTCGGATGGCGTCATTCTCTCTAGACGGTATCCAGCATAGACAAAGCTTAAAGTGAGTCCTGTGAATTCCGCTCATGCATGGATAAGCCGAAAGAAAAGCTGAGCGCAGCCGAGCTAACCAGGAAATACATCGACAGACACCCCAGCATACGGGACTGCATCAGCAAGGATCTAATCAACTACTCGTCGCTCTCGCGATTGATCATGAAGGAGCTCGGCGTCAAGAACGAAGAGGCCGTTCTGGCCGCGAGCCGCAGATACGCGATGAAGCTCGCGAAGACCAACTATGAGGGTGATATCCTCAAGGTCTTCGAATCAAGCAGGCTTGAGCTCAAGACGCGCATCTGCATCGTCGTCGCCAAGAATGAATGGATCGTGCTGAAGAATCTCGAGGACGTCGTGAAGAAGATCCTCGCGGAGAAGAGCACGATGCAGATCTTGCAGAGCACGAACGCCATAACCGTGATTTCGGAGGACAAGCATATTCCTATCATCACCAAAGCGATAGGCCACGATCACATCATCAGTGTCAAGGAGAATCTGGGGGAGATAACTCTGAAGAGCCCTCCGGTCATAGAGGAGACTCCGGGCGCCTTTGCGTTCATAATGGGCATGCTATCAGAGCAGGGCATCAACCTGCTCGAGGCCGTCAGCTGTTACACGGACACGATATTCATCGTCAGCAGGGAGGATATGATGCGCGCGTTCGACATCCTCTCCGCCTGCATCGAGGACAAGATAGTACCATCGAATTCCATTTGATTCTCACCAAAGGAGCCTGTCAGCCTTCGAGATTTGCCCCCTCATCTTCTCTGCTGATTGCTTCGAGCGCACGAGTGCAGCCTCTGCTTTCAACATCTGGCTCTTCACTGCCTTCTTCGAGGTGCCTCCCTCGCTTCCCCTCCTGTCGATTGCACGTTCGACGTTCAGGAAGGCCATGTCAATGGTCTTGAGGTCCTTCGAGAATCTCATGAGCGCCTCCTTGGCGAGTTCTTTGAATACCAGGTCATCGCCATCTGCCTTGACGGCTAGTTCCTTCACGATGTTGTGGGCGTTCCTGAAAGGGATGCCTCCTGTTGTGAGGAGGTCGGCGAGATCGGTCGCAGTCATCAACCCGACCTCGGCCGCCTTCCTCATCCTCGCCCTATCGAATTCAGTTTCTGCAAGAAATGTTGTGAGGGCATGGAGGGATGCCTCTGCGGTGTCAAACGCGTCGAAGAGGTTCTCCTTGTCTTCTTGCAGATCGCGGTTATACGCTAGGGGAAGAGATTTCAGTAGGGCGAGGATCGCGACCAGGTCTCCGATTGCTCTGCCGGATTTCCCCCGGACGAGCTCGGCTATGTCTGGGTTCCGTTTCTGAGGCATCATGCTCGAGCCGCCGGAGAGGTTCATTGGCAATTTCAGGAAGCCAAACTCCTTGGATGACCAGAGGACCAACTCCTCGCTTAGAGAGGAGAGATGGATCATGAGAAGTGAGAGCGCAAAGACGAATTCCGCGGCGAAATCCCGGTCTGAAACTGCATCAAGAGAGTTCTCCGTGACGCCATCCATCCCGAGCATGTTGGCAGCGATGGACCTGTCAAATTTCGACCAGGTACCAGCCAATGCCCCGGAGCCGAGCGGAGAGATGTTCGCACTCTCGTAGCAAGCTATGAGCCGTGATATGTCCCTCTGCAGTCTCCAGAAATGGGCCAGTAGATGGTGTGAGAGCAACACTGGCTGGGCGTGCTGGACGTGCGTGTACCCTGGCATGACCGTCATTGATTCGCCTTTTGCCCTGCGCAGAAGGGTCTCTTCCAGACCGAGGACGGAGACAACGATGGCGAGTACCTCCTCTCTCACCACCAACCTCATGTCCAGGGCGACCTGGTCGTTTCGGCTCCGTCCGGTGTGAAGCTTGGCGCCTGTATCTCCTATGATGTCGATCAGTTGTTTCTCGATGTTCATGTGGACGTCTTCGTACTTTGGATCGAGGCTGATCCCTCCAGAACCTATTCCCACGGCCACTTCCTTGAGCCCTTTGACCAATTCACGGAGCTCTGTCTGTGTCACCACGCCCGCTTGCGCGAGGGTATGCGCATGCGCTATGCTTCCAGCTATGTCATGCTTCCAGAGCCGATGGTCGAACGAGACCGAGGCTGTGAAATCAAGGAACTTCTCATTTGCAGGTTGAGGCTGACTCCTCACCGACCGCGGCTTCGTTCGTTGCGCCATTGCCCTCCCCCCTGGCCTTGACGATGCTCCCGATTTTCAGAGGCAGCCCCCACACATAGATGAACCCCTTCGCGGCAGAGTGATCGAATTCATCGCCCTTCGCGTAGGTCGAGAGCGATGCGTTGTAGAGCGAGAACGGCGACTCTCTGCCGACGACGACGGCGCTTCCCTTGAACAGCTTCAGCCTGACGGTGCCAGTCACGAGTTCCTGGGTCTTGTCGACGAAGGCATCTAGCGCCTCTCTCAGTGGTGAGAACCACAGGCCGTTGTAGACGAGGTCCGCATAGTGCTGCTCAACGATCTTCTTGTAGTGCAGCAGGTCCTTGGTCATCACAAGGCTCTCGAGGTCCTGGTGCGCCTTGATCAGCGTAATTGCCGCTGGCGCTTCGTAGACCTCCCTGGATTTGATCCCGACAAGACGATTCTCTATGTGGTCGATCCTTCCGACACCGTTGTTGCCCGCGATTTCGTTTAACTTGGTGATCAGGGCGAGCAGATCCAGCCGAGCGCCGTTCAACGTTTCGGGCTTTCCACGGACGAACCCGATCTCGACATACTCAGGGAAGTCTGGCGACCCGTCCATCCCTTTTGTCCATTGGAATATGTCCTCTGGCGGTTCGGCCCACGGATCTTCGAGGACACCGCACTCGACTGCCCTGCCCCAGATGCTTTCGTCGATGCTGTATGGAGCGTCGACGGTAACCGGAATCGGAATATTGTGTTGCTTGGCATATGCGATCTCCTCCTCCCTGGACATCCCCCAGTCCCTTGTGGGTGCGATGATGTCCATTTCCGGGGCAAGAGCCATGATCGACACTTCGAACCTGACCTGGTCGTTCCCCTTGCCAGTGCAGCCATGAGCGATCGAGGTCGCGTCCAGCCTCTTGGCCATCTCAACCAGTTTTCTCACCATCAGAGGTCTGGCTATGGCAGTGCTCAGCGGATAGTTGCCCTCGTACAATGCGTTGGCCTTGAGCGCGGGGAGGACGTAGTTCTCGACGAATTCCTTCTTTGCGTCAACAACCCATGCTCTCGAGGCGCCGATGCTCTTTGCCCTCCTCATCGCGTCCTTGAGGTCGTCTGATTGACCAACGTCTATGGTCACGGCGACGACATCGCAGCCGTATTTCTCTTTCAGCCAGTGGATAGCCACTGACGTGTCCAAGCCCCCTGAGTACGCGAGCAGGATCTTGTCCTTTCCGTTTGCTTGAGCAGCGCCTTCCATGGTCTGCCGCCTCCAACTTTTCCAATCTGGTCTGCCTATATCACCGTGATGACATGGTCACAACAAGCTCAGAGTTGTGTTGTCTGATTCTAGACACGACCGAACATGCCTCTGGATGCAGCGCTAGTGATTCCGAGGACGTCTGGCTCATCGTTTCCCTCCCCACTACACTTAAGTAGACCGAACATAATACTTGCCAACGCACGGGAGAACCACTTGCGATACAAATCGAGAGAAGAGGTACCACAGATAGGCGCCGACGGTATGCCCGAGTTCGTCAGAGTGCGTCTTCCCCACAAGAAGGAGGGCGAGCTGTTCGGGATAGCGGACCAGCTCCTGGGCGCTTCGAGGATCAAGATAATGTGCGCGGACGGCAAGTTTCGCATGGGCCGCATCCCAGGCAAGATCAAGAAGCGCATGTGGATCCGAGAGGGCGACCTCGTGATCGTGCAACCTTGGGACTTCCAGGACGAGAAGGCGAACATCCAGTACAGGTACACGAAGACCCAGGCGATGTATCTCAGCAGGAAGAAGATGATCCCCAAGTCCATAGATGTCTTCTGATGGCTGGTGTGTTTTTTGCCTCGCGCTGATGATTATCATTCTTTTGAGAGGGAGATTGACAAGTGGCGTGTCCGCAGGAAGGATTCCAAAGAGAGGAAGTCCTATGACGAGGTCTTCGACCAGCAGAATCTGATGCGGGTCTACAAGCTGTTCACTGACGGCACCATCGACCGTCTGGATTTCCCGATCTCAACTGGCAAGGAGGGGAATGTCTTCAGGGCGACGAACACAAAGGGCGAATTCCTTGCCGTCAAGATCTATCGCACTTCCACATCCACTTTCAGAGACATGGCCAAGTACGTCCACGGCGACCCCAGGTTCGGCGGGGCTCAATACAACAAGAGGAAGCTCATTCTGGCGTGGGCGCACAAGGAGTACTGGAACCTGCAGCTCCTGTACCAGGCAGGCGTGAGGGTTCCCAAACCCGTCGCTCGTCACCAGAACATAATCGTGATGGAGTACATCGGGGACGAGGTCGAGCCCGCCCGCGAGCTAAGGGACGTCCTACTGGACGATCCCGAGGCAGTCTCGAAGAAGATTCTGGCCTACATCAAGCTTGCCTATCGGAAGGCGAAGCTCGTCCACAGCGACATCAGTGAGTTCAACGTGCTGATGCTTGGTCAAGAGCCCGTGATAATCGATGTAGGTCAGGCGGTCATGCTGGCGCACCCGTATGCGGAGGAGTGGCTCGAAAGGGACGTCCGCAACGTGGCAAGGTATTTCAGAAAGTACAAGATAGACATCGACGTCGCCAAGGAGCTCAAGGAGATCAGGAAGGCATGATGCAGTCCGTCAGGATACCGACCGAAAGAGTGGGCGTTCTAATCGGGAAGAACGGTGAGACAAAGAGCAGGATCGAGACGCTCACAGGGGTCAGGATTTCGGTCGATTCGGAGGAGGGCGACATCCAGATAGACTACACGCACGCCAAGGACCCGGCCATGGCTCTCTCTGTGACCAATGTGGTCACCGCCATCGGGCGAGGTTTCTCGCCTGGGAAGGCAATGAAGCTTCTACGCGAAGACTATTTCTTCGACGTACTGGACATCCGGGACTATGTGGGGAAGAAGCAAGAACACGTCATGCGCATGCGCGCACGGGTCATCGGGACCCGTGGCAAGGCCAGAGAGATAATCGAAGAGCTCACGGGCGCCTACATTTCCGTCTACGGCAACACGGTGGCGATCATCGGCGACGGCCTGCAGATGGAAGTTGCACGCAAGGCTCTCGACATGCTGCTCTCGGGCAGCGAGCATGCGGCAGTCTACGGCTTCCTAGAGAAGATGCGGGCTCACCTGAAAGTCGACCGCATGGGTTTCTGAGCGCCCGCTCGGTAAGCACTATTGAAATACCACGGTCGACAATATATCGGCTCGATGGCCGAAGCCCTTATGAAGCTGCTCGATGCGGACATGGCTCAGATCCCTCCTGTCCTGTCGAAGGGGGAGACGGATCGGAACAGGACCATGAAGATCCTGGCTCACGCATTCCTCAGACTTTGGACGAGGCTGGCACTTGAGTCTGGTCAGAGGCTGAACCTTTCACCCTCTCAATTCGTTCTCGGCACATATGAAGGACAGATGAAGTGGACCCTGAACGACACGGTGGACTACAAGGGCATAGCGCAGCTGGGGCTTGGTGGTACATTCAAGAGGAGGCATACCCTCGTCGCCGAGACATACGTGCAGAAGGGCGAGGAGCGAGTCCGGCTCTTCTTCGCGCTCGAAGATGAGAAGGTCAAGAACAAGCCGGTTTTCGTGAACTACCTGGTGTATGATTCGTTGCTCAAGGACTTCGATTTGAACAGTGCGCTATCAGTCCTGAAGCAGGTGATACCGAAGTGGCTCGAGACCATCACGACGGCCGATGATAAGCCGCTATGGAGCACATGCAAGGAGAAGCTGGAGTGCGTCGGGATATAGTCTGGAACGGCCGAGGCCAATCTTGGTCGGGCAATCCATATATATGCGTGCAACGTGCCCTCTCACATCAATGTCCGATAGGCTCGAGATCGCAGGGCGAGCGCTTCAGCGCCCCTTGTGCAACCACTGCCTGGGAAGGCTTTTTGCATCCGTGTCCAGAGGGCTCTCGAACGATCAGCGCGGATCGATTGTCCGGTCCTCCGTTGCTGACGCCCCGGTGTCCCAAGCCGGCGCCGCAGGTTGTTACATATGCAAGGGCCTGTTCGACGAAGTGCAGAAGTTCGCTGACCTGTCGGTCAAGGCTTCGGGCGGATTCGAGTTCAACACCTTTCTGGTGGGCACCAAGATTGACGCTGAGTTGATAGAACGCGAGGAGGCCTTCTGGACCGAGACGGGTGCCAAGGAGACCGAATCTATCAAATCTGAGATGAACCGCGAGATAGGGAAGGTCCTTGAGAAGAGGCTAGGCAAGATCGTTGATTTTGCGAACCCCGAAATGGTCTTCCTGACCGATACTCGGTTCGACCAGATCGTGCTCGACGTGGCCCCACTGTTTGTGTACGGCAGGTACAGGAAGTTCTCCCGAGAACTTCCTCAGACACGTTGGATCTGCCGCGAGTGCAGGGGCAAGGGCTGCCCTCACTGTGGAGGCAAGGGAAGGATGTACGAACTGAGCGTCCAGGACTACACGGGACCGATTATGATGAGACACGCCGAGGGGACAGAGGACTTCTTCCACGGAATGGGGAGAGAGGACATCGACGCTCGCATGCTCGGCAATGGCAGGCCATTCGTCGTGGAGGTCCGGAAGCCCAGGAAGCGTGCCATCGACCTTGAGGCGATGCAGCGGGAGATCAACCAAGGCGCAAAAGGAATCGTCGAGGTGGAAGGCCTTCGGATGTCTACCAGGGCGGAGATGAGGGCAATCAAGGAATCCACCCATTCGAAGTCATACAGGGTCAGTGTGCGTTTCCAGGCCGATTTCGACCACGGAAAGCTTAATGAAGTAGTGACATCATTGGCCGGAAAGCCTATAAGTCAGCAGACGCCAAACAGGGTAATTCATCGACGGGCGGACCTCGAGCGCGTAAGGACCGTGAGAAGACTGGAAGTCGAATCGGTCAAAGGGCGAGAGGTGGTGTTCATCGTTGAGGCCGACAGCGGCACATACATCAAAGAACTGATGCACGGTGACAATGGGCGGACTCAGCCCAATGTCGCGGGCATCGTCGGAGTCCCCTGCGAAGTGCTCGAGCTGGACGTCATAGCGATAGGCGACAAAGGGGAGTAGAGACATGGTAAAAGCCTCCAAAGGTGTCAGGCGCAGGACAAGGTACGTCATGCAGAAGCGCGCTAGAGACAGAGGACTCTCTCCCATCACCAGACAGTTCCAAACATTCGAGGTCGGCGAGAAGGCGAACGTCAACATCGACCCGAGCATCCACAAGGGCCAGCCTCATGTGAGGTTCCACGGCAAGACCGGCACCGTTGTCAGGATGCAGGGAAGGTCCTATCTGCTTGACATTCGCATGGGCGACATGATGAAGCAGATCATCGTGAGGCCGGAGCACCTCAGAAAGTCCAAGTGATCAGCGGTGGTGTTTTTCATGGAAGACAAGAAGATAATCTCACTGGCAGAGGTCAAGGACATAATCACGGAGCGGCTGGGCACCGGTGAGCTCACCGCTGAGCAGAAGCTCTCGCTCGAGCACGCCCAGAAGTTCTCCAGGATCGATTCCAAGAAGGTCAAGAAGCTGGCGAAGGAGCTTGCCGAGCTCGGATTCGTGTCAGAGGTCAACGCCGTCAAGATCGCAGACATCATGCCATCGACCGCAGACGATGTCAGACTGATTTTCTCGAAGGAGCGCGCTAGCGTCGAGAAGAAGGACATCGAAAAGATACTTAGCGTTGTACAGAAGTATCTCTAACGAGCCCGGGGGGATTGTTGTGGAAGACTATGCTCGAATACTAGATTACTTGCCCCAAGGGCTTCCCGATGAGAAGATGTTCAACCGGGAGCCAGTAGCGTTCGCGCTGGGAGAGGATCAGTTCAAGATATTCGAGCTGGTGCCGAAGCAGGGCGTGACCATCAGCACTGGGGACCGGGTCTATATCGGCAAGGACCTAGACCTGAGACAGGAGATCCTCCACGTCAAGAAGCGGATAAGCTACCAAGAGCTCACGAACGCATCTCAGAGCGAGCTCCCGTACGTGGTCATGCAGATAATCAAGACTCATGAACAGCGCTTCGTTCAGTTCTTCAACGAGGCACAGGCCATAACCACGAGATTCCATATGCTGGAGCTTCTGCCCGGACTGGGCAAGAAGACCATGTGGAGCATAATAGAGGAGCGGAAGAAGGGGCCGTTCAAGGACTTCGCCGACATCTCGAAGCGCGTGCCCCTGGCCCACCAGATAGACAAGCATGTGGCCCAGCGTATCGAGGCTGAGCTCCAGAACCCGGACGAGAAGTACCGCCTGTTCGTGGCGAGATGAGCCGACATGCGAGCTGAGGAGGTCAGGGCAGTCCTCGAGTCGATCGGCAAGAGGGCGAACAAGCGGCTCGGCCAGAACTTCCTGCTAGACGATTCGGTAGTGAAGCGCCAAGTGGGTTTTGCCGACCTTTCATCCAAGGACACCGTGCTCGAGATAGGCCCTGGGCTCGGGAACCTGACCGAGGCGCTCCTGAAGACAGGCGCCAAGGTGGTGGCAGTGGAGCAGGACGCGGAGTTCTGCAGATTCCTCACAAGACGATTCGGGGAGAGGCTCCAGCTTGTCCAGGCGGATGCGGTGAAGGCCTTCTTGCCAGAGTTCAACAAGGTGGTCTCGAACCTGCCCTATCAGATCTCCTCGCCGATCATATTCAAGCTGCTTGATATCGGCTTCGATGTTGCCGTGCTGATGCTTCAGCGCGAGTTCGCGGAGAGGATGGTTGCGAAGCCTCGGTCGAAGGAGTACGGAAGACTGTCCGTCGGCGTGTACTATCGTGCCGATTGCGAAATCCTCCTGAACGTGCACCCACACGCCTTCTGGCCGCAGCCGAAGGTCGACTCCTGCGTTGTCAGGCTGGTCCCGAAGAAGCCTCCATTCGAGGTCAAAGACAAGGATGCGTTCTTCCAGGTCACGAAGGCGATCTTCTCCCATCGGAGGAAGAAGATCATGAACTCGCTCTTGTCTGACCCCGCGGTCGCTCCGATAATTGGGTCTGCAGAGAAAGGTTCGCTAGAGAGACTCCCATACGCTTCGAAGAGGGCTGAGGAGCTATCGCCTGAGATGATCGGCGAACTCACAGATGCTTTGCTGGAGCTCAGCGCTTCTTTGGAAAGAACCGCTCGATGATCGCATCGGCAATCTTGCCAGTGCCATCTACGAGTGGGTCGCAGGCAGGAATGCCGTACTTGGCCTCATACTCTGCAATCGTCTTCTCGACCTCTTGTCGAGTCATGCCAGTGTGGTTGATTGTGATGCCTATCACATCGCATCCTGCGAAGACTTTGATCAACTCCATCTCGCGGTCGATCGTACCGTTGGGAATGTGAAGCTCGGTCTCATGATACGTCCTCCACTTTCTCGAAGGTGAATGCTGGAGGACGACGGTATGCGGATCGGAGGCGGTGACTATCGTTCTCGAGCCGGTCACATATGCTGGATGGCTGAGCGCGCCCTGGCCCTCCACGATGATGACCTTGGGACGCTCGGACCTGTAGGCCATGTCTATCGAGTTCTCGAGCTCGCCGACGACATAATCTCCCCTGATCGCATCCAAAGGTATCCCGAACTTGGAGCCTTGAAGCAGCCCGGTCTGACCGGTAGCCACGAAGCTGGTCTTGATGCCACGCTTGTTGAGCTCCTTCGTCAGGATGACCGCTGTTGTCCGCTTGCCGCTGGCTGCATCGGTTCCCAGGACAGGTATCCTGATTGCGTTCATCTTCGATGCCAGATTCCTGTAGTAATGCATCTTCTCGAGGGGCGGCTCTTTCCTTATGTCGGTGATCTTGATCCCGTATCTCTTCGCCAGCTCGCTGAACTCAGGGTCTTCTGCCAACCACTGGTGGAGCCCTGAGACGATGTGGATCTTGTTCTTGATGGCCTCCCTGAGTGCTGGCCTGAAAGCCTTCGGCAGCATACCGCCGACTGTCGCAACTCCCACAATCAAGTAGTCCGGCTTCTTAGAGAGCTTCGAGAGTGCATCCTTCACGGAGGAGAAGATGGGTATTCCTGCCTTCTTGCCGTCAAGGACTTCGCCAGCATCCCTTCCCGCCATCGTGCTGTCCAAGATGCCGAGTATCTTGAATCTCAGAGAGTGCCTAACGAGTCCAGCTGCAGTCTTCCCGCCCGTTCGGTTGAAGGATCCTTCGCATAGAACCAAAGCGGTTTCCATGGGTTGCAGCAATTCCTTCGCCGTATAAAGCTCTTGACTTCATATCCGAATTCTGGAACATGTGCTGGCTGAGACACCGAGTCCTTTTTCTATTCATATCCTCATTGGGCCTTTGGGGGAATATAGTGTTAGTCGGCATCGTAGGCAAACCCAACGTTGGGAAATCGACTTTCTTCTCAGCCCTGACTCTAGCGACCGCGCAGATAGCCGCCTATCCGTTTACGACCATCGAGGCGAACAAAGGTGTTGGGCATGTACGGGGAGTGTGCCCGCATGTCGCTTTTGGCAAGCCCTGCAATCCGAACAACTCACCGTGCGACAACGGCACGCGCTTCGTGCCGATTGAAGTGCTCGACGTGGCGGGCCTTGTGCCGGACGCCCACGCGGGCCGGGGGCTCGGCAACAAGTTCCTGGACGATCTGAGGCAGGCCGATGCGTTCATCCACGTCGTCGATGCGAGCGGCGGGACCGACTTCGAAGGGAACCCTGTAGGGATTGGAGATCACGATCCTGTCCTTGACGTCAATTTCCTCGAGAAAGAGATATCGTACTGGATCTTTGGGATCCTGGAGAAGAACTTCGCGAAGATCGCTAAGCAGTCGAAGCTGGCAGGTGGCAAGGTCGAGAAGGCACTTCACGAGAAGCTGACAGGTCTGTCTATCACAGAGAATCAGATACTAGCAGCCCTGAGACACACTCCCGCCGAAGCAGACGCCACACTCTGGAGTGATCAGGACCTCCTGCGCTTCTGTCAGGAGTTGCAGAAGATAGCCAAGCCAATGATAATAGCTGCAAACAAGGCCGACATCGCGCCTCCCGAGAACATCGAGAAACTGAGGGCCACCGGGTATCCTGTTGTGCCAACTAGCGCGGAATTCGAGCTCGCTTTGAGGCGGGCATCGAAGGCGGGATTCGTCGAGTACGTCCCGGGATGTGACCACTTCGATGTAAAGGACAAATCGAAGCTCAATGAGAAGCAGATCGCCGCATGCAGCAAGATGGGCCAGTGGATCAAGGCACACGGGACGACCGGCGTGCAGCAGGTGCTGGAGGACGTCGTGTTCAAGGTACTCGATATGATGATCATCTACCCGGTCGAGGACGAGCACAAGTGGATGGACAAGCAGGAACGAGTCCTGCCGGATGCCTATCTGATGCGCAGAGGCACTAATGCCAAGGACCTCGCATACAAGGTCCATTCCGACCTGGGTGATAACTTCATTAGGGCGATTGACGGAAAGACCCACATGACGATAGGTCACGACCACGTCCTGAAGGACGGCGACGTGATCAAGATTGTCGCAAGAGCTTGATTTCGATGGGACAGTGGGACATAAGGCTGATCGGCGCCTCTTACAAGAAGATGGAATCGGACCTCGCGATCCACCTCTATGGCAAGACGCAAGATGGCAAGTCGATCGCCGTCAAATACACCGGGTTCGAGCCTTACTTCTACTTTGTCGAACCCAATTCCAAGGAAGTCTCGAATGAAATCGTCGAGATGCTCGAGAACGATGAGCGGGTGAAGCGACTCGAGGACGTCGAGCTCCTGTACAAGGGCGAAACGAAGAGGTGCAAGAAGGTCGTCGTCACATATCCTTGGCTAGTGCCGGACATCAGAAAGACGATAATGCCTCGAACCGTTGTTCTGGCGGCAGACATACCGTTCCACTTCAGGTTCGTCTATGACATGGGCATCGGTTCGTGCGTCAGAGTCGTCGGCGACGAACTTCAAGACAAGACGTATCGCACCGATATCGTCGTCAGGGCTGAACGGTTCGAGCCAATAAAGGCGTTCAGACCGATGCTCACGGTTCTAAGCTTCGATGTGGAGACCAGCCTGAAGGAACCTAGGATCTTCTGCATCTGCTGCGTCGTCAAGAAGGGGGACAAGGTCGAGGGGAGGCACTTCCCCGGAGACGGACCTGGCGGTGAGAAGAAGATGATCGAGGACTTCACTCGGTTCATCGAGGAGACCGATCCGGACGTAATAACCGGCTACAACATCGACGGATTCGACATCCCGCAGATACTCCAGCGAGCGCGGGCCTTGAAGATGCCGGAGCCATATTGGGGAAGATATCCCGGGTCGCTCTCACAGTACAACAACCGGTTCTGGTGGACCGAAGGAAGGATCATAATCGATGCGTGGTGGGCGATCAAGAAGATACTCAAGCCCAAGCAGGAGACGTTGAACGCGGTCTCCAAGATACTGCTCGGAGAGGAGAAGCACGACGTCGACCCCAAAAAGATGGACGAGGAGTGGGCCTCCGACAAGGAGAGGGTCATGAAATACTGCGAGAACGACTCTCTCCTCGCTCTGAAGATCCTCGAGAAGGTGGCGATTCTCCAGAGGAGCATGGATCTCGCGACCGTTTCGATGCTGCCTCTGGACGACGTCGTCAGCGGCACGACATCCCAACTCGTGGACTCGATCCTTATCAGAGATGCAGACAGGGAACATGTCGCTGTGCCGATGACGATGCGTTCGGGCGAGGACGTCGAGACCATCGAAGGCGGTTATGTGCATGAGATGCAGTCTGGACTGTTCCACTGGGTTCTGACGCTTGACTTCCGAAGCATGTACCCGAGCATGATCATTTCCAAGAACATCTGTTTCACGACTCTTCATCCAGAAGGGACGGTGATCTCGCCCACCGGCGCCAAGTTCCTCGACAAGAGCGTCAGAGAAGGGCTGCTGCCGCGCATCCTCATGCGGCTCATGGACGAACGTGCTGCGACCAAGAAGGCCATGAAGGAGGCCCAGACGCCTGATGAGAAGGACTACTACAACGGCCTCCAGGAGGCGATCAAGATCCTGATGAACTCCTTCTACGGAGTGCTTGCGTCATCATTCTACAGGTTCACCGACCCCAAGATAGGGGCCAGCATCACAGCGTTCGCTCGGGAGGCCACGAAGGACCTCATCAGAAAGCTCGAAGCGGAGGACCTGAAAGTGATATACTCCGACACCGACTCGGTCTTCTTCCTCTCCCCTCATCCGAATCTGGAGGACAGCGTCAAGCTGGGCCAGGATATCGCCGAGAGGTTCTCGTCCGAAGGTGTCGTGCTCGAATTCGAGAAGATCATGGAGCCCTTCTTCTCACACGGCATGAAGAAGAGGTATGTCGGTCGGATGGTCTGGCCGAGGCAGGAGCTCATCGTCAGAGGCTACGAGATGCGCAGGACCGACTCATTCGACCTGCAGAGCGAGGCTCTGTCCAAGGTGTTCGAGAAGGTCTTGGACGGGGACAACCAGGGCGCAGTCGCCTACACGAGGGACGTCATCGACGGCCTCATGAAGGGCCACGTCGACCCTTCCAGACTAGTCATATCCCGCTCGGTCCGCGAGGAGAGCCAGTACAAATCTAGCGAGAACATGATCAATGTCCGCGTCTTCAAGAAGCTGAAGGAGCTGGGGTACGAGGTCGTGCCCGGAATGAAGGTCTCGTGGGTCGTGACCAACAGCAGGGTATCCCCTCAGCAGTTCGAACCCTGGGTCGGGGGTAGGCCGTTCACCGGCAAACCCGACTACAAGTACTACGCGACGAGGCTTGCGGCCACGATCGCGCGCGTGACCGACTCGTTCGGGTGGGATGAGAAGTCTCTCGTGTCGGGCATTCAGCAGTCATCTATCATGGACAACGACTATGTGACCAAGCGTGAGGCGAGGGCCACCGCCCAGCCAAGGAAAACGGACAAGAAGCTCAATCTGGACAACTTCATGTAGCTCTCCAACAGGTTTATATAAGCCAACTCTTTTGGTGTGCCCCGCAGCGGCGAGATCCGCCTGGTCTCGCAAGGGAATGTGCGCTTAGGCGTGAACCCGTGAACAGCTGGATGTGACAAAATGGCAGAAGAGGCAAAGAAAGCTCCCGCAAAGAAGGAGCGAAAGGCGAAGGCACCTGTTGAGGTGCCTGTTGAGGTACCCGTGGCGCCACAGCCGGAGGCGAAGGCGGGCGAGCCCAAGAAGGGCGGCAGCGCCCGGAACATGTATCATTTTATGGGCGAGGCCTGGAAGGACCAGTCTAGCGATGTTATGAGAGACCTCAGGTGGCAGAGGCTCGTGGATTGGAGAAAGGAAGGCACATTCGTCCGCGTTGACAAGCCTCTGAGGCTCGACAGGGCCAGAGCTTTGGGATACAGGGCCAAGCAGGGCTATGTTGTCGTCAGGGCAAAGGTCAGGAAGGGCGGCCTGAGAAAGCACAGGATCAAGAAAGGCCGCAAGCCCAAGAGGAAAGGTATTCTGAAGATCACCATGAGGAAGAGCATCCAGAGGATCGCGGAGGAGAGGACTGGAAAGCACTATCCGAACCTGGAGGTCCTTGCGTCCTACTGGGTCGGAGAGGACGGCCGACACAAGTTCTACGAGATCATCCTGGTGGACCCGAACCACCCGGTCATCAAGGCCGACCCCAAGATCAACTGGATATGCAGCTCTAAGCATACCAACCGCGCCAACAGGGGGCTCACATCCGCAGGCAAGAAGGGCAGAGGTCTTGTCAGGACCAGGGGCATGGGCGTCGAGAAGAACCGGCCTTCCCTGAGAGCGCACAACAGACAAGGAACCTAACCGCGTATCCTTGTCAGCAAACCCTCTATTTCTTCTTCGTTCATTCCGACCAAGGGGTAGAAGACCGGGAGGTCACCCTTCATCGCTCCACGTTTCTCGATCTCCTCCAAGCCCCAGGAGAGCGTGATGCCTATGCAGCCGTTCTTGCTGGCCAGCGCCATCATGTCAGTCTCAGGGTGTGTTGTCTTGAGGTTCGGATACCAGTTCCGAAGCGGCTCGACCAATGATTCGTCCTCCGTAGCGACCAGAACCGAGCAGCCTCGCTTCATCATGAGCCAAGTCGACGCGATCCCATTCTCAGAATCGAGCTTGGAGAGCATCCTCCCTTGAGTCCCGAGCGGCATCCCACCGGGTCCCGGCAGCGCCGAGCTAAAGAGGTATGCGTATCTGTCGCGCACCTCCACGAAGATCTCGACATCCGGGTCGTCCAACCCGACCCTGATCCCTTTCTCATTGAACCTGTCGAGTATCGCTTTTCCGAGGTGCTCGGCGAGCGTCTGGCTCGTGTACGGATGATTCCCAGACCTCCTGGAACGAATCGCGAACGAGGCATTGTTGAACAGGAGAGGTTCGGAGAAATCAAGAACATCCTTCGTAAGTGCGGAAAGCTCACTGGACACCTTGGACACGGGGCTGAACGACACAATGCCAAAGGTTCTCGAGAGTATCTCGCATGATCTCCTCCAGTCGTCCGAGTCCACGAAGAGCCTCCCCCTTGTCTGAGAGATCACGCACGGGGTCTTCGCGAGGACGTGTCTGGTTCGAATATCTGCAACCAGCTGCTGCTCGAACCTCCTTCGGACCGAAGCGCTCTTCAGACCTATCTCACCATATCTCACGAGGAGCGTGGGCATCGTCCCGCTCATGACCGTGTTCTTCAATAAACCTTTCACATAATATCTGAGGGACAGAGAAAGTCTAAACTAGGTGTTCCGCATTGGGTGTTTCAGCGAGCCCAAGAGGGGTATATTGAACACCAATCGAAAGACAAAGGTTTCTTTGAAAAAAGTGTGTGAGCCCCCCGGTCCGAAAGCCAAGGAATGGGTGAAGCGAGACAGCGCCGTTCTGTCGCCGTACAACAGGCCTTACTACTACCCGATGGTAGTGGAAAAGGGCCACGGCTGCATAGTCGAGGACGTCGACGGGAACGAGTATGTCGACTTCAACAGCGGACTTGGGGCAATGAATGTCGGCCACTGCCATCCAGAGGTGGTCAAGGCCATAAGCGACCAGTCGAAGCGACTGCTGCACTACTCGTACACGGACTTCTACTACCGGTACGCGGTGGAGCTGGGCGAGAAGCTGCAGAAGATCACGCCCGGCAGCTTCCAGAAGAAGGTCTTCCTGAGTGGGAGCGGGGCGGAGAGCATCGAGGCGTTCGCCAAGGTCGCGAGATGGCATAGCAAGCGGCCGCAGTTCTTGGCGTTCACGGGCGCATTCCACGGAAGGTCGATGGGCGCTCTGAGCTTCACTGCCAGCTCGATCGGCCAGAAGGCTAGGTACTTCCCGACGATGCCCGGTGTGGAGCATGTGCCGTACGCGTACTGCTACAGGTGCCCGTACAAGCTGGACTTCCCGGGATGCGACTACTGGTGTGTTGATTTCATAGATGACTGGGTCTTGAAGAAGTTCTTGCCTCCTGATGAGGTGGCGGCTTCATTGATCGAACCTATTCAGGGCGAGGGCGGATACATCGTCCCGCCGAAGGACTACCACAGGCGCCTGAAGAAGCTGATGGACAAGTACGGCATCCTGTACGCAGTGGACGAGGTCCAGTCAGGCATGGGCAGGACGGGAAAGTGGTGCGCCATCGAGAACTTCGGGGTCATCCCGGACATAGTCTGCATGTCTAAGGCGCTCGGAGGAGGCATATCCTTGGGCGCGACCATAGGTCGCGCGGAGATATTCGACTGGGCCGCGGGGTCACACTGCACCACCCTGGGCGGAACGCCGGTCGCATGCGAGGCGTCCCTTGCGACGATGAGAGTCATCGAGAAGGAGAAGCTGAGGGAGAACGCTGTGAAGCAGGGCGATTACACGGTCAAGAGGCTCAAGGAGTGGGTCGACCAGTATGAGATCGTCGGCGACGTCAGAGGCAAAGGCCTCATGATAGGCGTCGAGATCATAACGGACAAGAAGACCAAGAAGAAGGATGGTGACGCTGCACACGACATCATCCACCACGCATGGAAGAAGGGTGTGGTCGCGATAGGCGCGGGTGAGAACTGTTTTAGGATCGCACCTCCGCTTGTGATCACGAGGGATCTCCTGGACTTCGGGCTCGACAAGCTCGAGGAGTCAGTCAAGGAGGTAATGAAGGCGAAGTGAACCGGCCGTCCTAAGTGACGGTCGGGGAAACCCATTTCTGTTTCATTCATCTGGATATGTGGAGATAGAGAACATGGTGAAATCATACAATCTGAAGGGTCCCAAGATCGTGGTTGAGCCGCCAGGACCCAAGTCGAGAAATGCGTTGGCTCGGAAGGAGAAGTACATCACGAACGGCATAAAGATAGGTCTGCCGGCTGAACTTGATGTCGCCGAGGGACCGTTCATGAGGGACGTCGACGGCAACGTATACCTGGACTTCACGGCCGGCATCGGTGTCCACAACTGCGGACACAGACCAGCAGCGATGGTCAAGGCATGCCAGGACCAGCTGGACAAGTTCATACACATATGCTTCATGGTCTCCCCGTACGAGTCCTACCTGAGGCTCGCCGAGGAGATGTCGAAGATATGCCCCGGCAAACTGACCAAGAGCATTTTCCTGAACAGCGGGTCGGAAGCGATCGAGAACGCCGTCAAGATCGCCAGGGCGTACACCAAGAAGAAGTGGATACTGTCGTACAAGACCGCATTCCACGGAAGGACCTTCCTGGACATATCTCTCACCGGCAAGGAGAAGCCGTACAGAGAGGGGTTCGGCCCGCTCGTGCCGTACATCCAGCATCTCGACTACGCAAACTGCTACAGGTGCCCGTTGTGTCTGGAGTACCCCTCGTGCAACTTGGCATGCGCTGATACAATCAGGACGATTATGGAGACGTCCCCGCTGCAGGGCGATGTGTGCACACTCGTCGGCGAGCCCGTTCAGGGCGAGGGTGGATTCATCCCGCCGCCCCCAGGCTACTGGGAAAAGATCAGGAAGATCTGCGACGACAACGGAGTGGTGTTCATAGATGACGAGGTACAGACAGGATTTGGCAGGACCGGCAAGATGTTCGCCATAGAGCACTGGAAGTGCGACCCGGACATGCTGGTCTCTGGTAAGGGTCTCTCGCTTGGAATGCCATTGGGTGGCGTCACAGGCAAGGACGCGATCATGTCCGCGCCCGGACCTGCGAGTCTTGGCGGCACATTCGGCGGCAATCCCGTATGCTGCGCTGGCGCTCTCGAATCGATCAAGCTGACGAAGAAGGCTCTGCCCAACACGAAGATGATCAACAAGGTCGAGCTGAAGCGCCTGAAGGAGTGGAAGGAGGACGTGGAGGTCGTGGGCGACGTTCGTGGCCTTGGCGCGATGCTCGGCATGGAGCTCGTCAAGACAAAGAAGGGCAAGGAGCCCGTGCCCGAACTGACCAGAAACATCCAGCTGAACTGCTTCAAGAAGGGCCTTTACATCCTGACCGCAGGGACATATAGCAACGTGGTAAGGCTGCACCCGCCGCTCATCATCAAGCAGAACCTGCTGGAGAAGGGTCTCGACATCCTCGAGTCGGCCCTGAAAGAAGAGACCAAGAAGGCAGGGTTGTAGGCCAGGCGTGCCTAGGTGTGCACGAGCGATACCACCATACGATCGAAAAGTGGGAAGAGAGGTACGGATGATGCAGTGAGTCCTGCTCCCATTCCACCCTTTTTCGATTTCTCGGCCGGGAATTAGCAATTCGTCTGAGGGCATTTCGAGCACTGATTTCCGCTCCCTTTCTGAGCGCCTGCCAGCACTATGCATGAAGTCCTCAGCCCGGGCGGCTCGACGAGGCCTTCAACACCACAACATATATTACGAGGAATCACATTCGGGCGAACAAGGCCAAGAATTACTGATGTATCTGCAGATTTAGGCCCGAAAAGCTGAAAGTCTTCCGAATGGTAAGATAGAATGAAGGACCAATTGGGGAGTAGTGGGAAGATTTCTTATGCAATCACAGTATGCTGTGTTTGTTCCCCCATCGTGCAGATGCCAGATTTACTGGCCGGGTGATACGAGAAACTAGCTCGGGAGAAAGGATATAATGGCACTTTTGTCCGAAGTCAAGAAGGACTATGGAAAGCTGAAGAACTATGTGAACGGGGAGTGGATCGACTCCACTTCTGACAAGGTAATCGACATTGAGAACCCGACAACCGGGGAGATCATTGGGACGTTGCCAATGTCCACTGTCGACGAGACCAAAGCAGCCATCGAGGCCGCAGACGAAGCCTGGTGGGCGTGGAGAGAGACGCCTCCGATCACTAGGGGACGAATATTCTTCAGACTCAAGGAATTGATGGAGCAGCACTTCGAGAACGTTGCGAGAATAATGGTTCAGGAACAAGGCAAGACAATCGATGAGGCTCGTGGGGAGACGAGGCGGACGATCGAGAACGTCGAAGTCGCAGCTGGCGTTCCGTCTCTTATGATGGGATACGGCCTCGAGGACGGAGCTGCAGAGGGAATTGATGAAGACGCAATCATTTCACCGTTGGGCGTTTTCGGTGCAATCTGCCCCTTCAACTTCCCAGCGATGATTCCGTACTGGTTCTGGCCCTACGCCGTTGCCTCAGGTAATACATACATCGTCAAGCCGTCCAGCCAGGTGCCGATCACCCAAAACTATCTGACGAAGCTGGTTGAGGAGGCGGGCTTCCCCCCTGGTGTTATGAACATCGTCAACGGAAGCCACGAGGTGTCAGATACTCTGATGGAGCATCCCAAAGTCAAGGGCATTTCATTCGTCGGTTCGAGCCCTGTTGCGAAGTACATCTACAAGCACTCTGCTGAGCACGGCAAGAGAGTCCAGGCCCAGGGCGGTGCGAAGAACTCGCTCGTCGTCATGCCGGATGCGGTGATGGACAGGTCCGTTTCGAACATGCTCGCATCGTTCTACGGCTGCGCGGGTCAAAGATGCCTCGCGGGATCGAACCTCGTGGCCATCGGGGATATTGCAGAGCCCTTCCTGAAGAAGTTCACAGAAGCGTCGAGGAAGATCAAGATGGGCTATGGCCTCGACGAGAGCGTGAACATGGGTCCCGTAGTCTCCGCGAAGGCCAAGAAGAAAGTTCTGGAATACATCGACTCTGCTGAGGCGGACGGCGCCAAGCTACTCTTGGACGGAAGGAAGGCCAAAGTCCCCGGGTATGAGAAGGGACACTTCGTAGGTCCTACTGTGATCGACCAGGTCACTCCGGACATGAAGGTGGCCAAGGAGGAGATATTCGGCCCCGTTGTGACCTACCTGCGCATGAATAGTATGGACGAAGCCCTGGACTTCATCCACTCGAGCCCGTTCGGCAACGCTGCGTCTATATACACGCAGAGCGGCAAGTGGGCGAGGGACTTCAGGTACCGCTGCCAGTGCGGGAACATCGGCATCAACGTCGGCGTCGTCGCCGCGATGGCATACTTCCCGTTCGCAGGGTACAAGGATTCGTTCTTCGGAGACCTGCATGGCCAGGGTCAGGACGCCATAAAGTTCTTTACGGACAGAAAGGTTGTCATCACCCGGTGGTATTGATGGTTGAGTGTGACTTCCCAGAGTGCACGACTTTCGGGGCGGTCATCAGGTTCTCGCTTGAGCTGGAGAAGGGAGCCGCAGGCGTCTATGAGGATCTGGCGAAGGAGCCAAATGCTGCGGCCGCAGCAGAGATGTTCAAGTCTCTTGCAGCCGCTCATAAGAAGCGCGGGGCACTGCTCGAGTTCACCAGGCAGCAGAAGCTGAACGAGATGATCCTCGAGCCTATCCAGGACCTGAATCGAGAGGCGTACATTATCGACACGAAGGTCCTCAAGGGCGTCGATACAAAGGCCGCAGCAAAGTTCGCTGCCAAGGTCGAGGAGACCTCGGCGAGGTTCTACCTCGACGCCGCAAGGATCGCGAAGAACCTCATGGCCGAGGCCGCTCGAGTAATGGACAAGCTCGGCAAGGAGAGCCAGGCGAACAAAGCGAAGCTCGATGCGCTCTGAGGACTTCGAGCGTTTCTCCGGTGAAACCCCTTAAACATCTTCATTATACTTTGCAGACAACTTCGAGAACTGGCTGCGGTCTATCTCCGTCAGCTCATTCATTCCCTTGCGAAGATGTCGCCGTAGAGCTTCCTAGAGGCGAGAGCTCCGCCGATGATCAGAGCTGCGGGTATGATGAACACCCAGAGGTCCAGAGCCCAGTGCGTCCCGACGAGCGAATTGGAGAGGAACATGCCGCCCTGGTGGAACGGGGAGAGGGTCG
>Ga0315284_10000660_pt1 | contig 47209 bp, 34 predicted proteins | sample YL17G09_16_MG_FD_203696 | JGI IMG/M metagenome (GOLD analysis project Ga0315284, IMG submission 203696) | Sediment microbial communities from Yellowstone Lake, YNP, Wyoming, USA - YL17G09_16 | ecosystem: Environmental > Aquatic > Freshwater > Lake > Sediment | place: USA: Wyoming | collected...
CCCTAACCCTAACCCTAACCCTAACCCTAACCCTAACCCTAACCCTAACCCTAACCCTAACCCTAACCCTAACCCTAACCCTAACCCTAACCCTAACCCTAACCCTAACCCTAACCCTAACCCTGACTGCTGGACTGCTGGAGCTGAACGCGTCTGTCAAGGACTTGTCTCAGGGGCGGCCCAACTCCAGCCGACCCTGACCCAAAAACACCCTCTTCGTCCCTCACAGCACCGCGACCTCGCCGCCCAGCGCCCCCCCTCTCTCTCTCCTCTCTCTGGGGACAAGCAGTGTGCATGCATCTACACAGTCGTTGGAACAGTATGAGTGGTTTGGGACGTGCACCCCCCCCCCTCTCTCCCCCTCACAGGCGGCGCGGCGGCCGGCGCAACCCGTCGTCGTCGTCGTCCGAGTCGTCCTCCTCCATGGCGTTCTCGTCGCCGTCCAGCGTCGGCAGCGCGTCCGCCGAGGGGCCGTCGGTGTGCGTGGCGGGGCGACCAGCGGCAGTGCCTTCATCGTCGTCATCCGACTCGGACGCGGCAAACTCGTCGCCGCCGGCAAACGAGATGCGGCGGTCGCGCTTTTGGCCGGTGGACGAAGGCCGGCGCAGGGCGGAACGAGGGGCGGGGGCGCCACCACCGGCCGCGCGGCGCGACAGCGCGTCCGCCACCGCGTGCAGCGCGCCAGCCGCCCCAACCCCAAGCCCACGGCGCGCCGCGCGGTCCGCCGCCGCACGCACCATCGGCGCAACGCGGGCCGCCTCGGCGTAAGGCACGCGCGCCGCGAGCGCGGTCAGCGGCGTCAGGTTGGCCAGCGTCGCCGGCGTCTCAAACCCGATCTCCACCGCGCGCTCGATGGCGTCCGCGGTCAGGGCCCCGATGCAGGCCGCGGAGCCCGGGGGGGCGGAAGAAACGAGAGCAGTCAGGGACGCAAGATCCCCCGCCCCGCGCCCCGCCGCCGCGACAAACGCCTTGGCCCACGTGTCGACCGGGATGCCGGCGCCGCGGCGCAGCGCACGCACGCCCTCACGCGAGGCGGCGGCCGCCGCGAGGTCGGATGTGGCAGCGTGGGAAAGCAGCACGACCGCCGCGTCGCCGCCGGCGTCGACCGCGTTGTACGCCACCAGACGCGCCAGCATGAGGGCCGCGGCCTCGGCGGGCGTCAGGTCGGGGGCGCCAGGGGCCTTCCCCCCCTCCCCGTCCTTGAGCACACGGTCGCAGTAGGACAGGAGGGCGGCGACCGCGCCCGCCGGCGGGTCGACCGCCGCCGCGGCAGCGGCGGGCGAGTCCGCCGGCGCGGCGGCGGGGGAAAAGGCGAGGAGCAGGTCGGCGAGCGCGCTCGCGGCCGCCCCCCCGCCACCCCCCACCGTCGCCTCGCCCAGGCACTCGGCAAAGGAAGCGGCCGACGCGCCCAGGCTGGCGGCGGCGCGCGCGTCGGCGTCGCCCACACTGCGCAGGCGCCAGAGGAGGGTGGCAAGGCCGACGGCGGCGGCGGCGGCGACGACGTCAGCCGGCACGCCCTCCGAGCCCGCCGCGGCCAGGACGCGGCGAGCAGCGGCTTCCAGGGAGTCGCCCGCGGCGGCCGGGGGTGGCGCAACGAGCGCCAGCGCAGCAGCGCGCGTCCAGGCGGCGGACGCGGTCGCCGCCGCGTCGGCGCCCCCCCGGCGCTGCTGCTTCCCTGCCACCACCGCGTCCGTCGCGGCGTCGGCCGCGTCGGCGGCGTTGTCAAACGCCTCGGCCAGGACATCCGCCGCGGCCTCGCGCGCCCCGCCTGGACCGCTCTCCGCACAGCGCGCCAGCGCCCGCGCACAGGCGCGCACGGTCGCGGCATCCGTCACGCGCCCCGCAATATCGGCGACGCGCCGCAGCAGCGCGGGTAGGCCGCCGGTGTCGCCGCGGCCGGCAGCGAAGCGGCCGAGGTCGAGCCACGCGAGCGTGCTCACGAGCGCCCCAGCCTTGACCGCGTCGGTGCCGTAGCGCGCGAGCAGGTCGGGCAGGACGGGGGCCAGGGCGGCGGTGGCGGAAGAGATGGTGGGGCGCGGGGCGCCACGAGGCGCGCGCGCCGACCGCGCCCCCTTTGTCGCCGCCGCTTTGACAGCCGCCGCCACCAGCAGCACCGCGTTGGTCGCGCCCGGCTCGCCGCGTGCCTCCGCGGCGTCCTCGGAGAGGGAGGCGGCGAGGGCGGGGAAGTCGGCCAGCGCGGGCACGCGGTCGGCGAGCGCGGCGACGACGACGTCGACGGTGTCGGGGTCGAGGTGAGAAGAGGAAGAGGCGCCCGCGTCGCCGTCGTCGGGCGTCGCCAGGGTGGCCAGCACGTCGAGCAGGGCGTCGACGCCAGGGTTGGTGGGCGGCGCGGCGGTGCGGCGGCCGCGGCCGCGGCGGCCCGAGCGACCACCCCCTTCCTCTCCCTCCCCATCCTCCTTCTCCAGCCGCGCAGCCAGGAGGCCGGCCACCAGGTCGGCCGCCGCGGCTCGCACAGCGGGCGAGGGGTCGGTCAGCAGGCGGAAGGCGCGGCCGGCCGCGGCGGCGTCCATCTCGCCGGCGCGCACCAGCGTCGACACCAGGTCCACCCCTTTGGCCGCCACACCGTCGTCGACGTCGTGCACGAGATCCGCAAAGCGCGCGGAAAACCGGTCGGTAAACGTGCGCAGCGCAGAGTGGCAGTCCACGCGCGAATACAGCCCGTTGAGCGCGTCGAGCGCCGCGCCGCGCACGCGAGCGTCGCGGTCGGACAGCGCCCAGGCCAGGTATTTGAGCATGGCGTCGGAGAGGTAGGTGGCGGCGTCGAGAGCGATCCAGCCGCCGACGGCGGTGATGACAGCCGCGCGCACGTCGGCACACACGTCGCGAAAGCGCGCCGCCGCAATCCCTTGAAAGATCGACAGCACCGCGGCCCGCGCCTCGCCCACCGACCGGTGCGCGTCGGCCGCCTGGCGCTGCAGCTGGGCGATGGTGGCCCGGTCGGCCGAGTCGCCTTTCGCGGTCTCGGCCTCGAGCTGCGCGGTCGCCGTCTCGCGCGCGGCGCCCAGCGTGAGCGCGGCCTGCACCAGGGCGGTGCCCATGTCGGCAGCGGTGGTCGTGGCGACGAGGCGGAACGGGCGCACGACGGAGCTAAAAGGGAGGAGAGGAAGAAAGGGGTGGGCGGGCAGCCATCCCCTCTCCTCCCTCTCCTCCCATCCCTCTCCCCTCTTATCTCACCAGCTCAGCCCCAGCAGCACGGCCGTCGCCTTGTCCACAAAGTACGAGTCTCCGAGGAGCGCGCGGCCGGCCAACGCCGTGACCGCCGCGCGCCAGAGCGCCCCGTACGCCCCTTTCGCCGCCTTCCCCCCCCGCCGCTTGAACGGATCCGCGACGCCGTCCGTCGTCACCGCCGTCACCAGCCGCGCCACCAGCGCGTCGACGTCGCCGTCCTCGACTTCGCCCGGCGTCACGCCGTCGTCGGGCGCGCCGGCGGCGCGCACGAGCAGGGTGAGCATCTCCGCGGTCGCGCGCGCGCGGGAGGATTCGTACCGGTCGGCCCACTCTTGGGCGGCGGCCGGGACGGCGGCGGGGTGGTCGAGCACGATGGCTGCAGAAGAGGAAAAAGAGGGGGGTCGGACGGTCTTTCCCTCCACCACCCTCGACCGCCTCCCGGCCTCGGAGCCGCTCTCAAGCAGCATCAACCGTCACCCGAGGCGCATCACTACCTCCCTCTCCCCACTCCTCACCCATCAGCGTCGCGCTGCCGGGCGGGAGGATGGGCGGCGCGGCGCGGCCCGCGGGCGCGCCGCGTGCCGCCCACGGCTGCGCGCGCTTGGGCGCAGAGCCGGGAGCCTGGAGGAGAGGAGGGAGGGGGCGTGGGCGACGCTCGTCGCCGCGGCGCCCATCGCGCGCGCCCCATCCCTCCCTCCTCCCTCGCGCCCTTACCTTGGCCCGCATGGGCGCGGCGGGCGCGCCGTCAGAGTCGGACGAGGCGCCGCCACCATCGGACGACCTGGAAGAGGGAGGGAGGAGGGCGCATCGGCGCGATTCGAGCGGCGACGCCGCGCCGCCCCCGCCCGCCCCCGCCTCTTCAACTCACTCGGCGTAGTCGACCTTGCCGCGGGAGCCGCGCGCGGCGGGGGCGGCAGCCGACGACATGAGAGCGGCGGGGAGAGTGGAGTGACGGCGGGCGACGCCGGCGCCGCTCTCTCCTTCTTGCCGGCGCCGCTCTCCCTCGCGCCGGCGCCGCTCTCCCCCTCTCTCGCCGCAATGCGCCCTCTGCACGACGTCACGCACCGCCCCCGCCCCCTCTTCATCCCTCTCCTTAAGTCATAGCCGCAGCCAGCTCATCGATCTCGCGAAACTGCGTCGGCCACCCGCGCCGGTACAAAAAAGGGCGGTGGTCAAACCGGTTGTCGTCCGGCGAATAGGCTTCCGCGTGGTAGGCCGGCGTGAGCGTCGTCATCTTGTGGCGGGCCGCGGCGTGCGTCGCCCAAAAGTGTTTCACCTTGGCCGCGACGGCCGCCGGCGCCAGGTGCCTCCACCGCGCCGCCAGCGCCCTAAACATGGACACCGGCCCCGCGCGCTCGATGGAGCGCAGGCGGCCGTACAGGGCCAGTTCGTCATAGGTCATGCCCATGTCGGCTTCATCCGTTTGTTGCGGCTCACCCTCCCGGGTCGGCTCCAGCTCGGCCGTGGGGGGAGCGGCCGCGATGGACGCCAGCTCCGGATACCCCAGCTCGACCGCGCCCCACAGGAGAAACTTTTTGAGGTCGCTCTTGGACACCGACCCGATTGGGTTCAAATCGGCGGCCGAACAATCGTACTTTGTCAAGTACCCCCTCAACGCTTCGTCCACGTTGGCCGACGCCAGGACGAGGCGGTAGCCGGCGTCGCCCGATGCCCAGGGGGCGAGTTGGGCGAGGAGAAAGGCGAGGAGCATGCGGGAGCGGGCTTGGAGGTTTTGGAGGGCCAGAGATTCGGGAGGGGTACCGCCGTGGGCCTGAAGAAGAGGGAGGTGGGGTGCGGGGTCGGCGGGTGGCGGGATTATGTGGAGGGGGGTGTTTGGGATGGTGGCGATGCAAACTGTTTGGGGGAGCAATTTATTTGCCTTTGAGCCTCACTCTCCTCCTCTCGATACCTTGAACCTCGGCTGCCCACACCCCGCCACCGCCCCCGTCGCCGCTTTCAGCGCCTCCCGCACCACACCGTCGATGGCGAGCTCGACGTGCGTGGCCCCGATTTGGGACGCGAGCCGCGCGGCGCGCGCGCGCGTCGCGTCGCCGCTCGCGCCCGTCGACGCCATGTAGGCAGTCGTCAGCAGGTTGCGGGCCAGAGTTGAAGGGGTTATCTCATCCCCATCGGCCAACCGCGCCACGCGCCTCGCGTCGGCCGCAACCGCGGCGTCGCCCGCGGCGGCCGCGCGCGCGACGAGCCCGCACATGGCGCCCACGATGGCCGCAACGGCGGCCGAGTCCGCGCCGCCGGACAGTGGGACCACGAATCCTGTTGCCCCCGAGCGCCTCAAATAATCCCAGAGCCAGCAGGCGGGGCCGAGCGCGATTTCTTCTTCCACGCGGTGCACGCGCGGAGGGAAGGGCCGAGACGGCTCCCGCGGCCGGCCTCTCTCTTGCCGGCACAGCCTCCAGTCGACATCGATGCGAGGCAGGGAGGTGGAGGATGAGGCCGACTGCGCGCGGCTGCTCGCGCGCGCGCCGCGAGCGGCGCGCACCGCGCCGAGGTCGACGTCGGCGACGACCACGTCCACCTCGGCCAGCGCGAATTGCGCCCCCTGCGCCACCAATTCTCCATTGACGATAACGCACGCGCACCCGTCATAATAGAGGCGGCCGCCGTCGCAGCCGCGCTGGTTTGAGTACACGTACGCGCCGCCCGCGGCCGTCGCCGCCCGCAGCGCGTCAAGCCGGGTGCCCAGCTTGCGCAGCTGGTGGTGGGAGCCAGAGCCGTTTGTCACCACATCCACCCCTGCCAGCGCAAGGGCGGCGTGGGGCGGGGAGGGCGTGAAGAGCTCCTCGCACGCCTCGGCCGCGAGCGCCGCGTCGGCCAGCTGCAGGATGGCGTGCCCAAAGGGGGCGTCCGTTTGGCCTGTGAGGTCAATCATGACCTGCGGCAGCCTGTACCGCTCCACCTCTCTTTCCAGGCGCCAGGCAGAAAAATAGCGCGACTCGCGGTAGTTGCCGTCGTCGGCCAGGGCGCACTTTGGGCGCACAAGCAGCACCCGGCGATTCAAACAAAACACGCGCACGTTGTAGCGGGCGCCGGCGTGCGTCGCCAGGCCGCCGACGTCGAGCAGGAGGCCGTCGGACGCGCCGCGCGAAAGCACGCGCGCGAGCGCGGTCCACGCGCCGGCCTCGGTGTCGGGCTCCAGGAAGTGATCTTCGCAGCCGTAGCCGGTGAGCTCAAGCTCGGGGCCCAGCTGGAACGGGAAGGAGAGGAGTGGGGAGGGGAGGTCAGCGCGTTTGGTCGACCGCCGCCGCCTCTTCCGCCACCATCTCTCCCTTTCACTCACCCTGTACGTCGCCCCCGCTTCTTTGGCCTGTTCCGCGCTCCTGAGCGTCCGCTCCGCGTTGCCGTCAAAGTCCAGCGCCCACTGGTCGAGCGCGGCGGTGGCCAGCGTGGCCACACTCATGGCGGGCAGTGGTGTGGCGCGCGGCGGCGCGCGCCACGACTAGTGTCAAGGGAGGCGGCGGCCTCGTCGGCGGATTGTGACGCCGCCGCGGCGCCGGCGCGCACTCGCCTCTTGTCCTCGTCGCTTCCTGTCCCCGCCATGCCCCCCTTGGACCATGCCGGCCGCCCCGGCGAACCCGTGACCGCCCCCGCCCCCCCCACCATGAAGGACGGCCCGCTGCGCATTCCCAAGCGTCTGCTCATGGGGCCCGGCCCGTCCAACGCTCACCCCCGTGTGCTGGTAGCGCAAGGTAGGAGGGGCAGGGGAGTGATGGATCGGACAGAGGAGGGGGCGTGGCGCGGCAGCGCGCTGGCCAATGGCGCGCGGCGGTCTTCTGCCGGGCGCGGCGTCGCTCGACCCTGTGCGTTGACCCGTTCAACGCGCCGGCGCCCAATGCACGCATCAGCAACGGAAGAAAGGCGACCGGCGTCCGCGGTCGCCCCCCCTCCCGCCCCCCTCGCACGCGCCTCAACCTCCCTCCCTCCTCTCTCAGCCCTCCCGCTCCTGGGCCACATGCATCCCCCCTTCCTGGCCATCATGGATGAGATCCGGGACGGCCTGCGGTACCTATTTCAAACAGAGTCGCAACACACGTGCCTGATTTCTGGCACCGGCCACGCGGGCATGGAGGCGTGCATCAGCAACCTGGTGGAACCGGGCGACGTGATCCTCATCGGCAACTCGGGCATTTGGGGGGACCGGGTGGCGGACATGGTGAGGAGAGAGGAGAGGGAGTGAGGTGGAGGGCGGCAACCTTGACGACGCGCCCCACCTCATTCCCTCTTCTCTCTTCCTAGGCCACCCGGTTTGGCGGCGTCGTCAAGCAGGTCAAGGCGGCCGCGCCCGGGCGCGCGATTCCGGCAGAAGAGGTCATCGCCGCGATTGAATCTGAAAAACCCGCGCTCGTCTTCCTGGTCCAGGGCGAATCTTCCACCGGCGTCCACCAGTCGCTGGCCGGGATTGGCGCGGCCACGAGGGCGGCCGGCGCTCTCCTCATCGTTGACACGGTCGCCTCGTTGGGCGGCGTCCCCTTTTTCGGCGACGCGTGGTGCGTCGACGCCGCGTACGCCGGCTCCCAAAAAGTGCTCTCCGCGCCGCCGGGGGCGGCGCCGCTGTTTCTGGGCGAAAGGGCGGCGGCCAAACTGAAAGCGCGGGCGACGAAGCCGACCTCGTACAACCTGGACCTCAACCTCATCGGCGCGTATTGGGGCTGGTCCGGCCCCCGCGCCTACCACCACACCGGCATGGTGTCCACCTGGTACGGCCTGCGGGAAGCGTTGGCGATCGTGTGCGAGGAGGGGCTCGAGTCGTTGTGGGCGCGGCACGCGGCCGCCGCGGCGCGGCTGTGGCGCGGCCTGGACGCGCTCGGCCTCCAACCCTACGCCTCCCCCGGCGACGGCCTGGTCACCGTCAACACGATCAAGGTGCCGGCCGGCGTCGACGCGGCCGCCGTCGCCGCCGCCTGCCTCGCGTCCCACTCTGTCGAGATTGCGGGCGGCCTCGGCCCGTCGGCCGGCGCCGCGTGGCGGGTGGGGGTCATGGGGACCAATGCGTGCTCGGAAGCGGTCGACACCGTGCTGGCCGCGCTGGGCGCGGCGCTGGGCAAGAAGGAGTAAAGGAGGAGAGAGAGGAGGGCGGTAGGGAGGCTGGCCGCCGCGACCCGCCGCCCGCCTCTCGCCTGGCACCCGTCGAATGTGTCGCAGACGCAGTCTCCACACCCCAAGTTCGTCCCTCGCGGCGCGCGGCGCTCGTCGCTCTCGCCGGCCACACGCGGCGCTCTCCACCCTCCTCTCCTCCTCTCTCCTTCACATCACTCCTTTTTCCGCGCAATGGGCTGCATGGCCGCCACCGGCGCGGGCGCGGTCAGCGCGCGCCCGGCCGAGGCGGCGCACCAGGCGGCGAGCGCGAGCGCGAGCGGCGTGCCGGCGGCGCCCAGAGCGGCGTGAAGGCGGGCCGCTGTCCGGACCGACCACGCCACGATGGCCAAGAAGATGGCGATAATCGTCCCCGTGACGACCACTTGGGCGGCCCGGATGGGGAGCGGGTAGGACCGCGCCATCGAGTTGTGCGCCGGGGTGGGGCGCGCGTCCGACACCCGTGCGCCCGCCACCCGGTCCCACTCGGCGTCCCACGCGGCTTGCACGGCGGCCATGAAGGCGTCAAAATCGGAAAAGCCGGTCGGGCGCAGCGGGAGTGAGTACCCGACGACGACGTCGCGCCCAAACCGCGTCGCGCCCTCCTTTTCCGCGACGACCGCCTCCTTGCCCGCCGACATGACGACCTGGACCGGGACCTTCATCTGCCAGGCGTACTGGAGCATGCCCCGCTTCAACGGCAGGGGGCCTGGCGCCGTCGAGCGGTGCCCTTCGGGGTAGACGATCAACCCTTCGACAGGGGACGCCCGCATCCGCTGCCTGATCATGGCGTTGAACGCGGCCTTGTCAAACACGCGCCCGCGCCGGAACAGGATGACGGAGCGAATGACGCAGACGGCGGCCATAAACGCGGGAAACGCGGCGGCGACCGCGGCGCGGGACAGCATCTGGCCGCGGCCGCCGGTGGCGACGACGTCCAGGAAGAAGTCGGCCCAGGTGCGGTGGTTGGCCTGGGGGGGGGGGGGGGGCTGCGGTGGGGGGCGTGGGCGTGGTGGCGGGCGTGCTGCCGGCTCCCTCCCTCCCTCCCCGCTCCCCGACCCCTTCTCACCAAAAACAGGCACTCTGGCTCCAGCATCAGGCCGGGCCCGGGCAGGGTGTGCATGCGCACGCCAAACATGTTGGCAAGGGTCACGGCCCTGGGAGCGAGCGAGCGAGGGGCGAGGGTGTCTGTCGACCGCGGGGGGACCGCCCGCCGCCACCGCGCCCCGCCTCCCCCACATCCCCTCCTCCTCGTACTCACCACCCCAACGCATCGTCCCTCGTGCCCCACACGCGCCAGAATTGGACTTGGCCGACCAGCGCCGCAATGGGCAGCGACCAGTAGAGTCCAAACACGCCCGCCGCAAACGCGGGCAGGTCCAGGGCACGGTCCAGGGGCGTGCGGCGAGGGGGGTGGGCGGCGGGCGGCTTGGGCGGGGGCATCGCGGCGGTGCGCGGCGGGCGTTGGCGCGGCTCGCAGGCGGGCGGCCCCGGGCGGGTGCCTGGGGGGGCGCGATCGGTCGCGGGCGCCCGATCGTGGGCGCGCCTCGGGACGCGGGTGTGGGCTAGCGCGCGGGCGGGCCGGCGCCTGCGCACACCGCGCGCCGCACCCCCTTCCCTGACCCCCCCCACCTTGCATGCCCCGCGCCCTCACCGACGGCGGCGACCCCGTGCCCGGCGAGAAGGCGCTCTTTGGCATCGGCGCGGGCCTGCTCCTGGCCTACCTGGCCCGCGTCCTCGCCCGCGCCAAGGGCGCCCGGGCGCGCCTGGCGCGGCAGCTGGCCGATTTGGGGGGCGACGACTGAAGGAGAGAGACAAGGAAGGCTCGACCTTTGCACGCGCCGTCCCCTCCCTCCTCCCACCATGCCCTTTGCCGCGCGGGGCTCCAACACGCTCTACGATGCGGCGTCCGCGCCGGAACCCGCGACCGCGCTGGAGGCGAGCCTGGAGAAAGCGTGGGCCGCGCGGCACGCGGCGCTGAGCGCGGGGGGGGCGCTCGCGTGGCCGGCCGACGCCGCCCCAGCTGCCGACACCGCAGCCGCGCTCGTGTTTGCGTCGGCCGCCGCGCCCGGGGGCGCGGCGGTCGCCGAGGCGGCGGTGCGGTTGTTGGCGTCCGCGCCGGCGGCTGCCGCGGCTCCCGCGGCGGGCGCCCTGGCCGCCCTGGCCGGCCCCCACTGGCGCGTGTTGCACCCCGCAGTGGCGGCTCGCCTAGCGGCCGCCGTCGCCGCCCTTGTGGCGGCGCGCGCGCCGTCGGCCGAGGTGGCGGCGGCGGCCTTGATCCGGCACGTGCGCACGGGGTCGGTGGCACCCGATTCCGTGGCCCTGGCCACCCCTCTCCTGACTGGTCTCGCCTCCGCGCTCGACTGGGTGGCGGAACGCCCCCCCCTCGCCCAGGCGGCCCTGCTGGCGTCGCTCGCCGTGCTCCCCGCGGCGTCCCGCGCTGCGCCCACCACCCCCACCCTCACCCCCCTCGTCGCCGCCGCCACCTCCATCGCCGTCCGCCTCCTCACCGAGCGCTGGCCCCTGGCCGCGGGGTGCGGGCGCGACCTGGCGCGCTGCCTGCGTGAAGCGGCGGAAGCGGCACAGGGGTTGGCGGCCGTCTGGGCCGCCCTCCTCGCCGGCTGCGCACCGGGGGCGGCAGCAGCCGACGCGGGCGCCCCTGGCTACGCCGCCCCTCGCGCCCTGACCCGCCTCCTCGCCCGGCGCACCCCCCCGCGCCTCCTCCTCTCGCGCCTCCCCCCGGACGCCGAAGCGGCTCTCTACTTTATGCTGACGTCCGTCCGCTCCGGCAACCAGCGCCGCTACCAATCCTGGTACGCGGCCCGGCATTTGGCGCGCGATGGCGCCGAGGCGACCGCTGCCGTCGTCGGCGCGGTCGCCGACGCGACCCGTTATGTCGCCGCCGTCTACCACCCCCCCGCGTCCGTGCACGCGTCTGACGTCCTGCCCCGGTGGGCGTGCTTGGGTTGGCTGCTGCAGTGGGGGCGGGGCGAAGCGGTGGCAGAGGCGGCGCGGGTCGCCACGCTGCTCGACTGGCTCTTTTTCGATGCCGCCACCGACTCGGTCGCGTCCGTGGAGCCCGCCGCCCTCGTCCTTGTCCGCTCCATCCCCAAATACGCGGCCGTGACCAACGGCCTGCTGGCCGCCGCGGCGGCGGCGGTCGACACTTTCGCGCCGCCTGCGGCGGCCGCCGCGCGCGCGGGGCTGGCCGCGGGCGCCGACGCGTTGATCGCGCGCGGCGTCGTGCGCTCATTCGACGGTCTGGCCGACGCGCCGGAAGTGGACGCCGAGCTGCGCGCGTGGGTGCGCGAGAGGCTCTGTGGAGGTGGGGGTGGGGTGGCAGCCGCGCCGGACGCCGCGCCGCCTGCACTCGCTGCCGAGACGCGCGCGCCTGAAGTGGCCGCCACGCCGCAAGTGTGCGACTCGTCGGCGGCGACGGCCGAGCCCGCGCCGGCGAGCGCCGCGCCGCCCGCCACGGCCAAGCGCCGCCGTGCGCGGTCGCAGTCGCCCTCGCCCGACGGGGCGGCCGCGCCGCCCGAGCTCAAGAGAGCGCGGCCGCCGGCCGCGGGCGTCGGCGGCGCGCCCGTCGACGCCGCGCTAGCCGCGCTCAAGGTTGCCGCCCGGGCCGACCCTGCCGACCCCGACGCTCTGCTCGCCGCAGCTACCGCCCTGCTGGCCGCGCTCGCCCCCCCCAAGCCCCCCCCCCGCGGCGGCAGAGGCCGCAAAGCCGCCACGCCCGCGCCCGACGCCGTCCCGGTCGCCACCGCGGTCGCCGGCGTCGTCGCCCTGGCCGACGACGCGGCCGCAGGGCGCACGACGGTGCCATGGGCGGCGGCGTGCGACGGGGGGGCCGCCATCGCGCCGCCCGCCGCCGACTCGCTGTTCGGCGCGCTCGCCGCCGCCGCGCTCATCCACGGCGCCCCCCCCGCCGAAGCCACCGGCCCCCTTTTCGCCGGCCTGCGCGACGCCAACGCGACGGCTGACACGGGGTGGAGGCTGCTGGCGGCGGTGTGGGTGGCGCAGGCGGCGCTCGACGAGTCGGGCTCCGACGACGCCGCCGACCCCGCGGACGACGCCCTCGCCCTCTACGCCGCGGCCTGCGCCGACCCGCGCGCCTGCCTGGAGGCCGACCTGGGAGCCGCCTTGGCGGCCGCGGGCCCGGCCGCGGTTGGCGGCGCGCTTGCGCCGCTGCTGCGCGCGCTGGGCGAGCCGCCGCCGGCCGCCGCGTTGAAACTGGTGCTAGCCGCGGCCGACGATGGCGCCCTACTGGCCGCGTCGGCGGCCCTGGCCACCGCGCGCGCGCGCCTGGCGCTGGGTCGGGCGACGCTCGCCCCTTACGTCGACGCCCTCTGCGCTTGGCCCGCTCCCGTCGCGGGCAAAGCGTGGCGTTTGCTGGGGGATGAGGTGGGAGGGGCCGAGGCAGGAGTCGCGGCCGTCCTCTCTGCGCTTGCCGCCCGGCGCGACCCGCCGCCGCGGTCAGCCTGGGCCGGCGCGGCCGCCGTCGCCGCCGCGGCCGCGCCCAGCCAGCCCCTGCTGGACGCGCTGCTGGCCCTGCCGCCGGCGGCGGCCGACTGCGCGCTGGCCGTGCTGGGCCGCTGGGCGAGAGCGGGCGCGCGCGACGCCACGCCCGCCCCCAAGCCCCGTCCCGCCAAAGCCAAGGCCAAGGCGTCGCCCGCGCCCGAGGGCGACGGCGTGGTTGCGGCGGTGGCGGCCGCGCTGGCCGCTGGCCTCGCCGCGAAGCCAGAGCCCAAGGCGACCACCCTCAAAGCGGCGTGGGGGCTGTGAGTTGGGGAGACAGAGTGTGCAGACGAGCCTGCCAACGTTTCTGCGCGTCACACAGGAGGAGGGAAGAGGGTGGCCGAGGCGGGGGGACGGTCGCGCGCTCGCCCGCCCCCGCCAACCGCCACCCCACCCCCCGCCCTTCCGCTCTACTTGAGGTAGATGTGCAGCTTGGAGTAGACGCACTTGTCCAGGCAGTGCAGGTGGTCGAACGACTGGCCGACGCAGTGGGCGTCCGGGTTGGACTCCACCCGCTTGGCGCAGGCCTAAGAGAGAGGGGGTGCGGTGGGGTGGGGCGGGCGTCAACGGCGGCGTCGCGGCGGCGGGAGGGCGCGATGCGCAAGGCCGCGCGGCGCGTGGCTGCCGGGCCTCGGCTGGCCCAGCCGCGCCTCGATCGGGGCCGCGCTCGACCTGCCACCCGACCGGGAGGAGGCCCAACCGCCGGCCGGGCCGCCGCCTGCGCGCGCGCGGGCGCCGCGCCGCGGCACAGCCCGCCCCGCCGCCGCGCCGCGCCCGCAGCGCCTCACACACGCGCCACACCCCACCGGAACACCCACCTCGTACGCCAGCGCGTACTTGGCGCACGCCGGCTTGCACTTCTCCTCGAGCGCCTTCTTGGGGCACTCGGCGTCGTCCGACATGGCAGTAGCGAGGGGAGGGGGGGGCACAGGGGCGCGCGGGGGTGTGTGGTGGGGTGTCGGGCCCGCGGGGTGTGGATGTCGGGCCCGACGGCCGCAACCCTCCCGCGTTGCACGCCCGCCCGCCAGTCTCTCCACCACCCCCGCGCCACCCCCGCGCCCCCTCTGCTGTCAATGCTTCTTGGCTGCACCCTCCTTGGGCCGCTTCCACGGCCCGCAGTCGGCGCACAGCTCGAGGCCCGCCTCCGTGCCCTTGCCCGCCGCGCCGCACACGTACGATTTCAGCGCGGGCCGCAGCGTGACGTTGAGCAGCGCGTGGATGGCGTTGTCGATGGGGTGGACAATAAAGGGGATGGCCGCGAGGCCGACCGCGGTCGGCAGCGACTTGTCGGCCACGGCCATGGCGGCGTCGGGCGACGCGCCGACGGCCGCCCCGATGGCACCCACCGCGTCCCGGACCGCGGGCAGGGCTTCCAGCTGCAGCAGCCCCGCGTGGAACGCCGCGACGACCGTGTGAATCGTAAACCCGGGCACAAACACCGACGCCAGCAGCTGCCACGTGATGGTGTCGAGCGTGCGCTCGCCCGCCAGGAGCCAGGCGAGTGTGGCGGTGTCGACGTCGGGGCGGCGCACGTCCGACAGCTCGGCGTCGGCGCGCTGTTTGGCCTTGACGCCCTTGTCGACCGTGTCGACGAGGACGTACCCGATGGCGATGGCGTAGGTGAGGGGGACGCCAAAGGGGGGGAGCCAGGCGGCAAATGCCTCGCTGAGAAAGAAGAGAGGGGGTGGTCGGCGCGTGTCGGGCGCGCGCCCTCGCGCGCGCGGAGCGCCGCGCGCTTCGCTCCCGCCCCGTGTCCGGCCCCGCCCCCGGCCTGATGCACGCCGATCCGCCGGCGGGCCATGGGGAGCCCCAGTCCGCCCCCCAGGCCCGACCCGCCGTGCCCCCTCCTTTTTTCTCACCCGCACTCGTTGCTGTACCCCAGGTAGCGCGCCGGCCCGTCCCGCAGCGGGTCGTACGGCGCCTCCTCGGCGCCCGCCGCGGCCGGCGCCCCGGTGTCGGCGCCCTCGAGGAGCTCGAACGAGAGTCGCTCCAAGGCGGACGTGAGCGAGGGCGAGGGGAAGGCGCCGGGGTCGCGGCGCGGCAAGAGCCCGGTGGTGGGCTCGTCCCGGCGGGAGGCTGCGAGGGGGCGGGGCGCGCGCGCGCGTGGCGCCGTCCGGATCGCGGCCGGCGCGGGCCGCGCGGCGTTGGCGAGGCGTCCGGACAACATGGCGCCGGATCGTGGACCCGGTGGGCGGCGGATGGGGGGCTGGGGGGGAGTGGCGGGGGCAACGCCGCCGCGCGCAGCCGCGGTTCGACGACGGCCGTCGGCCTCGCTGCTGCCCGTCGACCAGCCGCCCGCCACGTTCCAACGTGCGCGCCACACCGTCTCACACCGCGCCCCAGTCCTGGATCGATTTTCGGAGGCAGGCCGTCCCTCTCCCCCTCGCTCCACCCCTTTTTCCCTCACTCGGCGCCCTTTTTCGCCGCCGCCGCCGCACGCTTCCCCGTCCCCGCTGCAGCCGCCTTGACCGCCGGCGCCTTGCGCGCCGCCCCAGCCTTTGGCTTGGCGGCCATGGCCTCGAGTTCCGCACGCAGCCGGTCGGCGTCGGCCTCGGCCCCCGCGCGCGCCGCGCGCTCGGCCTCGAGGTCGCCGCGCGCCGCGTCGGCCGCGTCCCTCGCCGCCTCCATCTCGGCGGCCGCTTCGGCGAGCGCGATCTCGAGCGTCTCCAGGGCTTCGGCCGCGTCCGTGCGCGCGGCGGACGCTTCGTCGGCCGCCGCGCGCACGTCGTCCAACTCGCGCTCCGCCCCCGCCGCCCGCGCCTCCAGGCCCGCCAGCCGGGCCTCCATGCGGGCCGCGCCCCGTTCCGCGGCCTCGGCGCGGCGGCCGGCGACCGACTCGGAGGATTGGGTGGATTCGAGGGTATCGGCCGCCGCGCCGTATGCCTCCCTCAACGCCGCGACCGCCGCCCTCAACTCGGCCGCCTGCCCCTTTTCGGCGGCCAGCTCGGCGCGCACCATGTCGGCGGCCGCGGTGGCGCGGGCGGCGGCTTCGCGGGACGCGACGGCGGTCGCCTCGGCATCGGCGCGCGCCGCCGCGTCGGCGGCGGCCGACGCGGCGGCCGCCTCGGCCGCGGCTTCCGCGGCTTCCACGCGGGAGACAGCGTCGAGGGCCTTGGACCGCGCGGAATCGAGCTCGGCGCGCAGGGCGGCGGCTTCCGCCGCGGCGCCGTCGCGCGCGGCAGCCGACGCGGCGATCGCGGCCTCCACCGCCGCCCGCTCCGCCCGCGCAGCTTCGAGCGCGGCCGATGCGACGGCCAGCTTGCCGCCGGCCTCAGCCGCCGCAGCGTCGGCCTCCGCCGCCGCTTCCGCAGCCGTCGCTGCGTCGTCCGCCGCGCGCCGCTTCATCAGCGCCAGCGCCTCGCCCAGGCTCAACCGCTCCGCCTTGACCGATTTGAGCTCGGCCACGACTTCCGCCTCGTGCCGCGCCGCGGCCAGCGCGCGCGCCTCGACGGCGGCCGCCTCGCGCGCAGCGGCCGCGGCCGCCGCGCGCGCCGCCGCCTCGGCCTCGCGCGCCGCGTCCGCATCGGCGCGGGCGGCGGTGGCGGCGGCTTCGGCGGCTGCACGCTTGTCTGACTCGGTCGCGGCGTTGGCGTCGGCGATCTCTTTCGCCCACACGGCTTCGCGCGCGCGCCGCTCGGCCGCCGCCATGGCCTCGTCGGCGGCCGCCTCGGCCGCGGCGCGCGCGTCGCGGGCCGCCACAAGCTCCTCGCTCACGGTCGCGACCTGGGACGCGAGCGCGGCGCCGCCGGCGCGCGCGCTCGCGAGCGCGGCGCCCAGCTCGGCCGCGCGGCCGCCGGCAGCCGCAGACATCTGCTTCTCGATGGCCAGCTTGACGACGACGTCCTCCAGGGTGGCCTGTAATTCCTTGGCCTCCGCGTCGGCCGCGAATTTGGCCGCCCTCTCCGCGTCGCGTGCGTCGGCTGCGGCGGCCGCCGCCGCGCGCGCCGCCACCGTCTGCCCGCGCTCGGCGTCCAGGGCACGGGTGAGGGCGACCGTCTCCGCGGCCGCCGCGCGCGCGGCGGCGGCCTGGAGGTCCAGCGCACGCGCGGCCTCGGCGCGCTCGGCGGCGGCCGCGGCGCGCGAGGCCGAGACAGCGTCCGCTTCAGCCGCCGTCGCGTCACGCGCGCCCTTCAACTGGCACCTGAGGTCGGCCATGGCGGCGTCGGACGCGGCGGCGGCCTCGGTCGCGCGATCGGCGAGCGCGCCGCTCTTTCTGTTGGCTAGGGTCAGGGCGCCGGCCAAGCCGCCCGCGGCGACGACGCCGAGGCCGTTGGCCGCGCCCCAGGCAGATGAGGCGGGAGGCGAGGGAGGTTGGGCGGTCGAGGGGGCCGGGGCTGCAGGCGCGTCGACCGCCGGCGCCGCAGACGCCCCCGCACGGGATAGGGCCTGCACCTTGGCCCGCAGGATGGCGACCTCGTCCGACGTGGGCGGGCCGGTGCGCACGCGCAGAGCCGGGGCGGCGTTCTGAGGGGGTGAAGGGGTGAGGGGAGGTGAGACTGGAGGCCGCGCCCTCGCCGACGCCGCCCGACACGACCGCGGCAATGCCGCACCCTCCGACCCCCCTCTCTGACCTGCACCGACGCCTTGAGCTCGGGCAGCGGCGCGCCGCGCGCCGCGACCAGGGCCGCCAGCTCGTCCGCGTAGGTGGCGGCGGCGCTGGCGGGGAAGGGGGCCTGGTGGTGAGGTTTGGGGGGTTGGAGGAGGGTCGGCCGAGGGCGGGAGACGCCGCAGCAGGGGATGGGTCGGGCGCGCGCCGCGCAGACCAAATCCGCCGCGTTCTTATGGCCGCCGACCCCGCACTGTGACCCAAACCCACCATTAGCATCGCCACCAGGGCGGTGGCCGTCGCTGCCGCCGCCGTCGCGTCGCCCGCGCGGTCGGGCGCGCGCGGCGATGCGGAGGCGCGCGCGGAGCGCGCGGGGACGCGTGCGCGCGGGCGAGCAGAGGCGGGCTTCATGCTGAGCGGAGGCAGAGAGGGAGGAGGGCGCGGGGCGGCCCTGGGAGTGGTAACGGCAATTCAAAGCGGCGCCGCCCACAGACGCCCCTCCCTCTCTCATCACCCGGCTCTGCCGAGGAACTCGCGCTCCAGCTCGTTGAGCTCGGCCGCCGGAGGCAGCGCGGCGCGCGCGGCGCGGCGCGCGGACCGCGGCGAGAGGTCGGCCCCAGCGGCGCGGTCGCCCTTGTCGGCGAGCGCGGCCTCGAGCTCGGCCTCCAGGCTCGAGTCGGAATCGTTGCCGCCGCCGCCGGCCGCGGCCGGCGCCGGCGGCCGCGCTCGCCGCGCGGCGCTCCCTCCCCCCCCTCCTCCTTTCTGCACTCGCAGTGTCACTGCCGCGTCCACCGCGTGCAGCGTCCACCGCCCGCGCTCGTACACGGCCACGCACTCGACGTCGGCGGAGGAGGCGTCGGGGCCGGCTGACGCGTCGCCCGCTCTCGACCGGCGCGGTGGGGCGACGCCGGCGAAGCGGTGGGGCGGGCCCGCCGTTGCCGGGCGGTCGAGCGTGTACTGGAGAGATGGAAAAGGGCGGAGAGGGGCGTGGGCGAGGCTGGCGGGGCAGCCGCTGCGAGCGAGCAGCGACGGCCGCCGCCGGCGATAGCCCTCCCTCGCCCCAGCCCCACCTCCTCTGACCTCTCCCGTCGCCTCACACACGTCCAGGCGGGCCACGCCCGACCCGGCGACCGTCGCGGGGACAAACTCGAACCGCAGCAGCGTGACGCCTCCGCTGCCTTCTTGACCCCCCGCCAGGCCCGCGGCCAGGGCCAGGGGCGCGGTCGCGCCTGAGGGGGGAGGCGGCGCCGCCATTGGCGGCGCGCGGGCTGTGACGCGGCGGCGACGCTGGCGTCGGCCACAGTCGACCGCCTTCACCCCCTCTTCCCATGCGCGGCTCGGCGCTACAGGCGCCGCGCCGCCCGTCCGCCGCCCGGCCGGGCGGCCGGGCGAGTGTGCAGGTGCGTTGCGGGGGCATGGGCGCGCGCCGACGCGGCGCAGCGGGCGGCGCCGAGGCGTGCGTCTGCTTGCCACCGACGCAGGCGATGGCGCGCATGCACATGAAGCGGCGGGCGGCTGCCGATGGCGCGGCGCCCAGGCGGCTTCCGCGTGCCTGGCCTCGCTGTCCGAACCTCTTTCCCTTCTCCCCCCCCCCCCAGCCCGCGCCGCGCGCCGGCCGTCCTGCAACGACGCAGCGCCTGCACCGCCAACCGCTGACGCGGCCGCCGGCCGCCGCCCCTCCTGCCGCCGCCGCGCCTCCCGCCCCCCCCGCCCCCTCCCCCACCACGACCCCCTTTGACGACATCGCGGCCGGCGCCGCCCGCAAGTACGTCATGGTGTCCGGCAAGGGCGGCGTCGGCAAGACGAGCCTGTCGGCTTCGTTGGCGGTGTGCCTCGCGGCGGCCGGCCACGCGACGCTCGTCGTCTCCACCGACCCCGCGCACTCGCTCTCCGACTCCCTGGACCAGGACGTGTCTGGCGGCATGCCGGTGCCGGTGGAAGGCACCGACCTCCCGCTCTGGGGCTTGGAGATCGACCCCGACGCCGCGCTCGCCGACTGGCGCGCGGCCGCCGCGACCGACGGCGGCAAGGCGGGGACCAAGTCGTTTCTGTCGGGCGTCGGCCTGGGCATGCTGTCCGACGTGCTGGGCGATTTGAAGCTGGGCGACTTGCTCGCCACTCCGCCGCCGGGCCTCGACGAAGCGTGCGCCATCGCCAAGGTCCTGGAGATCGCGGAAGACGGCCGCTACGCCCGCTTCACCCGCGTCGTCATCGACACCGCGCCGACAGGGCACACGCTGCGCCTGTTGGGCGTGCCCGACTTCGTCGACGGCGCCCTCCAAAAAGTCATCCGCCTGCGCACCAAGCTCGCGGCCGCGGGCTCCGCGCTGCGCTCCCTCTTTGGCGCGGCCGACGCCCAGGACGCGGCCGTGGCCAAGCTGGAGTCTTTGAGGGCGTCCGTGCTGCGGGTGCGGGACCTGTTTACGGATGCGGCGAGGACCGAGTTTGTCATCGCGACGATTCCGACGCAGCTCGCCGTCGCCGAATCGAAGCGCCTCCTGGCCGCCCTGCGCGCCGACGCCGTCCCGTGCAAGCGCATCGTGGTCAATCAGGTGCTGCAGCCGGGGGCCGGGGCGGCGTTCGTCAGCGCCAGGCTGCGGGACCAAGAGCGCGCTTTGGCCGCGCTCGACGCCGACGCGCGCATCGCCGCCCTCCCCCACGCACGCGCCCCGCTGCTGGACGTCGAGGTGCGGGGCGTGCCCGCGTTGCGGTACTTTTCGGACGTGGCGTGGGGCGACCTGGCGGACGCGGTGTCGGCGGGAGGGCACGGAGGGGTCGGCGCCGGCGACGCCGCGCCCACCACTACCTCGGCCGTCGCCCCCTCCTCCTCCCGCCGCTACGTCATGCTGGGCGGCAAGGGCGGCGTGGGCAAGACGACGCTGTCGGCGAGCCTGGCGGTCAAGTATGCGGCGCAGGGGTTGACGACGCTCGTCGTGTCGACAGACCCGGCGCACTCGCTCTCGGATTCGCTCGATTTCTCGGTCGCCGGCGGCCGCCCCGTGCGCGTGACCGGGCCCGGAGCTGACGACATCCCGTTGTGGGGCCTGGAGGTCGACGTCGCGGCGGCCAAGGCGGACATGAAGGCCGCCGCCGCGGCCGACGGCGGCGACAAAGTCGCGTCGTTTCTGAATTCCGTCGGCCTCGGCGTGTTCGCGGAACAACTGGCCGACCTGCGCCTCGGCGAGCTCCTCGACACCCCCCCCCCCGGCGTCGACGAAGCGGTCGCCATCGCCAAAGTGGTCGAATTCGTGCAGTCCGACGCGTATGCCCACTTCGACCGCATCGTGTTCGACACCGCCCCCACCGGCCACACCCTGCGCCTGCTCACCCTGCCCGACTTTGTTGACGCGACGCTGGGCAAAGTGGTGCGGCTGCGGCAGGCGCTCACCGCGGCGGCCGACGCGGTCAAGTCTGTGTTTGGCCAGAAATCGGCGCCCGACCCCGCGGTCGTCGCCGCGGAAGCGTTGCGCGACCGGACACGGGCGGCGAGGGCCTTGTTCAGGGACAAGGAGAGGACGAGGTTCGTCATCGTGACGATTCCGACGGTCATGGCCGCGGCCGAATCGATTCGCCTCGCCGCCGCCCTGTCCGCCGAAGGCGTCCCCATCGGTGGCGTCATCGTCAACCAGGTGCTGTGCGAGGGCGAGGGCGACGCGTTTGTCGCGTCCCGGCGGCGGGATCAAGACCGCGCGCTTGCCACGCTGCGCGCCGACACCGCCGGCCTCGCCTCGCTGCAAATCGTCGAGGCCCCCGTCGTCGACCTGGAGGTGCGCGGCGTGGGCGCGCTGCGCTACTTTGGGGACGCGGCGTGGGTGAAAGGGGCGGCGGCAGCGGCGGCGCACGCGGCGCGGAGCGAGGAGACTGGGGTGTGAGCGTGTTGCAGCCAGTTTCACCCCGCAACGCTCTCCCTCCTCTCTTCACTTGCGCATCTGCCACATCGCCCCACCGGGCTGCTGGGCGGGCTTGGAGCCGCCAAAGCCGGTGAGGCCGGCTGGCGCGGCGGGCGCGCCGCCGCCAAAGGGCGGCGCCGCGGGCGCGCCAAACGCGCCGGCGCCGCCAAACGCGGGGGACGCGGCGCCAAAGGAGGTGGCGGTGACGGCGCCCCCGCCAAACGCGGACGCGGCGCCAAAGCCGGTGAGGCCGGGCGCCGCAGGGGCGCCGAACCCGCCGCCGAACGGGGACGCCGCCGCGGGCGCGGCCGACCCAAACGCGGGGGCGGCCTGCCCTCCAAACGCCCCGCCTCCTCCGCCAAACGGAGACGGCGCGGCGGGCGCGCCGCCAAAGGGCGAGGGCGAGCCAAACGCGGGCGCAGCGCCAAAGCCGCCGCCCCCGAACGGGCTGCCACTCCCGCCAAACGCGGCCCCGGTCGCCGCGGGCGCGCCAAACGCGCCCCCGGGACTGGCCTGCTTGGCGGCAGCGGCAAACCCTGACGGCGCCGACGCAAACGCGCCAAAGCCGCCGCCGCCTATGGGGGGCAGCGGGGGCGCGGGCGACGCGGGGGCTGCGCCAAAGGCGGAAGCGGGCGACGCGGGCGCGCCAAAGGCGGTGGGTGCGCCAAAGGCAGGGCGGGCGGCGGGCGCGCTGAACGCCGACGGCGCCGCGGGCGGCTGCCCAAACGGCGACGGCGCGGCCGGCGCGCCAAAGGCAGACGTGGCAGCCGGCGCGCTAAAGGCGGACGTGGCAGCCGGCGCGCCAAAGGCGGACGTCGCGGCGGGCGCGCCAAAGGCAGAAGTGGCAGCCGGCGCGCCAAACGGGTTGGCCGCGGGCGGCGCGGCGGTCGCCGCCGGCGCGCCAAACGGTCCGGAGCCGGTCGGTGCAGCGGCCGCTCCAGCGCCGCCGAGTGACAGCCCCCCAAACAGCGGCGCCGCCGGGGGCGCGGGCGCAGACCCCGCCGACCCACCCGACTCGGCGGGCGCTGCCACCGGGCTCGCCTGCAGCGCGCGCACCGCGGCCCGCGCCGCGTCCCCCGTGGGTGTCGGCGACAGGGGCTTGGGCGCGAGCGCGGCCGCCGCGGCGACCGCGGCCTTGGTGGGCAGCGGGGGTTGGCCGCCGGCGGCCGGCTTGGGCGCCCCGGGCGTCAGCGCTTTCGCCGCCGCGACCGCGGCCTTGCTCGGCAGGGGCGGCTGGCCGCCAGCGGCCGGCTTGGGCGCCCCGGGCGTCAACGCTTTCGCCGCCGCGACCGCCGCCCTGCTCGGCAGCGGCGGCTGCCCGCCCGCCGCCGGCTTGGTCTTGGGCGCCAGCGCGGCAGCTGCCGCCACCGCGGCCTTGCTGGGCAGCGGCGGCGGCGGGGCAGGCGCGGCCGGCTTGGCCGTCGCGGCCGCCCCGCCCGCGCCCAGCGATGGCGAGTCGAAGCTCAGCTTCATGACCACGCCCCCGCCGAATGGCGCTTCCGCCGACGCCGGCGGCGCGGGCGTGGCGGCGGCGGGGGGAGGGGGCGGCGGCGCAAACGTAAACGCGGGCAGCGCGGGCGGCCGCGGCGGCAGCGCCGCCGCCGCCGCCGCCGCCGACGCGACCGCAGCGTCCACCACGCCCCGCGTCGGCGACGACCGGGGCGTGTCCCGGGGGGGGGCTCCTTCCGGCGTCGCGCCGCGCGGGCCGCTGCGGCCCGCGTCGGCCGCCGCGGCCGCCAGCAGCTCGTCCGCCAGGCCTGGGGCGGAGGCCCAAGGGTCGGCCAGGGGCGGAATGCGCTGGGTCGAGGGCGGAGGCGGAGGTTCCTTGCCTTGCGCGGGCGAGTCACGCGCGGCGCGCCACTCGAGCGCGCGCGCGCCGCCGCGCGGGCCGCCGCCGCCGACGTCGAGACCCATCTTCCTCGCGGCCGCGACGAGTCCATCCACCCGGGCCGCTTGCGCGTCGGCGACGGCGGCGGCCGCGTTGACGGCCGAGTACAGGGCGTCGGCGGCGGGCAGTCCGCCGGCCGCGCGCGCGCGGCGCGCCTCTTCCTCGGCGTCGACGTGCGCCGCCAGGTCGCCCGCACGCCGCCTCAACAATGCCAGCAACCCCCGGGCGCGGTCACGGGCGGCGGCCAGGGCGGGGTCGAGGCCGGCGGGGTGGGCGGCGGCCGAGTCGAACCCGTCGAACGCCGCGGCGTGGCCCGCGGCCGCGCGCGCGGCGGCGGCCAGGGCGCCAAACGCGGCGCGGTCGGCCGCGATGGCGTCGGCCAGGGACGCGGCCTCGGCGGCGGCGTCGGCGACCGCGGCGCGCAGCGTCTCGAGCTCGGCGCCCGCGCCGCGCAGCGGCGCCGCTTCCGCGACCGCCGCCGCCTCGAGCGCCCGCGTCTCCGCCAGGGTCTGCACAAAATCGGCCTCGATGTCGGCCGCTCCGCTGGTGGCGCCGGCGAAGCGCAGGGAAGGGAGGGGAGGAGGGGCGGAGGGTGTGGCCACAGCCGGCGCCGGCGCCGCCGGGGCCAGCTTGTGGGCCACCGCCAGGGCGGCCTTGGACGGCAGCGGCGGCTGCGGCGGCTTGGGAGCGGCCGCGGGCGGCGCGGCGAACGAGAACACAGGCGGTTTGGGCGGAGGCGCCGCGGGCGGCGCCGGTGGCGGCGCCACCGGCGCCGCGGCTGGCACCCCAAACGCAAACGCGGGCGCCGGCCGCGGCGCGGGCGCGTCCCCCGTCGACTCGTCGTCGCTGCCCTCGTCGGACGACTCGGGCAGCCCCGCGCGCGCGCCGGCCGCCAGGCCGCCGTCGTCGTCGCTGTCGTCGTCGGACGACGACGGGAGGGCGGCGCGCGCGCCCGCCGCCAGGGCGGCGTCGGGGGCGGGCGCTGCGCGCGGCGGCCGCGCCGCGGACGACGCCGCGTCGCTGTCACCGCCGTCGGACGACGCCGCGTCGCTGTCGCCGCCGTCGGACGGGGCGGGGGCGGGCGGCGGCGCTGCTCCGCCCACCAGGGGCGACGACGCGGCCGAGGCGGCCGGCGCGGGACCGGGCGCGAGCGCCGGCGGAACCGGCGCTCGCGTCGGCGGCGCGACCGCCTCTCCCCGCCCCCCAACCCGCCCCAGCGTCACCAGGCGCAGCACGCCGTCGCTCGTCGCCAGCACCAGCGTCGGCTGGGGCGGCAACGAAGGGGATTCGGGGTTCGGATCGTCGACCGGGCCGCCGCAGTCAGTCGCCACGGCCGCCGCGCCCACCACAAAATTGGGCGCGTCGCCCGGGCCGTTGGGCAGGCGCAGCGCGGCCCAATCGTCGGCTACATCCTGGTAGATGGGCGGGGCAGAGGGATCGGGGGGGAGGACGAGCAGGCGGGCGTGGTCGTCGGCCGCGGCGGCCGCAGCCGCAAACGCCGCGCCGCCGAGGGACGCCGCGGCCAGGCCGCCCGGCGCGCCGGGGTCGACCGCCGCCCCGAAAAACTCGGTCACGGTCAGGCCGGGCGGGGGGGCGGCGGAGGCGGGGTCCCAGGAGGGCCAGCGGACGAGGAAGAGGGGGGCCGCGGCGGCGCGGCCGCCGCGCGCGCGCGCGACGCTCGCGCTCGCCAGAACGGCGCCCTCGCCAACCCACGCCACGCCGTCCACCGTCAGCGCGTCGCCATCGGCCGCGTCTTGCGAGTCGAGCGCGACGGCAAAGGCGCCGGCGCGGCCGGGGGCGTCGACCGCCAGGGCGCCGCGCGCGCCGACGGCGCGCGCGCCACGCGGGCCCCACGCGGCGGACGCCGCCGTGGCCACCGGCGCCGGGGCAGGGGCCAGCGTGACTTGTCCCTGCGTCAGCGCGCCGTCGAGCAGGGCGCCGTCGGTGGTGAGCGCGCCGAGGCGGGGCGGGGCGGTCGTCGCGGCCGCGGCCGCAAACGCCGACCCTGCCGGCGGCGCCGCCGTCGCCAGCGGGTCCGTCTTTCCCGCCTCCAGGTCGGCCCATGCGTGCACAGAGACCCTCTCGGGGCAGGTCAGGGTCAGCAACGCGCCGTCGGGCGACGTCGCGAGCGCCGCGCGCGGCGCGCGCAGGCTCGCGACGCACGCCGTGCCCGGCTCCGTCGGCACCGGCAGCACGCCGTCGTCCGGCTTGGTCGCGGCGGCCAGCAGGGAAGCCAGGCGGGCGACGTGGACGGCTGGAGAGGAGGGGGTTGGATGGATGGGGGCGCGCGATGAGCGTCGGCGCCCAATCGGCTCATTCTCTCCCTTTCCCTCTCTCCCTCCCGCTCACCTGCGCCATCAGACCAGGCGACCAGGCCGGCGGCCGAGGAGGTCGCCACCGATTGGCCGCGCGCGCCGTTGCCCGCGCCTGCGGGCGCGCCGAACGACACCTCCCCCAAGCGCCGGTAGAAGAAGGGTGGCTCCTCGTCAAACTCGCACTCGACGCGGGCCGCGGCGAGCAGTGGGGCCGCCATCGTGGCACGCGGCAGGCGCCGGGGGCCGCCGCCCGGCTCTGGGCGGGGCGGGCCGCCCGCTGGCGAGAGCCGGGGGGGCGGGGAGTGGCGAGGTCGGCCGAGGCCGCGGTCGGGGTCTGACCACGGCCGCGGTCGACGCGCCGGGTCGCGCCACTCTTCTCGAGGCGGGCCAGGCGCCGCCTTCCCCCTCCTCTCTCCCCCTCCCGCGGTCGCCCGTCTCATCACCGGGCCCCGGAGAGAGCGGCGCCATGGACCGCAAACGCAAGGCGAGTCCGCGCGCCGCATCGAGCGTGGCCGGCGCGTCGTTGCCGCGGGGCTCTGGGGGGTCGGCCCGGGGCGGGACGGCCCCCGGGTGGTCCCAATGGACGGCCCGCCGGCCGTTGGGGGCGGGCCCTGGGCGCGCCCGCGCCCCCGCGCGCGAGCGCGGGCGACGCCGCGCCGCCGCCGCCCGCGCCCGTGCCCGGCCTCCATTTTTTTGGCCCCCAAAACCGACACCCTCGCCCTTCCACCCCCTTCCCCGCCTCACAGGTGTCGTACTTCTACGACCCCGACGTCGGCGGCTACTACTACGGCCCCGGCCACCCCATGAAGCCGCACCGCGTGCGCATGGCGCACTCCCTGGTGCTGCGCTACGGGTTGCACAACGCCATGGAGGTAGGGAAGAGAGGGAGAGAGGGGTCATGTGCCAGCGTTGCGTGCGGCGTCTTTCTTCTCTCGCCCTCGCGCCACACCCCCTGGTCCCCCCTCCCCCGCCCCCAGATGTACCGCCCCCGCCCCGCGTCCCCGTCCGACGTCGCCATCTTTCACGCGCCCGACTACGTCGACTTCCTGCAACGCGTCGCGCCCGGCAACACGGAGGAGCTGGCCGCGGACGTCGCGCGCTACGCGCACGGCGACGACTGCCCCATCTTCCCCGGCCTCTGGCCCTACTGCGCGCTATACGCGGGCGGGTCGATCGGCGGGGCCGTCACCCTCAACCATGGCTCCGCTGACGTGGCGATCAACTGGGCGGGGGGTCTCCACCACGCCAAAAAGGCGGAAGCGTCGGGCTTCTGCTACGTGAACGACATCGTGCTGGCCATTCTGGAGCTGCTGAAACACCACGACCGGTGAGGGAGGGGTGTGTGTGTGAGGGAGGGCGCTGTGCGCGCGCGCGCGCGCCCCACACCAACCCCCTCCTCCCCCCCCCGCAGCGTTCTGTACGTCGACATCGACATCCACCACGGCGACGGCGTCGAAGAAGCCTTCCTCACGTCCAACCGGGTGCTCACCGCCTCGTTCCACAAATTCGGGGGCGGCTTCTTCCCCGGGACGGGGTCTGTCCACAACGTCGGCTCCGGCGAGGGGTCGCACTACGCCCTCAACGCCCCTCTGCGCGACGGCATCACGGACGACGCGTACGCGTCCCTGTTTGTGCCGGTCATGGACGCCGCCGTCGCCAAGTTCGACCCCGGCGCCATCGTCGTCCAGTGCGGCGCCGACTCGCTCGCGGGCGACCGCCTCGGCCGGTTCAACCTGTCGTCGACGGGCCACGCGGCCGCCGTCACCCACATGGCGCGGTACGGGCGGCCCACGCTGGTGCTCGGTGGCGGGGGGTACAAAATCTCCAACGTCGCGCGGTGCTGGGCGGGGGAGACCGGGGCGCTGCTCGGCGCGCCGATGGCGGAGCAGCTGCCGGCCAACGAGTACACCGATTTCTATGGGCCCGACTACCAGCTGGCGGTGCCGGTGAGGGAGAGGGAGAGGAGAGATGGAGGTGGTGGTGGTCGCTGCGCGCTCGATTCTCATTCTTCCCCTCCTTCTCCTTCCCTTCAGTCTAAACCTGGCCTGGACAACGCCAACTCGCCCGACTACCTGGCCACTCTACGCACGACGCTGCTCAAGCACGTGGCGGCCATGGGGTCGGCACCGAGCGTCGCGATCGGCGGCGAGCGCCCGCCCGACGCGCCCGAGCCGGAAGCGGCGCCGTTGTGGGACAAGGGCGCGGACGCGGGGGATGACGAACCGCCGGCGAGGCCAGAGTGATGGAGAGGGGAGAGGGGGTGGGGTCTAAAAATTGCGGACGACTTGCTTTTTCCCGGTTTGAGAGGGGGCGCGCGTATTGGTTCCTCCCGCTTCCGTCACACAGTGCTGCCGCCCCCGCTCTCACGCCTTGAGCATGGCCGCGTCGGCCGCGCATGGCCCGGTCTCCTGCACCGTCGGCGCCCCCCCTCTCCCGCCGCCGCCGCACGCCCACTCGCCCCGCGTCTCCAGGGCGCAGGCCCAGGACAGGGAGGGCGGCGTTGGGGGCGGCGGGGCCGCCACTTTGGAGCAGGCGGGCGCTTCGCCCGGCCCCTTTGCGGTGCACCGCCCGCGCGTGGTTTGCAGCGCTGCCCCCCGCAACACAAACCCGCCCGTGGTCACATTGCCAAAAGCCGGGTTGATGAGCACGTCGCCGGCGTCCAGGCGGGCCGAGACGAAGCCGGTGGGGCCGTCGATTCGCGCTTTCGCGTTCGGCGACGAGGCGGCCACCTCCCAGTAAGGGGCCCTGCCGACCGCGGCGTAGGAACCGTTTGCACCTAGCGACGCTTTTGCCAGCAACGTCGCCCCGATGGCCGGCAGCCACCAGTTGCCCGGCGCGGCGGCCGCCACCTCGCACTTGTCGCGCGCGAACGACGCGACAATCCCGGTGTCCCCGGCCGCGCCCGCGATACGCTCCACGTATTGCAGCGTGCCCGGCGGCAGCATGAGCTCGAGGCGGAGCGGGGTGGAGGCGGGGATGGAGAGGGGGGTCAGGGCTTCGACGGAGACGGCGCCGCGCGTCGAGGTCAGCGCCACCGCCGCCCGGCTGGCCTCGTCGCCAGTCAACCGCGCCCCGTACTTGCCATCGGGCGAGTCAGAGATGAGGACCGAGAGCGGCGCGCAGATGGAGACCGAGACAAACGGGGCGAGCGACCGGGCCTCGGCGTCGGTTGGCGCGCCGGCGACCGCGGCGGCCGCCGCGCACAGCAAAATCGGTCGCCACATGCGGCCTGTGGAGGGGCGGCGGCCTCGGCGCGGCCGCAGAGTGTGCGGCGCGCTGCTGGCCGCGGCAGACTGCAGGCAATGCGGCTCGGCCCGGCCCTCGCCCTTGCCCTCGCCGCGGCGTCGGCCGCGACCGTCGCCGCAGCGTCGCTCGCGGCCGCTCCCGCCTGCATCGCAAGCGGCCCGCGGCAGGAGTGCGGTGAGAGGGAGGCGGGCGGCGCCCGGCCCGCCCGCCCCCGCCCCTCTGCTCTCTCTCCGACCTCCTTTCTCTCTCTCTTAGGCTACCCCGGCATCCCGCAGAAAGAGTGCAGACAGGAGTGCTGCTTCGACACCCCCCCGCCCCTCGACGGCGACGCCGACCAGCAGCAGCCCGCCTGCTTCCACGCCAACGGGGGCGAGTCCACGTACCGGGTCGAAGGCGGGACGGGCGACCTGCCGGCGCGGGGCAAGCTGGTGCAGGTCAGAGGGGGAAACGAGAGTTTCTTTTTCTTTTTTTGCGTCCGCCTTTTTTCAACGCCCCTCATCCCCCTTCAGACGGCGTCCACGCTGCCCACCTTTGGACCCGACATCTCCACGCTCGACTATGAGATTTCCCGCCCGGCGCCCGACGCGGTGCGCGTGCGCGTGTCTGCGCCCGGCCGGTGGGAGCTGCCGCCCTCGGCCGTCCCCGGAGCGGCCGGCCTGGCCCGGGACGCGGGTGGGGATTCAAGCCCGCCCTCTCTCGATGTCGAGTTCGAGGCGGCGCCGTTTGGCGTGGCGGTGTCCCGGCGCGGCGCAAACGGGCAGCCGTCCGACTCTCTTTTCGACTCGCGGGGCACGCGCCTCGTCTTCAAAGACATGTACCTCGAGCTGACGACGGCTGTGAATGCCTCGGCGTCCTTGTACGGCCTCGGCGAGCGCACTCGCTCCTCCCCGACCCTCCCGATCCCTCGCGACGGCCGCCCCCTCGCCCTCTGGGCCCGGGACGGCGCTGCCGCCGACGCTGACACCAATACGTACGGCGCGTGGCCCATCGTGTGGCGGGTGGATGAGGGGGGGGGCGTGTCGGCGATGATCCTTCTCTCGTCAAACGGGATGGACGTCGTGCTCACCCCGACGACCCTCACCTGGCGCGTGACGGGGGGGGTCATCGACCTCATCATCGTCGGCGGCGACGGCACGCCCGGGAGCGTGGCGGAGCGCGTGGCGGCGGTCGTGGGGAGGCCCACCCTCGTCCCCTACTGGGCTTTTGGCCTCATGAACTCCAAATACGGCTACGCGTCCGCCGCCCAAACGGAGAGGGTGCTGGACTCGTTTGAGGCGGCTGGCGTGCCGGTAAGAACGGAGGGGAGACAGTTTTTGTGTTGTGCCGTTGCGGCCCCGACTCTCACCTCCTCCCTCCTCTTCTTTAGCTCGAAACTTGGGTCTCCGACTCGCAGTACATGGACGACGACGCCGTCTTCACCTGGTCGCGCGATTTTCCGCTCAAACAGATGCGGGCCTTCGTCGGCCGCCTCCACGCTTCGGGCCGGCGCTGGGTGCCCATCCTCGACCCCGTCATCCCCGCCCGCCCGGGGTACGAGCCCTATGACAGCGGCATCGCGGAGGGCGTGTTTGTGGCGGGCGCGGACGGGCGGCCGTACCTGGTGAGAAGAGAGCGAGGAGAGGGTTGCCGCGGCGCGCGCGAAGCGCGCGCCGACCCTCCCCTCCCCCCTTCCTCCAGGGCCAGATGTGGCCCGGCGCCGTGCACTGGCCCGACTTCCTGGACAACAAGGCGACCGACGGCTGGTGGGCGCGGCACGTCGAGGCGTTGGGAAGGGATGCCGGCGGCGTCGACGGTATGAGGAAGAGAGAGGCGCGCGCGGCGCTCGCGCGCGCGCCACCGCGTCCACCCTACCCTCTGTCCTTATCTTCAGGCATCTGGCTCGACATGAACGAGGTGTCCAACTTTTGCTCCGGCGACGCGTGCGCGCCGGCGGGAGGGGCGCCGCTCGCGTCGATCCCGCCTAACAACAACTTCATTTGCCTTCTCGACTGCCGCTTCGGCCCCAACGCGAGCGGGAGCAAGGCCAAAAACGCCCCTCCTCCGAGTGTGTACGACCCGCCGTACCGGATCAACAACGCGGGGGCGCAGCGCAACGTGAGCGAGAAGACAATCGCGGTGACCGCGCGCCACGCCAACGGCGCGCTCGAGATCGACGCGCACAATTTGTACGGTCACTTCATGGCCAAGAGCACCTATGCCGCCCTAAAAAAGGCCACCGGCCGCCGCCCGTTCCTGTTTAGCCGCTCGACCTTTCTCGGGACGGGCGCGTTCGGCGGCCACTGGACCGGCGACACGTCCTCCTCCTGGCGCGACCTCTCCAGGCTGACGCCCGCCGTGCTCGCCTCCGGGCTGGCGGGCACGCCCTTCGTAGGCGGGGACATCGGCGGCTTCATGGTGCGGGCGGGAGGAGGGCGCGGGTGAAGGGCGGGGCGCGGCCCCGACTCGGTCGCCCCCACAAACCCCCTCCCTCTCCCTCATCAGAACGTGGCGTCCGACGAGCTCGCCCAGCGCTGGGTTGCAGCCGCATCCTTGCACCCATTCGCCCGCTTCCACCACGCGCAAGGCTTTGCGGAGCCGTTTCGGTCGCCGACCCTCGCCGCCGCCACCCGGGCCGCCATGGCGCACCGGTACGCCCTGCTGCCCGCGCTGTACACCGCGGGGGCGCAGGCAATGGCCAGCGGGTGTCCCATTGCGCGGCCGCTGTGGTTTGGGTGGCCGGCCGCGGCGGCCGCGCGCGCCGCGGCGGGCGCCTGGCTTGTCGGAGACGCCCTGCTGGTTGCGCCCGCGCTGGCGCCGGGCGTGACGTCTGTCGACGCGTGGCTGCCGCCGGGGGAGCTGCACTCGGTGCCGGGGTGGGAGCGGGTGGAAGGGAAGGGCGCGCAGGCTTCACTCCCCGCCCCGCTCGGCGCCCCGCCCCCGACCCTCCTGCTCCCGGGCCGCATCCTCTCGCTTGCCACCGGCGCCCCGTTCAACACGACGGCGGCCGCGCGCGGCGCGCCGCTCGCGCTCGCGGCGGCGCTGCCTCCGGACGGGGAGACGCCCGCGAACCTGGCCTGCGGCCGCCTCTGCCCTCCCGGCACCGCCTGCGGCGACGTCTACCTGGACGGCGGCGAGGACGAGCCCGGGGCGGGCAAGGGGAGGGTGCTGGCGGTGGATGTGAGCGGCGACCGCGCGACCCTCACCTGGCCGGGCGCCGGCCCGTGCGACCGGGTGTCCTGGCCCTCGCTCACCTCGTTCGTCCTGCTGGGGTCGCGCGCCGCCACCGTGGCGGGCGGCGCGCCGCGCCGCGGCGGCGCGGGCCGCCGCGCGGCCGCCGCCCGCGTGCCCGGCGGCGTCGCCCTGACCTTTGACCGAGGCGGCATCCCGCTGCGCTGCCCGGACGAGGTGGACATCGAGTGGAGGAGTGAGGAGAAGGCGCGGTGATGCAGGAGAGGGACAATTTAAACGAAAAAAATCGCGACCCCTCTTCAAAGCTTGCTGCCGCCGCCCTCGCCGACCCCGTACCCGCCACACCCGCCCTCGACGGCCGGCACGGTCAGGGCGGCGACGAGGGCGGCCTGGTCGGCGCGGGAGAAGCCGCCCGAGGCGAGGTAGGAGGGCACGCCGCCGTGCACCCGCCGCACGTGGTCCAGCGCCCCCCGGATCGCCCCCTCGGGCGCCCGCGCAAACGCGGCCGCGTCCAGGCCGGCCAGCTCGCGGCCGGCGGCTTCCATGCCGCCCAGCGCGATGGCGGGGGTCGTGCCGTCGGAGAGGCAGTAGTCTGCCGCGATCGACTCGTCGCACCCCCCCAACAGGGACAGCACCAACGCGGCAAAGAGGCCGGTGCGGTCTTTGCCGACGCGGCAGAAGAAGAGGAGCGGCAGGCGCGCGGACGCGGCTTGGAGCAGGCACCGCGCCGCGGCGGCGAACTCGGGCGCTGACGAGTCCAGCATGCACGCGTACATGGACGGCAGCCCGCCCGCGTTGATGGCGGCCATGGCGGCCCGCTTGGCGCGGGGCGGGGAGAGGAGGTTGAGTGTCAAAACTTTGAGCGCCGTCCGCTTCGGCAGACTCTTCAGCAACGCCCTGTAAAACCGCTTCCGGTCCAGCAGCGACACGTGGCGCACGGCGAGCCGGGCCTCGCCGGGGGCCGGCGGCGCGGGGGCGTCGGCGGGGAGGGGGTCGTCGCGGTCGAACGTTGTCGCGTCGGCGTCGGCTGCGTGCAAGAGGAGGCACCTCGGATCTTTCGCCCGCTCCTCGTCGGACCTCAAGTCGAGCAACGCGGCCACGCCCAGCGTGCGGCGCAAGAGCCTCACGTCGGCTTCCGGCGCCCCCGCCGGGCACGCGGAGCGCAGGACGCGCCCCGGGGGCAGCCTCGGGCACGCGTCCGCCAGGTCGCGCGCGTTGCGCACGGCGGTCAGGCGGGTCAGGGGCGGCGGCCCGGCCCGGGGAAGGGTAGGGCGGGGGCGGTGCATCGGAGTGTGGCCGGCCGGTGCCGGGCCTGCCTCCACTCTTCGCTCGCTGCCCTCGCATCGCCGGCCCCCGGCGCGGTCGCCCGTCCCCGGCCCGGCCTCGCGCGCGCCCCGCGGCGCGGGCGTCGCCGCGCCACCGCCGCCGGCGCGCCGCCGCGCGCCGCTGCGGCAGCGAGGGGCTTCGCCCGCTCTCCCGCCGTCGGGCCACGTTTGGCCGACGTCTGGAGAGGCTCACCACCGAGCGGAAGCCGCGCATCGCGCCGCCATGGCGTCCACCTTTGCCGCGGACGACCTCATGCCGACCGACGACGACCTCGCCTACGAGGAAGAGCTCCTGCGCTCTCCCTTCTCGGTCAAGGGTTGGTGGCGCTACCTCCAAGCGCGCAAAGGCACGCCGCCCGCGCGCCGCCGCGTCCTCTTCGAGCGCGCCCTCGCCGCCCTGCCCGGCAGCCACAAGGTGCGGGACGAGAGGGGGAGCAGGGGAGGGATTCGGGGCAGCGAGGGCACCCAAACTAGAGCCGACCCCCCCCCCTTGTTTTCTTTCCTCCAGCTCTGGCACGCCTACCTGACCGAGCTCGCCGCCGCCGCCGCGGCCACCCCCCCGGGCTCCCCCACCGCGTCCTCCTTCACGGCGACGTGCCGGCGGGCGCTGGGGTCGATGCACAAGATGCCGTCCGTGTGGGAGATCTATCTGACGCACGTCGTCGCCCAACCGTCCATCACCGCCGCCCGGCGCGCGGTCGACGCCGCCCTGCGCGCCCTGCCGGTCACCCAGCACGACCGGGTGTGGCCGCTGGCCCTGCGGCTCGCTGGCGAGGCCGACACGCCGGCCGCGACCGCGCGCGCGCTCTACCGGCGCTACCTCCAACTCGAACCCGGCCACGCCGAGGAGTACGTGGCGTATCTGACATCTCGCAGCTTGTGGCGGGAAGCCGCCGAGAGGCTGGCCGCGTGCGTGGACGACGATGCCTTTGTGTCCGTCGAGGGCAAATCGCGCCACGCACTGTGGCTCGCCCTCGCCGACGTCGCGACCCACCACCCCGCCGCCTGCGCGTCCCTCCGCGTCGACGCCATGATCCGGGCCGGCATTCGGCGGCTCACGGACGGCGCGGGCGCGCTGTGGTGCGCGCTGGCCTCGTTTCACGTGCGCGCGGGCGACTACGAGGTCGCGCGCGCCGCGTACGAAGAAGGGCTCGCCTCCGTGTCCACCGTGCGCGATTTCGCGGTCGTCTACGACGCGCTGACCCAGTTTGAGGAGGCGCTCATCGCGCACCGGCTGGAAGCGGATGCCGCGGACGGGGACGCGGCGGTCGACGACGCCGCCGAAGACTCTGACGCCACCACCTTTCTGCTGACCGACCGCGGCGACGACGTCGACCTGCGCCTGGCCCGCCTGGAGGCGCTGACGGCGCGGCGGCCGGATCTCTTGTCCGCCGTCTTGTTGAGGCAAAACCCGCACAACGTCGCCGAGTGGCACCGCCGCGCGCGGCTCTTCGACGGCGACCCCGCCAAACAGATCCGCACCTACACCGAGGCAGTGAAAACGGTCGACGCGTTCAAGACGACGGGCAAGCCGCACACGCTGTGGCTGGCGTTTGCGCGTTTGTACGAAAAGGCGGGCGACGCGGCGTCGGCGCGCGTCGTGCTGGAAAAGGCCGCCGCCGCGCCCTACCCTTACGTCGACGACGCGGCCGCCGTGCACGCGGCCTGGATCGAGATGGAGCTACGCCTGAAGCGGCACCGGGCCGCGCTCGAGCTGGCGCGGGCGGCGACGGCGGTGCCGGCGGGGGTGAAGGGGCGCGACCGCGCGGCGGAGGAAGCCGGGCCCGTCCAGGCCCGCCTCTACCGCTCGGCGCGCCTGTGGGCGTTGAGGGTGGATTTAGAGGAATCCTTGGGCACGCTGGAGACGGCAAAGGCCGCGTACGAGGAGGCGATGGCGGCGCGCGTCGCGACGCCAGCGATGATCCTCAACTGCGCCGCGATGCTCGTCGACGCCTCCCATTTCGACGCCGCCCTGGCCACGTACGAGCGGGGCGTGCAACTGTTCAAGTACCCGCACGCGCGCGAGCTGTGGGCGGGGTACGTGCGGCTGTTCTTGGAGCGCTACGGCGCGGGCGGGTCCGCCGGCGGCCCCGCGCGGCTCGAGCGCGCGCGCGACCTCTTCCGCGCCGCCATCGCGGCCGCGCCCGCGGACGACAGGGCTGCGTTCTACATGCAGCACGCCGCGCTGGAAGAAGCCGCGGGGCCGCCGCGCGCGGCGATGGGGGTGTACGCGGCGGCGATGGTCGGCGTCCCGCCGGGCGCGCGGAAACCCGTCTTCGACGCCTACGTCTCCCGCGCGGCCTCCCTCTTCGGCGTCGCCAAAGTGCGCGAGGTGTACGAAGCCGCGCTGACGGCCGACGTCGAGGCCGGCGGCCTGCCCGACGCCGACGCGGTGGCGGCCGCGCAGTCGTTTGCCGCGCTCGAGGCGCGCCTCGGCGAGATCGACCGCGCGCGCGCGGTGTTTGCGCACGCCGCACCGCTCACGGACCCGTCCACCGACGCCGGCTTCTGGGACGCGTGGCACGCGTTCGAGGTCGACGCGGGCAACGAGGACACGTTTCGCGAGATGCTGCGCGTCCGCCGCGCGGTCGCCGCGGCGCGCGGCGGCGGCGGTGGCGCGCCCCGCGCCGCGCCGACCTCTGCTCCCGCTCCCGCTGCTGCTGGCGGCGACGCCATGGCCGCCCTGGAGGCCGCGGTGGGCGGGACGGCGGTGCCGGGGTTCGTCGCGGGGGGGACTGTGGCGAGCGGGGGGAGTGGGGCCGCCGCTGCGGCCCCTCCCGTCCCCACGCCCGCCACCAACCCGGACGAGATCGACATCGACGACGTGGACGACGCGGTCGAGCTCGCGCCGGTGCCGGTGCCGGCGGGCGTGTTCGGCGGCGTCGGCGCGGGCGGCGGCGTGGGTCCCGCCCCCGAATGACGGCTGTGCACGCGTTGCAGTGCAAACGGAACCAAAAACAGAGAGAGAGCGGGTCACGCCGCCGGCGCCGCGCCGGCGTCGCCCGCGGCGTCGACCTCTGCGAGCGCCGCCTCCACCTCCCCCCTCGTAAACCCGCACTCGTTCAGCGTGCGCAGCAGCTGGGCCCCGGTCACGGACCCGATGCCGAGGTGGGCCGCGAGGGCGGCCCGGCGGGCGCCGGAGCGGTTGGCCGCGCCGGCGTCGTGGGGCGCGGCGACGCCGAGCGCGCGCAGGGCGTCGCCGCTAAACTCGGCCCGCCCGGGCGTGTGCGGCCGGGCGGCGGCCAGGGCGTGCCTCACCACGTCGGCCGCCGCGTGCTCGACGCCGACGTCGCCCGCGGGCTTGCCGCCGACCGGCGCGCGCGCGGCGCAGCGCGACCGCGGGACAAACGCGTGGAAGAGCGCCACCCCCGGCGCCTCGGCCAGCAGCAACCGGGCCACGTCGTCCCGCCCCGCCCGCCCGGCGGCGTCCGGGTCGAAGAGGAGGACGGCCGCGGCGGCGGCCCGCGCGGCGGCCGCGAGCGCGGCGCGCGAAGCGTCGTTCTTCGCGCGCGTCGCGCCGTCCAGCGAGTAGGCGGACCGCCCCGTGGCTCGCCGCACGGCGACCGCGTCCGACCGGCCTTCGACGACGACCAGAGCGGTGGGCGGAGGAGGGAGGGGGGGGGGCGGCCGCGCCGCATCGGCGCGCGCGGGGAGCGACCGCGGTCGCGTCACCGCGCCGGCGGGGCGGGCGGCGGCGCCGCGCGCCGCGGGGCGCATGGCGGGGATTGGAGAGAGAGAAGAGGGGGCAGAGCGACCGCCGCCGGGACCCCCTGCGCTCTTGCACACCCGCCAAACCCCCTCCCCCCCCCCGCCCCCCTCATCACTTGGCGTACAGCACCGCGTCCCACGGGTGCCGGTACAGCGGCTCCCGCAACCGCTGCTGGTCCAGGGCGTGGCCGATGAGGCCGATGGAGCGGGCCAGGACGAACAGGCCGTTCAAGTAGCCGATGCGGAGCACGTCCGCGATCTCGCCCTCCGTAAACATGCCGCACGAGTGCAGGAGGTCCAGGAAGAGGGCGCCGATGCAGCCGTCGACGTTGACGACGAGGGACGCGTTCTTCTTCAAAGTCTCGTGCTCGACCGCTTCGGCGTAGGCCAGGTAGTCGGTCTTGGGAAAAAATTTGCGCGCGTACGCACTCAACAGGGCCACGCGCGCGTCCCGGTTGTCCTTGCTCTTGATGCGGTGGCCGATGCCGGGGATGCGGACCCCCAACTTTTTCATTTTGTCGACGTACGCGTCTGGCGTCAGCCCTTCGTCCTTGGCCGCGCCAAACCGGCGCGCCGCGTCGTCGATGGCGCCCCCGAACCGGGGCCCGATGGTGAGCAAGCCGGAGACGAGGGAGGAGACGAGGTCCTTGCCGGCGCGGGCCTGGGGGGGGGGGGGGAGGGTCGAGGTTTTTTGGGGCGCGGGCCGGGGCGCGGGTCGGGGCGCGCCTCGCCGCTCTCCTCGCACCGTCACGATCGTGTTGTGCGCCCCGGACACGCACGGCCCGTGGTCCGCGCACAGCACGATCGCCATTTCAATGAAGCGCACGGCGTAGGGGGGGAGGCGCCGCTTGAACCAGAGGAGCGAGACCGCGTCGCCGACGGTCGCGCCGCCGCCGACGAGGGCGGCCATCCCCACCCCGCAGTACGTCGGCTCCTCGCCCCGGTCGTCGCAAATTGTTGACACGATGTTGGTGGGGGTGCGCACGGCGCCGGCTTTGACGGCGGCGGCGAGGTCGGTGGGGAGCGGGCGCGGCGCCGGTTTCGGGGTCCGCGCGGGCGCTTTGCCGGCCGCCACCAGGCCCTCGTACACACTTTTGATGGCCGCCTCGAAGCCTTCAAACGATTCCGGCACGGTCGCCCCCGCGGCGCGCAACGCCGCGTTTTTCGCGGCCGCCGACTCGGCGTCGCCGCCCGAGCGCGCGCCGGCGTGCCCAAACTGGACCTCGGACTTGAACAGCGGCGCGCACGTGCCGGACACCCACGCGACGACCGGCTTGGTCACGGCGCCCGCGGCGAGCGCGTCGACGAGGGTGTACTCGTCGGTGCTGCGTGACGCGGGAGTGGCGGGCGGTCGGCGGTCGGCACGCGGCGCGCGCGCGCGCGCGCGCCTCTGCCTCTGTCTCTGTCTCCCCCTCCCTCCCCGTCGCTCACCCGCCCAGCTCGCCCAGGACGACGATCAGCTTGATCGCTGGAATGGCCTCGTACCGCAGCGCGTGGTCGGAGAGGGTCGACCCGGGGAACGAGTCGCCCCCGATCGCGACGCCCTCGTAGAGGCCATCGGTCGCGCGCGCCAGCACCGAGTACATCTCGTTGCTCATGCCGCCCGACTTGGAGACGAAGCCGACCGAGCCGGGGGCGTGGAGGCCGCACGCCACGAGGTTGTCGGCCGTCCCGGCGGCGTCGCCGATGCGGAACGCGCCCGCCTGGATGCCGCCCACCGTCGCGGGGCCGATCACAATCTTGTTGTTGGCTTTGGCGTAGGCGATCAGCTTCTTGGTGTCGGCCTGCGGAGGGGGGCGGGGGCGGGGGCGGGGGTGGTGGACTGCGGCGCGCGGCGCGGCGCGCGGCGGGCACGCCCCCGCCACCCCCCTTCCCCCCCTCTGCCCCACCTCGGGCACGCCCTCGGCAATGACGGCCACGGTGCGGATGGTGGGCTCGACGAGGGCCTCCATGGTGGAGTCGAACGCGGAGCGGAACGAGGCAAAGTTGACAAAAACGTCCGCCGTCGGGCACAGGGCCGCCGCTTCCGCCACCGTGCCCACGACGGGGATGGCGATCTCAACTTTGCCGAAGAAGCACTTTTGGAAGCCGCCAGACGAGCCTGGAGAGACAGAGGACGGTGGGGTCGAAGGCGCGGCGGTTGGCAGCCCTCGCTCTCTCTCCACCTCTCTGCTCTCGCACCTGGCTGCACGATGACGGCGACGGAGGGCGTGTCACGGCCTGGGGGGGGGGGGGCGGTTGGAGCGGGCCGCGGTGCGCCCTGGCCCTCGATCCGCCCCCCTTCCCGCGCCGCCAACGCCCCCGAGCCCGCCCGGCAATCGCCGGTTAATGCGTAGCTTTCGTGGGCCGGGCGGGGAGGGCGTTCGGACGCCCGCGCTGGCGCCGCGATGGGGCGCGGCGCCGAGAGGCGCGCCACCACCTCCACCCCTCCCCTCTCCTCTCTCCCACCAAACAGATAGTCCGCATCAAGCATGCGCTGCGCGGCGGGCTTGAAATTGTAGAAGATGGCCTGCGTGTCGCGCGAGAAGATTTGGCCCGCACCCTGCTGCGGCCGCGCCGGGGGGGCGGCGTCGGGCGCCATCAAGGAAGGGTGCGGGGAGGGCACGGGGTGGGGGTGGGGGTGTCGGGGCGGCCAGGCGGTGTGGGCGGGCGGGCGAGCATCTCGCGTCTACACTCTCGCGACGCGGGCGTGCGCCGCGCGACCCGCACGCGGCCGAGCGCGATCCCGCCCGCCCCGATGCGGCGCTGCCGGCCCGGGGCGCGCGCCCCCCGCGCGCCCGCGCGCCGGCGCGCCCCCGACCCCCCCCACGCCGCCCCGCCCTCTGGCGGCGGCCCCCGCCTCCCGCCCGGCGCCGCGCCCGCGGCGGGCGGTCTCGACCCCGCCCTGGAGGTGGCCGTCCCGCCCGACCAGAGGCCGGTGAACGAGCTGGCCGCCCTCCGCACCGCGTCCCTCTACTCCTGGGTGCGTGCGGGGCGCGTGGAGGGCGGGGTGGAGGCGGTGGCGGCTTGAGAGCCCCCCGGGCGCCCGATTGCCGCGCGCGTGGCGACCCCTGCTCTCGTCCTCCTCCCCAGGCGACCCTCCCCGCCCTGTCCTTCGCCCTGCGCCTCGCCGCCGTGTTTGCCGTGTCCCTGGCCACGCTGGCGGCCCCCATCGCGGCGCAGAGCTACGACCCGGCGACCGCACCGGCCGAGTGCGCGGCCGCCGCGGCGCTCGGCGCGCTCCTCGTCACCGGCGCCCTCGTCCTCCGCCTCTATCTAGGGTGGGATTACGTCACGCAACGCCTGCTGTCCGCGGCGGTGCCGTACGAGGAGACGGGGTGGTACGACGGCCGCACGTTTGCCAAACCGCCGCCCGTCCTCGCGCGCGACCGGCTGCTCGGCCGCTATGAAGCCGTGCCCATTCGGGCGCGCCTCCGTCAAATTCTGACAGGCATCGTGGCCGCGTCGCTCGCGGCGGGGCTCGGGCTGGCTGCTGCGCCGACAGCGCCCGACGGCGGCCGCGCTGCGCCGCGGCTTGTGGGGGGGGCGCCCGTCTTTTCGTCTGCTGTTTTAGACCCCGCCGACCTGGCCACCGACGACGACGCGGCCGAGGCCGAGGCTGCGGCGCAGGGAGGGCGGCCGGGGTACTGCGGGGACGAGTTGCTCCGCGCGGCGGCCGGCGCGTCGGCCGCCATGTGCGCCCCCCGGCGGTGAGAGAGTAGGGGAGATTGAGCGAGGGGGAGGTGGAGGTGGTGTCAACCGAGCGTGCGCGCGGCCAGCAGCGCGCGCGCGCCTCTCCCCCCTCTCTCTCTCCCCCCCTCACACCCCGGCCGCGGCGCCCGTGCCCTCCCTCACCGCCCGCGTCGCCCGCCCGCGTCGCATCAGGCACCCGCCCACCCTTCCACGCCCGCACCCCCCCACCTGTCTTGCCACAATGGGCCTCCCCGCCGTGGAACTCCCCCTCTCCCGCCTCCTGCTCGCCGCTTGGGTCGCCCTGACCCTGGTCACCGCGTACAAGCTGCGGCGCACCATTCGGTGAAGAGGGCGGGGTGGGAGAAGGGGGGATAAGGGCGGGGAGGGGGGCGCATTGGCTGGCCAATGGGGCTTGCCGCACCGCCCGCGTTGGGCCATCGTTTTGCGCCATGCCGGCATCATACAGTAATTGTTGCCGCCGATGGCTGAACAAGCCAAAAATCGGGGCCATCGGATGGCTGGCGGCGCCGCCGCCCTCTCGCCCCGCATGCGCCGCCGCGCGCTGCGACGGCCTCCCTCCCCCCTCGACCCCCGCCGACACCGCCCACCCACCCACCCCACCTAGCTTCCTCACCGAGATCCCGCGCCGCGCCCGCGCCCTGGCGCCGCTGCCGGGCGAGGAGAATCTAGGCATCCTCGGGTCGTGGCGCATGCTGACCGACAAGAAGAGCCACCGTGAGGCCGTGCGCATGGCCGACACGCACGGTCCGGTCGTCAAGTTTCGCATGCTGCACTATCAGGTGCGCGAGAGGGGGGGAGGGAGGGAGAGAGGGCGTTGGGGTGCGCGGCCCCGCAGGCACGCGCCGCGCAGCGCACGCGCTGCGCGCACCCCCCCCCCCATTTTCACCGCCTCCCCGCCGTCCCCCTTCCCTAGGGCATCATCGTGACCGACCCCATCCTGGCCCGCGCCGTGCTGCGGTCCAAGTACCTCGACAAATTCCGGTTCCAGTACTCGTTCCTGGACGAGGTGCGAGAGATGTCAAGGGGGTAATAAAAAAAGGGTTGGTGGGGGCCGAAAAAAAAACTCACCTCGACCCCCGTCCCCCTCCCTTAGTTCCTGGGCGGCATGAACCTGCTCACCGGCCACACCAACGACCACTGGAAAGCGGTGCGCAAGGGGGTGGCGCCCGCGTTCTCGGCGTCCAACATGCGCTCCGCGTTTGACGTCATCGTCGACCGCTGCGACACCCTGGCGGCCATCCTCACGGCCCGCGCCCAGAAAGCGGGCCCCAACGCGGCGCCCGAGCCGGTCAACGTGGACAACCTGCTGCTGCGCGAGTCGATGGACATCATCGGCCGCGTCGGGTTTGAAAAGGACATGGGCGCGCTCGCCGCGTTCGAGTCGCCGTCCGACGGCGTCGACGGCCCCGGCAAGAATGTGCAGGTCATGCTGGATGCGACCGAGGAGATCGTCAACCGCCTGGAAGCGCCGCACAAGCAGGCGCGCTTTTGGTCGGCTGAGGTCAAGCACGGCCACGCCCTCATGGCGCACTGGCAGCGGGTCGTGGGGGGCCTGCTCGACCACATCAAGAAAACGGCGACGTCGCCGGGCTCGTTCTGCACCCTGCTCCAGAAGGTGCGCGACCCGAAGACGGGCGGCCCGTTGACCGACGCCCAGATGGCGCCCGAGATCGCGGCCCTCTTCTTTGCCGGCATCGACACCACGGGCCACACGGGCACGTGGGCGCTCTACCTGCTGAGCCAGCACCCCGAGGTGGAGGCCAAGATTGTCGCCGAGCTCGATGCGGCGGGGCTTCTCGCGTCGCCCGCCCGCCCCAACCCGCGCGCGATCGAGTACGGGGACCTGGCCAAGCTGGTCTACCTGCAAGCTTTCATCAAAGAGGCAAGGATGGGAGAGGGGAGAGGAGAGGAGAGGGGACGCGCGCGTGCGCGCGCGCGCGCCGAGCCCGCACTCACCCACCACCCCCCTCCCCTTCCCACCCCGCAGGTCCTGCGCCTCTACCCCCCCGTCGGCATCGGCCAAATCCGGGTCTGCCACACCCAGGACCTCGCCCTCGCGGGCGGCCGCCTGACCGTCCCGCGCGGCGCGCTCGTGTGGGTCCCGCACCTCGCAATGCAGACCGCGGCCCACAATTGGGGGAGCGACGGGCAGGAGTTCAAGCCGGAGCGGTGGCTCGTGCCGGGGTGCGAGTACGCCGACCGGCTCACGATGCCGCAAGAGTGGTACAAGGGGTGGGCGGACGACGCCGCCGCGGCGCTGGCGCCGGGCGCGGCCAAGGACGCGGCCGCCGACGGCGCCGAGGGCGAGGGCGGCGCCCCCGCCGCCTCTGCGCTCGACCGCCCCAAACGCTACCTCCCCTTTGCCGACGGCCCCCGCAACTGCGTCGGCCAGTCGCTCGCCATGACGACGCTGCCCACCACGCTGGCCCACATGCTGTCCCGGTTCAAGTTTGAGCTGGCGGACTCGATGGGGGGGGCAGACGGCGTCACCGCCAAGGAGCAGTACACGCTCGTCGTCGGCATCAAGGACGGCATGTTCATGCACGCCGTGCCGCGGGCCGGGGTGGCGCTCTGAGAAAAGGGGCGGGTGGGGTGGAATGCGAATAAAGAGGGGGCGTCGGCGGCCCGTCTGTCTCCCTGCGGGGCGGTTTTCATGCATCCCGCGGCGCGCGCAATTCTTCCTTTTTTACGGGACGGGGTGGTGGTGCGTGTGTCATCAATGGCTGCCATCGCTGGCTCTCGCTCTCGCTCTCGGTCGGGCCACAAAAAAACGCGGCGCGCCCAGCCAGCCGCCGCCGCCCTTCGTCCCTCTTCGCCCACACAGCGTCCCCCCCCCCCCCCCCCCCTCCTCACGACCCCGCCGCTTCGCGGTAGATCTGCACGTAGTCGAGCGCGGGCGCGGCCCAAGACCAATCCTGGCGCGCGACGCGCGCCTGCGTCGCCCGAAACCAGTCCCGGCTCGTCCAGTAAGCGTCCAGGGCGCGGTCGAGCGCGGAATCGAGCGCCCCCGCATCCGTGCCCTCAAACGACCACCCGTTGGTGCAGCCGGGGCCGTCGGCGGCGGCGTCGGTCGACCCGGCCACTTCCCACGCCGCGCGGCCGTGGTCGTGGTCGACGTCGAACACCGTGTCCCGCAGGCCGCCCGTGGCGCGCACGCAGGGCAGGGCGCCGTAGCTGCAAAGAAAAGGGGGGGGGTGGGAAGGGAGGAAGAAAAAAAACAAAAAACATCTTTCTCTCTCCCTCTTCCTCACCGCATCGCGATCAGCTGCGCCAGACCGCACGGCTCAAACATGGAGGGGACGAGCACGATGTCGGACGCGGCGTAGATGAGGTGGGACAGGGGTTCGTCGAACGCAAACACAAATGCGGCGGACCCCGCGCGGTGGGCCGCGACCTCGTGCGCCAGGCGGTCGAACTCGGCCTGCACCCGCGGGTCGGGCGCGGACCCCAGCAGCACAAACTGGCCGCCGCGGGCCAGCGTCTTGCGGGCGGCGTGCGCGATGAGGTGGATCCCCTTCTGGGCGGTGAGCCGCGACACGACGGCGACGACCGGCGCGTCCGAGTCGCGCGCCAGGCCCAGCCTGTCCCGCAGCGCGGCGCGCGCGGCGGCCTTGCCGGCGTCGACGGACGCCGCGTCGTACGGCGTGGGGAGGAAGGGGTCGGTCGAGGGGTCCCACAGTTCGGGGTCGATCCCGTTGCGCACCCCCCGAAACTTGGCCGCGTGCGGCGCGATGGCCGGGTGCCCCCCGATCTCGCCCGCGTAGCTCGGACTGACCGTCGTAAAGCGTTGGCACGCGTGGGCGGCGTCGCCGATTTGGGCCATGCCGAACTCCGCGTTGTGGATCGTAAACACGATTTTGGGGCGGTGCAGGCCCCGCCCGGCGTAGGCGCGCCAGAAGAGGGAGGCGACGGGGGCCGTGGACCAATCGTGGCAGTGGATCTGGGGGGGGGGGGGGGGGGGGGGGGCGTCGCCGCGCGCGCGGGCGCGGCCCGCCCGTCTCCCCTCCGCCCCTCCCGCCCCCCCCCCTCGCCCTCACCACGTCCGGCTGCCGCCCCGACACGAGCAGGAACTCGAGCGCGGCCCCGCAAAACCAGTCAAACCGGGCCGCGTCGTCGGGCCGGCCATAGACAGCCCCCGTGCTGAACTTGCCGTCGGCCGGCTCGACGAAGAAGCAGCGCAGGCCTTCCACGACCGCGGTCGTCACCCACACGTGGGTGCCGCCGTAATCGAATTCGCAGTCCAGGGTCAGCGTCTGCAGCAGGGGCGAGTGCGAGAAAAAGTCGTAGCGCGGGAGGACGACCTCCACGAGGTGGCCCGCGTCCTGGGGGGAGGGGAAAGGGGGGGGGGCAGGGTTGGAATGCGTTTTCTCGGGGGGGGTGGGGCCGGCCCCCACCCGCCCCTCTCCCCGTCTGCCTTGCCTGCACCGCGCGCCCGAGCGCGGTCACCACGTCCCCCAGCCCCCCCACTTTGGCGATCGGCGCCATCTCCACCGCCACGTGGACGACGTGGAGGCCCGGCTCGGCCAGCGGGGACCCCGACACCGGCACGTGGTAGTCCGACCCGCCCTTGTTGTCGAAGCGGCCGCCGGACGGGGCGTCGGAGAAGGCGAGCTGCATCGAGTAGGCGCTGTGGGGGTGGGGCGGGGCGCGGGGTTGGGTCGAGGGGTGGACGGTATCCCCGACCCCGACCCCGACCCCGACCCTCGCCCCCTCCCCCTCGCCCCCGCCGCCCCCACCTTGTCGGCACGTCGACCTCGAGCGTGAAGTGCGACCCGCCCTCCTTGGGCGCGTCCATCTCGACGCCCTGGAGGGACCGGGGGTGGGTCCACCTGTTGAAGCCGGCGGTGGCAAACACGCGCGCCGCGCCGGCGAGCGCCGTCGCGGCGGGGCTGTACGCGACCGTGACCCTGGCCCCCGCGGCCACGTCCTCGGGCGCCGTGTACAGGACGTGGCGCTGCTGGCGGCGGCGCAGGGCGATCGCGGCGGCGGCGGCGTCGGCGCGCGCCGCGGCGCGCGCGGCGGCCGCGGCCGCGGCCGCGGCGGCCGCGCCTTCGCGGGACTCGCGCTCGCGGGCCTCGAACGCCGGCGCCAGCGCGGCCGCCCAGGCGGCGTCGGTGGTCAAGGCGGGGGGGCGGGAGACGGCGGCCCAGTGGTCGGCGCCGCCCGCGTTGTCCACCACCGCCTCGCCGTTGGCCCCCCGCCCCCGCACGACGAAGGGGAGCGCGCCGTCGGTCGGCCCGACCGCCAGCGCGGCTCTGTGCCAGCGGCCGCCCGCCCGCCCCGGCGGCGCGGCGCAGGGCGCGAGCGGCGCGTCGCGCGCGGCCGCCCAGCGCGCGCCGTGCCCGGAGTGCAGCGTGAGCGCGCCGGTCGCCCCGGCCAGCGGCCCGGCGGCCGCGTTGTAGTAGAGGACGGCGCCGCCGCCGGCGACGAGGGGGGACGGGGCGGTGAGCCAGAGGCCGCCGGGGCCCGCCGCCGCGCCGCGCGCGCGGTCGGCCGCGGCGGCCGCGACCGCGGCCTCGGCCGCGGCGATCCCGCGCTCGCGGTCGCCGCGCGCGGCGGCGACCGCAGCGGCGGCCGCGGCCGCGGCCTCGGCCGCCGCGTCGGCCGCGCGGCGCGCGGCCTGCGCCGCCGCCTCGCGCGCCAGGCCCGCCTCGGCCCAGGCCGCCGCGCTCGTCCGCCCCGCGACCGGGACGACAAAGTCGGCGCCGCCATTGTTGTCGGCGGGGGCGCCGGGGGCGGGGCCGGCGTCGACCACGAAGTTCAGCTCAAACGCGTCGGCGGGGAGCGCCACCGCCGCCACGCGCCACGCGCCCGCGCCGTCGGCGGCGGCCGCGGCCGCCGTGTCGCAGAAATCGCCGGTGATGGTGGCGAGCGCCCACCCGTTGCAGCGCGCGTGGACGCGGAGGGAGGAGGCCACGGCGCGCGCGCCGCCCAGGGCCGCCGCGGGCGCCGCCGTGTTGTAGTAGACCGCCACGGCGCACCCCGCGACAGGCCGCACCGGCTCCGTGAACCAGACCCAGTCGCCGCGGCCGGCGGGGACGGCGGGCGCGCGGAGGGCGGCCGCGAGCGCGGCCGCGACGGCCGCGTCGGCGGCGGGCGATGGCGGCGCCGCGAGCAAGGCGTCGACGGCGGCGTCAAACGCGGGCCAGTCGCGGGCGGCGGCCGCGGCGGCGGCGGCCGCGGCGGCCGCAGCCGCGGGGTCCGGCGGCGGCGGCGCGCGCGGCGCGGTCGTCGCCGTCGTCGCCTTGCCCCGGCCGGCGCCGGCGCCGCGGCCGGCGGGCGTCGCGCGCGCGGCCAGGGAGCGGCGGCCGGGGGGAGGCGGGCCGCGCCGCAGCGCGCGGCCGCGGCTCGCCGCCGCCGCCCCGGCGCGCGCGTCCCGCGCGCGCTCAAAGGAGAAGGTGACCGCGCCATCGGGCTCGGCCTCGACGGTCACGCCCTCGAACGTGACGGCGGGAGGAGGGGGAGGGGGAGGAGGGGGCGGGGTGGCGGCCTCGGCGGCGGTCTCCGCCTCGATCTGCGCCCGCAGCGCCGCGCGCCGCTCGCGGAACGCCTGGACATCCGCCTCGGGCAGCGCGGCCAGCAGCGGTTCCAGCTTGGCCAGCAGGGCGGCGTTCGCCGCCTCGAGGTCGCGA